>Ga0181380_1000016_pt1 | contig 62931 bp, 76 predicted proteins | sample 3SPOviralmetaG_FD_130116 | JGI IMG/M metagenome (GOLD analysis project Ga0181380, IMG submission 130116) | Marine viral communities from the oligotrophic San Pedro Time Series (SPOT) site, San Pedro Channel, CA, USA - 3 SPOT_SRF_2009-08-19 | ecosystem: Environmental > Aquatic > Marine > Strait... | reverse complement strand
GTACCCCAGCCCACTTACGTTCATACCAAACTGAACAAGAGGCTTACCAATTGAAGGCGTAATAGTATCAGCTAAAAAAGCACTAGGATTTTCAAACGGACTTATTTGTGAAATAGGTATTGGGAAATACGAGTCCTGTGCAATCCTTGCTACGTTTTCAAATATTGTACTTGCATTTGTTTGATTACCTGATAGAAGAGCCGCTAATTGTGCCCCTGCTGCTAGAAGTCCGCCATTACCGAATCCATACGGTATTTGTAAAACTTTGTCGTCTCCAAGATGTATTCTCCAATATCTTGTCCACCTCGTCATATCGTCATTAGCAACTGTATTTCTACCTTGTTCATCTTCTCCCGCTGCAGCTAATGACATTAAATAAGTAGATGCTCCAGCACCTAATAGAACCAATGCCATTTTACCACCATGTTTGCCTTTCATAATTGCTTCGGCTGAACGTAAAGCACCTGTAGCAGATGGTCTAAAGAACATGGCAAATGCACCTATGGCTTTTCCATACTCTCCTGTTTGTTCAAAGTTAGCTAAATTTTTTGCGTAAGCTGTGGCTCTTTCTTGTAATATCTTTGGAGGTATTGGTGGTCTACCTTGTTCAATGTTTTCTGCTTGAATTTGTTTTTTAGCTTCTGAATAAGCAATCGACCTAGCTGTTAATTCAAAAGTGTCCATCCATATATCAAAACCGTTACTTAACTTTCGCCCTGCTTTAGATAGTTTTACTCCAGTTTCTCCAAGAGCACCACCTGTTGGCAAAGCCTCTTCAAATTGAGAAGTTTTATTATCGGTTGTTAAACCTTGAAGATACGCAATTCTTCCACCCCCTCTTATATATTCTGCTAAGTTCACCATAAACGGGTCGCCACTATCTTCTAAATACTTATAGGCTTCTTCAACCTTTCCACCATTATATAAACGAGCAAACGTAAATGTTTTATGTAAGTGAGTGCCAGACTCCATTGTCATTTTTTTAATAATATTAAATGCGGCACCAGGGCCGTACTCTGCTCCAAAAATAAATGCGTTTGTTAGTAAGTCTCTTATATAGTTTAAAAATGGGAAGTTTGGATTATACCTTGTGTGAAACTGCCCCATCTTTGCGGTCATGCCATTTAAAGTATCTAGTAATGGGTTTGTCTCTCTATATGTTCTTCTAACAGATTCTCTAAAATTTTTATCTTTTATTTTTACTAATAAAACATCTCCGTTTTCTGCGTAGTGAAATATGTATTCTGGATTTTTAAACTTGTCAAAATCTTTTGTTGTTGCTCTTTGTTTAAAAGATATTCTTTCGATAGTTCCTTCAACTTTTTTTTGGGCTACTAAATTATGAACTGCAAGAGTAACAGGATTTTTGTGTTTTCTTAGTGTAGCTTGTGAAGCGTCAACAAAACTTCTAGTTAAAACATTATCGGACTCAGATGTTCTACCTTCCATAGCTGTTACTCTATCTTGAAGTTCTCCAGATATTTTTCTTGAGCTAAAATTAAACATATCGGTTTTATCTTCGTTTTGTGGTAGCCCTTTTAATGGTACATAGTTGTCAAAACCGTATAGTCTTTTAATTCTATCAACAGGCTTTGACCAATAATTACCTGCTTTATTTAAACTTATTGTCACCCCATCTGTTTCTTTTGTACCATTAAGTTTTTTTATCGCATCTCGTATGTTATCTATTTGTTCTTTTATTTCTGTATCTTTTTCATATAAGTCTAATATTTGGTCTCTTTGAGAAGGTTTTAAATGCGACACTTGGTATCTGTCATTATCAAAATCATATTTTTGAGCTTCTGGGTCGTTTTGTATTATTTGTTCTAACTCTGCTCTTAGTTGGTCAATTCTTTCATTACTTATTTCTGTATCGCCATCATATATTTCTGCCATTATTTCTGCTCTTCTTTTTTCATTAGTCTCAGTTAGTTTAGAATAAAGCATTTTATTCACAACTCGTCTTTCTTTATCATGCAGAGCAGTCATGACATTGTTAATGTGCGACATAGCTGTTTCTGAATCGCTACCTTTTAAGTCAACTATTTCTTCTAATATAGATTCTACTTCATCTGACAAACCTTTTACATCTTTTAAATAATCTCCTTCAGCTAATCCATTCATATTAGTTAAAGCTGTAAAGACTAAGTTATAACCATTATCTCCTAATTCATTTTCAAATTTAGCGTCACCATTGTTTGTAATTTCTTCTTCTTTAGCTTTAGCATATACTCTATCGTTTACAAATTTTTGTATAAATTTATTTATAGTTGATTCTTTTTGGTCGCCATAAAACCTATCAAATAATTTAGAAATACCATACGGTGTCTGTGCTGGGTGATTTTGTTTACCACCTAAATTAACTACATTACCGTCAGAACCAAACATTCTTATAGGTGTACTCGCCATAGCTTGAGCTAAAGTTATTTGGTTTAATGCCATTGCACCTGGCACTTCTACTTCTGCATCTTTAACAACTTTATCTAATTTACTATCTTCTATTGCTAACAAAATTTCAAACTGATTTGAAATTATAGACATTGCGTCTTGACTATAAAATACACCGCCAGGGTCGTCTCCTAATCTTCTTTTAGTAACAAGTTTTGAAGTATACCTTAAACCCAACATACTAAATATTGCGTCAAAAAGTTTTTTAAATAAACTAATGTTTACCATACCTTCTTTTTCTAATTGCTTTCGCTGAGATTCATAAAAAGGAGGTGCGTTGTCTCTAGTTTCTTGAGTCAGTCTTTCCCCAGTTTTTGGGTCTAATATTGGGCCTAAATCAGTCCTCATTATTTGTTTATTTTTTAAGAAAGATTGAAATAGAGGGTCTGACATAGCATAAGCTACAAGCTCATGAGTATTTTCAAAAGCAGTATTTCTAAAAATGTTTGACTCTAATTGTGCTTCTAATTTTTGTTTTTCTTTTCGTAATTTTTGTAGTTCCTTAACTTGGTCTTCATTAAGTTCAAGTTCTTTTTGTAGGTCTTTATTTGTTTTTTCTCCCGCAAATAATTCTTGTAGTTGTCTTTCAGAAACGTTTTTTGTAATTGAGTTAATGTCGTCATTAACCGCTTCTATTTGTTCATTTAATTTTGCGTTGTTTTGAACAGAAGTTTGTACTTTTGCTATAAGTTTAGTTATAAGTGTAGAATTTTTATCAGTTTTTATTTTACCTGTTGGTCTACCAGTTTTAGGGTCTATCAATTGGTCTTTTACGTAAGTTCTTAAAGCCGACAGCGTAGTTTGTAAAGCCTCATATGATTTTAGTAAAGTATTATTTTTACCAACAGATTTTTCTAACTTTTTATTCTTTTTTATTCTTTGAGCAACAGAAATTCTTTTTATAGTAGCAGCGTGAATTAACTCGTGTAGTATTGTTGTAGCGTTCATCCCTGAATTAGAATTTAAAAATATTTTAGATTTTCCAGTTTCAGAATTATAAACTATTGTTCCATGAGCTTTATTATCTGCCATAAACTTAATAACATCTTTTGGACTTTTATCAGATAATCTTTCTATAGTTACGTCTTTTAAAAAAGGTCTTATTTGTACAAGCGTGTCGGCTTGTTTATCGTTACCTTCTTCGTTTCTTATATAATTCGTTAGTTTGTTAAGAAACCCCTCTGTCCCTTTTGCTTTGTCAAATATATCGTTTAAATTTTCATCTTCATTTCGTACATCGTTTTTAAACTGAAATGTTTTTTTAGAACTACTTTGAAAAGACGACAACACATCAGGTTCGCTACTATCTCCTGCTCTTCTTTTTTGCTCTATTCTATCGTCAAATTGTTTTGCTAATCTTTCTCTTTTTAAATTTTCCGCTTCTAACTTTGCTTCAGCATCTTGCTCTGCGTCAGTTTTTTTTGTTATAGGTGCTGCTTTATGGTTTTGTTTAGCAGCAATATTTTTAGTGTCTCTTAAAGCCTTTTGTCTTATAGTTTCTATTTTTGATATCGCAGGAGCAACGCTTGTAGCACCGTTTGTAGAATTAACTATACCTTGGTCAGTAATTACTGGAGTACCTTTGGCAAGCATCATATTGCCTTTGCCTGTGCCTTTGCCTGTGCCTTTGCCTTTGCCTTTTTTACCTGTGTCTTTTTTATCTTTAGTTTCTGTTGGGTCGCCTTCAGTTATTGCTCGTTCATCATTTTCCAATAGTGCTTCTTGATTATTTATATCATTGTTTTGTTCAACGTCAGTTGTTGGTTCTGCTTGGCTAAGAACTTTTTGTCTTGAGGCTTGATATAATACTTGTCTTGGTGATGGTACAAATGGTTTTTTACCTTTTAATGTATTGTTGACTCCTTTAGTTCCTCCAGTTCCTCCTTCAACATTTCCAGTAACACTACCTGATTTTCCTCTGCCAGCATCTTTAGTTTCCGTGGTAGTTTCCGCCCCTCCAGTAGGTACATCCACATTTGGCTTAGTTCTAAGTCCGTCATTACCCACGTCTTTAGTACTATTGGTTTTCGTTTCGGCTGTAACATTTGTTACCCCCTTGCTTAATTGTTCTTTTAACTCTTGTCTAGCTTGTACTTCAGTAAGTTTGTTTTTTTCTGCGTATTCTTTTATAAGTTTCGGTGTTTTTAAAATATTTGCAATTTCTCTTCTCTCGTCAACAGATAAAGGATTTACCCCACCGACTAATACACCTGGATTTTCTCCAGCCGTTTTTTGCGTAAATCCAAGTTGTTTTGGTTCTTCAAGTTTCTTTTCTTCTGGTTTTTTAGGTTCTACTTGTGGGCCTCTAATAGCACCTGCACCTAAACCAAAGAAACCACCTAATGTACCGCCCATTGTTCCTGCAACACCTACACCTTGATATGGGTCACGAGTTGGGTCTACATCTTGCACATTAAAACCTGTAATTAACGCACCGCCACCCTCCTCGGCTGTCTCTTGTAGACCTTCCATAAACGCACCTTTTCCAGCACCTTTAAGTCTACCTGTGTCGCCAAATCCTCTAAATAAACCTTTCTCTAGAGTGTTAGGTAAAAGACTTGCTGTACCAAGAGATAACAAACCAGCTTTTACAAACGAATCTCTAGCTTGTCTTGTAGCTATTTCTTTTTGTGCTTGTTCTCCTGATAAACCTTGATTTATTAACTCTAAGTATTCTGGATATTCTGAAAGAGTTTCAGGTGGCAACCCCATAATTTCATCGTAAGTGTTTTTAGCTACATCTGCACCTTGTAAAGCACCTGCTGCTCCTATACCTGTACGAGCTGCAGCTACGTTTCCTATATCACCAGCATCAAATTTTCCGACTCCAGACTTTTGCGTCACTCTGTTTAAATAATTTTCAGCTTTTTTCTCAGGGGATACTTTGTCGCCTTTCTTTTTCTTTGTATTTAGTATTTCGTCATATTTTTGTTTTTGTTCTTTTGTTAAAGAAGGTATCTGTTTCGTATCTCTAAATTCTTTCTTAGCAGCACTTCTTATAAGTCCTCTAGCGGCTAGACCTGCACCTGCACCACCCAGTAATTGTGGAGCTTGTTCGACTCCCAAATTAAGTAAATAGTAAGGGTTAGTAAACAATTCCCCTAAAGTACCACTAATTTGTTTACCTAATTCTTTATCACCCAGCTCTGCTAATCTTTGTTCTACTTCATCTCTTTGTTGGCGAAACCCCTCTGATTGTATAGTATCTCTCGCAAAATCTCTTATACCACCACCAGCTTTTGTAAGTATATTTTCGGGGTCGCTACCTGTTGCTAAACCTAAACCAGCACCGCCAAGTTCAACCAAAGAACCAAGACCACCTACTAAAGAGCCACCAATATCTCTAAAAAGACTGGTATCAGCCCCCTCTTGAGATTGCCCTGCCGATATACCCATTGATTTTAGGTACTGTATTGCCTCCTCTTCAGGGACATCATCTTCAAACTCATACCCTTTTAAATTATACGACATTTAAGCTATTCCTAAACTTAGGTTACGAGTTTCGTCTCTCCCTATGGGTTTTGTTCGCCTCCCAGCTGTGTTTCTATATTGTTTTACAGCTTCTGCGTAAGTAATAAATTTTCCGTCTGTTCTTGCGTTCTCTAGTATTTCTGCAGCACCTAATACTTCATTTTTATCTGAAGTAGAATTAGCTTTTGCCCATTCGGTTTTAATTTTTTCTGCATTAAATTTAGCGGTTTGTGCAAGTTTACGTCGGTCTAATCCTAGTTTTTCTACATCTAACATTCCACTAGCGTAAGTTTTAGCAGAAGCAGACCTATCTTTAGCAAGTCCAGAAAGTATTTTTCTTTGTTTATCTTTCTCACCTTTAAACTGGTCTAAACCAGCTATACCTGCTTTAGCAAGACTTCCTGTTTGTGCAAGATTAAGACCAAAACCCATTAAACCTAACTGTTTTGACATATCTCTTTGATTTTGAGCATCAGTATAGGCTTTTTTACTCATTTCATACTCTTGTTTTAATAACTCTGCAAAAGGATTAGGCGGTGGTATTGGTTGACCTCCCTTTGGTTGACCTCCTTTTATACCTGTACTTTTGCCTGTACCTGTACCTGTACCTGTACCTGTACCTGTATCTGTACTTTTTTTAGTTTTATCAACTACTGCTTCTTTTGCATCTTTTTTAGATTTACCTGGTATCTTGTATGTATCAGCTAGAGCTTGGTCACGTTCTTTATTTTTTGCTATTCTTGCCTGATACTCAGCATCCGTTTCATTTTTAAATAAACCTGCAAAAAAACCTTGTCCAAAACCTTCATTTGCAAGTTTTTGTCTTTCCCGTATACGAGCTTGATTCTCTTCGTATCTTTCTCTAGCACCTTCTGGGCCTTGTAATAACCTTGCAAGTCCTGACATACGTTCTTCTTCTTCTTCTTCAGGAACCGCACCTGGTTGAGTGCCGTTAGCGTAACCTATAATACCACCTTCGTTATAACCCATAAGACCGCCTTCAGCAGCCATTTGTGGTTGTTGCATCATAGGTGGTTGACCACCTGCCATTATGCCTGTCAAAACATCTTGCCCTTGATAGGCTTGTGTAGCCATAGATAAATCTTGTGCTACAGTTGTTTGCGGGTCGCCAGGATATTTGTCTCGTAATTTTTTTCTTCTTCCTTGTTCTGACACAATCATGTATGCAGGAGCAAACCCATGCGGGTTTTGTTTTTCTCGCTCTAAAGCATTATCTGTCAGACCCTTTAAATTATCGGCTATTTTTACTAAATTTGAAGAATCGCCTGCTGTTATCATGACCTTCTACCCCCAAAATATGGATAAGCCCCCGCTGCAGCTATACCTAGACCAGCAATTTGACTCATAGCAGATGGACTTGATGTTTGTGTTTGTTGCATACTGCTGTATGGCACTCCACTAATTATGGCTCGTAATCTTTCTAATCTGTCAAAATCATAATCTTGTGCATCTTGAAACTGTCCGTATGAAAAGTCTCGTAGGTCTTGTTGTATACCTCTTTCAAGTTGTCCAGCATTACCTAACGCTTTTATCCTATTATATGTTTCAGCACGGTCTGCACCAAACATAGCTTGTGCATCTTTATATGCAGCTTGATTACCTCTTACTTGAATATCATCTAGTCTTTTACCTAAATCTGCTCTTACTTGCCCTTCTGCAAGACCCATTCTTGAATTGCCAAAAGAGTCAGCCCTAGCGGCTTTTTCACGCAAGTCTCTTTCCATCATTCGACCATCTTGCACAGCTTCTCTTTTTGCTATATCCGTTACCGATTGTTGGTACGGGTTCATGTAATATTGAGCTGCTTCTGGAGTAAATCTTGCTTGTTGTCCTAAACCCTGTGTTTCGCCAATACCCATTCTTTGAGATTGGCTTAAAGGAGCAATTGCTTGATAAGGGTCATATGGAGTAAAACCAGAACCCTCTCCAAAAACTAATTCATCAGCAGCACCTACAACTTTTTTCGTTGGGCCTTCTAAGAATGGGGGTATATTTGTTTGTACTTGTGTTCCTCCGCCACCACCTGACATATCATTCTCCTAAATATCTTTTTCAACTACAGAATATATCTTTCTAAAGCCTGTCTTTGACTCCCATAATCTTGTTGTAGAGTCTAAAGTACAACCTTGACATTTTGTAGCACCTGCTAATTTTAGTAACTCAGCAAAATTAGACCAAGTTTCTGGATTAGCTACCATCTTACCTCCTAGGCTTATTATATAAGCTATTCTATGGTTTGGATAGTTTATAAAATTTACACTAGCCGCACCTTTTACCTCTTCGTCTTCTTCCGCTATATATAAACTGTGCATACCTGTGCCTAAGTAAACTTTTAAATGTGCGAGTTCATATTCTCCGTTTGTTTTGTCAAGACCAGCTTGTAAATACCCTCCTACTTTGTTCCAATACTGGTGTAATAGTTCTACTGGCACATATTTTACGTTCATGTAGGCATCACACTATCTGACATTCTTGGCATTTGTTTAGCTTCTCCTGATTGTGATTTATATATTCTGTCCATCATTCCATCTAATTTTTTTGCCCCTGCATCTGTATTACCATTACCAAGTGCCGAAACAGCTTGAGCAGTAATTATATATTCACCAGGACTAACTAATGCAGGAACTTCGTCACCCATGCCGTCCCCACTACCTTGTATTAGGCTACCTAAACCACTTTTATTTGTTAAACTAGCGTCTGTCAAACCGCCCTCTGCAAATTTTTTAGGTCTTACACGCCTTAAACCATATTCATCTAAATAGCTTTCAAAAGGTATTGGCTCTCCGTCTGAATATGCGTTCATTTCTTCTGGCTGTAGAGCTTCCTCAAACATAGGAGCAGAAGCAGCTAAACCAGACTTAAATAAACCTGACTTACCACCTATACCGCCTTGTTCTACAGGAGACATAAATGCTTCTCTAGCACCAGGTGCGTCAGAAATTACGCCTTGTAACCCGTCCCCTACTGCCCCGAATCCACCTGAAGATGTTGAAGCAGGTGGTACTACATTTTGAGTATAATTAGCGGCTTGTGACGCTACCTCACTAGGACTAAATGCATTAGCTAAACCTGGAGTTGTTCCAGAACCCATTGCTAGTGTGTCGGTAGCTGGATTCATAGGTGGAACTCCACCAGGAAATGCGTTAGGTAAATTTGTAGGCGTTGCAGCAGTTATTGTCTCAGTACCCGTTGATACGGCTGTATTTCCCGCTTGAGCACCAGCACTACCTGCCGAAGATAAAGCTCCGCCTAGACCAGCACCACCATATCCACCTAGCCCCATCATAGCACCTTGAAGTGGGTCGCCTGTTATTAGAGCACCCCCAACTCCTGTTGCAATACCAGCTTGTAAAGCAGTCAAACCAACACCTGCTGGGCCTAAAGCCAGACCTGCTACCATAGGCAATAAACTTTTTAAATTAAACGCTTCGTCTAACCCTGTTTGTGGATTTTTAGTTATCTCTGTGCCATAAGCATTTGCAAGTCCTTTTAAACCTGCTACTTCATCAGATGACATATGAACGAGCTTGTCGTCTCCATACCGTCCAGCGTTAGCAATCTGTTCTATTACATAATTCATAATTCTTTTCTCCAATACAAACTATTAGAGTACCCCCAAGGGTTGCTAGGATAAAACATTTTATATCCTTTACTAATTAGACTATTAGAACTAGGTAAATTATCCGTAGTATCTGTAATCACCCAATTATAACCTAGTTTTCTAGCAAATTTCTCTCTTATAGTTATCATTTTCTTTTGTAAACCTTGACCTCTCCACTTTGGTAAAACACCACTCCTAGCTAAATATACTGTATCGCACCATTGAGAAGATTGTTTTAAACTTGCAAAGCAAACAGGTTGTTCTAATTCTCTACCAACCCACCACCAGTTTGCCTTTTCTTTAGTGGGTCTTATCGGTTTATCTTCTGGTAAGCATACTTTTTGCATATTTATTAGTTGTATTTTTATTTTTGTATCAATCTTAACTTTTTTTATCTCAATCATTCTCTGTCAACAAATAATACATTTACTGTAACATCAGCACTAGTGCCATTTATTTCAAATTTTAATATGTCATTACCTTCTAAAACTACGGGGTTTCTCTCATTTAATACATCTTCACTTTGATTAGCTGTAACACCCTCCACTGGTATCAACATAACTTCTGTACCTGTCCCTGAGTCTGTTACAGGGGTGTAAGTCATTTTTACGTTTCTAGTTCCTGCACTTTTATTTGCAACAATAGCTGATTTAACAATAGCTGTAGTATCAGTTGGTACAGTTAAAATACTAGTTTGTGTATTATTGGCTAAATTTACTAACGAAAATCTTTTAAATTTATTTGACATTTATTTTCCAAAAAACCAAGCCATAGCTTGTGTATTATTTTCTGACTGCGGTGGCGTATAACCACTATTTAATTCTGTTAAGACTCTTTCTAAAACTAGAACTAATTGATTTAATTGTTCTGGGTTGTAATCTTTGTTATAAAAAGACGGTAATCTTGTTGTGTGTATCTTACTCATCTTAATCCGTCAGGTTGTATTAGTATTCTGTTATCTCCTATACGCCAAGTTGTGTCTACACTTTGACTTTGTATTTTTAAAGATACTTGTCTTCCTCTCGCCCTTGTGTCAACTTTCTCCGTAGTTGGGCTAATATCATGCAAATCTGTAACGCTAACTTTTGCTTGAGCATTTGGGTAAACCCTTGTTAATAATTGTATGTTTAAGTTACCTTGTTGGTTTTTAAAATCAGGCACAAATTTACGAACAAATGAAACGCTATTTCCATCAGCAATATCTAAATAACCTGATTGTATGAAAGCTGTAATAGGTTGATTTTCGTTATTCACACCTTTTTCATGCGTATATAACACGCTTCTACCATTTGATAAACTTTGTATGTCAGTTAAAGTATCTGAGCTATCGGTTGGTAAAAATTCAGCCCCTATAGGGTTTTCAAAAGACCCGTAATCTACCCAAGCCGTCCTAGATAAACTACCAACAGACCAAATACCTTCTAAATAATTATATGTAACCATTCTGTCTATATAGTCAGAATTAGTGGTTGTGTACCACCATGTAATTTCATTGAACTTTGAGTTTAGACCAACATGAAATTTATGAGATTGCGTAAAGTTTAAATTATCAAAAATAAAATCTTCTACTGTGCAAGGTAATTTTTTAACAGTACCATCAAACATATAAAACGAATCTTTAGACATCCAATATGTAATACCACCTGCTTCAACAGCAGCTAACGGAGCAACACACCCGCAATTAGCTCCTAATTGTTGAGAAGCAAAAACTTGAGTACCGCCTACAAATTGCAAACCGTAAGCTGCGGTATCTGTTAAAACAATTAGTTGGTTTCTTGACTTAACAGCAGTCATTATCTTACTTCCGTCTGTTAATCGTATAGCACCTGCAAAATTTTCTACTTTTTCGGTAAATGTACTAGTGTTAGTAATTGCATCAAAAGTTGAAGACGTTGTTGTGTTAAGACCTTCTATATCAGAAAACCTTAATAGCATTTTGTTTTGTGTTGCACTATCTCCAACTGTGGAATCCGTTCCTAAACATATTAGTTGCCTAGAAGTCGGGGCCATTATAAAAAATTCTGTTGCCGCTGGAGCATCTGTTATTTCGGTTGCTCTGGAGTTTATACCTGAACTAGTATTAAATAAGTACAGCCTATCTCCTATTAAATTACATATTACGTCTTCTCCATATAAATCAAACTGCCATACCCTTGGTTCTATTACATTAGCTGAAACTGACCTAGCCGTATTCCAAGAGCCTTCATTCCAAGAACCCACATTCCAACCATAGTCAACAGAACCTACATCTGTACCTACATTTATTTGAAATGTTATATTAGCTGCACCGACAGGTATGCTTTGTGTAGAAGTAGCGTTTGCTCTTGCTATAATTGTAAAAGTGTTTATTCCTGTTACATCTTGTACTTCAAACTCGCCTTCTAAATTAGCGTTTGCAATCCCACCAGGGTCTCCAGTTAGTTCACTTAAAGTAATAAAATCACCTATCAATATACCGTGATTACTAACATGAACAGTAACTACATTACTACCGTTTGTAGTAGAAAACGCTGTTGTTTGTCCCGCAAAAGATTGCCTGTTCCATAACCCTGCACCCCAACCTCTAAAACTACCGTTCACACTTCTAAGAGGAGTAATATCACCCCAGTTACCGCCATTGTATGCGTATAATTTTTTAGATGTTCCTATTATTATAAAAGGAGAACCACTATTTGAAACCCAAGAAATCATGTTTGTTATACGACCGACAAATTTTGCACTTTGGCTAGGGTCAGACGCTTTAACTTGACCGAAAAATTTTTCCCAACCTCCTATTTTTTCGGCTTTACCATATCTAAATCGAACATTATCGCAATCAATCCATCGACCTTCAGCACCATACTCAGTATTTTGCTTATCTATTCCAGGTGCTATTTTTAATTTACTTAGATTCAAGAGTCTGTATCCTAGTTTCAAGGGCATCTACTTTAGAGCTTAATTCTTGAATAGCTTTTACTAAAATAGGCACTAATTTACTTTGGTCAATTCCTTGATAAACAGGTCTACTTAATTTATCAACTTCATCTTTATAGCCTGTAACTGATTCAGGTACTACGTTTGCTACTTCGTGAGCAATAAACCCATCTACAGTTGTATCAGGTGTGTTTTTAAAATTAAACCTATATGTAGACAAAAGATTAACTCTGTTTAGAGCATTTTCCAAAGGTACAACATTTTCTTTTAACCTATAGTCAGAAGAAGTAGAGTAAGTAGTAGCTGAACCATTTGTAAGAATATTACCAACACTAACACTTGTATTTCCTACACTAGTTAAACTAGCATTTTCCACATAATGAAACTGAATTAAGTTATTACTTGATGTTTGATTTGTGTAACAAACCATAGAAGGGGATGGAAAAGACCCACCAAACTTATATCCAAAAGCTCCGATAGCAGGTGCTTCGTCATTTGATTGTGCGTATAAAGCCCAGTTACCGCCAGGAGAGTTATTCGCATCATTGGCTAATCCAGCCGTTCTCATGTTAACACCTAGATTCTCTGTGTGAGTCATAGCGTCTTTAAAATCTGAGCCTGTCCCGACAAGAAATGCTTTTTCAGATTTAGGTATAAATATGCCAGTTTGCCCTGATACTTTTGCAGTTACTTGATAGTCACCAGCATTATTGTTATGCACTATATATGTTTTTTGTATATTAGGTAAATTTATAGTAGCATTTGCTGACAGCGTAGCTGTAACATCAATATAAAGATGTCTAGCATTAGCAGTAGCATTGCTGTTACTTAAAGAAAGAGTAGCTACATTATTTGTAAAATCACTTGTTCCTAAAACAACTCTTCCACATATAGCTTCTTCCAAAGCCTCAAGGTTTTGATTAGTGGTATTACCCCACGTTCCAGCTTGTTCACCATCACCTATTTTTTCTATCTTTAAATTACTAGTGTAAGTACTTGCCATTTTTATCTCCTAATATATATTTTGTAAGTCTCGACTATGTTGGTATATCCGTCCATATTGGTGTTTGACTGTCGTCTATTATACCGTAAACCACTGGTGCTCCAACAGCCCCAGTACCTAAAACTCCTGTTGCAGAAGCAAAAGCATTAAATTCTACTATTGCAGTTCCTAAAACTCCTGTTGCTGATACTCCTGTTACATTTACTGGTGTAATTACCACACTTTCTGCATTTCCCAAAGCACTTGTACCAGCTACTCCAGCCACGGTAAATGAAACGCTACCTGCACCAGCTATTGATATGGAAACTGTGCCTAATCCAGCAGTTGCGGAAAGTCCTGTTACATTAACAACAGTAGGTGCTTCTGCTACTACTCCAAAAGAAGCATATGAATCTTGAGAAAAAGCAACGCCACCATAAAACATAGTTAATAAGACCAAATAGTAGGTCTGGGTCTCCCGTTCGTGTTTTCTAAAGTATCTAAATGTATAAACCTAGCATCACCTTTTTGATTTATACCTATTCCAGTAAATTTCATAGCAAGTGCTAAAGAAACTAAATCAAAAGCATCTCCTCTTGCTACCCCTATATCTGCAGCACATCCTGTGGTATGAGCACCACCACCGTTTTTCTTTCTAGCTTCTATGGGGTGAGTAACATCTCTAAAGCCTGATGTAATTCTCATTGGTCGCCCATAGGCTTTTCTTAACTCATTTAACTTATTTATAAAGTCTTGGTTCATTTCGCACTTTTGTGTGTGGCTACATTTAAACTCGTTTTGCGTAAAATATTTCCCCCAATTCATACTCTTGGCTCTTTCTTTTCTAATATGTCATTTAATTCATTTGATTTTTGTTTACTACCTACACTACTGCCAAAATAATATGCCAACACCATAGTAGTAGCTGAGTTTAGAGCACCCAAGACGTACACCAAAATATCTTTTGCTCCTGAGTTTACATCTACATCTGCAAATATAATCACTAAGAATAAAGCAAAAGACATTGTTACTGTGCCTAATGCAAGTATTGGAGTCACACATTTGTTTAACCAACTAGCATTTTCGCTAGTAGCAATAGCCGTCTCTCTTTTTCTTGCTGAATCTCTATCGGCATACTCAGCTTCGAGTTTTGCAAGTTCACCTTTTTGCTCCATAGCTTTGAGTTCTTTCATAGCTTTAGCACGTGCAGTTGGGTCAGGAATAACCCTATCCAAAACTTTTTCTGCTACTGGTAATAATCCTGTTAGTAATTGCAACATTTATTTTCTCCAATTATGTCTTATAGAACTTTTTTCTTATTTTACAACCTTTTCTAGTTTCTGGCTCAAACCAATTAAACCCTCTTGTTTCATTCGCACACCAGTAGTAACATAGTTTTCTCTCCACCCATTCCAACTTACAATAGTATTGGTGGCGGTTTGGAACAACAGTCGCCATCCATGTTACAAAAAATATACTTGTCATTTACTTGATTCCACCACTGCTGTCCATAAAAAATTAGACAAATAAATTAAAACTAAAACTAAAACTCCAATAAAAATTCCCATTTTGGTGTTATATAAAAAATTCTTCCTTCTTCGCATCTGATTATATATTTCAGATTCTCTCTTTGCTTTAATTTTTCTACGCAAATCAATGAATTTTCTATATCCTTGTATGCCTCCCCAGTCTGCTGTCCAATTTGAGGTAAAAAATTCTCTGATATATTTTTCCTGTTCACGTATTTTTTCCTCTGCAATAATAGTGTCAAATACTTCTTGTGTTGCTGTTTTTTTATAAGTTAATGTTTTAAATATTCCTGGTTTAGCTTTTTCCTGTGAAATTACCTCTTTTACATCTTCAATGTGCCCTGCCCATTTAGACAGAGTTCCATAAATTTCTTCAACGTCTTTTCCTAAGGCTACTGCTTTTTTCAGAGTAGTAAAGCAGACAGACGCTGCTGAAAGTGCAGTTATCGGGTCTATCATTACTCATCTAACTTAGGCCAGTTATCCCAAGTTCTTGGGTCTTTATCACCGATTTCTTTTGGTATATCTCGTAGTGCTTGTCTATAAGTCACCATAGCAGTACCTACAGCAGAACCTTTTTCTAATGTTCTAACTACTTCCCAATCTGTATTAGCTAGTCTATTATTTCGTTCTAAACGTATGTCTTCTAAAACAGTTTCTTTTTGAGATTTTAATTCTTCGGTTGATAAAGATTCTACTTTTACAGTAACTACAAAATCTCCATCTATATAAGGCGGACAGGAAACAAGTTTTTGCGTATTAGGGTCATGATAAGCTCTATCGCTTACTTTTTTAAAACTCATTTGGGACAGTCTGCTAGAACTAGGTTCTACAGCAAACCACCTAGACCAATGTCCTACTTCATATACTTGTTCGTTTTCTATCTTTGCAATTAACATTTAATTCTCCATTAAAATTCAGGGAAGTCCTCTGTCGGAACAGATATTGTATCTTGACTTACATCGTACCTAGCAATTCCTTTTGTAACTCTAAAGTTATCCATCCACCCTACTAAAGTATGGGCGGCGTTATTGTGTATTCCTATTTTTAGAAAAGGCATATCTACAGGGTAGTTACTAGAGTCCGTAGCAAAAAGTTTCTTTTTACCGTCAAAATAGAACACTAAATTGTTAGAAGCCAACGTGGCGTCACGAACTAAAGCAAAGTGATACCAAGGTGCTTTTGAGTCAGTTTGGTCTTTTCTGTGATGTCCTGGTCTATCTTCAAGAGGCCCAAAGTCTGATTCAGCTACAATAGTGTTATAAGTATGTCCAGCAGAATTTCCTGCGGCTAACTCAGGTTGTCCAGCAGTGTTTTCAGCTACAGTAGAAAAGGTCGTAGCGTTTTGATAATTATAGCTCATCATAAAACTACTGGTAATATCTAACCTTACACCTAAACCATTATTAGTGCTTTGCATAGCATCTCCACGATTTATAATGTGGAATAGCCCTTGGTGTTGTTGTGCTGTACCAACAATTGCCCCTCTGTAATCTGGTTCATTTTGAACAACTCTATATAACTGTTCATATTTAACAAACCCTTCAATAGTAAATGAACAACGCTCCATACAATTATTAACGTCTAATGGTGTAGATAAATGGTCAGAACCGTTATCTGTAAAATATATACACCCACTACCAAATTTTGCTGGAACATTATTAGCGGCTTGAGCTTGTGCTACAGTTCTTACATTACTTGTACCTGTAACATTTGGTAAAGCCGACCCTGAAGCGTTTAAATGAAATTGAGTGTTTACATCTACTTTTGTAGGTTTAGTAGGTACATCATAAGTTGCTTTAGAAGCTGGGAATGTGTTTTTATTTTTAAGGTATCTTATATCAAATATATAACCTCTCATTCCTCCGTAAGTGCTTCCATCTAAACACCAAGCCCATCTATTTCCTGTTCCAGTTCCCATGTGCATTAGGTCTACTCTACTAACAGCTTGACCTAAATTTCTAGCAAACTCTAAAGGAACATCATCATTATATTGACGTAAAGGCCATGTTGTAGATTCATATACTCGATTACCATTTAAGTACATAGAAAACCTTGCTACCGTGCCGTGATTACCAGAGGTGCTTGTAGCAGGGCTATGTTGTTCTTTTTGAATAACCAAATGATTCCAAGTAAATGGATGAACTGTGTTTTCTGGTACATCTAAACAGGTAGCAGAAACAGCACCACCAGTACCATTGGTATTGAAAAATGGTCTTCCGCCTTTTACTACTGAATCAGTAGTATAGTTATTACCTTCGTGATATACCCAACACTCCATTGTGTAGTCAGCCATTTCAGGCTCTAGCATAACGTCTTGTCTTTCTACATACCAATACTTAGTGTTGTTAGGAGTAAATAAGGTTTGGCTATCATGGTTATTTCTTAAATACCAACTAGCCCCATGAATCTCTGGGTCATAAGTTTCTACAGGAGGAACAAAAGGACTCAAAGGATTTACTTGTGGTGAACCATATGGAAAGTCAAATATTGCGTTATTACTACTTGAATCTGTCCATCTATAATTATTTAAACAAAGTAATGTTGTATTCGCATCATCAGAAAACGGTTTATCAATAGGAGAAAAACCTTGAGTGTATCTAGTTGAAGTAGAAACTCTCAGATTACTTATATAACCTGTAAATCCTTGAAAATTTCTTTGGTTGTAATCTCCCATTGCAATTCTAGGAACTTCACCGTTTTGTGTAGCAGTTGCTCCATATGTACCAGAAGCGACTTCAACCCCATCAATAAATAACTTTAAGTTTCCTGAACCCGATGCGTTTGATACAGCAACGTGATACCAAGGCCCAAACTTTATTTTTCCAGCCGCAGACTCTACAATAACGTGTTGCGTTGAAGTGTCATCATAGTATATAAATCTTAACTTACCATCTGTCGTAACTCCTAAACCTTTACCAATATTAGTTCCTAGACCTTTTACAAATATATAATTGAATTGGTCATCAGTACCGCTTGTAGAAATAGAAGGAGCAGTGTTCATAATAAATGCTTCTAATGTAAACGTATCATCTGCATTTGTTCCGTTAAACACCGTGCTGGTAGATTCTTTTGTAATATCTAAATAAGAGTTTTGTCTGAAGTAACCAGACCAATACCCAAATGGTTTTATAAACGGAGTAAACCTACCTGTACCACATTGCAAATTTGCATTTCCAGGATGTGTTCTTACTCTTCTTTGTTGAGGCGATTTATCTAAAAGACCTCGTTGTCTTGTTTCATTTTTGTTCTGGAAAGTAAGCACAACTGTAGAAGTTCCATCTGCCGTAGTCTGCGTTGTTGCCATAGCAGAGTTAAGACCTTGATAAGTAGTAAACGGAGAAGATGGTAAATATATTTGGTCAGCCGATACATTATAAACAGAATGTCCTCTTACATATCTAAAGTTAGAAACGTGAACATTATTCATAAACGCATTTCCATCTGAATTAGGAAATCTGCCTCTTCTTGCAAGACGAGGAGGTAAACCACCTGCTCCTGGTACTGCGTTATTATTTGGTGTGCCAAAAGCAAAACCATGTTTATTGTAAGTGGCATGCATAAAGTTATTTCCGTTTGCCTGTACTGTAGCCTGAGTAGAATTAACATTTTTACCATTTATAAATATTCCATAAACCGCAGCACTTGTATTTACTGGTGGTTTTGTTCTACAAACGGCAATGTGATTCCACCCTCCCAAAGTTATAGGGGCAGTATGTTGTAAATTATTACTTACCCATAAATCTTGATTAAACCTGTAATTAGCAGTATCGCCAGCCATTATAGCTACATTTGGATTACCAGTAAGCTCGTGCATACGAAAAACAAATTGATGACTGTTAGGGTTCGTTACGTTATATGCACCAAAAAACCCCATTGTGGCTCTTATACCTACGCCAGTATTTCTTTCAAATTTCCACCACCCTTCAAAACAAAAGGCTTCTCTAGCAGAAAACATAAATGCTTTGGTAACTTCTGTATCATACAGACCTGAATCCATACCAGAACCAAACTGATAAAAACTTCCACCTTCTTCATGGTAAGGAAAAAATTGTGAACCATAATTATGACTTTCTGATTTAGGTATGTATCTAGGACTTATTTGTATTTTTCCACCACGATTAGCAGCACCTACAGAGTAATAAAATAATCTTGGTGCTATGTTAGTTGTAAATCCACTAGGTATAGTTATAGAAGTAAATGAAGCAGACTGACCAGCAGTCCCTTCTGCTGAAACAAAATCAGTAAATTCAACACCACCTCCGTGAGTTCCATCTTCTGTTATAGAAAATTTTATTTGGTTTCCAAAGTTGGTTGCGTGTTGTTGGTCAAACGAATATTTAAAGCCTTCGTACATAGTTATTGTTTCGCTAACAAACGCAGTTCCTACAGAACCAAACTCAGATTCAATACAAAACCCTGTTCCGTTAGCTACACCTGTTGCACTTCCTAACTGAAACGTAAATGTTTTATTACCGCCATGAAATGGACTAATGTTTCTACATTCCGCACCATAGTTAGCATGGTCTGCAACTGGGTTTTTTGTAGCGTTATTATATGTTCCTGTCCAAGGATGACCTATTCCGTCTTGAAGAGGTTGCCAATTAGATATTTCATGAGTAGGTGAAGCAGTTACTCTTTCACCATCTTTATACTCGTAACCTATAGTAAAACCACTAGCATTGTTTTTTGCCAAGGCACTTTGCAAACCTAAATAAGAACAAGAACTAGCACCTTGAGAATCTGGTGTTAATCTGTCCATAGGAGGGTCAAAACAATGTGTGCCTACTACAGAAGCAGATGTTACATAATCAGAAGGTACTGATTTACATATTCTTATATTAGATATGTAACCTTTGTAGTAATAAGAGTTTTGATTTAATAATGAATCTCCAATAGACATTGCGTAGTTTGCTTCATAACCACCCCAATTGGTATTTTTCGCTATCGTATTTGTTGCGGCTAACATACCATTTATAAATAATCTATATCTTGAATCAGTTTCACGATTATCACGAGTTAGAGCAACGTGTACCCAACCTCTTCCTCTATGCGGCACGGCAGAAGTTAAAAATGGAGTAAGAACATTAGTATTATGTTCTTTTAAAGCAAAACTTATTCTTCTAGGTGCGTTGTTGTTATCTTCCCATAACGCCCAACCAGATTGCTCTGCGTTTACTTGTGCATAGTTATTAGTAAATGCCCCACATATAGCACTTTGAATAGTGTTTTCAATTTCACCTGTTTCATTTGGTCTTATGAACATCTCAAGTGTGCCTTCTGCACTGCCCCAATGAAAATCATAGTGGTCGCCTTGGCAAAAACCTTTATCTATGTTTGGAACTATCATTGACCTAAAATTTTCGTTGAAAAAATGCCATGAATAGTATCCATCTTTTTCAAATGGGTTTTCGTGAGAAGCTATATTATTAGCTTGTCTTAAACCTTGATTAAAATATCTAAAAGTGTAGGTGTCTTTTGCTGATGGGCCTTGGTTTTCTAAATATCCAGTTCCCGCATTGTGGTCAGATACATTTAAAAAAGCATCTCCACTTAAATTGTCGTTGTTTCCACCATCTGTATTTTCTGCTTTTATCATAAAAGTGGTATTAGCCCTATGTGGGTCTCTCTTAACTTTACCAGGCCACTCACCTCTTTGATTTGCTTCAGCAACATCTTCTACCTTCCAAACTCCAGAGGCTTTCTCTTTAGTAGGTAAGGTTCTTTTTGCTTTAATTATGTTGCCTTTAAATCCCATTGTTATTCCTTTATTTTTTTCCAAGTTTTATTAAACTCATCCCACTCATACTCTTCGGGTTTTAAATCTTTCCCTAAAGCTACAGGCGGTTTCCAATTCTTAATTGTTTTATCCCAGACAAAAGAATCAAAAGGTTTAGGTGGTGTATATATATCGTTTATGGTGTCGTATTTATATCCAATACCCGCAAACTTCTCTCTTTCTTTACCACTATAAGAGGTTTTTCTCCAAGTCCCTTGACCACCTCTAAAATTTTTTAACCATTGTATTCCCAACTGTTCGTTCTCCTGTCCATTCTTATCGAGAATTACAGAGTTAGAAACAACAATAGTTTCTACCACTATATTATTTTTATCTAATCTAACAAAATGTGCCATTAGTCTACCTTAAATGTTCCAGATGCTAAAAAAGCATATTGCCTATGACCGTTTGCGTTAACTATTTCGGGTGAACCTGTTACCACAGCCGCAGGGAAGTTGTCTGGGTATCTCACAATAAGTATTCCAGAACCACCGTTACCAGGAGGATTATAATTAACGCTATTATGGTGAAAATCTCCACCTCCGCCACCACCAGTATTTGGTAATCCATTAACGTGATAATCAAAAATAACTCCTGTATTACCAGCAGTTCCAAACCCCATGTTTAGTTTATAACTAGTATCTCCTCCTCCACCAAGTCCGCCTATACCGCTTGTTGGAGCTGCCGTAGTAGCTTCAAAAGCTCCACCTCCTCCTCCTGCATATATACCGTCTTCTCCGTAAAAAGTGGTACCGTCTGCTTTTTTAAAAACAGTATTAGACTTACCATCACCGCCTTGGTATATTCCGTCTGTATTGCCTTGTTCTCCAGCTCCGCCGCCACCTCCAGGTACAGAATTAGCAGGTGAAACATTAGGTCTACCAGCAAAACCACCACCATGATTACCAAAAGCATTTACGTTACCAACTCCGTTTGGAGCTTCTTGTATAGAAAAACCACCTCTTAATTGGTAATGACTAGTTCCACCTCCAGAGCCACCACTACCAGCAAAAACATTATATTGTGATATTGCTCCTCGACCACCTCCTAAAGCTGATAAACCAAAAGCCTCTGTGTTTGTTCCATTTGTACCACTAACAAATTCCGTAACACCACCACCTGCACCTATTTGAATAGTGTAATTAACACCTCTATTTATTTTAAAAGAAAAATCTAGGGATTCTAATACGCCTCCAGCACCTCCGCCACCCCCTCGTGACCCGTTACCAGGCGAACCTGCACCGCCTCCTCCAACCATAATAAATTGGATGCCTAATTGTGGAACAGGAAGATTAGATGCTGAGAGTTTTTGAGCGTAGTCGTTTAAAGTAAAAACACCACTAGCGTTAGAACTAGTTACTTCAGGTTCAACAGAAGATAAAACTCCGCCTATATACCTCACTTAAAATCTCCTTAAAGTATGCGTTCATAAGAAATCATACAAGTTAAATCAGCAGAAGCTCCAGCACTAGCTTTTATAGAATCATTTTCTTCTAAATAAAACCCAGTGTTTTTATCGGTGACTACAACTGCCGCATCAGCAGGTACGCTTAAAGTAGAAACTATAGGTCTGTTGTTTGTGCCATCATGATACTTAATAGTTACATCCGCTGCACTTACTCCATCTACGTTTGCTACTTGAATTACATTTATTTTATAAACAGTATTAGCGGATGCAGTTAATAAAGTTGCCTCTGCTACGTCTAAAGCAAATGTCTGAGTTTTTCCTTGAATCTCAGTAGTATTTACTATATTTGGGTTTGCCATCTCTTACTCCTATTTAGCGAATACCATTGCAAATACTAATGCACTTGCTTTGGTTGAAATTGAGGTTGTGTCTACTGCAAAAGTACCAGTAGCCGAGTTAGTGTTTATAGTACCGCCAGTTAAACCTGCCCCTGCTGTTATAGAAGCTATCGCCCCTGTGTTTCCTTTTTGGGCTAAAACTTGCCAACTACTTGGCGATGAACTAGGAGTATTAGCTAAGTTGCTACTTGTTCTTGATAAATAACTATTCCCATCAGTAAAAGAAACTACATCATTAACGGCATACGAGGTAGCTGCTGTAAACGAACCCAATGGACTAAATCCCTGAGCAATCGGTGTAGCACTATTTTGAAAACTAGATACAAGAGCAACGATACCAGTGCCGTTGGCTGATGCTTCTATCTTATCCCCTGCTTCCATGTTGACAGGTTTTGGTAAAGTAAAAGTTGAATTACCCGAAACTGTCGTAGTTAAAAATGTAGACTCTGAAGAAGCAGAAGAATTAAAATAAGAAAGCGTTACACTTCTATCGGTATCTGTTGAATTAGATAATATGAGAGAGTGTAATGATGCTTCTAACGTAGCTGGTACTTCCAACAATGTTTGTTTTGTTGGACTTATATTTATGGGTGTTCCTTTTAAAGCCATTTTATCCTCCAAATATTAGTGACATAGCCACAGGGTCTTGGTTTAAAGGAACTCCTGACTTTGACACTAATGTATCGTTTCCACTTAATATAACTGCCTTTTCAGCAGGGTAACTTACAAAAATATCTTTGCTACCTGAACTAAAAGAAACCTTATTATTACTATTAGTAGATTTAAAAACAGTTGTTCTCGCTAAAACATTACCAGCACCGTTTAAAGTGCCTAAACCTATTTCAAAAGCAGTTCCATCCGTGCAAGTGTAATAACATTGATTATTAGCTCCTATACCACTAGCAAATGTTTGAAACCCCGTACTAGCACCTGCTAATGTAAAATCACTAGTCCCAGTAGTAGCTGTGGTTTCTTTTACTCTATCTGCTTGTATAAGTGCCATCAGGCTATCCTAATAATTGCATTGTTTGCGTCTGGTGTTGGGAAAATTACGCTAAATGTTCCTGAAGACGCAGCTTTATCCGAACCAAAATCAAGAATTGCGACAGCTTTATTACTAGCAGAACTGTTATAAATTAAAGCCCCTCTAGCTGTTATAGTTGCATTAGAAAAAGAAGTATCCGCAAAATCAGTTAATCCAGTTGTTCCACTATTAGTCGGTGTTTGATTTGTTAAAGTGTTTCCACCCGCACTATACCCATTTCCTGTTACTTCACCATTTGTTGTATACACTTCAGTTGCAGCGTTTAAAGTAGCTGAATTACTGTACAAAGCTAATTTAAAAGTGTGACCACTTCCGTTGGTAAAATTGTGCGTTGCAGTAAGCAGTTCTTTCTTAAAGCTGGTTGCTAAAAAACTTCCGTTAAAAGCCATGTTATAATCTCCTTAATATATTAGCCGCCTCCTCATACCCACCCTGAAGTAAAATTTGCATACATCTGTCTTTTTCAGATTGCTTTGCTTGATTTATCCAATATTCTAACAGATTTTTCACATTATTTTTAAAAAATAAAGCCTGTTCTCTTATTGCGGGGTCAGCAGTTTCGGATACAGAGATAATTTTATCTGCACAAATTTCAGCTAAATCTTGTGTAGATAATCCACCATTATTACTAGTTTTTACTGTTACGTTATTAATTGTCGCTGTTCCTGTTAAAAACATATATTCCTCTAAAAGTTAGTAAAGTATTTACTGTTTCTATATACATCTGCTTTTAACTTTCCGTTTGCTAACGTAACTAAAGTTTGCATATACTCTCCAAATTTTTCTTTATACTCTTTCATCATGTTAGGCTCTCCTTTTAAAAAGGTGTACGCTTCTATTAGAGCACCATAAAGTAAAACTTGGTCGAAGTTATCCCCTAAATAAGAGGTATTAGCAGTTACAATAGTTTCTGGATAATAGTAATAATGAAGTTCTACAGAAAAATTGCTATTAGGCGTTGGGCCTAATATAAACGTATCTTCATCAAATATAGCATAATACTTAGGTAAAGCCACATAAGCTGGGTCTGGATAATTCTGTCTTATAAAACTAACATCTTTTGGTAATAAAAATTCATAAGTACCATCTGCTTGTATAATCGCTATCTCAAAGACAGCTAAAAAATCACTAGGTGAAGATAAATATTTATTAGATGAAGTAGTATTTGCGGTTACGTTTTTTCTTAAAGCAGGTAATCTAACACTATTGTAAATAAACCTTTCTGCGTTTTTTACAAACGTAGGTATAGAATTTACAAAAGTATCTTCATCATTTTCTGTATAATTTTTAATTGCTTCAGTTAGTTCTGTATAGTTCATGATATTTCCACGGTTACTGTTCCTACATCTGACTGCATTTCTAAATTATAAACTGGATTATAGCCCCAATATATATTTCGAGAGTCAAACAACCCGCTTTCTTTGCGGGGATGACGAAGTGCTTGAGCATCAAACACGTTTAAGTCTCCTATTTTATATTGTGGGTGGTCAGTTTCAAAACATTCTGGACAAACTCTTATTGCGGTTATTTTTTTATTTATGACTAAAGGTTTTAATTCATGATACTTATATCTTTGCCCACACCTATCACAATGTGCGTTTGCGTGTTTTCCAGATGCAAACTTAGACATCTTTACACCGAATAAGTCTGTGGAACAAACCTTTCAGAAGATTTTTCTCTATCTTCTTGAGCAGCAAGTGTCCATTGTTCTTCATAATCTTGTTTTAATCTTGGTATTCTAGCTTCAGCTTCAGGTCTTTTTGAAGCGATTTGATAGGCTAAACCAGCTATTAAACAAGGAATAAATCTAAAAGGAATATCAAAGGTAAGCTGTCCTGTGTTGCCCACATCTTGAATACGCCGCAAACGCCAATAGCGTAAGGTATATGTCGTAGAACTATCAGGTACAGGCCACACGTAAAAACGAGGTGTGTTTTGACGGTCAATCCAAATCTGAACAGGCTTTCCTGATTGTTGTTTATTAGGTATTCCAGCATAATCGCTAACACTCATCCTAGATATATTTATGTCTTGGTTTTGCCCTCCAGATGTAGTTCTTATAACTTGCTCTAATAAATCTATTGTGTCAGCAGGTAAATTGTATTCTGCTGTTCCTGAACTTAAAACCACAGAGCCTTCTTCTATCGTCCATAAATTAACGCCTCTGTTTGCCCATTCTATAGAAATTAAATTTAAACTACGTCTAGCTGTTTTTACATCATAGCCAGATTTCACTTCTAAACCAGCTTTCTCATAAGCCTCTTCTATAATTTCACTTATGTCTGGATTAAATGTAGCTGTATTTGAAGTAGTCATTTATTATCAATACTCCTAATAGTATTCATACAGACCATGACCTATGGGTCTTTTTCGTTTTTCCCGTTCCTCTTCAGCTTTCGCTTCAGCATCCATTTCTCCTTGTATGCTAGAAAGACGATTTTGACCAAATAATGATGCAGATTGGGGTAACTGAGGATAAAATGGAGAATAACCACCATAAAATGGATTCATTCCGCCACCAAATGGATTAGCCATAGGATTTCCGTACATATAATTATATCTAGGTTGATAAGCCGTATCATATGCAGAAGGTTGTTGAGGCGTAACACCGCCCATATCTTGAGGCATAGCACCAGCCATACCCATACCAGCCATACCCATTGTACCTAAACCTCCCATAGGCGGCTTCATGCCTGAACCTGATGAAGGTTGATTTACTGGATTAGAAGAATCAAAGTTGGGAGAACCGTATGCTCCACTTGGTGGTTGTCCACCACCCATTTGTCCACCACCTGCCATATTAGCCTCTCTTATTTTTTAGGTTTTCTTACAGCTTTACCTTTCGCCATTTTCATAACAGCCTTACCTTTTGCCATTTTCATAACAGAACCGCCTTTTACTTTTTTACCACCAGACAATTTCATAACAGCCTTACCTTTCGCCATTTTCATAACGGCTTTACCCTTTGACATCCTCATAACTCCTCCTTTTCTGGCTTTATTAACGCCTCTGCCCTCTAAGACATCAGCATAAGTTATTTTACCATCTCCAGTTAAATCAGTTAATTTCTTTTTAGATTTAGGTGTTGCCATAGTAGTCTTCTTCATCTGACTTCTTCCTATCGCCATCTTCATCCTCTCGGTATAAATTATCAAAAGTTACGTCTGCATCCATATATGAATCATCTTGCTCTGCACAATGCGTAAATTGTGTCGGTCTAAAGTCAGGAGCACCTTCTCCAGTTACCCACAAAGCAGGACTAGTAACTCTTACCCTGTTATTAGGTAATGCTACCATGTTACCTTTCCATTGACCATCAGTTAGCACCATAACGTGACTCTGTTTGTGTTGGGCTGGACAGTCTGCAATTTCGCTTTCGGTGTAGTCCACGGTAAATAAGTATCTTGCTGTGTGAAACTCACCTGCAATTTTTGCAATCCAGGGGCTAGGTTTACACCTGTCAAGGGACACAATAGAGTGGTGATGCGAGGGGCAATCCCACGGTTGTGCAAGGTGTGTCTCCATTCTAGGTGGCATTTCGTCATCAATTGGGATGTCGCCACATAAGGCTGTGAGGGGCATACGTGCCCACATTGCTCCACCGTGCGGGTTGTCTTCTCCCTCTTCTGCTTCGCATCCTGTAAAGATGATTTGAAAGCTGAGGCATCTGTCTGGCATTGTTGTAACTGCGATTGCCAAACCATGTACGAACTCCCCGTGATATTTTTCGTGTCCATGTGTAAATTCTTTTCTAACCCAAACTTTAGTATATGGAATGTTGCTTATTAAATAAGCCACTAAACAAGTCTTCCTTTTGTAAATCCTTTTACGGCTCTTCCATCACTAAATCTTGTTTTTACATTAGAAGTACCTTTCACTTTATTTGACCCCATTTTGAAAGTTGATTTGTTACTAGGCATATTAACTTTCTTTTTAACTTTAGGCTTTTTAAGTGCTGTAGCATAGTCAGAAGTCATTTTATAAGTTGAAGAAGAACCTGCATTTTTTGCTTTACGCTTGTCTTCTTTAGTTAAAACCTTTTTTGGTTTATCAGCTTTAGTTTTAGCTTTACCATAATAACTACTACTTGCGTCCCTAGCTTTTTCCGCCATAGGTCTTTTTTTCTTTGTAAAATAACTACTGCTTGGTTGTTTATTATAGCTACTCATTTTACTTCCCCCAAAAAAATTGTTGAATCATAATTAAAAATGCCGTTACGGCACTACCTGCACCTGCTGCCCACATGAGTGTTTTCCACCCACCCTTAGCCTCTGATAATACAGCATGAATCTCTATCAAAGACTTTTTAATTTCTTCTATATCTGACTTCATTTCGTCCATATCTTTTTGCATATGTTTTATCTCGTTGCCTTGGACAGCAACTTTACTATTTATATCTTTGCCAAAAACTCTCTGTATATCTTCTTTTTCCATTTTATCACCTTGAAAAGCAGTAACCGTATCTATTAACATTTCCATCTTCTTCTTGCTTGTCGTAAACGACTGTTTGGGTCTTTAGCCGCTTTTGGAAATTGTCTCATTTGTCCCGCAGACCTTGCACAAAACGATTTACGTCTTTTTGCGTCTTTAGAACCTTTTTTAACTTTACCTGTTACGGCTGTTTTTAATTTAGAACCAGGATTAGCCCTACGATATGCGGCTACACCTTTTTTAGTCATACCCGCACCGCTTTTGGTTTTACGAAAATTACCAGACTTAACAGAAGTTTTGATTCCCATACCTTTACGTTTTGTAGCCATTATCTTTGCACAAATATGTTTACTGAATTAGGCATTACATGGTCTGCTTGCCCCTTTGTAAAAGCAATAGTAGTTCCATTAGATGAAAATATAGGAAAGTCAAACTTTATAACCATAGGGTTAGAAGCCTTTTGTAGTTCTCCAGGTGACCGACTAATAGTAAAAGACCAAATAGCAGAATTATTTACAGCAGAACCTGAACTCTCCGTTCTTGACTCATCATTTGTTTGCAAAGCAATTGCAAGATTATTGGAGTCTAAATCTAACTCAAAAAATAACCCAAAAAACCTAGATGGTTTATCTACATCGTCACTAAAAAAATGTGAGTTTGAGGCTACATTTACTAAGGGAAGGTTGATTATTTCCATATTACCCTTCGTAGAAAATAGTTACACTTCCTGTTTTAAAGGTACTATCTGCACTTTTTACTAAAAGTCCTATTCCATTATCAAATAAAACACCATCACCGGGTATTGATAATTGAAACGGCCCTCCTGAACCATTTGAGTCAGATATTATATTAAAAACAGAACCAGAACCGCCTGCTGAACCATTTAAAAAAGTTATCTGACAAGTAGGCCCAGAAAGTAAGACACTTCTTAGTCTAGTTCTTTGCCCTACAGGTACAAGCTGTGCTGTTTCTGCTGAATTAAGGCCACTGGAATTACTAGCTGATTTAACATCTCCCATGAACTACTCCTTATGAAAGGTTGTTGTTCTGAATATATAAGACTGTTACTGTAGCCGCACCTGTTGTGCCGTTACCGTTTGCCCCAGTAAAAGTATAACTAACAGATAAATCAGAAGAACCTACGTCAGTTCCTTCAGCACCTATAGTTCCACGAGTTGTCCCTACAGCCTTTACGTTAGTAGCCGCAAGAAACTCATCATCATCTGTACCTGTACCGATTTTAACAGTCGCTGCACCGCCATCATTACTAACTGTAGATACGTTTAAAATAACGTCTATAATTTGTGAATTAGCGGGTACTGTAGCTACAGTAGCACTATTGGTTGCACCAATAATATCAATTACTGCTGACTGAGCCATTACTACTGAACCTACGTTTACTGAAGACCCTTCTTTAACTGTTCCAGCTTTAATTGGGCCTGAAAATGTCGTTGATGCCATTTTTATCTCCGTGTATTAGCACTCGTCATACAATCTCTAATATGTCTGCTAGGTCAGTATGTATGACTAATTAACCCTAGTTATTTTTTAACTGTATCTTTAAACCAATTGTAAGGCTTTTCAGAATAATCTACCACTTTTTTTGCTATTGCTGTATTAGCGTCAATTATACCTTTGGTAAGTTTAATACAAGAATCTGTAAATTTAAAAAACAAATCCATTTTAATCTCCAAAAATGAGTGAGGGGGCATAAAGCCCCCTACTCGATTAAGCTCCTGGTGAGCCAAACATTCCCAATGGGTCAGAGAATCCGAAAGAATATCTCTCACGAGCCTTGTAACGAACGTTACCTGTTTCAAAGTCACCGTCCATTGACGTAGCCATCGGAGCACGAACAAAATGCTTCAATCCGTTTGGTATGTCAGTTGTTAAAAAGAAAGCATCTGTATCTGTTAGATAATGGTTAATTGTGTACCCTTCTGGAATTGCTCCATTAGTAGAAAGGGCGTTAACATCATTATCGGCAGTACCGACTCTTTTTTCCGTTTCTAAAATTCGTGTTGCCACAAACTGTAGAGCAGGAGGTATGATTAACTTTCTTGGTCTAGCTGCGATTAACAAACCACGCTCGTCTGTCCAAGCTGCAATTTGAATTACTGCATCTTCGAGAGATGTTTCATTCAAGTCTGCATTTGTAGCAAAACGATTGCTGTTTGTCCCTCCGCTAACTAGTGGGTGGTCTGTAGCAAATAAAGCCTTGCCATCACCGCCTTTAAAGTTAGAATCAAAACCATTATTTAACGTAGAAGCCGCTTTTACTTGTTTAGTATAAGCCATAGCTCTAGCTAACGATTTTGTGTAGCGAGTTGAAAGACTATCATAAAGATTGTCCTCTACTGCTTCTTCTGTAATCGCAAAGCCGAGTGCTACAGTTTCGTGTGTATACCTTGAAGTGAAAGCCTCTTGTGCTGTATCAAATTCTACAGCTGCACCTTCTGATTTAGTTGGAGCAGTACCGAATCCAGACAACTTAACTTCTTCTTCAAATGACCTATCTGAAGTTTCTGTCTCGTATATCTCTTTATGCTCTTCACCATAACGTGCGTACTCCATACCATATAAAGCGTTTAAGCCAGGTAGGAGTTCTTTAAGTAATTGTGCTCTTGAAATAGCCATTTAAAGTCTCCTTAAATACCAAGTGAGTTAGTGTACGAATGTACGCCAACATTAAATTTAACAAGAAATTCAGGGTAAGCGTGTCCCTCAGTGCCTCTAACTACATCAACAACTCTCATTGCTAAAGTAGAAGTAACGGCTAAAGAACCACCATTAGAACCTACCACAAGATTTACACCTGAATTACCTGTTGCGGTACTACCTGAACTAAAGTTACCTAGTGCTGCATTTTTACCAATTGCTTTAGGGAATCCTGAACCGTTAGTTCCACTATTAAGTGTACCCAAAGCAGCACTTCCAACAACCTTAAAGATTTGGTCTGGTTCATCATTTACAAAAACATGAACGTCCTCAAACCCACTGTTGACTGCATTAGCTGGTAAATACTGAGCAAATTGTAACTGTCCACTGGCATCAATATACCTACAACCCACCATAACACCCATTACTCCAGCTACAGCATCAGCAGCAGTTGCGGGTATTTTAATAGCAGTAGGCGTAGCTGTCCTAGCCACAGGCAGTCCAGCATTAGTTAAAGCTATAATATCGCCATTGAACATAGCGGCAGAGTTATTGGAAGCAACTTTGTACTCCCTTCTAGCCCCGCCATTATATGGTCTTCCACCTATCAAATTGACAGGTCTTAAACCAAAAAAAGAAGCGGTTGTCGCCATTTTCTATCTCCTAAAATTTAATTAACCTTTTCCAAAACTAACCTTCGTATTTTTTTCAGAAAACTTAGTCATACGAGGGTCGTTTTCTCTCATCCAATTATTATCCACAGACTCTAATTGCTTACGATTGTTCTCTTTGTAGTAGTTATCTCTTGACTCTTTTATTTCCGTTGGAATCTTACAAAGAATCAAACCACCTACTTCAATAAGACCTGAGTTCGTAGCGTCAGGGTCAATAGACATTAACAAGTCCTTATGGTCTTCTGCTCTACAAAACTCCCAACCTTCTCTCCGTTTCTTAGAAACATTGGTAGGGTCAGATGTTCCGAGAATAGATTTCCTAATCCATCTAAAAGTCCATCCATCTTCTGGCTGCGGTACGGGTAAGGTATTCGCAGGTTTCCAAGGTTCGTTTCTCTTAGACTGTTCTCTTGTGTTTAATTCACGACTTATCTTTTGATTAGCCATTATTTTGCTCCAATTTAACGAGTTCACGGGCATATTGCTCTTTAGATATTCCTAATCTTCTAGCAATACGTTCTTGAGTTGCAGTTAAAGTTACCTTTACTTTTCCGTTAGCTGTTCGCTTTACAGGAGCTACTACGGTATTTTGTGGTTTAGCATTTGAAGGTTTTGTCCCCCCACGTTCTGCAAACTTGTCAGGGAATGTTTCCCTCATAGCACGGTCAATTGCCGTGTAGTAAACCTCTGGCTCAACCCTTGGGTCTATGCCTTTTGCGACTAATTCGTCGTGTACACCATACGCATAACCTGTCATGCGTCTGTCTTTATCAGGCCCGAACCACCAATCATTTTTTTCTACCCAATTAATTGTATCTTTATCAGGCTTTACTTTAACTGGTTCTTCAGGTTTATCTTCAGATGATATAACAGGTGTTTCTTCTTTGTCAACAGGTCTAGGAACAAAGTTTTCATATTGTTTCTGTTCCAAAGTTGCGGTTGTTAATGCCTGTTGAGCCATAGCCATAGCTTCAGAATCCCCAGCTTCGTGGGCATCTTTATACATTTTCTTAGCGTGAGCTATATTTTGTTCAGCATTTTGTTTAAATTTACCAACAACATACTTTTCGCCTTCAGCATAATTCTGTTGTAGTTGTCGTTTTTCATCTAATAGCTTTTTTGTGAGAGCTGCTAGTTCATCACGCTCTCTAGCTATCCTTTCTTTTTCTCTACGTTCGTCGTGTCTTGCGTGTGTTAGTTGCTGAACTCTCTTTTGTACACCCTCAGAATATTCATTTAATTCGTCCTCAGTTGGTTCTGGGTCGCCTTTAAACTTTTTTCTGTTTTGGTCTTCTTTAGGAGTATCGTCAACAACCTCTATTTCTGGTGTATCTTCTTCTGGTATACCGACTGGTTGTTCGCTAATTGGTACTTCTTTTTGAATTTCTTGATTTTCCATCGCACTCTCCAAGTGTTAAGCTCGTGTATAACCACGAGGGTCTTCAACGATTCCTTCTACAGAATCATCATTTATAAATCTAAACTCCTTACCATGCACCTTAAATCTAGTGCCCGAATAAGCTCTAAATAAAACAAAATCTCCTTTTTTACACCATGCACCTTGTGGAAACTTAGCTTCATCTTTATAACAGTCTGGGCCTAATTCTATAACAAATCCAACAATAGTTGACAATTCTTCTGTACTTTTTGTTGTATCAGCTTTTATTAACCCAGAATCATACTTATCTTCTACTTCTGGTAACGCAATCAATATTTTATAACCAACAGGTTTAGGCAATTGAGTAGCCTTCTTATCTTGGTCTTCTTTCATCTTCGTCCTTATCTAATTTATCAAGCAGGTCTTTAAATCCCCGTTTAGCAGCAGTTATACCGTCCATATAACCAACCGAATAGCGGTAGTCTTCAATATTTTTACAACTACCCGTAATTACTACGTCTTTTTTTAAGTTTTCCTCCTCTTCTAAGTATTTTAAAAAATGTTCTGCGAAACTATGAAACACGTTTTTTAGTCCTTTTCTTTTTAATAGTTGCTACGTTAGTAGGTTTACCACCAGGATTTCCAGCGGCTCTTTTTCTTTGTACCGCAGACTTTTTTTGTGCTGAAGTCATTGTATTGGCTTTTGCTCTTGGCACACATTTCGGATAGCCACGTTTGCTCGTTTTTGTCGATTTGCGTCCACAGGCTTGATATTTTCCCTTTTTTTTAGGAGCACCTATATCGACCCAATCTCCCTTAGAGCCTTTACCGAACCATTCTTTAAGAGACATAGTAAACTACCCAAATAACAGGCACTACAAAAATTATAAAAAACATAACAAGTCCCATTAAGCATACCCTCCGCCTCTTGACTTATATGTTTTGACTAACCAACCGTTAGCGTAAGCCGAAGGATATACCTTGAACTTACGCTTTGCTTCAGCTTTTACTCTAGCGTACAAAGCTGGGTTTGTTGGTTTAGAACCTGATTTTTTCTTAGTCTTTTTCTTAATTGCCACTTTGTCTTCCTTTCGTTCCTTCAGAAACCATTTTAGCTCCCAACTTAGCTCCTTCTAAGCCTTGTTGTAATGTAGCTTTCTTATTGTCCATCGTAATTTTAGCCCCAAGTTTAGCTCCTTCAGTTCTTTCCTGACTAGCTAATCTCTGAGACTCTAGTTCTTTCTTGGTGTTTTGCTCCATCATTCTCACGTTCATAGTATCTTCGTGGATTTGTTTCTTCAAATCTAATTCCTTAGACTTCAAGCCAAGCTCTTCTTTCTGTATTTGTAGAACAGGGTCTTGAGCTTTCTGCTGTGCTTGTTGTTGAGCCTGTTGAGCTTGGTTCTTTTGTAACAATTTATCACTAGCTTTAGAGATTACCCCTGCAAGATTAAACTCGACCTCTGCTGGCAACGCCTTCTCTGGGTCAGGTAACGGTACTCCTGCTAATTTCTCTATTTCGTTTCTATATGCGTAAGCTGTATGTTCCGCAACGTGAGCGTGTAAAGCGTTCATAATTAAAGATGCTTTTGGATTTTGCCCTATCAACATAGCTATTTTTGGGTCTTTCATAGCATTTAAGTGTGCAGTTATATGAGCCTCATGGTCTTGGTAAGCAAATACTTTTACTGGCTTGCTCATTAGAATATTCATATTCTCTGTTACAGGGTCAGCAGGTTTTTGTTCTTTCGCACTAGGTACTAACTTATCAATATTCTTTAAACCAAGAACTTTTAATACCTCTTTATTTAACTCTACCATATCGTATAAATCTGGATTTTGTTGTGCCAACTGCATCACAGACTGATATTGGACTACTCTTTGAGACAAAGTAGTTGCGTTAGGGTCAGATACAGGTAGAACTTCTACAAATTCATAATCTTTTGTTTTAACCATCCTAGATGGGTCAACTTCATAGGGGTACGCTATAGAACCGTTATCCCTGATAATGTTTTTTAATAGTTTGAACTCCGCTTTCATAGATGCGTGAATCCTAGCCTGTACTGCTGACATAACCTTTAAACTTCTTTCTAATAAAGCCAAAGTAGTGCCGACAGGGGCATTTGCTGAACTATCGCTTATCTTTAACTCATTGACAGCGGCAAACCTTCTACCCTCTTCAACTATCGTATTTAACAAATTAAACAAAGTAGGTGATGGTTCTTTATAAGGTAACGGTAATAAATTCTCTTTAATACTACCGCCAGGCACATCTACATCTCGCCACTCACCAGGTGCAATAGGTGTTTCATCACCTTTTATTCTTAGCCCTCTACTTTTTAATCCACCAGGTAAATTAGATAAAGTACCTGCATCTACTAATTGTCTAAGTAAGGAAGTAGCTGATTTTGCGTGAGAACCTATAAGGTGGACAAGCCCAAACCCATAAAATCCAAAACCAGGAATATAATTATAATGCACAAAATGTTCTCTTTTTCGCTTAACTTCATCAGATTCCTCCCAATTTCTATATATTGACAATATCTCGCCAGTATCTTTTAGGACGGTTATGACATACGGAAGAGCTAAATCCCCATCTTTAGCTTCTGGAATATTTATTTCGACGTGCATCTCCAGTAACGTATAACGCTCGTCCTTTGAGCCATCTATTCCGACTAATTTATCTTTTTCTTTTAATAAATCATCTCTTTCGTTTGCGGGTTCATCTAAATCAATATCTCTATAGAACTTAGAAGATTGTAGCTTTAACAATTCGTTTTCTGTTTTTCTCATTCTATGCGTACATCTTTCAGCCATTGAAAGGTCTGATGCACCATAAGAAACAACCAAATCTTCAGCAGGTATAAACATAGCCACCTGTCTATCTAAAGAAGGGTCAAAATAAACTTTTTTAAAAGCACTACCTGCTATGGGAAGATTCCACAACATTCTTTCATGTTCTTGTCTATACTCAGGCATCTCTTCAATAAGCCTGTAATTCATATCTTCTTTTATACGTTGCGACGCTTGTTCTTTATCTTCAGTAACTTTACCAATAATTTGAGTCTTTACTGGGCCTGTTGCGGGAAATGTCTCTGTTATAGATTCTGCTTGAAATTTTACAATAGCTTCCGTGAGTATAGGATGAAATACACCACAAGCTCCATCCCAAGGCTCTGTACGTTCTTCAAACTTTAATCCTAGTAGTTCAAGACCGTCTTTATAAGTCTTTTCCCACTCTGAGCGTGAATTTAAGTCTCCTTCATAAGAACTCATTAACTCTATACTAAGATGGTCTAAAGTATCGTCGTCAATTGTTTCAGCTAAATTCTTAGAAAAATCATTCTTTTTAAAACTGTCTAAAACTGCATCTGCCATTTCAACGGCATCTTCAATATCGTCCGCAACTATTTCTACTTGGACATCTTCATTAGCTTCTTTTATTGGAGCAGTGGCTTCAGACGTTTGATAAATACCTTTGTCAATCATTGTCTAATCCTTGTTCGGGGTATAAAACGGGGTCATAGATACTCCCCTTTTGTTTATTATATGTTTCTGTAACGATTTGTAAATTATAATGCACATGAAGTCCGCAAACTGTTTTACCTTTTATTGGTATGATGTGGTCTACCACCAAAAGTTTATCTTTCGACATCTCGTTCAATTGTCGCATTTTAGCATAAATTTCTCTTACTTTATCAAAATTAACCCAAGGTGGGGTAGCTTTCTTGTATCTCTTCTTACTTTTTAAGTTTCTATCAAAATAATATTGTTTATTGCGTTGATAATGCCTTTTTTGTATTTCTCTTCTTTTTACCTTATCTACTGTACCTCTAAAACACTCAGTACACATAGGTCTATATCTTTGTTTTCTATAACGTATGCCATGTTTATGAAACTCTGCTACCTTCTTTACTTTGTTACACCGAGAACATTTCTTAATAGTAAGCGGCTTTCCTAGGGTTGAAATCATAACTAATATCCTCCTCGTCGCTAGGCAACTGGATAAACCCACCCTGCCTAAATCTCAACATAGCCTGAGTCGTAGAGTCAACTAAGTCATCATTTGCACCGCTAGGGAAGTCATTACATTCTTCAACAACTTCTTTTGCCCAATTTGTATCTGGACACCATACAAGACCAGAAGCAAATATATCTGCTACCGCATTTGCTCTAGTAATTTTATCTTGACCTTTTGAGGGGGTAAACTCTCCAACGGGTATACCCATTCTTCTTAACTCTTGATAAAGAGCCGCACCGTTTGACTTTTTCTCTACAACGAAAGCATCAGGTTGCCACTCTTTGTATTCGGCTAAAACCATGTCTTTTAACTCTGGAAACTCTAATCTCTTTTTTATAGAGTTCAGTAATATTATATTTGGCACATTTGACTCTTCAGAATAAAATACGCCCCATGTGGTTAGTGCATTATAATCTGCTCTGTTGTTTTTCTCCTGTGCCGCATCTAGCGACATTATTATAAACTCACAATCGGGAGGTGTCTTTTTCTCCCATGTCTTCCACCACTCTCGTTTTATCAAAGCACCTTCTTCGGAGGTGGGGTTCTGCATATATTGAGATTGCCAATACCGTGGGTCTAGTGTAGCTTTTTTTGATTGTAGTTCTTCTAAAGACCAAAAGTCAGGCCATAAAGGTTTTTCATTTAATATAGCTGGAAATTCTACAATCTCCCATTGGTCAGCTTTTTCGTTCTTTGTCATGTTGTTGATTATCTGACCCGTTAAATCTAATTTACTCCACCTAGTCATAACAACTATAATCGCACCGCCTGGCATCAGACGTTGTAATGGCCCTGATTGAAACCACTCCCAAGCAGGTTGGAATACGGTGGGTGTGCCTTGTTTAGCGTCTTGCTCAGAGTGGGGGTCATCAATAATAAATAAATCAGCACCCCTACCAGCCAATGCACCTCCTACACCGATAGCGAAATATTCTCCATTGTGGTTTGTACCCCACCTAGAAGCAGACTTCGAGTCTTGTTGTAGTTGAACACCTCCAAATACATCTTTGTATTCACCAGAATTTACTAAGTTTCTTACTCTTCTACCAAAGTTCACCGCTAAATCAGCAGTGTGTGAAGCCATAATTACCTTTTTATGCGGATATTTACCTAGAAACCACGCTGGAGCGAGGTATGATATCAATTCTGACTTGCCGTGGCGGGGTGCTATGTTAACAATTACCCTTTTTTTCTTACCACAGGCTATATCTTCAAAAATTTTTGCTAATCTTTTGTGGTGTGGGCCTACTTTATAGCCTTTATACACATAATTTATAAAATCTAATAAGTTTGACTGTCCTTTTTGGGTTTTTTGGCGTTTTTCCCACTCATTTAATAGTAAAAGAGTCTCTTTTTTGTCTTTTTCAGACATATTCCCTACATTATTTCGTATTGTGGATAATTTAGTAGGTGAAAGCATTATTTTTGAGGCGTTACATCAATAGTCATTGCATCTAACTTCTCTAATAACTCTTTTTCTATGTCCTCTGTGCTTTTTTGTGAATAAGTTACCTCGGTTCTCTTCTTAAATGCGTCTACTCCGTCAACATCTCCTAAAGCTCGTAGAGCAGAAATCCTATCTTTGGAGTTTTTGCCATGACTTTCTTCAATTAGTTTGTTTACAACGAAGTTTTTTAGGTCAGCATAGTCCCTGACCACCATTTTATCGTAAGTAGTTACCAAACCTGCAAGGTAGGTTATCGTTTCGTTGGGAAATTTTTTGAGGTCTTCCTGTATATCATCGTCAGACACCAAGGCTTCTTTAGCCTGTTCTCTATTTTTTTCTGTTACTACTAATTCATTGCCCGTCAAATCTGATAAAAGTTTGACCGTATTAGCTCTAACCATAAGTTCTTCTTTCTCATCTAGCTTCGGTAACAGCTTTTGTCTGACGTTAGGCACAGGTATTCCCTGCTCTATGGCTGGTTCTAATGATTTCATGTTTTGAAATATACCACAAAGTTTCAATAATTTGTGCGGATTATTGTGTAGTAGTAAATGTGCATAGCTAGGTCATATGCGGTGGGTCGGGGGTAGGTGGGGTATTGAAGCCAGTTATTATACTAAAGTATGATATATTACGGTTATTTTACAATAACGCTTGACAATACTGAAAAAATGTAGATAATAGAGGTATGGACAGCAAAACATCGCTAGTTCATTAGTGCTGATTGGTTCAGCACTTGGTGTTGTTCCAATTGGTTTTTATTAACCTATTCAATAGGAGTCATTTAATGACTAAAGCTAAAACGGAGTACACCTACGCCGACGGTGTAAAAAGTGCGGTAACCAACGTGAGATTTACTTTCAGTAAGTTGCTACAGGATGCGGATGCAAACCGAGATGCAGTATTTTTTGGTCTGCACGAGTCTCTCTCCAAGCAACACTTGGAGGTTGTAGTCAAGGGAGCAACCCAAAAGGTTGATTCCATACTGACTGTTGTTCTCTCGAAGCCGCTGTTTGCATCAATGGACACGGACGCACCAGGGTTAGGCGTGTTGTGTAACGTCGATGGATGGGCAGAAAATGCCGCCAAATCTGAAAGCTACTCTTGGAAAGAAGCTAAGAGTAACGGCAAGAAGAAAGCGGTTAGTTATGCTAAGAAGTCTGCAACAGCAGACACCATCAAGAAAGTTCTTTTGAACGGTCTTGCTAAATCTTCTGACTCCCCTAACAAGGAGACAGCATCCAGAATCCGTAGTGACTTTTCAAGTTCCATCGGAAAGAAGTTCATCAAGTTCAGGAAAGATAGTGTTACCGCACTATTCAATCTTGGGGTTGAGATTCCTACGGAATTGCAGTCACTACTCGAAGACGGGAAGCGAAAGGGTAACAAGCGAGTAGCTAAGACTTTCGACCAGCGTATTAACGGTCAAGGTCATCCAGTCGACGGGGACTTGTTCAAGTCTGCGATGAAAGCCGAAGGCGAGGTTAAGAAGGAGGGTACTAACAAGGGTATTCTCGAAAGCTATGTCGGAATGGTAGGTAATGCACTATCAAGCGATACGGTCAGAGCAGAATACGGGAATGAGTTTGTTGAGAAACAAATGAACAATCTCAAGCAGTTCCAGTTAGGCTTCGTATCTATCTTAGAGCAGTACAAAAAATCTAAGAAGTAACTTCTTAATCAGCACTACTTGGGAGGGGAGTTCGCTCCCCTCACTTTTTTAAATACTAGGAGCTGTTAAAACATTATGAACAATAAAAAGGTGGCGACCAACGCAGGACGTGGAGCAGTAACCGATGAAGAAATTTTTGGAGCACTTCTACCGTATGTCAAAAGACATTATGAAATAGAGCGGGACATCAAGAAGATAGACGTTGAGTCCTCTTGGGAGAAGTTAAAAGCAGAACTTGATAAACTCGACCAGAAAGGAGGTTAATATTATGTGTAACGACATCATGACACACAACGAAGTAGCGTTGTTTCTCGCTATGTTGTTCTTCTTCGGTGCAGTATGTTTTGCAATCGGTATGGAATATGCTGACTACAAACGTAAGAAGCAACTAGCTGATGATAAGACTATCATCAAATGGACTGACATTACAAATGCAGTCGAGAGTAAAGAGTCTAAGCAAATGGACTTGCCACTCTAAGTAGTGAAGGGTAGGGCTTAACGGCTCTACCCTTTTTTTTTGTCTTTAATTTTTGGGAACTGGTGTCGCTCGTCATGCAGGTATTTAGAAATTTGGATATTGAAGCCAGTTACTTGTCGCCATGTGCGTATGCGTGGGTGCGGGTCGATTACTAAATTAGTGAGGATTGTCCTGATAAAATAGCCGTACGGCAAGATTGCCGTCAGATTATATAATTCGGAAGTTTATCATACGGGCGTAGGTGCCGCTAATGTGCCTGTCCCAAAATATATAAACATTGAGTCATCTCAAGTCGCCCCAAACGGCTAGTACAAGCCAACTGTCCCAACTGTCCTAAGTGTCCCAACAAAAAAGGGTATATGTGCGAGCGGTTTGAGAATCTTTGGCGGTCGAGGGCAGATTGGCGAGTGTGTCAAAAACAAAATCTCCGTATATATAAATATCTATATTACATATTTAGACTAAGACACTTAGGACAGTTGGGACACGACTATATAAACAACTGGTTTCGGAGTGTCCCAATCATCAATCGTTGTAGGACAGTTAAGACACAAAAAAACCTTATCTTATATTTTACGATAGTTTCCCTTATCTGTTGTATAAAAACAACTCGCATGGTATTGTGGCTTTGTTGTCGGTTGTCTACGATAACGAAGCGGAATATTGCGTGTGTGTTTGGTTCTTATATAGCCGTACGGCAAAACAGCCGTCAGCCTATTTTACTTACCAAATATCCAATTATGTATTTGGGTAGTTCAGTTTTACCAGCACAAAACATTTCGCTTGTTTTTTTGATTTACATACTTTACAATAAGACTTTACATTAACGAAAAAGGAGTTCAGACCTATGAGTAAGAAACCATTATTCACTAAGAAACATTACATGGCTATAGCTGAGTTGTTACGAAATACTAACGACCCAGAAGATAGATACAACCCTACGATTTCAATGAACGGATTGTCGTTTTTCTTTTCGGAGGACAACCCAAACTTTAACGTGGATAAATTCGTTGAAGCCGTAACAAAGGGACAAGTAACTCCGTTACTAGACCATATAAATCATATGACTACAAAAATGGAGGACAAGTAATGTTACAAAACAACTACATTGTGTTCGGGTATGAATGTACCCTTTTGGGGTTGACTCGCAAACATAGAGTCAATACCGATAAACTCAACGAATCTGTCAAGGGTGTTGCCGTTCACAATGCGACAACCGACCTATCCGCAGACGACCCAGTTTACAAGGCTATTCGTTTGAAAAGGCAAGATTTCATCAACAACCTAAAAAGACGGACTCTTGATTGGCATGGCAGTTTGAAGTTGGTGTCTCTTGACGTTACATATTTCGAGAATTTCAAGAAGTATGTGGACAAGTTTGAGTCTGATTTCAACGACCTTGTTGAACAGTTTTTGCCAGACGAAAAGACTTATCGTCAAATGATTCAAAGAGCAAAAGACAACGACCCCAATGGTTTTGATGCGAGTATGTACCCGACATTCAAACAAGCGAGGGCAAAATTTTCTTTTACTTACAATCTCAATGCTCTGTCCGATATGCAAGATGAACGACTTGATGCGATTGATGAACACGTTGACTTTATCAAGGAAAAAGCAAAACAAGACCATATCCGCAATTTGGAGAAAGTCGAGGAGCAAACGCAAGACAGGATTCTTGATTCTGTAAGACATATTATCAAAGCGTTTTCGAGTCAAGCAATCAAGGACAAGCATGGCAACGAAGTGGTTAAACCAAATCGTTTTCAAGAATCGTCTATGCTCAACCATCTGGAATTGGTCAACATTCTCAATGCTTTCAACATTGGCAACAACACAAAGATTAGTTCTCTAATTACAGATTTCGAGAAAGCCATGAGTCCAATTCAGCGGGACAAGGTAAACGACTTTGAAACCTTGCGAGACAATGACGACACACGCTTGAAAGTCAAATCTGACATGGAAGCAATCTTAAAGAAATTCAACATTTAATAAATACATATTTGAGGAGCAATAAAATGAGTAGAGAAATCAAAGCAACCGAAGTATCAATCAATTCGTTACCAACCATGATTATGGCAGACCCAGAAATATCCAAACTTATTGTTGGTGGTGCGGGTCAGGGTAAGTCAACCGCTCTCAAGCAATTGATGGACAAGTATGGCGACAAATATAACTATTTATATATTGACTGTCCTACCGAGACAGTTCAAGACAATGGTTTGACTGTACCAAATGTTTCAAAGGGTGTTCTGGAGACATGGTTGAACGAGCGTTACAAGTTGGACGAGAACAAACCACTTATCATTATGCTTGACGAAGTTTTGAAATGTGCTAGGTCGGTCAAACTTATATTCACTCGTTTGATTCAGGAACACAACCTTATGGGTAAACAATTACCAGATGGTTCAATTGTTTTTGGTACATCTAATCGTACTCAAGATGGACTCGGAGACTTTATCGAAGCACACTTTGGCAATCGCTTGTCAGTTCTACATTTGAAGAATGTTACTCCAAAAGAGTTGATTGTGTATGGTTCACAAAACAATTGGGACTCAAGTTGCCTTGCGTTTTTGATGCACAAACCAGAAGTGTTGGCAGACTATCGTCAATCGGGTCAAGAAAACAACCCTTACATTATGAACCCCAAACACCCAAACAGACAGTTTTGTACTCCACGTTCATTGGAGCGTTCATTTAGGGTTTATGTAAATAGAGATGCTTACGTTGATGAATGGCAACCTGTCGATAAAAAAGACAACAACTTGAGGGCTATGTTGGGTGGATTATCTGGCGAAGCATTTGCAAATGATTTACTTGTTTTCATGCAAGTGGCAAAAGACGTTACCGCACCAACGGACATTATCGCAGACCCAGACAAAGCACCAATTCCAACAGCACCAATGGTTCAGTATATGCAGTGTTTGGCGTGTGTCCAATTCGCAAAAGACGAATCAATCGAGAACGCTCAAAAGTTTTGGAAGTACATGAAGCGGTTTTCGGACGAGCAAATCATCTCGACTTTCTGTTTTTCACTTATGCACATTGACAAGAAAATGACAAAATCATTGGTCGGTTTCGATAAGTGGGTTGTCGAAAATTCAGATTTAATATTTGGGTAGTCGTTATATTGGCGGACGGCAAAACAGCCGTCTGTCTATTTTGTCTAGCATACGACCGCACCACAGACACTAACAAATTATATATTACAAGGAGATTCAAAATGGCAGGTACAACATCAACAACAAGTACATTCGGCAAGACCACGCAACTGGTATCGCAACACAAAATGCCGATACAAGATTATCGACCATTGATGAGAGCAAAAATTATGATTGGTAAACACCCGACTCTCAGAGCATTGTTACCATTTATGATGTGCGGAGAAATTTCGATTGTTTCCGCTCCGAGTCCAGATGGTTCATATTCATTTACAGCGTATACAAACGGGTGGGATATGGTTTTCTGTAAAGAGTTTATGGACACGCTCACTCAAAAAGAAGTGAATTTTGTCATGTGCCACGAATGTTGTCATATCCTACTCAAGCATACTTTCATCTGTAAAAGATTGTTCAAGATTGATGCTCAACTAACAGGAATTTCAGCAGACTATCAAGTCAACGATTGGATAGACCAACTAGACCCAGACAGAACGTGTGTTGAATTTATCGAGGGTTGTCTTTGGGACGAGTCTTATCGTGGTTGGAGTCCACTCAAGATTTTCAAGCACCTACAAAAACAGAAACAAGAAAAAGAAAAAGAGGGTGGCAAGTGGAGTCCAGACGGAGAACCAACTGACGAGATGGAGTTTGGTGGTTTTGATGATGGAGATTCAGATGGCGACAAGTCAAATCAATCTGTCCAAGAAAAAGCAAAAGCCATGCAAGAAATGGTCGAGCATTTGGACAACATGATTGCTCACGCAAAACATTTGATTCAAGAGGGTTCGCCAAACTCAAACAAAATGATTGATGGAGAAATGGCAATCAAAGTTCGTTGGCAACCTTTGTTCGAGGACATTGTTCTTGTTTCGCAACAAGGAGCAGACGACCAGACTTACGCAATATATAACCCAAGAAGTATCTTAGATGTTGGAGGGTATGATGATGTGAACCCAATTTATCCGACAGACTATACCGACAAAGTTGGAGAGATTGTGATTGCGTTCGATTGTTCTGGTTCAATACATAAAGAATTGAAAGTTTTTGTTGAGCAAGTTCAAGAGATATTGGAACGTATGCGACCAGAGTGTGTACGGATATTGTTTTGGGACACAAGTATTGTGTCTGACGAAATATATCTCCCAAAAGATTACCATAGGTTCGCAGAGATGATTAAACCTATTGGTGGTGGTGGTACAAATGCACAATGTATTCCGACATATTTGGAAGAAAACAATATCAACTGGGAAGCGTGTTGCATTTTCACAGATGGATATTTGCACCCAATCGAGTGGCAACCTAGCAAACCTGTTTTATGGTTGGTTGTTACTCCAGATGGAGAAACAAATTTTGTACCAACCCAAGGTCGTCTAGTACCTTACATACCTGACGAGCAATAAGAAGTAAAGAAGTAAAGAAGTAAATTGTGCAAACGCTATTTTTATTTATAGCTTATTAATTATATATTAGAGGAGCATTATTATGAGTCAAGTTGACCAAAGATTTGGTAATTTCAGTTGTAAAGATATGTATGAAGTTTCAAAGCATTATCCCATTCGTGCATACAATTTCAAGTCAGCCGATTTTAGATTTGATGTACAGGAATTTTTGTATGGGTTCAAAAAGAAGTTCGGCAAGGAAACAAACTTGAGATTCTTTTACATGGGAACAAAGAGTGAGTTTGAAAATTCTTGTTTGAGTCTTACAAAAAAGTTTTCAAAAATACACCCAGATTGGTTCATCAGACAGAACCCTGTACTAAAACATAGAGACGCAAGAGAAGTCGCCAAGGAATTATATAATCATGGAAAGTCGGCTCTACAAGAATTTGAAGTAGGGCATGGCTCAGATGGTACTATAACCCACCCAACTACGTTGGCTAAAACTACAATCAAACAAGTGTATCATTCAACAGGGACATGGAATATTTTTGATGTACCAAACAAACGAGATTTCCCTACGGAAAAAATTGACCTAGTTGATATCAACCCCAACGAAACAAAGATACCCAACGACACGTTTCTTTCCAATCAGTTTTCAAATTTGGAAACAGGACACCATTTGTTTTTATTGCACGACAACAAGCATGGTTTTGTTTGTCAAGATTTGTTTAGAACAATGAATACTAAAAACAAAACGATAATGGATATTTGTCAAGGATTGCATGATATTGCGGAGGGCAAACAATTTTCTTCTATTGTTGGACATGGTACTTTGCAGACTCTACAAGGGTTAGATTTTAGTGCAGAATATTTGAAACCTCATGATGGTAGCGATTCAAAAAGGTCTGGACAATCATGTAATTTCTTAGTGACTGATGAAGATTGCGTACCTCTTACAATGCTCCGCATTTCTCACTATGACCAGTATGACTACAATTCGAGAGAGGGTAAAAGACATAGCGAAGTTAACCCAACTACGCAATACTCTATTCACTCTACTCGATTGTCGAGCGAGTCTCAATTGCGTAATACGAGAGATGTGTCCAACTACAACAATTCGTTTTCTACTTTCTTTAAGAAAATTCGTAGGCGAGAGTTAAACGATAAATTGGATTTTATTCATGATTATTGCGACAACGCTAATCATGGATTGAAGTTAGAAATTACGGAGGGCATGACTACCAAACATATATTTGAACCAAGTGATACCGACCTGAAAGATGGCTCACGTTACAAGAGGAGATTAGACAAAGAAGATTTACATATCGGTACAGTCGAAAGAGATGGTGGTTTTAATTTGACTGGAAACGGAGTAGATAATCGAGACAGTCGTTGGTTGATACTCAAGTTATTGATAGACAACATGACAGATGGCATGAAAAAGAATATATCTTCTGACAAACTAAAGACGATTGATTCTTTCATCAAGTCAAAAAGTGTCAAATCAGCGTTTACTAACAATACTATTTCTTTGGACAGTAGTACGTCTGACATACTCGAAAATGTATTTGGTTCAGACCTTATCAAATATATGTTTGATGATGCCTTACCAAACTACTTGGAGTTGGCTAACGAAAATACGAGGATAAACAAATCGTTTGTAAACTATGTGGGTCTGTTACCTCTTGGTAAGAATGGTTGTTATGGATTTATGTATTTGGAAAGTTATGAGGTTGGCGTTGTGCCTTCTAGTGGTCTTGTCAAAGATACGAATAAATTACTCATCAGACAAGAAGAGATAAATAATTTGTTTAATGAAACTAATACAGTCCAATTACCAAATTCCAACAATATGTTTTTATACAAGGGTAATTACAGAAACCAAGAAACACGATTGTTTCAACTTAAACATATAGACGACATTACCAAATTCAACAAAGATTTATTTGGGGAACAGTTTACCAACCTGACGTTCGCAAGAATGGAAGAAGAGTTTGATAGAGAGGGTTTTGTTTCGTACGAAATAGGTTCAGATGGTAAAAAAGAATATCGTGGTGGAAAGCATTACAGGAAAGCTATTTGTAATTATATTCCTGAGAGAGATATGATTTTGTTTCATCAATACGCTAACAGCACATATTCTAACGATTGGATTATCCACCCAATTGGTTGGAACAAAAAATTTGTGGAAGATAAATTTCACAAAAGTACCGCAGAAGTAATTAGCAAGTGCGGCGAGAAAGAAGAAGTCGAAGCATATTATATATTAGGAGAAAACTGATGGAACATGAAAACCAAGATGAAGTATTTTTCTACTTAGACTTACTTAGAGAATCAGGCGAAGTCAACATGATGGGTACAACAAGACTTATCATGGCTGAGTTTGATGTTGATAAATACACCGCAAGAAGTCTATTACAAAAATGGATAAAAACTTATCACTAAAGAAAGGAGTTGGTATGGAACTTAGTTTGAAGAAACGGCTGGAGGAAAAGTTTGTGCTAATACATATTCCCAAAGACGTAGCGGAGAAGATGAAGCAAAGCGATTTCTCTAAGTTGGTAGTTGTTGAAGAGGAGTATTATTCTTATAAATCTAAAAACAGGAGTGTCAAATGAAAATGAATGACGTTATCATGGGTTCAGTATCAAGAATTGAGCGTTGTGCTTTTATCACTTGTTCTGAGTGGGAAAAGGTTATCATCTGGGGTAAGGAAACAGAACATCTAACCCCCCGTGAAATAGATATTTGTAGGTCTATTTCTATGAAGAAACATATTGGTAGAGAACCAACGCACAAGCAAGCATGGACAGGATTGAAAGTGTTTGAGAAATATTGTTTCTTTAAGAAAGTGTCAAGGAGTTTAGTCCAAGCTCAGATACAAGTTGTGAAAGATAGATTACAGGAGTTAAGACAGAAACCTGGTATCTCAGCAGAAGATTATATGCGAGAAAATCTAGTTGACTTGGAGGCGACTCTGAAAAGAATTTCGCACAAGATATAATTTGTAATTTTTGTTATGTAGCTGATGTCAGCAGCGAACTAGATACTTACAAAATATATATTCTGTAAAACTATGAACGGCTAAATTATCAAACGGCAATCTTGCCGTCAGCTTATTTTAAGGCAACCGATAATGGTTGCCTTTTTTTTGTCTACTCAAAATGATAAAATAAGATGTGGAAACAGAGATAGAGTCCCCTTGTATTGGCGTGTGCGAATTAAAAGATAACGTCTGTATCGGTTGCAATAGAACAGTCGAAGAAATATGTAATTGGCAAGACATGAGTACCGAAGACAAAATTAAAGTTACGGAAAAGAATAAAATAAAATAACTGGTATCGCATAAAATTAGTATGGTAGTATTTACATTACAGCTTTACATAGGGGTATAAAATAATAAAAAATGAGTGAAGAAAAAGATATTTGGGTTGAGTTTAAAAGAAAAAAATCTCTGGTATCAGAGCCAAAAACTTGTTGGAAGTTTGTCATCTTGGATTCTACAAAGATGCCGTCAAAGTACGATAGGTTAAATCATTTAGTTGTTACAGAAAACCAAATACCAAAAGATATAATATCTAAATTGGTAGACTCTACTTTTAACGACAATGGTTTTTTTAAGCGTTTAGTAACGGATAAACAACATGACCTCTCTGTTCAATGCTACTTAACCCAAGACCAAATAATAAATTTAATTAAATCGGTCGAGGGAGAAGTAGATGATATTACCGCCTAAAACAATTATTAAGGTTGGCAACTGTAAAGATGTAATACAGACAATGCCAGAAAAATCAATACAATCAGTTATCACCTCTCCGCCATATTACGGACTCCGAGATTACGGAACTGGAAAATGGATTGGTGGCGACTCGAACTGTCCACATAAAAGAACTACAAAAATTGGTAAAACTGTAAAAACGATTACAGGACATCAAGGTATGCACGACCAAGGCTCAGTAGTAGGAGATGCTATTTATAAAACGACTTGTCCGAAGTGTGGTGCGGTTAGAGATGATGAACAGCTTGGACTAGAAGAAACTCCTGAATTATATATTAGTAGCCTAGTAAGTGTCTTTGCTGAAGTACATAGAGTGTTGCGTGAAGATGGAACTGTATGGGTAAATCTTGGGGATAGTTATTATAACTATCGACCAAAGCGTGGACAATCTATGCCAAAGCAAACAGTCAGTAAAACATCACAGGATTTGCCTTCACACAACCCGAAACGGGCTAATAAATTATATAATTACAAAGAGAAAGACCTCATGGGAATCCCGTGGAAGTTTGCGTTCGCCATGCAAGAGTTTGGGTGGTATTTAAGACAAGATATAATTTGGCACAAACCAAATCCTATGCCTGAGTCTGTAAAAGATAGATGTACGAAAGCACACGAATATATTTTTCTATTTAGTAAAAACAAAAGCTATTACTTTGATAACGAAGCTATTAAAGAACCATGCAAATACCCTAATGACGATAGAGGTTCACGGGGAGATGCTAGACGAGGCACAAAAATGAACTCAATGTCAGGTAAAAATGGTTTAAAGAAAAATAAAAGAAGTGTTTGGAGTGTTACAACTAAACCATACAAAAAGGCTCATTTTGCCACTTACCCAGAGGATTTGATTGAGCCTTGCGTGTTGGCAAGTTGTCCTCCCCAAAGATATATTTTAGACCCATTTGCGGGTGCGGGTACAACAGGGTTAGTAGCCAAGAAAAACAACCGCCATTCAGTATTGATAGAACTGAATCCTGACTACAAAAAATTGATAGAAGAAAGGCTTGAAGATGAATAAATTTTTTTTCTCTTTATGTATTTTGGGTACAGCATTTTTAACTTATTACGCAACTGTAAACAATATAGACCATATGAAATCAATGTGGGAAACTGCGTATAAAATGGGTTATGGAGATGGAAACAAAATTGCAGAAGCACAGTATAAATGGACAGAAGAAAAATTAAGACAAGAGTGTATGTTGCTACACTTTGAAGATGACCAAGAACGTAGAGAAAGATTAGGATTTAAAAGATGAAAAAAGAACACGGAACAATTAAAGATTATATAAAAGATGGTTTAAAACAAGTTGGTGGCGACCACTACACTAAGAAAAAATTACAACCTTGGGAAGTAAGATTGCGGTGGGGCTTAGACCCTTGGACGAGTGATGTTCTAAGATATATTTCAAGGTTTTCTGATAAAGGCGGACTTCAGGATATTGAAAAAGCTATTCATTGTTTAGAGTTTGTAAGAGAAAATTATGAGGAAATAATAGAGAAATATTATGGCAAAAACACCAGAAAAAAAAGTTAAAGATAAATGCGTTAGTATTTTAAAGCAATTCGATTGTTACTATTTTTACCCAGTTACAGGCGGATATGGTAGTAGTGGAATACCTGACATAATTGCTTGTCTACATGGTAATTTTATTGGTATTGAATGTAAGGCGGGTACAAACAAACCTACTGCTCTCCAATTATCTAATTTAGAAAAAATCAAAACAGCAGGAGGGACTGCACTCGTAGTCAACGAAGATAACTTAGAGCATTTACATAGGATATTGAAAAGAATAGATGATAACCATAGACTTTGAAACTTTTTATGGTCGAGGTTATTCTCTTACCAAACTTACTACCGAAGAATATATAAATCATTCTGACTTTGAAATCATAGGGGTGGCGGTTAAACAAGGCGACCAAGAGACTGAATGGTTTTCTGGTACGTTTGAGGAAACAAAAGAGTTTCTTTATAAGTTTGATTGGTCTACGTTTTGCCTTGCACACAATACTTTATTTGATGGAGCGATACTCAAGTTTAAATTTGGGTTATCACCAAAGTTAGGTTGGCTAGACACACTTTGTATGGGCAGAGCATTACACGGAGTAGAACAAGGTGCGTCATTAAAAGCACTCTCTGAAAGATATAACATAGGAGAGAAAGGCACGGAGGTTCACGAGGCAAAAGATAAACGAAAAGTAGATTTTTCTGAACAAGAATTAAAACAGTACGCAAAATATTGTAAGAATGATGTTGAACTAACTTACAAACTTTTTAAGTGTCTAGTGAAGTCTTGTCCACTCAGCGAGCTGCAGCTAATCCATACCACTCTAAATATGTATTTAGAACCAGTATTGAATCTCCAGGTAGATTTACTCACTAAACAATTGAAGAAAGTTTTAACTGAAAAAAAGAAGATACTAAATGATTGCGGTCAAGACAGGGAAACCATAATGTCGAATCAGAAGTTCGCCATGTTACTGGAAAATTTAGGTGTAGAACCACCTACAAAAATTAGCCCTCGGACTGGAAAAGAAACTTTAGCGTTGGCAAAAACAGATGTTGCTTTTTTAGATTTATTGAAACACAAATGTGTACCTATAAAAATGTTAGCCGAAGCTAGACTATCAATAAAATCTACTATCGAAGAAACTAGGTTAGAAAGATTTATTGGCGTAGCTCAAAGAATGAATAACAAATTACCTATTCCGTTAAAATACTATGGGGCACACACGGGAAGGTGGTCAGGCTCGGATAAAGTAAACTTACAAAACTTACCTAGCCGTGATAAAGAAAAGTCTGTTATTAAAAAGGCTTTGGTTGCTCCTGATGGTTATGTAATTATAAATTGTGATTCATCACAAATAGAGGCAAGAGTTTTAGCTTGGCTTTCTGGTCAAGACAATGTAGTAAAACAATTTGCAGATAAGCAGGACGTTTACAAGATTATGGCTTCTAAAATATATAATAAGGAAGTCGAAAAAATATCACCAATCGAACGCTTTGTAGGTAAAACTGCGGTGCTTGGTTGTGGGTATGGCACGGGTTGGCAGAAGTTCCAGTCGTATTTAAAGGTTAGTAGTTCTCCATTATATATTACAGACGAAGAATCTAAAGCAATTGTAGGTTCATATAGAAAAGTTAATAATAAAGTGGTTGAATTGTGGAATCAAGCTGATAAAATGTTAGAACTGTTTGAAGAGAAAAAAGGAGAAGATGGGATATTTGGAGTTAGGGGTGTCCCTAATATAAATGCAAATTGTTTTGAGTTACCTAATTCTTTTAAAATAAGATACCCGAAGTTAAAACATAAAACTGAAAACAATCGCATTAAATTTTCTTACGAGTCAAGAGATGGAGAAGTCAATATTTGGGGTGGTTCTGTTGTTGAGAACGTAGTACAAGCCCTTGCAAGGTGTATTGTTGCGGAGCAATTGCTTTTAATTTCTAAACAATACAAAGTAGCATTGACTGTTCATGATTCTGTTGTGTGTGTAGCAAGAGAATCTGAAATCGAAGAAGCCCTTTCTTATGTTCAAAATAGTATGAATTTCGTGCCTCAATGGGCTAAGGGATTACCTTTGTCTTGCGAGGCGACTTTTGGAAAATCTTATGGAGATTGTTAAATGGACTTATATAGCCAATTTATAGCTAAGAGCAGATACGCACGATATATGACAGACGAAAAAAGGAGAGAGAATTGGAGTGAATCCGTCAGTCGGTATATGGATTTCATGGTTAATCATTTAGAAAAAGAGGTTGGTCATGTAGTTGATACCCCTACTAAGTTTAGAGTGCATGAAGCAATATGCAAGTTAGAAGTTATGCCTAGCATGAGAGCGATTATGACGGGCGGAAGGGCTTGTGAAAGAGATAACACAGCAGCTTACAATTGTAGTTATTTGCCTGTTGATGATGTGAAATCGTTTGACGAATCTATGTATATTCTTTTGTGCGGAACTGGTGTCGGCTACTCAGTCGAACACAAGTATATAAATCAGTTACCCGAAATACCAGAAAAGATGTTTGAGTCTGAAACCGTTATTTCGGTGTCAGATAGTAAAGAGGGTTGGGCGAAAAGCCTAAGACAGTTAATCGCTTTGTTATATTCTGGCGAGATTCCAAAATGGGATATGAGAAAAGTTAGACCATCAGGAGCTAGATTAAAAACATTTGGTGGTAGAGCATCAGGCCCAGAACCACTTGAAAGTTTGTTCAAATTTGTAATTGGTAAGTTTCGCAAAGCAGCAGGTCGTAAGCTAAACTCAATCGAGTGCCACGATATTATGTGTAAGATTGGGGAAGTTGTAGTAGTTGGTGGTGTGCGTAGGTCAGCTATGATTTCTTTATCTGATTTAGAGGACGACCATATGAGGTCTTGTAAGTCAGGAGCATGGTGGCAACAAGAGGGACAAAGAGCCTTAGCTAATAACTCAGCAGTATATGAGGTAGAACCTGATACTGGACAATTTTTATCTGAATGGAAAAGTTTGTATGATTCAAAATCAGGAGAGCGTGGGATATTTAGTAGAGGGGCTAGTAAACGACAAGTAGCATCCCTCAAAAGAAGACTCTCCAATTATGAATTTGGTTGTAATCCTTGCAGCGAAATTATTTTGCGTCCTTATCAGTTCTGTAATCTCTCAGAGGTAATAGTGAGGGAAGAAGATACTCCCGCAACCTTGAAAGAAAAAGTAGAAATAGCTACAATATTAGGTACTTGGCAATCGACACTTACTCATTTTCCATACTTACGCAAAATATGGCAGAAGAATACAGAGGAAGAAAGGCTGTTAGGTGTTTCTCTTACAGGTATTTTAGACAACCAATTTATGGGGAAAGTTGATGACGGAACTAGGGGAATACTCGCAGACCTCAAACAAGTGGCTGTTAAAACAAACGCTGACTTATCTGTTTTACTCGGAATCCCGCAATCGACTGCTATCACTTGTGTCAAGCCTTCTGGGACTGTTAGTCAGTTGTGCAATACTGCCTCTGGTATTCATGGTAGACATAGCCCTTATTATATTCGTAGGGTGCGTGGAGATAAAAAAGACCCTCTTACGGATTTTTTAAAGAAGTCAGGTGTACCTACTGAGGATTGTGTAATGAAACCCGATTCTACTGCGGTGTTTTCATTCCCCATAAAATCACCTGAATCAGCTATAATGAGAAAAGATTTAACCGCCATTGAACATTTAGAACTATGGTTGATGTATCAGGAAGAGTGGTGCGAACATAAACCATCAGTAACTATTTCTGTCAAAGAAGAAGAATGGGTAGAAGTAGGAGCTTGGGTTTGGAAAAACTTTAGTAAAATTTCTGGTATATCTTTTCTCCCTTGGGATGGCGGTACATACAAACAAGCACCTTATGAAGAATGTACTGAGGAGCAATATAAGGAGTTATTAGCTAAAATGCCGACAGAACTGAACTGGGATTCTTTAGTTGAAGAAGATGATAACGTCAAGGGTGTTCAAGAACTATCATGTACTGCGGGAGGATGTGAAATATGATTGAATTAGAGTGCGTTATCAAGGGAGGGAACAGCTATACAATAGAAATCCCTTATGAAATATTGTACAACCCACATACATTTTTTACATATAAATAATGGATAAATTAGTTTCATGGTCATTTTCTTCTTTAAAGGACTTTACGAAGTGTCCTAGGAAATACCATGAAACTAAAGTTCTTAGAAACTACAAGACCTCGGAAACACAAGCAATTATCTACGGTAAGGAGGTACACACAGCTTGTGAATTATATATTGAGAAAGGTACAGAGCTTCCCGAACGGTTTTCTCAGTTCGATAGCATGATGAAAGCCCTTAACAATATAGACGGAACTAAATTAACAGAGTATCAATTTGCTTTAGACAAAGATAGAAAACCATGTGGGTTTGAAAGTAAAGATATGTGGGTCAGGGGAATAGTTGATTTACTGATAATTGATGGAGATTTGGCTTACATAGTTGATTACAAGACAGGAAACGATAGATTTGCAGATACCGACCAGTTAAAACTGATGGCAATTATGGCTTTTTACCACTTTCCTAAAATAAAAAACATTAAGGCTTGTCTATTATTTATGGTTAAAAATCGTATAATAAAAGAAACATATGAGAGAAAAGATTTAGAAAAATTGTGGGAAAGGTTTGAGATAAACTTATACAAACTAAGACAATCATTTGCATCTGGTACATGGAATCCAAACCCTACCCCTTTGTGTAAGTGGTGTCCAGTAGAATCTTGTGAATATAATCCAGAGCATTGATATGGCATACGTTAACAAAAAAAGACCTTACAAAAAAGAATACAAACAGCAGAAAGCTAGAGGCGAACACGCCAATAGAATGAAACGACAGAAAGCTAGAAGAGATTACGACAAAAGAGGAATTAAAAGAGGTAATAAAGATATAGACCACAAAATACCATTAACAAGGGGTGGTAGTAACAAAAGAAGTAATTTAAGACTGATTAGCAAGAAAAAAAATCGGTCTAAGAAAAACAAAGTATAAAAAAATATAACGTGTTTATATAAAGGAGTTGTATGGAAATAGTTGACAATAGTGCTTTACTTTTAAAGACAAAAAAGTACGACCAGATAAAACAACTGATACCAAAAAGTCGAGTAATTAAAAAAGAATCAGGTGTCGGAGAAGTTTTAGTGCATTGGGGCTACAACGAATCAAAAGTTTTGAAGAACTTAAACATAAAAAATGTACCCTCTCCTATCCTTAGGAATTATACATTTCCAGGATTTTACAAACCTTTCCGACACCAACTACTAACGAGTTCTTTTTTAAGTTTACACCAAAGATGTTTTTGTTTTAACGAAACAGGGACGGGTAAAACCTCTTCGGTAGTTTGGGCGGCTGACTACTTAATGAAAACAAAAGTGATAAAAAAAGTTTTAGTTATTTGTCCTTTATCCATTATGTCGTCTGCGTGGAGAACAGATATTCTTCAAACAGCTATGCACAGAACTGTTGGGATTGCTTACGGCAAACCAGAAATTAGAAAACAAGTTATTAAAAAAGGTTACGAGTTTGTAATTATAAATTATGACGGGTTAGAAATAGTAGCAGAAGATATAATTCAACAAAACTTTGACCTAATTGTAGTTGATGAAGCAAACGCATACAAAAACCCAAGTACAAAAAGATGGAAAATTTTAAATAAAATATTAACTCCTAGTACATGGTTGTGGATGTTAACAGGAACACCCGCTTCACAATCTCCAGTAGACGCTTTTGGATTAGCAAAAATGGTAAGTCCAGAAAGAGTGCCAAAATATAAAGGTGCATGGCAAGACAAAGTAATGATAAAGATTACTCAGTTTAAATGGATTCCTAAACCTGATTCAAAAAACATGGTCTTTGATGCGTTGCAACCCGCAATAAGATTTACTAAAAAAGAATGTTTAGATTTACCGTCAGTTTTAGTTGAAACAAGACACATACCTTTAACTACTCAGCAAGAAAAATATTATAGAGCTTTAAAGTCTCAGTTCTTAATACAGGCGGGTGGGGAAGAAGTAACAGCAGTAAACGCTGCAGCTAATTTAACTAAGCTATTACAAATTTCAGGAGGTAATGTATATACTGACAATCGTGATGTAGTTGAGTTTGATATTAAACCAAGACTAAAAGAACTAATGGATGTTATAGAACAAACAGACCATAAAGTTTTAGTTTTTGTTCCTTACAGACACACAATTGATACAGTATTTTCTCACTTGACAAAGCATAAAGTTTACACTAGTATTATTCATGGAAGCGTTACTGCAAATAAGAGAACAGAGATTTTCAAAAGATTTCAAGATGAAGAAAGACCTAGAGTTTTAGTAATACAACCGCAAGCGGCTTCGCATGGAGTAACTTTAACCCGTGCAGACACAGTAGTTTTTTGGTCGCCTGTTATGTCAGTTGAAACATACTTACAATGTATCGCTAGGATTGATAGGTACGGACAGAAAAATAAAATGACAGTAATTCATCTTGAAGGAAGTGCAGTAGAAAGACGGATGTATGGGATGTTACAAACAAAGGTTGTTTCCCATAGTCAGTTAGTAGAATTATATAAAAACGAGTTGGGTATTTAATTAGAAAAGAGGAAAAAATGAGCAAGAAAGAAGCTACGGCAGAAGAGTTATCTGAACAAATCAGATTATGTAATACAGCTATTAGAAACATCAAAGCTGATTGTGATAAAAAAGTAAATCTTATTACTGAAAAGAAAAGAGCCTTAGATGAACAAGCGTTGGCACTTTGTAAAAAGATAGGTTGTAGTTCTATCAAGACAAAAAGTGGCACAATCGTGAGGTCTATAAAACAAAGGCATATTGTGAATGACAAACACAGTTTTAATAAGTTTGTTTTAGAAACTGGAGAAATAGGTTTGTTACAAACTAGAGTTCACGAAAGTAATATAAAAACTTTTCTTGAAGAGAACCCTGATAAGTTTCCACCAGGTGTGGATATTCTGAAAGAGTTTGTAGTTGTGGTTAGGAAGCCTTCGTGAAAATAGTAACATCTGTTTCTTCTAAGCCTAACAGAATATCTATTAAAGGCGGTGTATTTACAATCTTCAAAAGTGGGGAAGAAAAATACACTAAAGAAAAAAAACTAAACATAGTATTTGTGGAACGAGCTACACAACCCAGTAGGATTTATTATGATATGCCTTATGATGAAAAAGTTAGAGCTTTACCACGTTGTTGGTCAAGTAATGGTAGAACTCCTGATAGGAATGTTCATAAACCTATTTCAAATGTTTGTATGAATTGTGAACAAAACATTATGGGTAGTGGTAAGGGTAATTCTAAGGCTTGTAAATACAATTGGAGAACAGCAGTTGTATTAGAAGGCGGTCTTTCAAAAGATATATTTAAGCTAACTCTTCCAAGCACATCCATATTTGGTAGAGGAGACCTAGGTAAAAAACCTTTTAAGGCATACATGAATTTTTTGTTAGAGGGCAATTTGCCAATTAACAAGTTAGTAACTCAGATAGAGTTTGATTTAGATTTTCCTGTACCAAAACTTCATTTCAAACCTATTCGTGCTTTGACAGACGAAGAATATTTTTTAGTGAATAAAAGAAGGACAGAACCAGAAGTAACGAATTGTATAACACTTAATTACGAAGAAATGAGAAAGGAGGACTTAGACAAAAAGGAGCAGTACGAAAAAGTAGCCCGATTTGCGGGTATAAATTAACCAATGAGGATTAAAATGAGTAAATGGAACAGTAATACGGAGTTAGTTATCGGTAGCGACACGTCCGATTTCAGCGTCTTAGCTGAACAGCTAGGTATGACTCCGCCAAGTGTCAAACAGAAAAATACTTTAGCCCGTTTAAAGATTGACCATCAGGGTATAAAAGGCGAAGCAGAAGTTAAAGGCAAGAAGAAACAAATTTTTCTTGTTGATGCGGGGTCTTTTGTTCTTGAAGATTCAGAGGGCGACAAAGTATATTCTGAACAGCCTACGATAAAGTTGTTTCTCCAAAAGTTTATGTACCAGAAGTATTTGTCTGATGACAATAAGTACATTAAAACTGTAATGTGCAACGAGGGTTCTTTGAATAGCGAGTTACCTGATACAGAGGGTGGATTTAATTGTGGTAGAAAAGGCGGCTATATAAAAGATTTTGATAGTTTGCCTCAAGACGCTAAAGACTTATTACGAAATATAAAAAGAGTAAGGGTTTTGTTTGGCGAAATTACCATGAATGATGCACTCGATTTTGAAGGTACAGATGTATCTGATAAATACAAAGAGCCTATTCCTTTCATTTGGGATATTCACAACAAAGAGGCTTACACAGCATCAGGGGAAATTATGAAAGCCCTCTACGAAAACAAAGAACTTCCTTTCAACCGCACGTTTGATTTAGATGTTGAAGAAAGAACTTTAGCCACGGGAGGTAAATTCTACATTCCTACTTTTGAAATGGGTAGCAAAAAAATACCATTCGAGGGTAAGGACGACCCTGTAAACAACTTGCTCAAAGACTTTGCGGACTTTGTGAATGTTAATAACAATTATGTTTTAAAAGAACATGAAGCAAACAAAGGAACTAAACTTCCTGAAACTGCTGATGTTATTGATATAGCAGAAAGCAAACCTGTTAAGAAATTAAACAAGAAGAAAGAAGCAGTAGCCGAACTTGAAAACAAGGACGAAAATGTTTCTGATTTAATTTCTACTTGGGGTAAAAAAGAGTCTTCGACAGTAGATGATGGAGATTAAGAGATGCAAAAAGAACCTAGAACTAGAGCGTATGGTACTAGGACTATTGAGAGATTAAGAGATTCTGCTCAAGATACCGATTCTTTGCAATTCGCTGCAGCTTGTATTGATGCAAGATTAAATACAGGTTTACTAGCAAAGTATTTTAAAGTTAGCAGAATGACAATTTTCAATTGGTTCAACGGTAAAAATATAAATGAAAAAAGACTCGACAGAGTAGTTGCTTTTACAGAGATTATTCTTGACGATATGGAAAAAGGGAAGTTGCCGTTGGGAACAAAAAAGGAAATGGTTGCTTATTTTCGCTCTCTTAATATATAATGGGAGTTGCTCAACGCAGCTCCTTTTTTCTAAACTTGAGGGCGGCTAGTCCGCCCTATTTTTTTGGATAAAATAATGGAGCAAAAAGAATTTTTAGAGAAGGTCTTACCTTCTTCGGAGCTTGGAGAATACTGTTTAGCTTCGATAGATAAAAGTGGGCAAGTAGCACATAAGTTTAGTAAAGATTTATCTGAGTTACTTGTATGGGCTAATAAACAAAACATAAATGGTAGTAATTCTTATTTTTCACAAAGTGTGTTTAAAGATGGTAGACGCACCGCAGAAAACAGTACGCACTTAAAAAGTTTGTTTTTAGATATTGATTGTGATGGTAGAGAATACACAAGCAATAAAGAAGCAATACAAGACCTTATAAGATTTTCACAGGAGTTAAATTTAGACCAACCTACAATCATTCAATCAGGTGGTGGTTTTCATTGTTACTGGGCTACTGATACAAATATACCTAAAGAAGATTGGTTAGAAGTAGCTAAAAAATTTAAGACGTTATGCAAACATCATAATTTCAAAATAGATTTAGCTGTACCTAGCGACCCGACACGACTTCTCAGACTGCCATTTACACGCAACTTTAAAAGAAAAAGACTTTGCGATATAGAAGCAATTGGAGAAGTTGTTAGTTGGGAGCAACTCAGAGAAAAAGTGTTTACCGCTTATCAAAGAGATATTTCAAAAGAAAAAACAGCGTTGGCACATTCTTCTATTGATAAACCATTTGATTCAGATAATTATAACTTTGAATATAGTTGGAGGCGTATAGCTGAAAAGACAATGCAAGGTAAAGGATGCGGTCAACTAAAATGGATAGTAACGGAACAAAAGAAAATTGGAGAAAGAGTTTGGTTTGCGGGTTTGTCAATTGCAAATCTTTGCGTAGAGGAAAACGCAATACATGAAATGTCCAGATTACATCCTGAGTACGACCATGAAAAAACAGAACTAAAAGCTAGGAGAATACAAAAACCTCATACTTGTGCTACGTTTGAAGAAATATCTCATGATTCAAACATTTGTTTGAAGTGCCCAAATCGGGGGAAAGTCAAGACCCCTCTTCACTTGGGTCGGATAACCAAGGAGAATACTCAGGTACAGAATCTCTCGAAAGATATAATACAAGAGAAAAAGAAAGTACTAAAAACCATTGCCTCTGAGACAGAGCACGAGTACCCTGATGATTTAATGCCTTTTAGTAGGGGAGCAAATGGTGGTGTGTTATATAGTCCGCCGCCTGTGTTCGATAAGAAGTCAGGGCAAATGGTTCAAGAAGACCCAGTAGAAATTTACGAAAACGATTTCTATATTGTGAAAAGAATTACAGACCCGATAGATGGCGACAGCGTAATAGCAAGAGTTCATTTTGAACATGATGGCGTAAAAGATTTTCCTATTCCTATGAAATGTCTTGGGTCTAGCGAAAAATTTGGGGAAGTAGTAAGAAGTAGCGGCGTCATGCCGTATAAACATTTAATGGAGAGACTTATGCAATATGTAACAAAATGGGTAAAACACCTACAATCTCAACAAAAAGCAGACACATCTCATGCAAACATGGGGTGGACTAATGACTTGGAAGGTTTTGTTTTAGGTTATAAAGAGTACAGAAAAGACGGTGGTTATGACGTTGCTCCAAATAAGGCAATTACAGAAGTTGCTCCTACTTGCCGTACTGGTGGACAATTTGAAAAATGGAGAGAATGTTTTGAAAAACTAGATGCAGAAGGTTTAGAGTATCAAACATTTCTTGCGGGAGCTTCTTTTGGAACACCTTTATTAAAATATACAAATGTCAATGGGGCAATTCTTAATTTATATAGTAGAAAACCAGGAAGTGGTAAGACACTAAGCGGTTATTTTGCTTTGAGTGTTTGGGGTTGTCCATCAGAGATGATGTTAGCTAAACACACCATCAATGCAAAATTTGAAAGACTTGGGGTTCTTAGAAGTCTACCTTTATATGTTGATGAAATATCAAACATGACTCCGCAAGATTTATCTGATTTTGCATACACTATGCCAATGGGTAAAGGCAAAGCTAGAATGATGAGAAGCTCAAATCAGGAAAGAAAGAACAACACAAAATGGGCAACTTTAGCTTTGACTACTTCAAACACTTCGGCATATGAATTGTTATCTAGGTATAAATCTTCGGCAGAAGGAGAGATGGTAAGAATTTTACAATTAAACATAGATAAGAAACCTGATTGGTTCACAATCAATTGGTGTAGGCAAAACTTAAATCCAATTCATGAGAATTACGGTCATGCAGGTATTATGTATGCACAATGGTTATGTTGCCAAACTGACAAGGAATTGAAAAGAAGAGTGGAACTATGGATGGATAGAGTTATCAACGACACTAATAAATTAGACAGGCATTGGGTTGCTATCATAGCCTCAAGTATGGCTGGTATGGAGATAGCTTCTGAAATAGATATTGTAGGTTTGAATTACGAACGGATATATGACGCTGTTATAAAAGGGGTAAGAAGTATATCTAAAGAAGCCTACAATAAGGTTAAAACTTCTGAGCAAATTCTTGGAGATTTCTTAGCTCTGAACGCCAACAACAGTTTAGTTCTTAGACAAAACGGAAAAGACGATAGCGGTTATGACACAAAAGTACCTATCGCTACTCCAAAAAATAAATTGGTAATGAGAGTGGAGAAAGATACTAAAAGAACTTTTGTCATCAAATCCGAAATGGAGAAGTATTGTTCTGATGTGAAATATAACTTTAGAGAGTTTGAAAAAGATTTGTTAGCGAAGGGAATAATTGTTAAAAGAAGGTCAAGAGAAACTATAGACAAAGGTTGGGAACAAGGTAGTGGGTACAGACCTTATTGCATTATATTTGACCAGAACGCTTTTAAAGAGATAGAAGATGAAAGAACCTAGTTGGAAATATCCGTTTAAAGCTATGAAGAGTGGGGAGAGTTTTTTTGTCCCCACTTTAGAACCAGACTCTATAACAAAAGAGATAAGAAAATTAGCAAAGCAAGAGGATATTAAAATTAGAATAAAGAGTGTTGTATACGACAATATATATGGAGTAAGGATTTGGAAGATAGATTAGTAGTCAAATCTCTCTAAACGATTTAATATCATTCTTTTTTGTTTATTGATTGCGTTGTCTAAATACTTTAAGCGTTCTTCTTTTTGTTTTGGAGTTAACTTTTGATTTCTTTTTAACTTGTTCTTAGCGGTTCTTAATGTACGAAGAGTACGATTAACTTGTGAGTTATATAATTTAGTAGCTCGATATCTTTCTGGAAATCTTTCTACGTACTCACGTAATCTACCTTGTCCTTCTGCCGCTTTAAGTTCCTTTTGATATACTCTTAAATCTCTTTCGGCTTCCGCAAATTGTTTGCCATCTACATTACTTTCTTTACTGGCAAAGCTACCAAAAAATGGTATGTCGTATTTATCAAAACTTTTATTGCCAGAGAAAGCTCTTACGTTGCCATCTAACGTAGCTAGTATTCTAGCAGGGCCGTCTAAGTAAGCATTAGCAAAAAAGTAAAGAGTTGACGGTGATATATCACCTATTCCTGCATTATATATTTCTTTAGCAAGAGCATTGTAGGCTTCAGGTGTTGCACTCTGTGTAGTAAACGCATCTGAATATCTGTTATATGTATTTGGATAAATATTGTACCCC
>Ga0181380_1000015_pt1 | contig 63707 bp, 66 predicted proteins | sample 3SPOviralmetaG_FD_130116 | JGI IMG/M metagenome (GOLD analysis project Ga0181380, IMG submission 130116) | Marine viral communities from the oligotrophic San Pedro Time Series (SPOT) site, San Pedro Channel, CA, USA - 3 SPOT_SRF_2009-08-19 | ecosystem: Environmental > Aquatic > Marine > Strait... | reverse complement strand
CCGAACTTAAAAAAGTCAAAGTGACCATTGTCATCTCCATACTTCAGATATTCCTTGGCGATCTCTGAACCATACTTGTCTTCGATGTCTTTATACATACTGCCAGCAAAAACCTCATCCATAATCTGAAAGAATAAACTCTTGTTCATGCCTCCACCATCTTCGTTGGCGTAGTTAAAAGGTTGCGTCTCTTCTTGTTTCTTCATAGGCATAGTATACAGTAAGCAGCTCACATTTAAAAGCTTTTTCTTTATATTTTTTAGCCCCCCCGATTAAAATAAAAACAACTTTATGCTTGACAGCGCAAAGTCGCGGGGGGAGTCAATTTTCAATTTCTCAATGGCCCCCACCCATTAATTAGGAGCGTGGATGGTGTAGGATAAAGTAAAAATAAAAAAACCAAAAAAAAAGTGTAACATAAGATATGACATATCGGAATATGGCGGTGGTAGTGGATGAGGCTAGTCCTATGATGGGGACGAGAGTATCTGTGGATTTTAGTACACAAAATGAAGAGAAAAAGCAATTAGCCGCGAATATAAACGCTGACGACCAATTGAGGTTTATAGGGGATGTGGAATGTAAGATCTCCATTGATTTCTTGTTGAGAAGTGATGGGGATAATTATTCGGGGTGTGACTTCTTGTTTGATAATTATCATAATACAGGCGCGAATGAAATGCTTTTGGATATTGGCGGCAATAAATACAGCGGTTGTTTTATTGATAGCTATAATTTGACAGTGAAACCCTTTGAACCCGTGGTGGGCAGCGTAAGTTTTACAAGTTTTAGTCCAAGCGCGGGTGGTATTACAGGTTTAGTGTCTAGCAATGTTGATAATGCGTTAAATACTTCAGATATCATCTATGGTCATGATTGTACGTTGGTTAATGCGGGTAATGTGGTATCTAGTAATTTAGTAAATAATTTAACATATAATAAAACTTTCAGCAGGACGCCTGTTTATACATTAGGGTCTCAATATGCGTCGAGTCATTTAGTGGATGGGGTGGAAGTTAGTATGGACGTGGAATCTACAGGATTGAATTCTCTTATTGATTTTAGTGGAAATAAGCTAACGAGTAATTTCGGGGTGATGTTAGATGATGTAAGTAATGCGGGTTTGAATTATAATAGTGTTGATTTTGATTTATTGGTAAATGCTGGAGCGCATGTGGTCAGCGAGTCGTATTCTGTACAGGGAGGAGACACTTTATCGACTAGAGCAACAATTAGAGAGATAATTCTCTAAAATAAGTGTATATATAAATACATATGGCCCGAAAACAAGCGGTGAAAGAGAAGGCTCCATTTGACTTAATGGCGGATTTTGAGAGATCAATTAAGTTTAATAAGAGGAGATTTAGATTCAGCCCCAAACAAAAGCGGTTTCTAGAGTTAGTATTGAGTGAAGATTCGAAAATAATCTTCGTGTCTGGTCCTGCGGGAAGCTCAAAGACTTACATGTCCTTATATGGCATGTTGAAACTCATGGAAGAGGACTTCAGTAAGGATATTTTATATGTCCGAAGTATCGCTGAGAGTGCGGATAGGGGATTGGGTAGTCTACCCGGAGATATTACAGAGAAGTTCGACCCATTTCTTGGTCCTCTCTATGATAAAATGGAAGAAATAGTCGCTCCCGGCGATGCGACCTTCTTAAAACAAAAAGGAAAGATATCTGCAGTCCCAATAAACTTCCTTCGGGGCGCTAGTTGGCAGAATAAGTTGGTTTTCGCTGATGAAGCGCAGAACTTTACTTTGAAAGAGTTAACTACTTTGATCACTCGCATAGGAGAAGACAGTAAAATCATCATAGGCGGTGACTTTTTCCAAAGTGATATCAACGGAAAGAGCGGTTTCAACCCAATGTTCAACAAATTCGATGATGATGAGTCGGAAGACATGGGGATTCATACATTTAGCTTCAATGAAAGCGATATTGTGCGTAGTAAAATACTAAAATTCATTATTAAAAAGCTAGAAAGCTAAAAATAGTGTAATAAATATACATTACTAATATAATAAATGAGATGAGTCACATGTTTTGTTCTGATTGTGGGGTTAAGATTGAATATAATTTTGCAAAACCTAATTTTTGTTCCAAATGCGGAGCAAATTTTGGTTCTGTAGGTCAATCTAACGCAAGAGTTGCTGAGCCAGCTCGAAAAAAGGCATCTGCAGTTTCTGATGATGAGACTGATGCTGAATTTGTCCCTGATATTCGGGGTCTAGATGTTGAAATTTATAATAATAAATCTTTTACTATTGGTTCTCTAGCAGGACAAAACACACCGCCAGACTTTAAGGGGAAGGGTTCATATGGCTTAGATGAATTTACTTCCAATCCTTAATGGACGAAAAGAAAAAATATGAAGACTTCCAAGATCTAATAGACCTAGCTGTAAAAAAGCAAAAATCTAGATGGCGCTTAGATGCAATTAAGTGGTTTGATTTTGAAGACGTAGAGCAGGTTGTAAAATCTCATATTGCCCAGAAGTGGCACATGTGGGATCAGACGAGACCTCTTGAGCCTTGGTTGAGTCGAGTTATTACCAATAGGATGTGGAATCTTATAAGGAATCATTATGGTTCCTATATAAAGCCTTGTTCTACATGCATACACGCTAGAGATGAGTTGTGCGCCAAAACAAAGAGTGGTAATCAAGATGTTAGCTGTAAAGATTTTGCTAAATGGTCAAAAAAGAAAAAATATGGCTTAGAGCTTAAAACAGCCGGGAGTTTGGATGAAACTGACTCAATCGGCAATGTTAGGTGTAATTCTCATTTTGATTATGATGGCCACATTGACAAGTTGAATCAGGAAATGCGAAACAGACTTAGCGAAAAACATTTTACTGCATATCATATGTTATACTTTGAGGAATGTTCTGAGGAGGATATTGCTATTTTCATGGGATACAAGATCACAGACGCGACCCGCAAGACGGGATACCGTCAGGTTAAGAATCTAAAGAATAAATTTCAAGAAATGGCGATATCGATATTGAAACAAGAAGACCCGAAAAAATGAAATTAACAAAAGAACAGCAGAAATTTTTGGAGGAAAACGCGAAAGATATGTTGGACCTTAATGATTTGACACAAAAATGCTTCAAAGATGATAAATTAGATGGCCGCAACAAAGAGGGGAGAGCTGTGAGAAAGTTTTTGATTGAGAATGATATTGATTATAAAACAACAGCCAGAGCGCCAACAGACAAGATAGACTTAACAGATCAACAAAAAGAATTCATATTGGATCAAGCGCAAGAAGGTTTGTCCTCCCTTGAGATAGCGAAGCTTATATTCCCCCAAAAACAAATAAAACCTTTAAGTAATGAGCAGAGAACAGTGCTTTCTTATATTCATGAGATAAACCCTGATTTTGTTCCATCGCAAGAGTCTGGCGCGGTCAATGATTATTCATCACCGAAAAGCGCTAGTAGGATCGTAAAGAAAATAAATGATGCTACAGGTATAGGTCTAGAAGAAAGTAAATTAAATAGGCAAAAACAAATTTGTATAGAGAAACTTCGCATCAACTTGTCCAATAGCAGATTTTTAAAAATCATCAATAATTATTTAAACAAGCAAGACAGGGAGTTGTTCGAACAGGAGTTCATCCGATTAAGTTGGGATAAGCCCGATTTGACCGCTGACGAACTCAATCTATACTTAAACGTATGTAAAGAAGTTATTAACTTAGAGGTTGTTTCAGCGCATCTTAATAAACTTAATGATATGTTCGATGTCGCAGACGATCAAACTGAAATGACTGTCCGGCTAGCTGAGATTATCAAAGCTAAATCACAAGAATATCATCAATGTGAGACCCGCATTGAGAATTTGACGAAAAAACTTCAGGGTGACCGTGCGGAACGCATGAAGAAGAACCAAAAAGACAACGCTTCGTTTTTAGCTATCGTTCATATGTTCCAAGAAGAGGAGGAACGAAAGAACATGGTTCGTATGGCAGAGATGCAGAAAAAATTAATTAAAGAAGAAGCCGAGCGGATGGAGGGTATGGCAGAGTGGAAGGCTAGAATCTTAGGTATAAGCAAAGACGATGCAATTTGAATGTCAAGAGTGCGGAAAGACCTTTGAATCGCAGAGAGGGCTTCATATGCACATTAAAGCGCATAATATGCTCCTTGGTGAGTATTACGTCAAACATTACCCACGTTTTGACAAACTTACAGAGAAGCCTATAGAATTTAAAAATGCGAAACAGTATTTTTCTATGGACTTCAATAGTCCTGAAAATATGAGGCGTTGGTGTCTTCAAGCCCCAGAAGATGAAACAAAAAAATATGTATTGGAGAAATTTCAAAAACGACTAGAGAAAAAGAACCTAAGACACGGTCCATCTAGTTTATACCTCAAGACTGGGGATTGGCCAACGTTAGACATAATCAAGAAACTTTTCGGCAGTTACACGGCATTGTGTGATACGTTAGGGGTTGAGCCAGCATATAATAAAAATTTGTGTAAGGAGTTTTTTGAAAATTGTAATAATGCGGAAATATGGATCGATACTAGGGAGAATAAACCTTTGTCTTTCGAAAACTCTCTTATTCATAAATTAGACTTTGGTGATTATACTCTGCCCCCACAAAACTATACATATACTCACGTTGAACGTAAATCCTTTAGTGACTTTGCAGCTACAGTGACAAATGGTTATGATAGGTTTCTGAGAGAGATAGAACGGTGTAAGAGTTTGGGGTGTTATTTATTTATTGTTGTTGAGGCTGATTATAGAGATCTTTTTAAAATAAATCAGTCAGTTTATAAAAAATTTAATATGAAGTATGTTTTCAGTCGCCTTCGGGCTATTGAGGAACAATTTAGTGACTGCTGTCAATTTGTGTTCAGTGGTTCTAGGAAAGATAGTGAGGAATTAATACCCAAGATCCTCCACTGTGGTAAAAAACTTTGGAAAGTTGATTTACAATATTTTTGGGAAAAAGAATTAGAAAAAAATGGCTTGGATAGACGGGAATCAGGAACTCTACAAGAAATTCAAGAAAGTAAACCAAGAGGTTCTTTCAAAAGAAGGTTATATCGAAGAAGGAGAGGCTAAACTCCTTCTATATAAATTTCTTAGGGATAATCCTTCATTCACTTGTGAGTTATTCACAGGTGTGAAGTTATTTCCCTTTCAGCATATGGCCATCAAATCTATGATGGAAACAGACTACTTTTTAGGAATCTGGAGTCGAGGCATGAGTAAATCATTCTCAACTGCTGTATTTGCTATCTTAGATGCTATTATGAACCAAGGAGTTCAGATAGGTATCATATCCAAGTCTTTTCGTCAGGCTAAGATGATTTTCAAAAAGATTGAGGATATTGCTAAAAGCCCTAAAGCAGAGTTTCTATCTCAATGCATAACTAGGACATCTAAAATGAATGATGAATGGGTTATGGAAATAGGCACTAGTAGTATCAGAGCGTTGCCTTTGGGTGATGGAGAAAAGCTGCGAGGCTTCCGATTCCAGAGAATGATCATAGATGAGCTTCTCCTGATGCCTGAGAAGATTTTCAACGAGGTTATCATGCCATTCCTATCTGTTGTTGAGAATCCAACTGAGCGCCAAGAAACGTATGATATAGAGACGAAGATGATCGAAGAGGGGGAGATGGAGGAAAGCGAAAGGACTCGTTGGCCAAATAACAAAATTATTGGTTTATCTTCTGCATCCTACAAATTTGAATACCTTTATAAGCTTTATCAACAATATGAGAGCTTAATCATTAATGAGAACAAGCAAGACGGCGCTCATCGTGTGATTATGCATTTTAGTTATGATTGCGCCCCTGACCAGCTATATGATCAAAATTTGATTAATCAATCTAAATCAACAATGAGTCAATCTCAGTTTGATCGAGAGTTTGGAGCTGTGTTTACAGATGATAGTTCTGGTTACTTCAAAGTTAGTAAAATGGCTTCTTGTACTATTCCTGATGGAGAAGGTCAATGTGTTGAGGTCATTGGAGACCCCTCCTCGAAATACATATTGGCATTTGACCCTTCTTGGTCTGAGAGCGAAAGCTCAGATGATTTTGCTATACTTGTAATAAAAGTCCACCCAGACACTAGAAAGGGTACTGTAGTGCATAGCTATGCTGTTTCTGGCTCTAGCTTACAAACACACATAAGATATATGGCATATCTGTTAACTAACTTCAATATTGAGATGGTTGTAGGTGACTACAATGGAGGTGTCCAGTTTTTGAGCGCGTGTAAGGAAAGCGGCATATTTAAAAAAGAAAAATTAAAAATAGATACTGTAGAAGCTGAATTAGATAACCCGAAAGATTATCAGAAAGGGATTAGGCAGTTAAAGAACTCAATAGATAAATCTTCTAGAAAATATGTGTTCTTAAGGAAGCCTAGTTCTACATGGATTCGTTTCGCTAATGAGAGCTTGCAATCTGCATTTGATCATAAACGGATATTCTTCGCTGGTTCAGCTATGGATGAGAACTACAACTTACAGAGAAAAGCTAATATCCCCATTGAGAATTTAAAGTTCTTGAGAAATCAAGATGCGGAAGAAAAGAATAAGGGAGCTAAGATGATCGATTTTGTAGAGCATCAGAGAGATATGATGGATCTTATGAAAGTACAATGTGCTTTAGTGCAGGTTACCACATCTCCACAAGGGACACAGAGTTTTGATCTCCCGCCCAACTTAAGGAAGCAGCGGGGAGCCGATAAAGCCCGGAAAGATTCATATTCTGCCTTGGTTCTAGGTAACTGGGCCATGAATGTTTACTTCGATATGTTAGAGGATAATGGGTCTTCAGTTACAGAAACTTTCACCCCAATGTTTATTTCTTAACTTTTAAAAGTTAGAAAGTTACTTTTGGTGTAATATAATTATACAATGGCTAGGAAGTATACAAAAAAATCTGATTACTGGAAAAAATTCCAAAGCAACGATAGTTTGCAGCAATTATCTCAAGCCCGAAATACTGAAGAGTCTTACACTCCAGAGCTATTAGGTGAATCTTTTTACACCTCTGACGCTTCCTATAAAAAAGTGTCTAAAGCTAGGACTAACAGGGCGGGGACTACTAATTCCGCTAGAGTTAACTCTTCAGCTATGAGGACAACTATAGATAGGTTTTCTAGTATCCGTAAAGGGTTGCTACCTTATGAGTATGCCGGAGATGGAGTGAATGTCCGGGAAGGTATTGAACTTTGTCAAAAAGCTTATGCTAATGTCGCGGTGTTCAGAAATGCGATAGATGTTATGTCTGAGTTCGCGAACACAGAGATTTACCTAGAGGGTGGCTCTAAAAAAAGCAGGGAGTTCTTCCAGCAGTTTTTCAAGCGGATAAACTTACAAAATTTAAAAGATCAGTATTTTCGAGAGTACTACCGGAGCGGTAACATCTTTCTCTATAGGTTCGACGGAGAGTTCGAAGCTGAAGATTACGCCCGGTTAATGAATCAGGTTGGAGCTATCAACCCGACAGCAAACAAAATACCAGTAAAGTATGTTGTCCTTAACCCTTTCGATATCGTATCTAAAAGGGCTACAACATTCAATGTCGGGGCATATGAAAAGGTGCTTTCTGAATATGAGTTATCTAGGCTGCAAAACCCCTCTACAGAGGAAGATCAATTGGTTTATGATGCTTTAGATCCTGAAATGAAGAAGCTTGTGAAAGATGGCTCTTATTATACGGATGGTATTAAAGTTGAGTTAGATCCTAAGCGTCTGAGCTTTTCATTCTACAAGAAACAAGATTATGAGCCATTTGCTATACCATTTGGTTATCCAGTCCTAGAAGACATCAACGCTAAGCTTGAGCTTAAGAAGATGGACCAAGCAATTACTCGCACCGTGGAGAATGTTATACTTCTTATCACTATGGGTGCTGAACCTGATAAAGGAGGCGTTAATGCTAATAACATCAACGCCATGCAACATTTATTTAAAAATGAGAGTGTTGGCCGAGTCTTAGTTTCTGACCATACGACAAAAGCTGATTTTGTTATCCCAGACCTTAATAAAGTTCTAGGGCCAGCTAAATATCAAATACTCAATGAGGATATCAAGCAAGGTCTTCAGAATATTGTTGTTGGGGATGAAAAATATAATTCTACTCAAGTCAAAGCTCAAATATTCATCGACCGACTCAAAGAGGCTAGGAGTTGTTTCTTAAATGATTTCCTACAAAGAGAAATAAAAAGAATTGCTAATAGTTTAGGTTTCAAATCATATCCGACCGCAACCATGAAGGATATTGATATGAGAGATGAAACGCAGCTTATGCGTGTATCTACTCGCCTTATGGAGCTTGGAATTCTTACGCCTCAACAGGGTATGCAGATGTTCCACAATGGTCAGTTCCCAAATGCCGAAGATATAGCTCCTGCACAAAGCAGGTTTATCGAACAGCGTAAAGAAGGCTTCTATAACCCTATCGTTGGAGGTGTTCCAATGATAGAAGACGAAATCTCTGAAAAGTCTCAAACCCCTGAAGCTGCAGGTAGACCTCATGGCACTACAACAGTAGAGAAAGATAAGGTGTCTAATGCTGAATATTCCAGAAGCGATATCCAGAATACTATTTACTCTATAGAAGCTTTTAATTCTTTAGCCACAGACAGCGCTAAAGAAAAATTTGGAGAAACTTTAAATGAGCAACAAGAAGAGATGGTCGCGAAACTTTGCGAGTCGATTATATGCTCTACAGACAAGCAAAATTGGAATCAAACCTTAGAAGCTTGTATAGAAAATTTCGAACTTATCGAAGAATTAAATGTAATGAATGAAGTTTTAAGTGTAGCTAATAAGCATAACCTAGAAGTTTATCCATCAGCAATATTATACCACAGTCATGAAAATTGATCCAGAACAAATTGAAGTACCCCTAGAAAAAACTGTTAGTTTTAAAAATGGGGAAGCTGAAGTCTCAATCGCTAGTAAGTATAAAGGCTCAGAAGCAGGTTTATACAAATCTTATATGAGCGTCTGTGCATCAGACGATAAAGCCCTAACCGATACCGCAGGTATGGATTCAAACGCTACTTACGCTGCTTGCGCCGTTAAATATGACAATATGCGAGCTATGATGACGGAAGAAGGCAAAGGAGAGTTAACTGATAAACAGAAAAAACTCCCACCCGCCATTCAGAAAGCTATTTTAGAAAAAATGAAAAAAGATGGCAAACTCAGTAAAGAAGAGTCTGAAGCGGCTATTAAAAAGCTCTTATCAAAAGATGATGCAAAAGAGTCTGATCCAAAGGGTGAAAAAATTGATGTCAAGAAAGGATAAAATGCCTTATAAGTATACAACCTCTTTTGAATCTGAAATCTTCGCTCATCAAATTAATGATGAGTTTATCTCTGAGGCTTCGTTAAGCGAACTCTCTTCTCTTGTCCCAAAAGACATAGACTTTGAAAAGAATGTTGATTTACTAGGCGTTTCTTTTAACGCTGCGGTTGTTAATGTTTTTAATAGGAATGGTGACGGTATTGATTCCAGCACAGCCTTAAAGTATAACGATCAATTTATTCATAAGCCTACCAACATAGAGCATAATAAAGATAAGATTGTCGGGCATATTGTGACTGCTGGGTTTAGCGAGTATGGATCTAATAAAATATTATCTAATGATAAAATAGAAAATAAAAAAGATCCTTTTAATATAGCTTTAGGAGCTGTTGTTTATCGTTCGGCTAACAAATCTTTTGCGGAACTTATAGAAAAATCTACTGATCCTGAAGATAAATCATACTACAAAAAAATATCTGCGAGCTGGGAAGTTGGATTCTCCAGTTATGTGTTAGCTGTCGGAAGTGAAAAGCTGAGTGAAGCTACCAGAGTTGAAGATCCAAGAGAAATTAAAAAATTGAATGGATGCCTAAAAGCATATGGAGGGTCTGGGAAGACTGAAAAAGGTGAACCTGTATACCGATTAATCACCGGAAAGATATATCCTTTGGGTATTGGTTTCACTTCTAATCCCGCTGCTGATGTAAAAGGTATATATAAAGATCAAGAGGAAAACGCCGAATCTATCAAAGATGATAGCGAAGATAAAATTTCACAAAAAATTAAAAAAACTGTAACAAAAGAAAAGAATATAGCTATGGAAAACATTGTTAATGAACTAAAGGAGCTTCTCGTCGAGAAAAAAATCGGTGAAGAGGCTGTAGCTTCTATGACTCAGTCTTTTTCTGAAGCGATTCGTCAAAAGAACGAAGAGTTTTTGAAAGAAAAAGAAGCTCTTCTGAGCGAGCAAGAAGCAGCCAAGAAAGAATACGAAGATCTTAAAGCTTCTGTCGCTGAGCTTGAAAGCAAACTGGCAGAATCTAATGATCGAATCAACGTTTTTGAAAACGAGAAAAAAGCTGAAGAAGCTGTAGCTCGTTTCAATACTCGCATGGACGAACTTGACTCTAAGTTTGAACTCGCTGATGAAGATCGTGAATTTCTTGCGAAAGAGGTCAAGTCTATCGAAGAGACCGAGGAAGCGTTCGCTTCTTTCTCTGACAAGCTTGAAGTCCTCTGGAAGCATAAGAGTAAGGAAAATAAAGAAGCTTTTGAAGCTGAAATCCAAGCTCGTATTGATGAAGAGGTTGCCAAGAGGGTCGCTAAAGCTTCGGAAGAAGTTGATGTTGAAGAAGCTCTTGACAATGCTAAGCAGGTCGATGCCGACCTTTCTAACAATAATGAGGCTATCGCTTCGAAAGAAGAAAACCTCGTTGATAAATTTAAAAAAGCGTTCTCTCGTGAGAACATCGAAATATCTTAACTTAAACAAAATATAATACTATGGGACTCAAAATTCTTCCTTTTAGACAATATGACGACCAAGATGTCGTCAATCTCTATCGTGTTGCCGATGGAATGGTACTCGATAACACAACCGTTGCGGGTTCTGGCGATGCTGGAACTTTCGTGAAGGTTTCTGCTGGTGACTTCTCTGCTGATCCTGTCGCTTATGCTACAGACAGCTATTTAGGTAAAACTGATTACCCTCATGTTGGGCGTAATCAATACCCTAAAGTAAGTCTGCAGGTTGAACCTGCTGCTTCTGGAGATATTCCTCTTGGAATCACCCTTCTCCAAACCGCTAAAAATGACGAAAACGGAGAGAAACTTCTCTACAATCCTCAAAAAGCTGCTGAGCTTCAGTCTGCTCTCCCCGGAGAAGCTGTCCCTGTCGCTACTAAAGGCATCTTTACTTTAGCTAGTGCTGCTTTCCAAGGTGATCTTGGTGGCGATATCGCTATTGGTAGCGGTATCAAATCTGCTGCTGGTGGAACTGTTACTGGATGCCTTCCAACTGATGTAGCATGTTTCGGAACGATTATTGGAACAGGAAGCCGCGCCACTCAAAACGGTGTCGCTGATCAGTTCGGTGGTGAGTATCTTGTCTTCAAATTCAACTAATATAGAAAGAATCACATAAATGAAAATCACTTTAAAAAGAACTCCAGAACAAATCGAGCTTGTGAAAGCTATGGCTTCTCGTAATCGCACTGTCGCTTACGAAGCTCAAGTAGCTCTCGCTGAGTTTATTGGACCTGTGCTTGCAGAGGTTATCAATAACGCTCCTACTATTTCGAATCTCTTCACTACTCTTCAGTTTAACGCTGACGACAATCCTTCGATCCCTCTTGATCTCTATTATGACATCAATGACGAAGATTACGTGAAGGTTTACAGTCAGTCTCACGCTGGTGGACTTCCAACTAACCAAGTGCTTCCTACTGCATCAGAGATGAAGGTTGCCACTTACAGCTTGGATACCGCAGTCAGCTTTGATCGTCGTTACGCCGCTAAGTCCCGCATGGATGTTGTCTCTAAGACCTTCTCCCGTGCAGCTCAAGAAATTCTTGCTAAGCAGGAAACTACTTCCGCTACATTGGTAATGGGATCTCTTGCTGATGCTTCTACCGCTGGAACTGGACACGTTCGTGCTAACAGCAGCACTAACAGCTTCGTTCTCGACGACATCAACAAAATGATGACTCTTGCTAAGCGTATCAACACTTCTTTCCTTGGCGGTACTCCTGCCTCTGGACAAGGTCGTGGCATTACTGATCTCATTGTTTCTCCTGAAACTGTTGAGAAGCTTCGCGCAATGGCTTACAATCCAATCAATACCAGTGCAGCGCCTATCGCTTCTGCTGTTAAAGATGGACACACCGCTCCTGACGAAATGCGTATGAGCATTTACAACAGCGCAGGTCTCCCTGAGTTCTACGGTATCTCCATCGTTGAGATCCTTGAGCTTGGTGCTGGTAAGCGTTTCACTAAACTTTTCTCTGGTACTCATGACGGTGTTACTTTCAGTACTACCGCTGATGACCTCGTTATTGGTTTGGATCGCTCTCGTGAGTCTCTGATTCGCGCTGTAGCAGTTGACGAAGATTCTGGTGGAGAATTCAACCTGATCGCTGACGATCAGTATAGCATTCGCCAACAGAAGATCGGTTACTTTGGCTCTATCGAAGAGGGTCGCATGGTTCTTGATAATCGTGCATTAACCGCTACTATCATCAACGCTGCTTAATATAGCAAAACTTGATTTGAGAGTCGTCCTCCGGGGCGGCTCTCTTTTTTTTGTTTATTTATCCTCATTAAGTGTATAATACTGTATGGACAATTTTGAAAACGTATCATATGGTAACGGCGAGAATAATTATTTTGGCGCTGAAACTATGGAGGAATTAGACGCCAAACTGAAAACTTATGGGAGGTCAGAGCTTAGAGGTTTAGCTTCTAAGCTAGGTTTAAACCCTACACACTCACGAGCGCTGATGAGAGAGGTTATAAAAAAATCTTTCCGAGAGTATAAATCTAGGAATTCTCCTATTCCAGCCCCGACCCCTATGTTTTCTGAAGCTTCTGAAGAAATTAAAGATATGATCCAATCTGTCAGTAAAATTTCTCAAGACGAAAAAGAAAAAAAGAAGTGGGGAGAAAAGTAAAATAAATAGTGTAATATAAAGCATGAGTGTTATCAGTGACCTAGCTGCAGAAATATTTTCGGATGAATTCGATAGTGATTCTAATGTAAATACATCAGCCTCTATACAAGCTTGGCTTGAGAATAATTTGGGAGAATTAAATAATTTAATTTATCAGGATTTTAGTGGAGCTGGGGCAGCTCTTGATATTGAGGCTCAATCTATTCACAAAGAGCTTTATTTGCATAATTACTATAATAAACAAACGCGAAACGCGCTTAGAGGAATCGCTTCGGCGGCTAACGACGATAAGATATTATCTTTAAAGGACGGAGAATCGTCTGTGACGTTCGTTAACCGTAATGAGGTGGCTAAGGTCTATAGAGGGCTAGCAAACGATTCTAAGGCTAATCTAGACGGATTAGTGGCTAAATATAATATATATGAAGCTGCACCTCAACAGGTTGGAGGGATAGATGCTGTTATCCTCACTGGAGAAAGTTAGTAACTAATACTTAATATACATAAAAAAAAGGGCGGTAGTGATACCGCCCTTTTAGTTTTTAAGGTTTTGTTTTCTTTAAGCGAACAAGGTGTCTCCGTTATCTCCTGATACGAATACCCCATTGGATGTATCGTTTGTTCCTCCAACCTGAGTAGAGAATACAATATCGACACTCTTATTAGAGCCAATACTAGAAGAGAAGCTTTCGCTATCCACACGACATCCTTTAAGTCTGTATACCAACTTTTCAGTAGATCCACTTTTCAAGGTCAAGGTTATATTCTTCTTGGAGTTCGTGGTTAAAATGCTGCTAAGATTTTTAGCTTGGACATCACTAACCACTCCGTTTACACTCAAGGTAGCATTAAGTGGGAAGTCAACACTGCGAGAATAAGGGAAACGAGTTCCAAGTCGATCAATAGGCGACCTACTTAAAGGAATGCTTAATGAAGCGCTTTGAATGTTAATTGCGTTTTCATCATCAACCCCTGAGATATCAGTAAATGTAACCCCATCTAATTCTTCGATGTTAATTGTAACATCTCCGGGCTGTAGGGCAGAGATAGACTCTTCTCCAGAAATACTATGGGCAGGTAGAACAACTTCCCCGCCGATATCAACTCCATTAGTGATGTCTACAGCTGGGTTATCCATACCTGATATTAATCCAGCAGTACCAGAAATATCAGAACCCGCTACAGAGCGCATGTTAGCGCATTCTAGCGATACTGAAGCTGTCGGTAGACTACCCACAGCTAGTTCTACGGAATAATCACTTAAGAAAGCATTTCCAAAGCCGATGACAGCTTCCACCTTGTTTCCAGCAGTAGTTCCTCCCACACCATTAGCATCTTGTCCTTCTGGAGCTGTTGTGATGAAGAAGTTCTTGCCTGAAGTCTGCCCCATATGCCCAGCAAGAAACTGGGTGTTGAGGTTATCAGCAAGCGAAAACCCTAAAGCTTTTTCGTTGAAACCCTCAGTGAGATAATATGAAAAGTCTAAGCTCACTGTTGGAGCCTCCATAATAATGGAATCTAAACGCGCTAGCGATCCAAATTCATTAATATCTTGTCTGTTGATCGAGAAGCTATAGTTTGCACTTTGAACTCGTGTCAATTGTTCGTGTTTTACAGCGGTAGCTGAACTTAACCCCTCACTAACGTAAAGGGATTCCGATTGGTAAATTACTCTGTTTCTGGCCATAATAGGTTAATTTTATATTGTTTACATTTATTTTTGAATAATGTGAAATTAAGAAAATCTATGCCTGTGTATCTTTATATCAAAATCAATGAATCCGACATAGAGATCATTAGCTAAGGATTTCCTCGCTTTGTCTGTTAATTTTGAAGTAGTCACATTATCTACTAAAAAAGGTTTTTTGTCGCTATACTCATTCGATAGCGTTGAATATGAATACGAGCCATTTTTTAAATCGCCGTATTCATCCATAGGATGCCCACTCATTGGAATGGGATAAAAAACTTCATTGTGTGAGTCCCCAAATATAGATAAGATACCATCTAATTTGTAAGGGTCATCTGAGAGGGCTACAGCATTAGCCCGAACGGTAGTTTGCTCTTCTCCACCAAAAGATAAAGGGTCATTTTTCATTGTAGCTGTAGATAAGAAAACAGCTGGAACTACCTGATCATAAGGGTCTATACCAGAATCGTTGTATGTCGGGATTCTGGAATTTAACTCAAATTTCTTTTCTACGATAAGATCATCTTCGGTTTCGTTAGTGAAATAAATATTGAAATCTTTTACTGCGAACGTGCCTGTGATTGTTGAGCTTGATGTATAATTGCTTCCTGTTTCCACTATGCGCCCATTATCATAATCAATATAATGAGAATTGCCAGCTATCCCCGTAGGTAGGGTAGCTCCAGTAATTGAAGAATCGCTTACAAATTGTTTATATGGGCTAGAGAAAGGAATATAAGAATTCTGGAGAAAACCGTCTGGAGTATGGTAAAACCGTCCAGTTTGGTTGGAATAAGCATCTCCCTTTTTTAACAAAAAGTTATCAAACCAAAGCATGAATGAATTGGTCAATGTATGTATGAATTGTTCTTTCATTTTATATTATTGAATTCTTTTTTGTATTTTTTAATTAGTGCAGAAATATAACTGGTATTTTGGAACTTGCCCGATCTTACTTTGTTTCTGGATTGGATAGCTTTCCCAGATCGTCCATCATTCTTCCTAAGTAAGTAGCCAAGCCCCGATATCCCCGTTTCTATCCCTTGCGCCCAACTTCTTCCTGTAGCCCAAGGCATTGGAGTCATTTTAAAAATGTCTGCAGCTTCGGGTATGTTTATATAATAGTTTACCCCAATTTTGACCTCTCCTACATAATTATAATCTAAATTTTGCAAAATATCTAAAATAGGTGTAATCGGATCATCTGAAGAATCGAACCCTATAAATGCGAAAAGATTAGAAACACCACCCAAAGTATTGCTGATATTACTTCCTGACGGCCCCATAGATAATTCTATAGTCACTGGGTGAGATAGAAATTCTTTGATCATTTGATCTTTAACTCTTAAGAAATCCTTTTTAAATTCTTTTTCGAAAGGTCTTCTTAATTGTTTTGGGGCTTGTTTTTCTAAAGCAAGCTGAACATCTCTAGGTAGAATAGCCATTACTCATCTATTGGTGTAAGTAAGAAAGTGTAAAAAATGTTAGTGGTCAGACCTGAAGGAGATCCATCGCTTTTGATCGCGAATCTAATCCCATCCAATTCTATCCTTCTAGCCTCTTTGATATAATTATAAGCATCAGCTTTAACAATCATTTTAACCGAACCATCAGGCAGGACAATTTTATTCTGAGTCCCTTGCTGGTTAGCTCCGTTATCAAGATACTCTTCATCCATATCAATATAATAGATTCTAGCCGCGAAAGACTGGGATTCCGTGGTATATTCTACGCTTGATTTCGAACCTGTATTGGTTCTACCGTAAATATTATTATACTTTGAGTTCGTGGAAACTACCGTCCTCTTAGAATTCTTGAAAACAGTTATAGTTTGAGCAAAAGTTTCATGAAGGGTATCGTACATTGAGTTGATACTCGATTCCATGTTTGTAGATAAAAAGCCAGCCATGTAGATATTTACACTTTTTTTTTTATAATAACTTGGATAAAGGATGAATGCTAAAAAAAATTTAAATCAAAGGTCTGGTGATGAGGTCTCCTCACTATTCAAAATGATGCTAATTATGGTGGAAGACATGAAAAAAGACCACGATTTTCATTACGCCAAGCTTTACGAGGGTATACCTAAGGAATACCACCCAGTTATAAAGGCTGCAGATCATTTTACCCCAGATAAAGTATCTTGGATCAGGAAGAGGATTTTAGACTTCGGTAATGAAAGTTTAAGAAATGTCAAGAATGAAATAGAAAATTACAGAGTTGAATTTATATTTAAGTAGGCATATGGATTTAAAATTATTATATCAGTTCACTGTGGATGAGGTTCGTGAAGTGGAAAAAGAGACTTCCCGTAAGAACAAAAAAACAGGTGAGACTACTATCGTAAAAAAGAAGGTTAAGGAAAAAACCCCAATCGAAGTAAAAATTAAGAAACCTTCTCGTCGCGAACTTGAAGATGGCGAGCTTCAATATACAATCGAAATGAGTAAGTGTGTCAAACAAGGCATTCTGACAAAAGCTATGCTCGCCAAGAAGTATGATGATACAGGAGGAGCTTTTACTGAGGAAGGGCAGAAGGAATATGGGAAGCTCTACAAGCAGATCTTAGAATATCAAAATGAATATGTCAGACTTGATTCAGCTACTAAATTAACAAAAGTTCAGAAAGATAGGCTAGAAGAAGTCAAAGAAAAAATTGCTGAAGTAAAAAGACAGTTAGTTGAGGTAGAAACGAATCTACAAGGTCTATTTGAACACACTGCAGACGTAAGAGCGCAAAACAAACTGCTTCTCTGGTACGCTTTGAATCTAACTTATATCCAAAAGGAGGAGGATGAAGATCCTGTTTCTTATTTTGAAGGTTTAGATTACGAAGCGAAACTTGAGGATTATTATGATAAAGAGGAGGAAAACTCTGAGGTTTATCAAAAAATAATCAAACAAGTCTCAACCACATTAGCTTTCTGGTTCTACAACCAAGCTTCATCTCAAAAAGAGTTTGAAGAGTTGATGGAACAGGTAGAAAAAGGTGAGCTATAGTGACGAGTTCTATATTTCTCTAATAGGAGAAGTTTTTGACGGGTATAGCGTCTCGACTTTCAAAGGTCGGGACGTATTCGTTAAACATATAAACTTAAGAGATCAGAAGTATCTCAATACATACTACGAGCGCTACAAAGATCTAGCGATCTCTAAAGGTATAGATACTGAAGAAGAAAGGTCTGATTATGTAAAAGAAGAGGGTTTATGGGAGGAGTCTGACGATATGGAAATAGCTTCGTTAGAAACTGAGACTCAAAATTTAAAAAAAACTAAACAATCTTTATTTCTACCCTCGAAAAAAGAAGCTCTACAGAAAACTATTGATGAAAAGCTGTTGGAGTTATACAAATTAAAAAATCAAAGAGCTGAGGTTGTTGGTTTAACCGCTGAAGCATACGCTAACCGACGATCTGCAGATGAGATGTTGAGGTTTTGTTTTTTTAAGGATCTTAAATTTGAAGAGAACCTCCATACGGAAGATGAGTTCGGTGAATTGGAATCTGATGAAATAGCAGAATTGAATATCAGACTGGGGGCTGTGACAGATAAAATGTCAGAAGAGAATATCAAACATGCGGTTTTAAAACCGTTTTTTAGTATGTATCTCGCTAATTGTGAAAACCCTAGGGATTTTTATGGTAAAGCTATAATAAATTTATCTGTATATCAAATGAAAACAGTAATGTATGGCAGGGTCTTCCATAGCATTTTTCAATATACTGATGATATTCCTGATAATATAAAAGAAGATCCAGATAAGTTGATGGCTTTTTCAGAGAACCAAAGGAATAAAGACTCAAATAATGGAGGCGTTAAAGATGATGCAGACGCTTCGGCTGTATTTGGGGCTACAGCAGATGATATTAAAAAAACATCTAAAAGCGGTAATTCTATATCATTATCTGACGCCGCTAAAGAAGCTGGCGGCAAACTAGATATGAAACAAATGATGAGATTAGCAGGTCATGATGTGTAATATTAGTGTATATACTCATAAAGGAGTAAGATCATGCCAATTAAAGTCCCAGTCGTACAAACAGGTTTAGAACAAAGTATTCAACAAGCTGCCCAGAAAGCTGGGAAAAGCCTCAAGATTAATATGGGGCCGGGAGCTAAGAGCATTGAATCTCTATCTCAACCTTTAGGTAGGCTCACTGGTAAGGCAGACGATTTCACTAAATCAATGGCAGCTGCTAACGCTCGTGTGTTAGCTTTTGGCGCTTCTGTAGGCACTATAGCTGCCGTGACGAGAGGGATGAAAGAGTTGGTGACTACGACTATCGAAGTCGAGAAGAGCTTAGCTAATATAAATTCTATACTTAAACAGAGTGAATCTCAATTAAACTCATTTAAAAATAATATATTTGATATAGCGCGAAATACAGAACAATCATTCGCTAATGTTGCCGAAGCCGCTCTGGAGTTATCTCGCCAAGGTCTTAAAGCTGAACAGGTTACCAAAAGATTAAATGATGCTCTAATTTTATCTCGTATTTCTGGAATGAACGCTGCTGATTCTGTATCTGGATTAACAGCCGCGATAAACTCTTTTAAAAGCGCAGGATTAACTAGTGCTGAAGTGCTTAACAAAATCTCTGCTGCAGCCGCAAGCGCTGCTGTATCGGATAGAGACCTAATCGAAGGTATTAAGCGTTCTGGAGCGGTAGCCGTTTCTACAGGTGTGCAATTCGACGAATTAGTTGGTATTATATCTGCCTTACAAGAAAAAACCGCAAGGGGTGGAGCTGTTATCGGCAACTCCTTAAAAACGATTTTCGTTAGAATTCAAGATATTGAAAAATTAAGATCTTTAAGAGATTTGGGGGTTCAAGTTACGGATTTAGAAGGTAGGGTTTTATCATCGAATAAAGTCATAGAAAATTTAGCTCCTGCATTTGCAAAACTGGATCAAGCGTCTAGAGTGAATTTAGCTGATAATCTTGTTGGTAAATTTCAAATCGCTCCGTTCTTAGCTTTACTTGAAGATTACAATCAAAAGATCTCTAGAAGTAATGAGGTAGCGAGTACATCTTTCAGCGCGACTAATGAAGCTTACATGAGGAACGAAGCTCTTAATAAGACTTTATCTTCAGCTATAAATACCGCGACGTTGAATCTTAAAGAGTTAGCTAACACTCTAGGTGAAATTGGGGTTACAGATAATTTAAGGAGTATTATAGGGTTCTTCAATAGTATTGTAAGTAATATACAAGGCGTTTTAGATGGTGAAGGTCTTGGGTCAGACCTAGCAAAAGGATTAATAAAAGGTATTTCTAATATAATTTCTGGCCCCGGATTAGCTTTAGCTTTAGCTGTAGTTGGAAAGCTCCTGATAGATTTTGCAAAATTTGGAGCTAAATCTCTAAATGTATTTTTTGGTCTTAATAAAGCTGCAGAAAGGCAAGCTAAATTGCAAGGTCAAATAGCTTCTTCTTTAATCAATGATAGGACTATAAGACAAAAGATATTAGATATCGAAAGATTAAGTATTTCTGCCGAGGAAAAAAAAGTTTTACAAACTAAATTCTTTACCACAGCTCTTAATGAGCAATTAGCTGTGATGACTAAGATGCAAGGTATCGCTGCAACTATCGCTCCCAGAGTTATGACGAGTGTGCCTTCGTTTATGACTTCGAAGAACCCATTTGGAGGAAAAAAAGCTGCTGATGGCTTTTTACCTGTTGGGGCAGAGAAGTCTGATATATCTCGTGGAGTGGGTGGCGCACCTGCTTCTGCCAAACCCGTAGTTATCCCTAATTTTGCTTTTGGTGGGGGCAAGAGGGGAACTATGGTAGCTAATAGCAGCGAATATATTGTCCCTAATTATGCTAACGGTGGAGATGCTATATTTAACCAAAACATGGCTTCTTCAATGGGTCTTCCTGCAAACGCTAAAAAAGTCAGAGCTGCTTCAGGTTATATTCCAAACTTTGCGAGTATCCAAGATATTATTAGGAGACCCGGAAACTATATGAAAGCGGATGGGACTTTTAAATCTAACAAAGCCGCTGAATCTTTTAGAAATGCTAGTCAAGCAGATAAAGATAAAATCAACCAATTTAGAAACAAGAACCAAGGATCTAAAACTCTAATAGTGCCAGCTGATAGGTATGGAGTGGCGTCTCTTTTTTCTTCAAAGAAAACAGGGAATTCTAAAACATCGCCCTCTCTTTTAAGCTCTCCTCTAGCTAAATCAGCTGCAAAAGCGGGGATAACTGATATACAATTTAAAGGTATTCAAGTTAGGAGTTTACATTCTGATAATCTAAAAGATAAAAAAACTAAATTTAAAAATCAAATAGCAGATCTTTTCATAAATCCTGTTGCGACATTAGGTGCTAATATTCTTGGTACATCTTTTCAGGGTAATGATGCCAAAGAATTAAATAATAAGTTAAAAAAGATAAAAAATCAAGGTGGCGGGGCTAACCTTTTTAGCTCTTCTGTAGAAGGTGGCATATTTGAATCTGCGATTAGACTTATTACAAAGAAAGCTTCGGGACTAAGAGCTTTTAAAGATGAGAAAGATGATCAGAAACCTTTTGACTTTGAAGAAGGTGCGGGGCGACCTAGTAAAGCATTTAAAAACACATTTAAGTTCACTCCTTCACTTCAAAAATCAGATGGAAAAAGAACAGCCTCTAACGAAGCTGTAAGGACAGTTATAGGTAAAGCTTTCAATGATCCCAGCCAAAGAGATTTTCTCATCTCTCAAATAAAAAAGGTGATTCCTAAATTTAGAGCTGCGACAGGATACATACCTAACTTCGCGGGCGGAGCTTTAGAAGAAGCTGTCGGCAGAGAGAAGGCTGCTGGCTTACCTGTCAGTCAAATTAGAATTAATCAAAGTGGTAAGCTTCGTAATTCGCAAAATCCAATGGGTCTCGCTGTAACGAATACCCGTGATGAGCCTACCGGAGCTATCCCTGCGGCTAGAGGATTTATACCTAATTTTGTTAGTGGAGCTGGTATACAACAGACAAACTTTAAAGCGTTTGCGGATTCAGCTAAAAAAGCTACAGATGCGAATAATAAAACAGCAAAATCTATGGATGGTCTTACAGCTAAGTTTTTTGCTGTGCAAATGGGTTTAAGTTTATTCGGATCTAGCCTAAACGAAGCGTCTAAAGATTCAACAGGATTAACCAAGAGTTTTTCAGCTCTAGCTGAAGGAGCTATGAGCGCTTTGATGGTTTTCATGACTATGCAAGCGTTTAATATGCCTTTGGGGGGGCTGGGATCTAAAGCTGTAGCAGCCACTAGAGCTACAAGTGTAACGGCGAGTGTTGGTGGTTTTGCCGCTGGAAAAGGAAACATGTTATCCAAAGGCGTTTCTAAATTAGGGCCATTATCGAGTGGTTTGGCTAAATTAGCTCCAACTATCGGTAAAATAGCTGGAGGATTTATGAGGTTTTTACCTGTTATAGGTACGGCTATTACAGCATTCACTCTTTTAAATCCTTTGTTAAAAAGTTTCGGGGTTGATATTATAGGATCAGTAGGTAAGTTCTTAGGTCTAGTTAAAACACCAGCTGAAAAAGCGGCTTCAGCTTTAGGGAAACTAGCTGATAAGGCAGAAGCTAATTTATTGACTGGGTCAGGGAATAATACGGGCGTTATAGATTATATAAACGCAGCTAGATCAGCTAGAGAATCAGGGAAAACTATTGAGGAGGCTATGAAATTAACCCCACAAGAAGCTTTTTCTGAAAAAATGAACTCCACAGTAAAGCAATTCTCTGGAGGAGCTATAGAAAATCGAGAGCTGAGCAATAGCGAAAAAAACTTATATAATCGTATAGGAGGACTTTTTTCAACTAAAGCTGGAGGACGAACTGTTAATTATGGAAGTGGTGATGGTTTTGAAGGTTTGGATTTAGATAGAATCGCTGCGATGGGAGGAAAAAACGCTGACCAAAATTTTGTTGATGAGTTACGTAAAAATGAAAGTACTCAACAGCGTTTCATTAACGCTTCTATCCTAGGATCATTAGATCCGAAAGATCAAAAAGAACTTGCTAATAAAAGTGCAGAGGAAATAAAAAACATTATAAATGGCGTTATTGAGTCTTTACGAAATATAGAAGCTGGAAAAGTAGTTACTGATAAGGGGTCGAATCAATCCAGAATTGTTAAAACTACAGAACTTGCGCTTTTCCGCGAAGCAGAAGCAAAAGCTGCAGCTTTTGCAACTGCTGGAGGAGACAAGCAAAATAAAGCTTCTGAAGCTAATATGCAGATCATCAGCGATATAATAAGAGATAGATTTAAGAGTTCAAAACAAAAAGATCAACAACAGCAAGAAAAGAATCAAAAACTTAAAGACTCTGGGCAATTACTGGATGTCAGAATCGCTAAAGCCAGATTAAAAACAGCTAAAGAAATTTTCAAAGTTAGACAATCTAATACTGATGAGTTAGATATGCAAATAAGCAAGGCTAAAGCTCTTGGATCTTTAGGGAAGGTAGAGATATTAAATCTAGAGAATGCAAAAACTCTACAAATGGTAAGTATAAATACTTTAAACAAAAAATTAGATATATTTTCCGCCCAAAAAGATAAGCTGGATGGGATGGATGTTGATACAAAAGCTTTAATAGCTCAAGAGAAAGAGCTTCTTGATTTATCCGAATCAGGGAAACTTACTGATGAAAAACTTATAGAAATAATTCAGAATACTTTAGCACTCGGAGGTGATCACTTAAAATTAAAAGGTGATGGACTAAAGCTTTTGAAACAAGAGTTCAAGGGTTTGAATGACCTCAATAAGGAAGAGGAAGAAAGAAATAAAATTTTAGGGCGGAGAAGGGTTTTAAATCTGGAAGCTCAACAAAATTTAAAAGCTTTTCAAGTTAAGTCTAGAGAAGAGGCGACAGCAGCAGCTTTTAGCGTTACCAGTCAAATAGATAAAGAAAATACAGACGCTAAAAAACGAATAGCAAGTATTAATGCTCAACTAGAAAGTGGTAACCTAAATCCAATTCAAAGAGCTGATGCAGAGAAGAGAAAAAACCGTATTCAATCAGGGATCGATATGGTCGCAATTGATAGCTCAAGAGCTGAACTACTTAAAAAGGCCCAATCATTTCAATTAGATGATGAAACCGCAGCTTTGTTCGCCGAAGTGGACGCGAGTCTATCTCAAATAAAAGACTTCGATAAAGTAATAAAAGCTGTGGAAGGTTCTTTAGTTAACGTTAAAGACCCGGACACATTGCAAATTAAGAAAGCGGAGATTGCAACCCTAAAGAGAGAAAAAGCAAATCTAGATGAGAGGGCTAGACTTATAAAAAATGAAAGTGAACTTTTAAAAAATAGAATTAATGCTATCACAGCTCAAAGGAATCAAGCTGTTACTGATGCTAATTTTGAATCTGAAAATTTAGGCAGGATGGGCTTGGGTAGACTAGCCGCTAGAAGAGCTAGAGATGCTAAATTTATAAAAAAAGCAGATAAATCTTTAACTCCTGAACAAGCTATTCAGCAAGGGATGATGGAGAGAACTTTTCAAGAGCGTTTAGACGATATGAAAAAAGATCCTAAAGTTATTAATGATGAATTCCTAACTAAGATGGCTTCAACCTCTTTAACATTTAGAGACGGTATAGTCTCTGCTTTCGCGGAAGGTATAAAAGGCGCTGAAGATTTAGAAAACGCTCTTTTAAACGCTGCTAATACGTTTTTACAATCTATGACTCAGAACTTTGTTCAAAAGTTTATGGATCAAGCGGCGAACGAAAGTACTAAAGGTGGAATTTTAGGGTTCCTTGGTTTCTCTGAAGGAGGTAAAGTTAATGGTGGTTCTGGTAGTAGAGATGATGTGCCAGCCATGTTAATGGGTGGAGAATACGTCATGAATAAAAAAGCCGTAAGTAAATACGGAACTGGTTTTATGTCAGCGTTAAACTCTGGATCTATTCAAGGCTTTGCTAGAGGAGGTCAAGTCAGAGATAAAGAAGGTATGTTTATGACTCCGGGAGTAAATGGAGCGGGGGCTATAAGAGGAGGGGCAAACTTAATGTCTTTTGCTACGCAAACGCCTCTCGCTATGGGCAGAGATGATTTAAGGGGTTACGGAGCATTCTTGGGATCTGAAAGCGCAAGGATGACAGGGTTTGGCCGCAGAAATAATCCCGCTTTCCAAAAAGTGCAATCCGCGAAGCTGCAAGCTTTCCAGTTGGCAGGTCAAGAAATAGCCGCACGACAACAAGCTTCAGACCAAAAAGTCAGTTTAGGTAGTATGCTTGCTTCAGCAGCCATCAGTACTCTTGTTGGTTATGGGGCTACCCAATTAGGGTCAACAATGGGGTTAGGGAGTGGAATGTCTAAACTTATAGGGTCTTCAGCTGGTAATTACGCCGGGATGTTAACTACTGGAGCGCCTTCTTCGGGAGGGGCATTTGGAGCAGCTGCCACAGAAGATGGAGCGTTTACTAATATATTTAGTCCCGATCCTACCAGATATGGTGCTGGAGGTTATAAATTCACGGCGACAGGGGGGGCTATTCCAAGAACCTCTGGAGTAGATACTGTTCCAGCGATGCTTTCAGGGGGAGAATTCGTAATGAATGCTGCTGCTACTCAAAATATTGGAGCAGCTAATTTACAAGCTTTAAATTCTGGCTCTACAGGGCTTAATGACAATTCAGATTTAGTTCTTAAACTAGATGAGCTTATAAGGGCCACAGAAGACTCTCAGACGGCGGGTAACATCAGTATCACTGTAAATGGATCTAACGGGTCCGAAAGTAGCGTTGGTGGTCAGGGAGCCTCTGAGGAGCAAAGAAACCTATCCGAGAAAATCAAATCTGCTGTTAAGCAGGTCATTGCTGACGAGAAAAGATTGGGGGGACAACTTAGGAGATAATGTTTGATTCAAGACTAAATGAAGAAGTAGAGGTCCGTGTTGCGGGGAAACACCTATCTGGTGTTGATTCCGCTAGTATTTCATATTCCAATAATGCGACGACATCTAAGATACTAGGGTCCAAAAACGGATTAACTACTGTTGGTGCAGCTACACAACAGACTTTATCTGTATCTAGATATCTTATTTATGATGATCCTGTTTTAGCTTTGACAGGAGCATCAAGCACTTCGGGATCTGTGACTTACAACAGTCAACGATATGAGTTTGATAGTGGTTACTTAAATAACTATTCTGTTAATTGCGCTGTTGGTTCTGTGCCTAAAGTAAACGCTGATTTCATAATTATCGATGAATTAGTCAGTCAATCTAGTCAAACCTTGTCTTCTGAAAGCATAAGCTCTATAGATATACCGTCTCAAGGATCTATAAGTATAACCTGTGACAACTCATCCACAAACCGTGTAATTGGTTTTGATTACTCAATCAAAGCGGAAAGAAAACCTCAGTATAGCATTGGCCAAGAATCTGCGGTTGCTGTAGAGTTGATCCCCCCATTAGAATATTCTGCTCAAGTTCAAATAGAAGTCGATCAAGCTTTACCTGAATCAGCTTTTAATTTTTTAACTAACAGGGAAAACAAAACTATTAGTTTTGATATAAATGGTCGGGGAGGAGCTGATATTCAATCATTAAGTATTCCTAATGCTTCCTTAGTTAGTGAGTCTTTATCCGCTTCAGCTGATGGAGCGTTAGTTTTAAATTTAAATTATATTGGTCATGGCTTCTGATTTGTTTTATAATAGAGATTCTAATATTTCTGGAGTAACAGTAGAAACTGATTACTCAGGTCTTAGTTTAACCCCTGTATATGGGTCAAAAGTTTCGTTTAGATCAAAATCGTTTACTTACGAAGTAGATGATTTTCAAACAAACATAATCCCATCTTCTCTAAACAATTTAGAAGCTGAATATCAAGTTAGGTATGACGTAAATGAAACTAACGCTAGAAAAATAGCGGCATTTATAGAAAGCAAAAATGGAGATACGCTTTTTGAATTCAATATAGATAACAGCGGGATATATAAATCGTTATCTGGTATTTCTGACAGTTACGGAATTAATCATATTAATAATCAACATTATGAAGTCGCTGTAAAATACACTGTAGACCAATCTCCTAGTTTATTTAATTGGTCTGGAATGAATTTTACTAATTTATCTTTTCAAAGTTTCGCATATTCAAATAATTATAAAAAGTATGATGTGGTATATACAGGGGTCAATACAAACAAATTAAACAACTTTTACTATTGCTCAGGAGACCATACTTCTTCTGCCGCTAATTCTCCTACAGGAGCTTCTTCAGCTTGGTCTCAAGACTTCTTCTTTAAGCCTGACATAGGGTTACAAAATGAAGTTCAATTGAAAAACGAAAAGATCGAATTTAAAAACTCTTTTACAAAAAGAATAAAAACAAAAGATAATAATGCATCATTCCCCGTTTCTTATGAATTTAACAACATTAGTGATAAGCAATTAAAATGCATGTTACACTTTTTAGAGAATAAAGCGGGTTATAGAAGATTCAGACATCAGATACCATCTGTATATAATAGACCCAAAGTTATGTACTGCCCAGAATGGGATCATACTTGGAAATATAAAAACTCAAATGATCTATCTTTAACTTTAGTTGAAGATGTTTTAGGTGTAATCCCAACAGGAACTTAATATGGCTAGAGATATTTTAAAAAGTAATAATTCGCTTGTGATTGCTGGGCAAAGACCAGCGTTTTCCACTAGTGATAGGGTTGGGGACGCCATGAGTGGAGCTTATATGAGTACCGTTCAGAGTGTGTCTGTTGGTTTTTCTCAGCAAAGGCAGAAATCAAAACAGCTTAGTTCTCAAAATTTATCTATTAATGATATTACTAGAATGCCAGATGTTGATTTGTCTATTAGTTATTATTACACACCAGCAATGCTAAACGAAAGTTTATTAGGTTTGGTAGATGCTAATCCTTCTTACCAAGGTACGGGATTTTTTGAGGGTTATACTAATCAGGATCAAAATTTTTATATAATAAATCATGAAGACCAAGGTTCAGATATGGTTACAAATAAATCTTCAGAAGTTGGGAATTTAACTGCTAATTCGGAGGTCATCTCTATCGGTAACGCTTTTTTGACGAGTTATTCTTTAGGGTTTTCAATAGGGTCCATGCCAGTAGTGTCTACATCTTATAAATGCTCAAATATTAAGATGGAAAAAGGCCCATTTGATGAGTCTTTAAATCCAGCAATCAATTTACAGTCAGGTAATAACACCAATGTTGGTGTTGTTCAACTAGAAGACGCTGGTATTTCTGGTTTAGATTATTATAGTAACGTAAATAGATTCTCTCCTCCACTTTGTAGTCCTACAGGCGTTAATGTAACATTGCAAAATTTACAGATTGGTGGCGCTCCTATTAGTGGGGACGCGCATTTACAATCATTTTCGTTTAATATTCCAATTAATAGAGTAGATCAGTTTGGTTTAGGCAGTGATTATCCTTATAACCGTAAAGTTCAATATCCTATACAATCTGATGTCAATTTAGAGTTTGCGGTTTCTGGTTTTGCTACAGGAGAGATTGCAAATTTAATAACTAATGAATCAACTTATAATTTTGATATCCAAGTTGTAGATACCAATGAAGAATATCAGAATACTTTTTCATTTGAGGATTTAAGATTAGAAAACTTGTCTTACTCAATGAATGTTAATGACCAAATGAATTATTCTTTGAGTTTTAGCTTAGAAATAAAAAATCAATAAAATGGGTTTAAAAATAAAAAACAGCAAGAATATTGTTACTAATGGGCTAGTTTTAACCTTGGACAGTTCTGACAAAATATCTTATCCCGGAAGTGGTAGCATATGGGCAGATAGAATAGGTAGTAATAACGGAACATTAGGAGGTGGAACAACTTTTAGTTCAAATAATGGCGGTATATTTCTTTTTGATGGTACAAATGAAAAATGTGATTTAGGGAGTACAGCGAAAAGCTTGGTACAGAACAAGACTAATATCAGTATGGGAATTTGGGTTAATTTACAAGCCCTTGGAAGCCTGAAAGGTCTCATAGGTACACTGAAATATAGCTGTTCTAAAAATCTAGGTTTAGTAGCGTCAAATTCCACTTTGCACTTTTATAACGACACTTCTACTTGCGTTTCTGCTAGCATATCAGGAGCAATGGTTACCAATAAGTGGATTTATTGCGTAGGTACATATGATGGTACGACAACAAAAGTTCACATGATAAAAGATGCGAGTTTGTCTTCTGCTAGTAGCACGACTAAATCAGGCAATACAAACTCGTTTGATTCTAATTTTGTAATTTACGGGGCGCATGGTAGCGCCACTAATGCATACGGTTCTTCAGCTCATGTATACAACAAAGCTTTAACAGTAGCAGAGGTTCTCCAGAACTACAATGCCACCAAATCTAGATTCGGTCTCTAATCATAATCAACCTTAACATTCTTACTCTCGTAAGTTTTGCTTTGCGCCGTGTGTTTCTTCCCTCCTGTTTTTTTGGAGTAATCCTCAAAGTATTTCTTTTTGACTGGATCAACTCCTCCTGCTTTTTCAGCTCGCCTCTCACTCATCTCTTTGGAGTAGTCAAACATATCTCCAAAAGTGCCTTTCTTTCCTCCTGTACTATCAGCAAATTGTCTTTGACTAAAAGGATCGATGTTTGAATCGATAGAGGCGTGAGGCACACTAAAAACCCTTTTCCATTCAAGACCAAACTCATCGATATGGATATGTTCATCATTCATTGATTGAAGAATATCTTTCTCTTCTCCTGTATCTGGATGACGGTAGGTATACAAAGGCATATTTGATTATAAATAAAAACGGGGGCGTTTCCACCCCCGTTTAGTTAATTTACCTTTATCTTAGAGGGTTTTAAAGCTCCTTTTTTTGGAAGCTCTAGTTGCAATAAACCATTTTCCATTCGACAAGTAATATTTTCTGTATAAACTTTTTTCATTAATTTAACAGAGAATTTTTTCTTTAATTCTTCAGACTTGGTTTCAATATTTAACAGGTCGTCTGTTACTTCAACTGAAACCTCTTCTTTAGAAACCCCCGGCAGTTCGACTCTTAGCTCATAATAATCACCTTTGTCTTTAAGGGTGTTATAAGGCTGGACTGAATAGTCTTCGAACAAGTTATCAAATAATGTATTAATCATACAATACTATTATCATGATTTATGCCACGTCAAAATCCTTGAAGATACGGTATAAAATAGCGTCTACAGTATTAGAGTAAGTCAACCTGTCTGCCAACTTTTGTCCTTCTGTGTTAATTTGTCCCACCTTACTTTCAGCTCGTTTCATAGCCTCAACAACATCTTCTTCCTCCCAGTTATAAAATGTTCCTTGATTAAAGAGTGACCCTTCTTTGAAAAAGACATTATCGTAACAGTCTACTTCTCCTGAAGGTTCCACCATGATACAGTTATTCTCGTTAGCCCAATCTTTATGAGATGTGGCATTAAGAACAACGCTCCATTTGCCAAGGCAAGTTGCGTTAAAAGCAGGGAGGTTCCAGCCTTCTGCTCCAGACAATCCTGTAAGGTCAATATCAATTGCATTTAAAAAATCATTAACTTCTTCGTTTTTTTCTAAATGAGGAAGGAAATTAACATTTGTATATCTTTGCCCTTGTAAGATAGCATCAATAGTTTTCTGCATATCTTCAGGTTTATAAAAAGGATTATTAATCAAACATGAAAGCTGGTATTTCGGATTATTACCGTAGGTTTTTAACCAAGTTCTGATTATCTTACCTGTATGCTTTCTATGTTCAAACTTGCCCATTAAACCAAAATGGGTAATTCCACTTAGGTACTCTTTTTTTGTTTCGTAGAAGTCTTTGTCGAAACCCAAAGGGCAGAAGCTACTGCTGAACAGATCAGAAGCATGTTTAGAGCTGAAGAACGTTTCGGTTTGAGCTTCACAGAGTTTTATTTCTTGGTCCGTAGGTTTATTACACTCATAAAAGGAAAAAAGATATTGTTTCTCGTTTTTTCTATTCTCTGACCCGTTAAGATGCCATATTTTTAATACTGGTATCTCAGGTTTCAGGAATGAGTATCTATTATCAATAGATTGAAGAATTTTGTCCTTCAGCTCTTCAGATACATCGTAAGCTGATAAATCAACTTTCCCTGTTGGCCAAATCCCTACATCATGACCTTTCTCAAAAAGCTCTCGGATAATGTTATAAGAAACATTACCGAGGCTTAGAGAGTTGATGGGGGCATCAACTAAGATCTTCATTAAAAGGGAGGCTCATCATCTCCACCTGCACCTGCGGCTACAGGAACAGCAGAAGTGGAGTTAGAAGTATTACTAGAATCTTCCTTCTTTCCGCTATTCAAGAACTGAATACTGTTTCCTCTAATGAAATACTTAGATTGAGGTTTCCCTGTTTCCTTGTTTGTCCAAGTATCCATCGCCAGTTCTCCTGAAAAAACAAACTCTCGACCTTTAGTGAGGTACTTAGAGGCGATTTCGGAAAGCTTATCCCACACCTCAAGATCAATGAAGCATTTTGTTTTAGCATTACTTGGTGAAATACCCACGCGAAGTTTAGTTACTGACTTCCCGCCGGATAACTGGCGTGTTTCTGGATCTTTTACAAGATACCCTACTGATGTAATATTGTTATACATAATCTTCTGATTGTTTTTTGAACTTTGATAAACAACGGTTGTGTATGTTTATCACTCCTTGAATGCTCATTCCTAGTGAATGAGCTACCTTTCTCCAAGGAGTTACCTTATTAGAGCAACTATTGTATCTAATGTCAATAATTTTTTTCATTCTGGGGTCTTTTTCTTGTTCTACAAAATTGATAAATAAAGAAAAAACCTCAGATTTTTGATTAACTTCTAAATAATCATCATCGTGAGGTTCTTTTGTCACCTCGTCTATAGGACATTCTCTAAACTTTTTCTTCTTCGTCAAGGTATTTAAACATTTCCACTTAGCTTCGTTAGCTAGGTATGTCGGAAATTTAGCACCTCTTGAAGAGTCGTATTTCATTACAGAGTTATAAATGGTGAATTCCTTGTCCTGCAATAGAGTGTTCCTTTCTGCATTATTTGAGTCCCCAGATAAAAATTTGTCTACCATACTATGGTAAACTCCTGAATGTCTGTTGATTATTTCGATAAGACTTTGATCGTCTTGGTCTTCTTTGACCTTGTTTATTAGTTCTTGATCCGTTTGCACATTTCTGATTTTAAGTTAAAACAACGGATATTACTAATATTGATTAATCATTATTAATAATGATTAATATAAACGTAATCAAACATGATTTCGATTTCTCTTTCAGAGGCTTTTCTATAAAGGGAACGAAACCTCAGGCTTCTCTCTCGTCTAACGGTATTATATGAAAAATTAGAGTTGTGTCAAGAAAAAAAAATTAATAAATTTCCGCTTGAGGTTGGAGGAATTATGAGTATAAGTGTAACTCTCTCTGTTATGATTTTTGAAGAACAAGTATCACGTAAGCCTGACCATTATTCTTGGGCAGGAGATTTCATCGAAGCAATGCACAATGGATTTTGGACCGATAAGGAATTCAGTTTTTCGTCGGATATCCAAGACTTCAATGTTAACCTTGATGATCAAGAACGTGAGATTATTGTTCGCACTCTTTCGGCTATTGGACAAATCGAAGTAGCCGTCAAGAAGTTTTGGAGTAAGTTGGGAGATAACTTGCCCCACCCATCTTTGAGTGATCTTGGATTCGTAATGGCTAATGTAGAAGTTATTCACAATAACGCTTACGAGAGGCTTCTTGAGGTTCTAGGTCTAGAAGAGGTTTTTGAGCAGAACTTGAAATTAGACTTCATCCAAGGTCGGGTTGATTACCTACGTAAATACACGCACAAGTTTTATAAGAACAACAAGAAGCAATATGTTTATGCTTTGATACTGTTCACTCTTTTTGTAGAGAATGTATCTCTGTTTTCTCAGTTTTACGTCATAAATTGGTTTGCTCGCAATAAAAACGTTCTGAAAGATACTGACCAGCAAGTGAAATATACACGCAATGAAGAGAATGTTCACGCTCTGGTCGGAATGAAAATCATTAACACTATCCGTGAAGAGCATCCTGAATTTTTTGATGATGAGTTGGAGGAAAGAATTCTGCACGAAGCTGGCCAAGCTTTTGAAGCAGAGAGCAAGATTGTTGATTGGATGATCAACGGTATTCGGCAGAAAGGATTAAATGCTGTCGTCCTTAAAGAGTTTATCAAGAATAGGATCAATGACTCTTTAGATAAAATAGGCTTTAGACAAGCTTTCGATGTTGACAAGAATCTGCTGAAAGATACGATCTGGTTTGAAGAGGAACTGCTTGGCAATAATGCTACAGATTTCTTTTACTCTAGACCTGTTGAATACTCAAAGAATTCACAGACATTCAACGCAGAAGAATTGTTTTAATGACTGAATATTATTGGCTAAATGAGGACTCAAGAATTTTTCTTGAGAGGGGCTACTTAAAAGGTGAGACTCCAGAAGAAAGAATAAGGGGCATAGCTAATACAGCTCAAGGTTATTTGGGTATTGAAGGCTTCTCTGATAAGTTTGTTTCTTATATGGAGCAGGGATTTTATTCTCTGGCTTCTCCAGTGTGGTCAAACTTCGGCAGAAAGAGGGGATTGCCTATATCCTGTAATGGGGTTTATGTGCCTGACAGAATGGATGGGATTTTATCCAAACAAAGTGAAGTAGGGATGCAGACGAAGCATGGTTCTGGAACTTCTGCTTATTTTGGTGATCTAAGGGCGCGGGGGGCAAAGATTAATTCTGGTGGAGAGTCTTCTGGAGCAGTCCATTTTATGGAGCTTTTTGACAAAGTGGCAGCTGTAGTTTCTCAAGGAAATGTTCGTCGAGGTTCTTTTGCTGCTTATTTACCAATTGATCATCCTGATGTTAAAGAGTTCTTGAGGATCAGAAGCGAAGGTAATCCTATCCAAGAAATGTCTTTTGGGGTGACAGTCGGAGATGAATGGATGAAATCTATGATTGGTGGAGATCCAGAAAAACGTCAGGTTTGGGCTTCTGTAATCAAGAAAAGGTTTGAGACAGGCTACCCATATCTATTCTTCAAAGATACAGCTAATAATCAGGCTCCCGATTGCTACAAAGATAAAGGTATGGAGATATACGCCTCCAATCTTTGCAATGAGATTAGTTTACCATCTAAAGAAGATGAGTCTTTTGTTTGTTGTTTGTCTTCTCTGAATCTTGTCCGTTGGGATGAGATCATCAAAACTGATGCGATAGAAACTTTGACAATGTTTTTGGATGCTGTCATGCAAGAATATATTGAAAAGACTGAAGACCTTCCCTTTATGGAGGCTTCTCACAATTTTGCTAAACGTCATAGGGCGTTGGGAATGGGTGTCCTTGGTTGGCATTCATACCTACAAAGCAAAAAGATTTCGTTTGAGAGTATGGAGGCTAAACTAGCTAATAGCTCTATATTCAAAGAAATTAGAAACAAAAGCGATAAAGCTACGGAAGAATTATTTAAACTCCTTGGTGGTCCTTTATACGCTAAAGACTATGGCCGTAGAAATACAACAACTTTGGCTATAGCTCCTACAACGAGCAGTTCATTTATTTTGGGTCAAGTATCCCCTTCTATTGAGCCTTTAAATTCTAATTATTTTGTCAAAAACTTAGCTAAAGGTAAGTTCACTTACAGAAACCCTTACTTAAAAGAGTGTTTGGCTGGGTATGGGAAAGATAATGATGATGTTTGGCTCAGCGTCTTGAAGACGGGAGGGTCTGTTCAACATTTGAGCTTCATGTCTGATAAAGATAAAGATATTTTTAAAACTTTCGAAGAGATATCTCAGAAAGAGGTGGTTATCCAAGCCGCTCAAAGACAGAAGTATTTAGACCAAGGTCAATCTTTAAATATTATGGTGGCTCCTAAATCCCCCATGAAAGAGGTCAATCAGCTTATGATTTACGCTTGGGAGAATGGCGTGAAAGGTTTATACTATCAAAGGAGCGCTAACCCTAGTCAGGAACTTTCCAGATCCTTGATGGAATGTAAATCTTGCGAAGGTTAATTTCATTTATATTTAAAATAAGTGTAAAGAAAAATACAATGGAGTTGGACTTTTCTAAGAAAATTAAAGAACTTTTGGCATTAAGTGAAGCCGCAAAACGTGGTGGACCCAAAAGTGGAGCGCAAACACCAGCGAAACCTTCTGAACGGAAAAAAGGTTCTGACAAAAATAAAAGTGGCTCTGCGGGTGGAAAAGGCGGGTCTATCACCTTCTCAGAAAAAGTCATCAAAGCTTTAAAGAATAAAGTCAAAGAACATAATGATAAACATTCTAAAAAAGTTACTTTAGGTCAGCTTAAGAAGATTTATCGTCGTGGCGCTGGAGCATTTTCTTCTAGTCATCGCCCCGGCAAGACTAGAGGCCAGTGGGCAATGGCTCGTGTAAATACATTCCTTAAAATGGTCAGGGGAGGGAAAGTTAAAAAATCTTATCGCGCTGCTGACCAAGATGTAGCAAAAGGGTCTGAAGAGTATTACCTTGAGAATGAAGGTGAAGCTTTTATTGATTTTGCTAATATCGAGTTTGACATTGCTCATCTTGATTTAGTCAAAGCTGGAGCTAACGAGTGGGAACAAGATGATTCGACAGAAGATCTTGAGTATACAGAAGCAGAAAAAAAGACTCTGAATAAGCCTTTTCGACTAAAAGATGGCAAAAAGAAGTATGGCGTTTATGTAAAAAGCCCCAAGACTGGTAATGTTATCATGGTTAAGTTTGGTGATCCTAACATGGAAATCAAGCGGGATGATCCAGCTCGTCGCCGAAGCTTCAGAGCTAGACATAAATGTGATACAGCAAAAGATAAGACTACTCCTCGTTACTGGAGCTGCAAGTTTTGGTCTAAAAAACCTGTTAGCAAAATGGTTTCTAATGAAGTTTTAGCTTGGGATGAAGAAGAAGTCTATAGTGAGTGGGCTTGGGACGATGAAGGTTTTGCTGACCACCAAGATTTATTGAATGCTTACCCATTTTTAAGCGAAATCAAACTGGTGGTTGAAGAAGAGGAGGTTTGAGGTATAATCGTGCATTAGCATGGTTGTAGCAAATTCCGATCTCAGCAAGGTAACATACTTATCCATTGTCCCCAATAAATCAGATAAGATTTATCAAGATATAAATTCTATTATCTCTATAGGGAATAACTCTTCTAAAAATTTAAATTTCGGAAGAAAAATAATTTACACTTGTGTAGAACCTACTGTTGATCCTATTGATTTCGAGATCAAGATGATTGATGAGATACCACATAACAAATTTGGTGATGAGATTTTTAAGATATATGCAGAATCTTTTGATACTGAATATGTAATAAATTTTCACTGCGATGGGTTCATACAGAATCCTAAAGCTTGGTCTAATTCTTACTTAGATTATGATTATATTGGTGCGCCCATATATTATGGAGGTAAGATATTCTGTGGCAATGGGGGGTTCTCCTTGAGGTCTAAGAAAATTTGTCAACGAGCTTATGAACTATTCGAAGATAATAAAAATTACCTTCGTAATCACAATGAAGATGTGGTGATCTCTTGTTTCCTTAGAAGTCAGTTAGAAAACGAAGGATTCCGCATACCAAGCTTAGACGTAGCATCAAGATTCTCTACCGAACATCATTCTGAAGACCGTTTCAACTTTGAAAGTAGTTTCGGAATGCATGAGATAGAAGCCCTTTACAATCCTTCTTTAATACATCACAGGAAGAAATTACAGTTCAAAACTAGATGGGGATTGAACTAATGAAAGATAGTTTTTCGGTAAAAAAATTTCAGTCAAAAGATATACCATTTTTTAACAAGGTTAGAAATTCGTGTTCTGAATACTTGCATGACAAAAAAAAATACTCATTAGAGGAGTCTTTTGAATGGTTCGATTCTACTAATCCAGATTATTTTTTACTTTTATATAATAATAAAAAAGCTGGTTATTTTAGGACTCAGACAGTAAAGGGGGAGTTTTTTATAGGCTTAGATTTAGCTGAAGAATTTAGAGGTAAGAAACTAGCGGTTAAAGCTTACGATTCTTTTTTTAGTGTATTTGGGGGAAAAGATTATTATATTTATGTAGATAAAAATAACTTTAGAGCGTATAATTTATACCTAAAATTGGGTTTTGAAGTTCAAGGGGAGGAGATTGTAAATGATTTACCCTCAATAAAAATGAAACTAGTAAAATGAAAAAAGTGATTTTAACAGGGGGCTGTGGTTTTGTAGGGCATCATGTAGCAGACCATATTTTGCGGAACACCGACTGGGAAATTTATTGCATAGATAAATTAAGTTATTCTTCTTTTGGGATGTCCCGTTTGGAAGAGACTAGCATATTGTCAAACCCTAGATTTAAAATGTTCGCATTTGATCTTTGTTCTGAAATTTCAGAAGGTATGGAAAAAGAAATTTCTGATGCTAATTATGTTTTGCATATCGCAGCAGAATCACATGTAGAAAACTCAATTATTAACCCAGTTAATTTTGTTAAAAACAATTTAGACTCAACTCTGAACCTTCTTGAGTTTGTAAGACAAAAATGTACCGACTTGGAAAAGTTTATGTATTTTTCTACAGATGAAGTTTTCGGTAACGCTAAAGAAGGTTTTGCTTATAAAGAAGGGGATAGATTCAATTGCGGCAACCCTTATTCTGCATCTAAAGCTGCTGGGGAGACATTGTGTGAATCATACTGTAACACTTACGGACTTCCTATTGTTATCACCAACACCATGAATATTATTGGCGAAAGACAACATGCGGAAAAATTTATCCCTAAGGTAATCAAATCAATTCTCAACAATGAAAAGATTTATATTCACTCTTACCCAGATAGAACAAAAGCTGGAAGTAGATTTTATATTCACGCTAGGAATGTAGCTGACGCTTTCATTTACGTATTGGATAATACAGCGGAGGTGTTAGATAATCATGACTCTTCCAAAGGTCGTTACAATATTGCTGGTTGTGAAGAGCTTTCCAACTTAGAGGTGGTTGAAATTATTTCTGAGATTATGGGTAAGAAAGCTGACTACGAAATGACAGATTATCACTCTAAAAGACCGGGCCATGATTTAAGATATGCTCTTAATGGAGATAAATTAGCCAACTTGGGTTGGTCTGTGCCAGTAGACTTTAGGAAAAGTCTTGAAAAAACAGTAAATTGGACTTTCAAAAACCAACATTGGTTGGTAGAATAGTTTAATGATCCCATTGTTTAAACCGTTTATGTCAAATCAATGCGCTGTTGATTTGAAGCGTATCCTTTCTGAAGGGTCTTTGACAGAAGGTGAGTATTCGGATGAATTCGAAAAAGCTTTTTCAAATTACATTGGTAATGATAATTTAGCATTAACCAATAGCGGAACTTCAGCCCTTCATTTAGCTGGGGTATTAGCAGGTATTAAATCTGGCGATGAAGTTATCACAACGGCAATGACATGCATGGCTACTAATGAGCCATTTTTTAATATGGGTGCCAAATTAGTTTTTGCAGATGTTGATATTACAACAGGGAATATTTGCCCACAAAGCATCAGGTCTAAGGTTACAGATAAAACAAAAGCGATTATCGTTGTCCACTGGGCTGGTCAGCCAGTAGATTTACAAGAGGTTCATGCTGTAGCAGAAGAATTTAATTTAGAAGTTATTGAAGACGCTGCTCATGCGCTAGGATCAGAGTTTAATGGTGTTAAAATAGGCAACCACTCTGATTTTATTTGTTTTTCTTTTCAAGCTATTAAACATCTTACTTGTGGAGATGGTGGGGCTTTAGCGTGTAAAAGGGAAGAGGATGCTGTTAGAGGCAGAAAGATTAGGTGGTTTGGTCTAGATAGAAAATTTAATGGGATTAGTAGGTGGGATCAAGATATTCCAGAGTCCGGTTATAAGTATCACATGAACAATATTAACGCTTCTATTGGTCTCAATAACTTAAAGCATATCGATTTTATTATAGGCAAGCACGTCTCCAATAAAACTTTTTACGATTCAGTTATCAGTAATCCTAAGGTTGTTAAAATGAGGAAGCCAAAAAACACACTTAGCTCAAGCTGGATTTATTCATTGCTTGTAGAAGATAGGGAGGATTTTATTTCTTATCTGAAAAAAAATAACATTTCTAGTGACAGGGTACATGTAAGAAATGACCAATACTCTGTTTTTGGAGGTAAAGACAAATCCCTTAAAAATTTAAATTTATTTGACAATAGATTAGTTAATATCCCTGTAGGGTGGTGGTTAAACCATCAAGATTTAGATCATATAACTCAAACAATAAATATGTATTAATGAGAAAGATTTGTTTAACCTTTGATGACGGACTAGAAAGTCATTACGAAATAGCTAAGCCTTTATTAAGTAAAAATGATTTAAGGGCTACCTTTTTTGTGACGAATAATAAATCTTTGTGGCTTTCCCATGATTTAATGTTTGAAAAAAACATGAGTGAGAAAGGGTTTGACTTTAAGCATCTTGAAGAGTTTGAAGATGAAGGCTTCGAAATAGGTAATCACACATTTAATCATTTGAATTTGACCACCTTAAGTGATGAGCAAATCATAAAAGAAATAACAATGACTAGTGAAACCCTTTCCGATCACAAGGTAAGGAATATAGACACGTTTTCTTACCCCGGCTATTACACAAATTTCAGGGTTTCAAACATAGTTGAATATCTAGGTTTTTCCAAAGCTAGAACTGGATATGATTATCAAGATGGGGGGTGGGCGAAATGGGAGATCGACGAAAAACCAGAATCAGATAGACCTAAAATAAAATATCCAGAAGATTCAGAATCAGAATTTCTAATTAAACCCAAAGGTATTTTAAATCATGTTTATGGGTTTAAAGAATTTATCGAAGATGTAAAAAATATGTCAGAAGAAGAGTCTGCTGTTTTTGTTTTTCATGGATTAAAAGAGAAATCTCTAAAAAAAGATTTTGAAAAAATAGTAGATTTTCTATCTTCTGAACCTAGTATAAAGACGGTAACCTTTAGAGATCTTTGAAAAAACATAAATACAACAAAATCTTTGAGGAGTACAAAGATAAGCACTTAGGGGGTAAAGCGGTTCTCTTTGGTTCTGGCCCTACTTCCAAATTGTATGAACCTATAGATGGTGTAGATATCCACGTTGGTTGTAATTTTATCGGGGACTTAGATATTTTTGATCAAAAAAAAGAAGATCACCTTTTACTAGACTATTATTTTTTTGGTGATAGAGACAGATCAATGAGCGAAAGTTTCAAAGTGAAAGGGGCTAAATTTGGAGCTTGTGAAGTGGATGGCTCTCCTCACCCTCTTCACTATTCTGAATCAGAGGTGGAATCTTTTGGTGCATTCCCTATGGCTGTTAAAAATAGTATGCCCCCAACTTTCTCCTTGGATATATCTGTCAACCCCACTTGCGGGATGTCGGTAATTTTTCACGCTTTAAATTTTTTATTCTACACTGGGGTGTCAAAAATATATATCGTGGGTTGTGATTGCAATAAAGGGAGGCGGTGTTTTGATGGTAGGGAAATTATAAATAGCGGAGACACTGGAACTTATGAAATTTATACGGTTGGTTGGCATTATGCTAAAAATTTTATTAAACAAAACAAATTAGACACAGAGATAATTTCTGTTAATCCAGTAGGATTGAGAGGTCTCTTTCAAGAATATGAAAAAAATTAAATTACCCTCTAGCCATGCTATTTTTAATAGTTTTCCAAATTTAGATAAAGATGAGATTTCTATAGAAGATTTCAAATCTAAAGTCCATTCTTCATTAAAAGATCTTTATGATGAGAGTGATAAGTTTGTTTTACAAAGGGAAGTTTATTCTCCAGAGCATGTAAATTGGAGGTATCCAATAATGACCCCTTATTTTATAAAGGACTATGTAAAAAACAAACATGTAATGTCAATAGGTTCTCGTTATGGAGAAATATGCGAAGGTCTTTCTCATTACGCTAAAAAAGTAACTTCAGTTGAATTTGACTATACAATTTTTTCTCAAGAAAAAAAACTGTCTTCATTTGGGGTGAGAAGGTTTAAATGTGAAAGGGTGAGCGAATGTAGAGATGTTTTAAGTATAAGCGATTTTTCGGACATAGATGTATTTTACTCATATACCACTTTCACCGAAGATATAAAAATACTAAAACATATAAATTCTCATGTAAAAAAAGAGAGTGATGTTTTTCTCGGGTTTCCACAACAGGGTGATAAAATAAATGATTTTTTACATCATTTGAAAAAACTTAAAGATAGTGAGAATTCCATCTCTTCTATAGATTACATCCCTATACTGTGGGATGAAAGCTTAGATTATCAAAGGAAATATGACGATAATAAAGATCACCAGCCGTTACAACACCCAGTTACACACTCTACCTTGATGACAAATAGAGTTGATATACCTTGGTCAGTTGATGAGTTGTTTGACAGCCAATGTGGAGTATTTTTATTAATTAAAGTAAAATTAAATGAAGGCAGATAAAATAAAATTAGAAAACATTGAAGATAAATTCAATAAAATTATAGAAACAGAAGAGTGGCTTAAATTACAAAAATCTTACAGTAATGCCACAAATGTGTTTTTCTTTGGGCATGGTGGGAATATGGGGGTTGCGGATCATGCAGCTATCGATTCCTCAAGATTAACGGACAAAAATATTATTGCTCCCGGTAGTGCTATCACAGTGACTTCTTTAATTGCGGATAATGACTTTAATAGTTGGGTTAAGAATTGGTTAGAGACTAGATCAAGGGGGTTGGACAATTCAAAATGTTTAGCGGTAGGTTTTTCCTGTTCATTGAACAATGAGTCTTCAAACTGTATTGTAAACGCTTTAAATTGGGCAGATGAAAACAAAATGGATTCAGCCATGATTTCAGCTCAATATAATCCTTGCGGTAATCCTAATATTACTAAAATTGTTCAAAATGCTGAATATTATCATACATCAGAGATTTTGTCGCTGGCGCTGACCTACCAACTTATTCATGGTGCAGGTTTTGAATGCCCGTCCATATTAAAAAAATGCAAGACAAAATAAGTCACGTTCCAGTAGGCTTAGAAAGCCAGAATAATAATTTAGCAATTGATTTTGATGGGGTGTTACACACCTTTGATAAAGGTTACCATGATGGTACTTGCTACGGCGAGCCAATCGAAGGGTCTTACGAGGCTTTAAAAAATCTTTCTGAGAGGTATAATTTAATTATTTTTACCGCTAAAATTAAAAAAGATAGACCTTTGGTGAATGGAAAAACCGGGCTTGATCTTGTGGAAGAGTGGTTAATAGAACATAATTTAAATCAGTTTATCTCTGAAGTTACTTGTGAAAAACCAAGAGCTTGTTACTATATAGATGACAAAGCTATAGAATTCAAATCTTGGGAATCTACATTGAATAAAATTAATGAATAAAAAAATTACAGCAGTAATTCCAGTAAGGAAAGGCTCAGTAAGGGTTAAAAATAAAAACATAAGAGATTTCGGAGGTACGTCCTTACTAGAACTTAAGATAGATTTATTAAAAACTGTGGTTGGTTTAGATAAAATTGTAGTTAATAGCGACAGTGAAGAGATGTTGTGTATCGCTAGGGGAAAAGGCGTCGATACCTTCTTAAGGGATGAGCATTTCGCTAGTTCTACAATCAATAACAGTGAGTATTTTGAACATATAGCTCAAGTTACCCAATCAGATCATATTATGTATGCTCCAGTAACTTGTCCGTTTGTCAGTAAAAATACATTCGAAAAATGTATTAAGAGTTACCAAGAATTAGAAGACCATGACAGTTTGATGACGGTTTTTGATGTCAAGCATCATATGTGGTTGGCTGGCGAACCTATGAATTATGATCCTAAAAATTCTCCCAATAGTCAAGATTTGCCTGATATTTTAGGGGTTCACTATGGAGTTTCTATAATCAGTCGGAAAGCATGTATTGAAAACAGGAATGTTGTAGGGGAGAATCCTTTTTTTGTAAAGTTGAACGGGGTTGAGTCGGTAGATATAGATACAGAGTTAGAGTTCAAATTCGCAGAATTTATATATAGTAATTTATGAAAAAGGTAATTATCACTGGCGTAACAGGTCAAGACGGTAGCTTTATGGCTGACTACCTCTTGCAAAATACAGAACATACTATTGTAGCTGGTGTCCGTAGGTTAAGTGTCAAGAATCACGTTAACATTCAACACCTTCTAGATCACCCTAGATTTAGTTTAATAGACCTTGATGTGGCTGACCAAGCTAATACTGAGTTAGTAATTTCCGAAGAGAAGCCCGATTACTTTATTAACTTTGCTGCAAATTCTTTTGTGGGTGTCAGCTGGAAGATGCCAGTCAACCATATGGAGACTAACGCAATGGCCGTTTTATATCAGCTTGAGGCTATTCGCAAACACTGTCCCAACTGCAGATATTACAATGCTGGATCTTCAGAGGAGTTTGGAGATGTTTTATACTCACCTCAATCAGAACTCCATCCTATACGCCCAAGAAGCCCATACGGGGTCTCTAAGGCTAGTGCGAGGCATATGGTGAAAGTTTGGAGAGAGTCATACGATTTATTTGCTATCCAAGGCTGGCTATTCAATCACGAAGGGACTCGTCGTGGAGAAGAATTTGTCACTCGTAAGATAACTAAGAATGTCGCTAGAATTAAGAATGAGTATGTATCAGATAATTTCAAACCTCTTGAACTTGGTAATGTAGACGCTAAGAGAGATTGGAGCGACTCACAAGATTTTGTAGAGGGGATTTGGCTAATGCTTAATCAAGAGGAGCCTAGAGAATACGTTTTATCTTCTAATGAGACCCATACTATTAGGGAGTTTGTGGAACAAGCTTTCAACTTTGCTGGATTCGCTCTTGAAAAATGTCAATGGGTTGGCGAGGGAGTAGATGAAAAATATATGCACGATGGGAGGGTTTTATTGCAGATAAACCCAGATTTTTATCGTCCTGCTGAAGTCGAATTACTTTGGGGAGACTCTTCAGAAGCTCGTAGATCCCTTAAGTGGAAGCCAAAAACAGATTTTATTGGCTTGGTAAGAAAAATGGTTGTCAATGATTTAAATTTGTATTAAAGTCTCTGTATGGCAGCAGGAGAAAAGCAATGTCCAGATTGTGGCGCTGTAGTTGGATCAAGGGTTAAAAAATGTCAGTGCGGTCATTTCTTTAAAGCTAAGAAGAAGCCTAAAGTAAAAATTAGCAAAAGGGATATCCTAGAGAGGCTAGTTATTGATCCTGAATCTGGTAAGAGGGTTTTTTACAAAGCTCAAATGAAGCATTTGAATGTTTTATGTGAAAGGTACTCTCTGGAGTTCATGAATGTAGTCAACTTTTACAAGAAGTTTGATTCCCTAACTTACCTCATCAGCCCTAAGTTAAAAAAAGCTCTTGACAAGAAGTTCAGGGCTTTCAATTATGTGGTTGACAAATCTAGGTATCCAGAGTATATTTTGGGTGAGAAATCTGGAGAGGATTTCGCCCCTGTCAAAAAGAAAAAAACATTAAAAGATTTTTTAGATGAGTAAAGAACAGAATCCAAATACGATGCTTAAGGGCTTCCTTAAGGAAACTAAAGAAGATCATTATAACTTTGAGGAGGAGATCAATTACAAAGTCTCAAGCGGTTCTTTAGAATTTGACTTACAGATGGGGGGAGGTTTTGGACCCGGACTACACAGATTTGTTGGCATGAATGAAGGAGGTAAAACTTCTGAATCATTAGAAGTAATGAGGAACTTTTTGAAAATGCCGGGGACGCGAGGTGTTTTCATCAAAGCTGAAGGAAGGCTCTCTCCAGAAATGAAAGAGCGGTCTGGCATTAATTTTGTATTTAGCGCTGACGAGTGGGTTGACGGCACTTGCTTTGTTTTTGAGTCCAACATTTATGAGATCGTGGTAGATCTAATGAGGAGGTTGGTTCAGTTTAATGATGACAAAGCTAAGTATTGTTTCGTCCTTGATTCTGTAGATGGATTAATCCCTAAGAATGACGTGGGTAAGAATTTTGAGGATTCTACTAAAGTTGCTGGGGGAGCTGTAATTGCTGGAGTCTTCATGAAAAAGATGTCCATAGCTTTGCAGAAAAGGGGTCATATGGCTATTTTCATCTCTCAAGTTAGAGCGGATATAAAGCTCGACCCATATACGAAAGCCCCTGTGAGACAGACTACAGCTACAGGAGGTAATGCTTTACTTCACTTTGCTAATTGGATTATCCAATTTGAACCTCGCTATAATGGAGACGCTATCCTAAGGAATGCATCAGTGAAGAAAATGGATTCCAAAACTAATCCTCCTATAGGTCATTTCGCTAAGGTCACTATAAAAAAATCTCCTAACGAAAAGACGAATACTTCTATTAGCTACCCCATTAGATATGGACAAAAAGGGGGTAAGTCGATATGGATTGAGAAAGAAATAGTAGACTTGCTCTTGGCTTGGGAGTTCGTTAAGAAGAGCGGGGCTTGGTTGAGTATCACAGAAGATTTCAAAGAGGTTTTACAGGATACTGATTTTGATTTGCCAGAAAAGATCCAAGGTGAAAATAATTTATTTAAGCTTATAGAAGGTAATGAAGGTTTTTGCGAATTCCTTGTTTCTTATTTTAAGAACGCTATCGAGGAGTTAGCTTAAAACTCAATGAAGTTCTACACTGTAGACGGTAAACTCCGTAATTTAAAAAACCCTAAAAAATACCGTATAGATTGGGAAGGCTCCAGCAGGAGTAAATTCCAAAAAGGTGTAAAGGATTTCTTAAGGAATTATTGGCACTTGGATATAGTATTTGAGGAGTTTAGGATAGTTGGTAGTCGATTGTCTCTAGATTTTTATAACGCTAATAAAAGGATAGCTATAGAGGTTCAAGGGGCGCAACATACGAAGTATGTGAAACACTTCCATAAGAACAGGCTTAAATATTTAGATCAACTAAAAAGAGATCAAAAAAAGCTGGACTTCTGTGAGAGGAACGATATAAATCTAGTTGAGATCTATCCAAACGACGATGTTACTACATCGTTTTTTGAGGACAGAGATGTTTACCTATGAATGAGCAAGATAATTTATTTTCTATTCCAGAAGGTCTAGTTGAGAAGATATACGAAATTTCTGGAGATTCAGAACGCTACAAAGGTCTTATAATGGTTGTAGCTAATGAGTCTGGAGAGCCTGTTATATACACAAAGTTTGATTCTGTGATTATGGAGCTGGGCTTACAGCAAGCTCTAGAAGATTACTTAATAAAGTCTAAATCTGATCAGGGGGTAGACAAATGATTTATAGTTATGAACTAGAGAAACAGTTATTGGCTGGTCTTCTAAAAGACCCTCAATCTTTGATTGAAATATCTAACTTCATAAGTCACAAAGATTTTTACTCAGAAGGCTCCCCTTTACATTCCACAATCTTCAGGGTTATAAAACAAGCCGTAGATGCTGGAGATGAAGTTGATAACGTAATTATTGCTCAAAGGGTTAATGAGGTAGGTTTAAGCTTCGCGGGGAATATCATTCCTGCGGATTACATTAAATCTTTAGCTATGAGATCTGTCCCTTCGGGCAATTTGACAAAGACTTGCAAAGAGCTTAAAAAATATTCAATAAGGAGGGAAATTTTAGAATCTTGTGAGGATATAAGCAAGAAGATGAAAGCTATTAAGCCTGAGTCTTCTTATAGAGATATCGTCGAGACGGCAGATCATATCTACAATTCTAAGATCAACTTGTTTGAGATAGGTAATGATGTCCCAGAGAATATCTATGATGATATGGAGGCTCTGATTGAGGAGCGGGGCAACAACCCTATTGAAGAGTTTGGCATGATGGGGCCGCATGAGAAAGTTAATGATATTTATGGTTCTTTGTTACGGCCCGGAAACATTACCGTCATAGTTGCTCGATCAGGAGTTGGTAAAACACAATACTGTATGGATTACGCTACGAAAGTAGCTTTGAGATATGGAGTCCCAGTTCTGCATTTTGATAATGGAGAGATGAGTAAGGAAGAGCTTATGATGCGTCAATGCGCTGCTCATTCTGGAGTCCCCATGCATTTGTTGGAGAGTGGTAAATGGAGGACTGCTGGTGCAGATGTCGTCGAGAAAGTTCGCTCTGTCTGGCCCAAAATTAACAAACTTAAATTCTATTACTACAATGTAGGAGGGATGGATGTCGATGGGATGATAAATACTTTGAAGAGATTTTATTACTCTACAGTTGGTCGCGGTAACAAAATGGTCTTCTCTTTTGATTATATTAAGACGACTAATACAGCCAACTCTAATCAGAATGAGTGGCAGGTCGTTGGAGAGATGGTTGATAAATTCAAAAGGTGTATCCAGAAAGATGTTCTTGAAGATGGTGAACCTGTCATTCCAATGATTACTTCTGTTCAATCTAATAGGAGTGGTATTACCACCAACCGGAACTCTCAAAATATTGTTGATGATGAGAGTATTGTTTCTCTATCTGATAGGATTACACAATTCTGTTCGCATATGTTTATTCTAAGAAGGAAGACTGAGGATGAGATCCAAGAAGAAGGAGTAAGGTTCGGGACTCATAAGATGATCAGTGTTAAATACAGAAGTTTGGGTAGAGATATAGCTGGAGCTATTGAACCTGTCCAAGTGGATGATTCATTAAGGAAGAATTTCATTAATCTCGATTTTAATAATTTTAATATCTCAGAGAGGGGAGACCTTCGCGATATTATCAGAGTTAGAAACGGAGATCCAGAACTAGACCAGAGTAATCCAGATGCAACACCAATCCCAGACTTCGATTCATTCGGAGGAGTTCCAGAAAATTCTTGAGTCGATAGGTTACAATCTTATTGATTGTGGTGATCACTGGAGGGCGCAAGCTCTTTACCGCAATGGGGATAACGCTACAGCTTTAAAGATTTATAAAAACACGGGGATTTGGATGGACTTTGTTGAGAGTAAAGGCTCTCAAACTTTTGAGTCTTTGGTCAGAATGACCGTTGGTGACAAATCTGAATTTTCAGAGACTCTCCAAAAGATTAGAAAGAGCAAAACTTTTATTACTAAACCAGTAGAGAGGATAGAAATGGAAAAGATATACCCAGACGAAATGCTAGAAAAGTTATTTCCTCATTACAATTTTTATAAAGAGAGGGATATTTCGGAAGATACCCAAAAAGCTTTTAAAGTAGGCTTGTCTGGTGTGGGAAAAATGTACCGTAGGATGGTCTTCCCTATATACAATAGCAACTCACAGATCATTGGGTTCTCAGGGCGAAGCGTGGATGCCGGGAAGATACAGAAGAATATCCCCAAATGGAAACATATAGGCAAGAAGTCCGGTTGGGTATATCCAGCTTACGTTCCAGACCATGAGTGCGATGAAGAAATACTACGGACTAAAACAGTCATTCTTGTGGAGAGTATCGGTGATGCATTAGCTCTTTATGAAAACGGTGTAAAAAATGTTTTGGTAATGTTTGGATTGTCTGTTGGAGGTAATATCATCAACTATCTATCTTCTAAAGCCCTAGATAATGTGATTATATCTACTAATTATGATGCTCATTCTTCTGAGAATAGAGGTTTGATAGGGGCGGCTAAAGCTTACCTCAAGTTGTCGCATTTTTTCGACTTAGATATCCTATCCGTTAAGTTCCCCCCAAATAAAGCGAATGATTTTGGAGAAGCTCATGAAAATTCATATAATATCAAAAGCTGGCTAGATGAAGAGGTTGATAAACCCTCACAGAGGAAGAAGCTTGCTTTGTTTATTAGCCAAAATAAAAACCAGTTCTCTCAGAAGGACATAAAGAAATCAGAAATTTTAAATGAGTGAACCGCAAACAGCTCTTTCTGCTAGTAGAATAAAAACAGCTCAGAGTTGTTCTTGGTTGTATTGGTGTAAGTATAAACTAAAACTCCCAGATACTAGCAATGATGGAGCTAGAAGAGGTTCTATATGTCATTTAATTTTTGAAGTTCTTGGTGACCCACGTCATAGGAAGCATTATGACAAAATCATGAAGGAGCAGGATATCTTTTCTGTGCCTTGTGTTGAGCGTCTAGTAATGAAACATGCTCGCCGGGAGGGGGTAGATGATGAAGAGAATATCCAAATGATTAAAGAGATGACTTTCAACGGTCTGAGTTATGATTTTTTTGGGTATGATTTGGATGACCCGACAGAAGAGCTTTCTGAGCAGGATTTTGATATAGTCAAAAACGATGGGAATATTGCCTACAGGATTAGAGGTTTTATTGATAAACTATTTCTTTATAAGAAGCAAAAATTCGCTCTGATTAGGGATTTTAAAACCAGTAAAGAAGTCTTCAAAGGTAAAGATGCTGAAGATAATATGCAGGACTTAATGTATAGCTTAGCTAGTCAACATTTATTCCCTGAGTATAAAAATAAACAGAGTGAATTTCTCTTTGTTAAATTTGATCTAGATCCAGACGCCAAGAAAAGCGGTGTTATGAGGATGGAACCATTGAGTGATGAGGATCTTTTGGGGTTTGAGATGCAACTCACTGAGATCCAGAAGTATCTAGATGGTTTTTCAGAAAAAGATGCTATGAGTAATTTGGCTGCTAGGAAAAGTTTTCCTTCTGACAACTCATTTAGTGGCCGTTTGCTCTGTGGCTTTGCAAAACAAAAAGGGGAGTTGAAGAAAGATGGTAACATAAAATGGCATTGTTCCATGAAGTTTGATTTCTTTTATTATTTATTTAAAAATAAAGCTGGCCAGCCTGTTGGTTCTTGCTTCGAAGAAGATTTCTCAGAAGACTTAGTCCCAGAGGGTTGCACTTACCAGATAGAATATTATCCCGGTTGCCCTGCTTATTGTTCTTGACGTGCGTTTCTAGATCTGTATATTTGAGGAGTGATGACTCCTGTTTTTAGATCTACTTACTCATTTGGAAAAAGCATCTTAACGTTAGATGATGAATCTCATGGCGTTGGCCCTGATTCGATCATTCAAATGTGTATGGATAACGACATTGATGATGTCGTTTTAGTCGAGGACAATTTGACCAGCTTTATGAAAGCTTTTAAAGCTTGTCAGAGGAACAAGCTGAACCTTTTTTACGGTTTGAGGTTAACTTTTTGCAACGATATGTCTGCTGAAGATAAGGATTCGGATCATAAAAACATTATCTTCGCTAAAGATGACGAGGGTTGCAAACTCTTGAATAAGATATACTCGCGAGCTTTTTCTGAGTCTACAGGCAAAATAGATTACAAGAGCTTTTCTGAACTCTGGGACGCAGATCATCTTAGCTTCGTTGTGCCTTTCTACGATAGCTTCATACACGAGAATAATTTCTTCCACAAGAATTGCATCCCAGACTTAAATAATTTTAATCCTGTTTTTTGGGTTGAGAATAACAAGTTACCATTCGATCATCTGCTATGGTCTAAGGTAGCGTTATATGCAAAAGATAAATATAGGATTGCCAAGGTTAAGACCATCCTGTATAAAGATGATCAAGATGTTGAAGCCCTCCAAACTTATAAGATATTGTCTAGACGGTCTTTTGGCAGACAGGCTAGCTTGGAGAGTCCAAACCTCAGTCACTTTGGAAGTGATGAATTTAGCTTAGAAAGTTTTTTAAAAACCTATGAATGATCAATTATTACGTTTTGACAAGAAGCAGAAGTATCTTGTCTTAGACACAGAGACAGAGGGGTTGAACTTATTAAAATCTAAGCCTTTCCAAGTCTCTTGGGTCATAGCTCAAGGAGGTAGAATTCTTGAGAAGAATGATAGGTATTTATTTTGGCCCGATTTAAATATGTCTGAGGGGGCAGCTAATATCAATCATTTTGATGACAGGCATTACAAGAAGAATGCTGAAGACCCGAAAGATGTGTGGGATGATTTTTCTAAAGAGTTGTATAATCCAGAATATATTATCTTAGGGCAGAACCTTCTAGGGTTTGACGTTTATATGATAAACATCTGGAGAAAGCTTTTGGGCTTAGGGTCTGACCATTCGTATATTGACCGCATTATCGATACTTTGAGTTTGGCTAGAGCTATCGAAAAGAATGACGAACCAGATATGGATAACTTTATCTACTGGCAGTATAAATGGGTCAACTTTTTCCAAAGAGGATTGAAGACTAGCCAGTTGGCTTTATTGAAGAAATATAATATTGACCATGATAAATCTAGACTCCACAATGCTCTTTACGACATTGAGATGAATTTTAAAATCTTCCAGAAGCAAATTTTCGATATTGAATTATGAGATACAAGAACCCATTCCCGGCTGGAGTAAAGCTACCAGAAATTAGTATATCCGAGGAAATCTTAAAGAGTCTGGATCTAAATTTAGACAGCTCTAACAAAGAGGTGCTATTTGAGTTGTGTCGGAAAGGTCTAAGAGATAAAGAGATAACCAAGTTTGATAACAGAAAAGAATATTATGATAGAACAAAAATGGAGCTTGATATTTTCGACGAGCTGGGATTCATTGACTACATCCTTCTCAACTGGGATATCTTGTATTTTTGCAAAACAGAAAAAATTCCAACTGGCGCGGGTCGAGGATCTGCAGCTGGTTCTTTAGTTTTATACCTTTTAGGTGTAACAAATATTGACCCTATTGAATATGACTTATTTTTTGAGAGATTTGTGTCGAGGAGCAGAGCAAGAAAAATCGAGCATGATGGAGACACTTTTTTGGACGGGTCTCTTCTTGCTGATGTCGATAATGATATCTCTTATAATCGTCGGGCTGAAGTTGTTCGATATATTGAAGATAAATACAAAGGGAAGACTTCAAAAATTCTTACCTTAAACACCTTAAGTGGTAAGCTTTGTATAAAAGAATGTGGCAAGATCGTCGGGGGTCTATCTGAATCTGACGTTAACCAAATCAGCGATAGTATTCCTAAGCAGTTTGGTAAAGTTGCAAAGCTGGCTGTAGCTTATGAAGAGAGCGAGTCCTTCAAAAAGTATGCGGATGACAATCAAAAATCTTTTAAAATAGCTCGAAAGCTTGAAGGTCTAATTAAAAATACTGGTGTTCATCCGTCAGGGATTTCAATTTGTTATTATGACCAGTCAGATATAATGCCTCTTCAAAGAACTAATGATGGGTCTTTGATTTCAGGTTACGACATGGATGATGTAGCTAGTCTGAGTGTCAAGTTTGATATCCTTGGTCTAAGGACTCTGTCTGTGGTTAATGATGTTTGTGAAGGTTTAGGCATCAATGTTAATAGTATAAATCCTCATGACCCTTCGATTTATGCAGCTCTTTCTTGCCTTGAGTCTCCGCAAGGTCTATTTCAGATCGAGGCTGATACAAACTTCAAGGTGTGCCAGCAAATAGCTCCTAGGAATCTAGAACAACTCTCTGCTGTCGTCGCTATCGCAAGACCCGGAGCTTTAGATTTCAAAGATGATTATGCTACCTATGTTAGGACTGGAGAGTTCCAATCTCAGTCTGAATTCTTTGACGACGTTCTCAGTTACACAGGAGGTATACCTCTATATCAAGAACAGTTGATGAAGATGGCTGTTAAAGTCGGGTTTACTCTTGATGAGGCGGAACAGTTGAGGAGAATTGTAGGCAAGAAGAAGGTTGATAAAATGCCTGAGTGGAAAGAGAAGATTTCTAATAAAGTTATTGAATCAAACTTAGATCCTTCAATTGCTGATATTCTTTGGAAAGTCGCAGAAGATTCAGCTAATTACTCATTCAACAAGTCTCACTCTATTAGTTATGCTTATCTCGCTGCTATCACTGTATACTTAAAATTTAAATATCCTCAAGAGTTCTTCTTGAGCCTCTTGAAGTTCGCTAAGTTTGAGCCTAATAGTCACGATGAAATATCTAAAGTTTCTCAAGAATTACCTAATTTTGACATAAAACTCTTACCTCCTGACTTGAATAAGTCTGACATAGACTTTAAGATTGAGGGTAAAGATATCAGATATGGTTTAAATTCGATCAAAGGGGTCTCCGAGAAGGTTTTGATCCATTTGCTAGAGTTTAGAGAGGGGGCATTCTCAAACAAGTATGACGTATTTAGAGCTGCTAAACAAGCGGGTTTAAACATTGGGGTTCTATCAAGTCTTATTCAAGCTGGATTACTAGATTCTTTTGTCACCAAAAATAGATCTGATTTAGCTTTAGAAGCCCAGACTTTTAATTCTCTTACAGATAGAGAAAAAAGAAATTTTATAGCTCTAGGGGAAGAACATAACTACAATATTTGCGAATCTATAGAAAAAGCTATTTCTGAAGGTTTGATTGCTGATGATGATAAGAAAATATTTGCGGAGAGAAGGATAAAAACTTTGGAGAAGAAACGCGCTCCATATATTGAAATCTGTGAGAAGAATAAAGGCTCAATAAAATATGCTAATTGGTATTTCGAGACTAAACTCCTTGGTTATAGCTATTCTTATAGCATTAGAGATATTTTTAAATACCCAGAAGATTATCAATGTTCTCAGACTGTTAAGAATACAGAGCAAAGAGGGACTGTGCAATTTGTAGGGGTATTGGCTGATGTTATGAAGAGGACGAGTAGGAACGGTAATAAATACGCGAGGTTCGAACTGCATGATGAGAAGGGTATTGTTAATGCTTTATTGATGGATGGGGCTAGAGAATCTCGTTTGACAGACTACTTAAATGCTGGTAATAAACTGCCCAAGAAAGAGGATGTTGTCATAATAAATGGTGTTAAAGGCGATGGCATAGTATTCGTCGATAGCGTAAAATCTTTAAAAGATAAAATTTATATGAAGCTTTCTCAGCTAAAATAAGTGTAAATAATTATGATGTCTTTAACGGATTACAATTTAACGCCTAAAGCAAAAAAGGCGATTAAAGATGCTCAGCTCTTCGCCAAAGAGAACAAGCATGAACTCATACGGAACGCTCATTTATTCTATAGTTGTATAGAGAACCTTTCGGATAGGGTGCAGTTGCTCTTTGAGAGTAGAGGTATCGACTGCTCCCCGAATCAACTTCGACAAGACTTTATCAGCTTCTCTTTAGAAAACCCGAAGTATTTCAAAAAAAATAAAAATAGTAGTAGTTGGCATGAGGAGTTAAATCAGATCATATCTGACGCAAAAGACTTCGCAGACACTCACGAAGAATATTTTGTAGGGGTTGAACATATACTTCACTGTCTCTTGTCTGTTGGGGATGGTTCATCTTTCTTGTCGCATCTAAAAAAACTTGGTCAAGATATAGCTCATATGGAAGAGGTCATCTACGATCTGGTAGACGACCCTGCTTTACCAATACCTGACACTAGGAGCAAAGATAGAAAGCAGGAAGATTGGTCATTTCTAGAAGATTTAGACCAGCCAGTAAAATACCTGACTGAGTATTGCACGGATTTGAATTTAGAAGCTTGTCAGGTGGATCAGAATCCAATTACCTCTAGGGATAGTGAAATAGAAGATCTTATCGAGATACTTTCTAGAAAAGACAAGAGTAATGCGGTCTTAGTTGGCGAAGCGGGTGTAGGAAAAACTGCTGTTGTAGAAGGTTTAGCCCAAAAAATTATTAATGGTGATGTCCCAACTCATATCGCAGTATCTAGCATATATTCTGTCGATATAGCTTCTATGATTGCTGGCACTCAGTATAGAGGGCAGTTTGAAGAGAGATTCAAAGGTCTCTTGAAGGAAGTCGAAGGGCGTAATGATATCATTTTATTCTTTGATGAGATCCATACAATGATTGGTGCTGGCAGCTCTAATGACAGTTCTCTAGATGCAGCTAATATGCTTAAACCCGCTTTAGCTAGAGGGACAATAAAATGTATTGGTGCTACAACATCGAAGGAGTATAAAAAATCTTTTGATAAAGACCCATCTATAAAACGCAGGTTTGATAAGGTGGAGATTAGTGAGCCTACCAAAGCTCAGACAGAGGCAATGATTAAAGGGTCTTTACCTCACTACGAAAAATACCACAAAGTTAAATACACCAATAAAAACATTCAGGATATTTTGGATTTAAGTGAGATTTATTTGTCTCATAAAAAATTCCCAGACAAAGCTTTTGATATTGTTGACCATGTAGGTTCTAGAGCAAAAATCAAAAATGATTACTGCCCAGAAGAGCTTAAAGAAATAAGAGATAAATTTGCTTTGGCAGAGGGAGATACTTTTGACGAAAGAGAAATGGAATCTTTCGTTCAAGACTACGTCAAGGAGCTTGTCAGTTTTGTAGACTCGGAAGATAAGGTAGCTAGAGTAACTAGAGACGATATATTAGACGTTTTAGAGAAGAAGACTGGCATTCCCAAGAAGACTATAGGTGAGAGTAGCAAATCCTTCAAAGTCTTTAAAAGTAAGATGAAGAAGGAGATTTTCGGCCAAGAAGAATGTATAGACAAAGTTTATAATACTTTAACTTGTGTAAAAGCAGGTTTAAATGACCCGGAAAAACCGCTTACTAACTTTTTATTTGTTGGCCCTACTAGCGTGGGAAAGACTTTTACTGCGAAAAATATTGCAAAACATTTTTTCGGTAATTCAAACGCCTTTTTGCAATTAAACATGAGTGAGTATCAAGACAAGACTGCTATGTCTAAGCTCCTTGGAGCGAACGCAGGTTACGTTGGTTATGAAGAAGGTGGAATCCTAACTGATTTTGTAAGGGATAATCCTAACTCTGTTATATTATTTGACGAGATTGAGAAAAGTGAGCCTAAAATATTGGATCTCTTACTACATCTTTTAGATGAGGGTTATGTCTCAGATAATTTAAATCGTAGGGTGAACTTTAATAAATGTATTATAGTCCTAACTACTAACATAGGTCATGCTTCTGCGAGTAAGAGATCTGTCGGTTTCGTCGATGACAACCATGAGAAAGAGGCTTATAACAACAGTTTAAAGAAGCAGCTTCGCCCAGAGTTGTTGGCTCGTGTTGAAAATACAGTTATTTTTAACGGATTGAATGACAGTATTATGGCTAACATAGTTGGTTCTGAGATTTCCAAACTGAAGCTCAGGTTAAAAACTAAAAATGTTACTCTTTCTGTTAACAAAAGAGTTAAGGATTTGGTGGTGTCAGAAATTAAACTGAAGAAGTTGAATGCTAGGGACATAAAATCTTTAGTCGTCCGTATGATTCAATTCCCACTAGCTGATTTTATGATCAATAATGAAGGTCATGAAAAAATATCTTTAAAAGTTGTTGACAAAAAAGTCATTATATCTTAATGTATTCATATGAATCAAAGGTTACTTAAAGCTATTAGGAATAGTAAAGGTCGTTTCTTCGGTCTTTATACTAAACAGGGAGAAGTTCTTAATGCTCAGCTTCAATCAGAAACAGATCAAACAATTGTGATCTATGATCGCAATTTCAATCGCACCCGCCGCTTGGCTAAAACAAGTGTCAGTGGAGTCCGTATTGCGTCTAAGACTTTTGGTAAAGTAAGCTAGTCAAGCTTATATAATTTGTTGTTTACTGCATTGCATACTTAAAACCCACCCTTTAAAAGGGGTGGGTTTTATTTATAATAATATAATGAAAATCAGTTCCATCTTCAAGGATAGATTATATAGCTTACCCGCTAGTCAGGGGATCAATTCTGTCGAGACCCAAATTATAGAGAAGATCTTGTCTCAGTGTTCGGAAGATATCGATATTGATAAGATCTCTTTAGTTTATATAGAAGAGGATTATGATTTCTACAAACTAGAAAGTGGAGATAGAATCTTTGATTTAAAATTCTCCTTGGATTACGACAGCGTTAAGTTTAAAAGGGAGATTAAAAATGTAAAAAATTCCAAATCAATATTCTCAACAAGGTATATTGATAGTGGTGAGGTGAAAATAGGTGACAAACTTTTGTTTTTATTGACTGAGTCAAGCCATTCTGAACCTCTGTTCGATTACGGAAGGTCTCAATTAACACGAGAATTCCATAGTTTTTGCGGTTGTTACGTGGATTTTTCTAAGTTTGCTAATTATAGAATAACTTATAAGACTCTAATTAAAGATTTTCTATTAGAATCGGATATGTCTTCTTGCTTTGATGCGGATCAAATATCTTTTATCGAACGTAATTCAGATTTCGGCAAATCAAAAATGATCATAGACTGCCTCAAGTCTGAAATCAAAGATCAGCTCCAAAACCTCCCTAAAGTTTATACAGGTAATATATTAGGGGACATATCTAAAAACTCTATTTTCGTTACTGGCGACCAATTCCTTTTTAAGGATTTGAGGTATGCCTGTAAAGGGCATGTATATTCTGACATAGCTAATATGGTTTTATTCCTTGGTCTTAATCAAGATGTCGAGAGGTCATTGATAAAGGATGTGTCAGCAAAGATGTCTATAGAGGAGGATAGAAGTCTTTATAATGATTTTTACCAGATAGAGTTGAGAAAAAAGGCTATCCAGTATCTGCTACAGTATTTGAAAGAGGTTTATCTATATGAGTCTTCTAGGGTTGAGACTATAATGAATATTATAGATTCTTTTTCCCAGAGTTACAATAGACTATGTAAGATCCCTATCTTTAGAGATAATAGGGAGTTTATTACAAAAAATATAACAGAGCCGATCTTAGATAACAACTCTAGCAGCTAGCTTCCTCATCTCTGAGTTGCTTTATAAGAGCTAAGAGCTTTACCACATCTTCTCTGTCTCTTTCGGACTTGACCATGAAGTCTGCTCTATTTTTAAAAGTGTCTTTACTTATGCCAAATTTCTCTCTAATACTCTTGGCCACTTCAGGGTCAACATCAAAATTATCCATGCTTATATATACACTTATTAATTTGAATTAAGCTCAGAAATTCATACAATCGTGTATGATTGTTCAGATTTATAAACCTAACCCCAGAAACACAGGATGCGCTTTCAGTTTCGATATTGGGGCTACAGGACGCTCAGGAGAGCCTTGTGTTTATGTTAGGGCTGTAAGACAATTTTCTTGGGACAACCAGAAGAAAACAGGGTCTTTTTCTCAAAACGCGAAAAACCCAGAGAATTCAATTTCTATTAAGTTGAATGAGGTGGAAATCGGCGGTTTTATCAATGCTGTAGAAAACTACAAAGATTTTTCAGCTTACCACTCTTACGAGGATAATAAAACTCAGATCTCTTTCAAACCTTGGCTAAGAGAAGGGAGAGAAAATGCTTTTTCTTTCGGTATAGTAAGAAATTCTACTAACAAATTTGGCATTGGAGTCGAAATGTCAGAGTCTTATTGTTTACTAGAGTTTTTAAAATTTGCTCTTCAAGAGCTTTATGCTTTTAGGTTTACCAAGAACCAAGAACTTAAGTCTCGTCAGTGAAGAAGGTATTAATTCATTCTAATTTTTGTAAAGCTTTCACAGGTTTTGGCAAAAATAAAAAGAATATCATGCGTTACCTACATGATACAGGTAAGTATGAGTTATTTGAATTGGCTAATGGCCGTCATTGGTCTGATCCGGCTATGCAAATCCTACCTTGGGAGGCTGCAGGTTCTCTTCCTTCCGCCGCTCAGTTAGCAGGTTTAAATGCTGACGAGAAAAGGATGGAGGGATATGGTTTCAGCCTTGTGGATAAGGCTGTAAGAGAGTTTAAGCCTGATGTCTACATTGGTATGGAGGACATTTGGGGTTTTAGAGGCTATCACATGAAACCTTGGTGGAATAAGATTAATTGTATGTTGTGGACTACGTTAGATAGTCTGCCTATTCTTGATCAAGCTATTCAGTATGCCCCTAAAACTAAGCATTACTATGTTTGGGCTAGCTTCGCAGAGAAAGCTATGAAAAAACTAGGCTATAATCATGTCAAAACCCTAAGAGGCTCTCTAGATTGTTCTAATTTTTTGAAGCTTGAAGAAGAGGAAAGGAAAGGTTTGCGGTCTGATAGTGGGTTATCTGATGAATTTATTATAGGTTTTGTTTTCAGAAATCAGTTAAGGAAGTCTGTCCCTAATATTCTGGAAGGGTTTAAACTTTTCAAGAGTGAAAATCCCGATTCAAATACAAAATTACTTTTACACACTCATTGGAAAGAGGGTTGGGATATACCCAAATTAATGGCAGAAAAGGGTATTAATAATTCTGATATATTGACTACTTATGTCTGCTCTAAATGTGATCATCATCATGTCTCACCTTATAAAGGTCAGGAACAAAAATGTGTTAACTGTGGATCAGAGAAGTCTGTCAATACAGCGAATACGAAGAAGGGTGTGACAGAGACTCAGCTTAATGAGGTTTACAATCTCATGGATGTTTATTGCCACCCATTCACGAGCGGGGGCCAAGAGATTCCTATCCAAGAAGCTAAACTTACAGAGCTGATTACATTAGTGACAGATTACTCGTGTGGGGAGGATAACTGCACTGAAGAGTCTGGAGGAATACCTTTAGCTTGGAATGAATATAGAGAGCCGGGTACACAATTCATTAAAGCTTCCACATGCCCTCGATCTATTTGCCAACAGATTGATCGGGTCTACAAGATGTCTCCGGGTAAAAAATCTGATTTAGGCAAGGTGGCTAGGCAGTGGGCTATAGATAACTTTTCGATAGAGGTTATTGGTAAACAACTTGAGAATATCATAGATGATATGCCTGAAGTGGATTATGATTTCACTTCTAAAGCTAGAGACTACAACCCAGATTACATCCCAGAAAACAATCAAGAACACTCTGACTTAGTTATTGATTGTTACAAAAACATTCTCGATGAAGATGTAGATAGGAACTCTACAAGCGTTAAACATTGGATAAAAAGTATGTTATCTGGCCAGAGTGCAGAAGATATTGTCCAACACTTTAAAAATGTTGCTAATCAACAGATACGAAAATCTAATATCCCTTCGTTGTCAGATCTTCTGGGAGACGATGATAAGGGTCAAAGAATAGCTGTGGTAATCCCTCAATCTGAAGTAGATATATTATTGGTTAATTCATTGATGAAGAAATTTAAAAGCCTCTATAAAGGGTATAATATTTATGTATTTACAAAACTTGAATATTTCGAACTAATAGAAGATAATAAATACGTTCATAAGTTAATGAAGTACACCCCAGAAATAGAAAACTGCTTAGCTTTTGAGGGTGTTGGTAAATCAGATGGGTTATTTAATGCGGCTTTTTATCCTCATGCTACAACCCAAAAATCGGTTTGCTATTCCCATAATGGTATTTCTAAAAATCAATTTTCTCTTACGTAATGTCTCATTTAATTCAGGAATACGCTAAAAATTTGGGGGTTAAAATTTCTAAACCTGAAATTCAGAAGCATTATTTCCCATGTTTAGATGAGAAATACATTGTCTTTTATGATGGAGAGAAGTCGTCTTCTAAAATTTATAAGCATTACTCTACGGTTTTTCAGTTGGTCAAACCAACCCTATTGAAAAGTGGTATAAAAATTTATCAAATAGGAGGAGATAAGCCTGTTGTGGGGGTGGATAGGCATTTAGACTGTAAGTTTAAGAACCAAGCATATGTGATCTCTAAAAGTCTTATGTATATTGGTCCAGACAGCCATTTAGCTCAGTATGCAAGTACTCAAGGCGTCAAGACTTTGACGTTACATGGGAATAATTATGCTAATAATACAAAGCCATTTTGGGGTAGCGCAAAAAATAAAGTTTGTTTGGAGCCGGATTGGAACAGTAGACCATGCTTCTCTGATGAAGATCCTGATAGGCAGATAGATTCTATCTTGCCAGAATCGGTCTGCAAAAAATTACTAGATTTGTGCGGGGTGGGATCTAAGTGTTTTGATTTTAAAACAATTAATATTGGAGACTCCTTTTATCAGAAAATCGTTGAAGTGGTCCCTACGACTATAGTCAAAGGTCTACCTAAACAAATATTCTTGCGGGTAGACTATGGGGTGGAGGAAGAGCCTTTACTGTATTTTTGCCGTAATCATGAGATCGTCATGATTACAGATCAACTCCCTCAATTAAAGATGTTGATGGTGTGCCAAGGAAATATAAAAAAAATCATTTATACAATTCAAGACAAGGAAGATACTATCCCTCAGGTGTATATAGACACTTTAAAGAAGTGGGGTATTGATTTCATCCTCTTGGTGGAAGGAGATTCAGATCTCCCTAGCATTAGGAACAAATATTTTGATACTCAAGTCCACGTCAAAGACGAGTTAAACGACAAGATTGACTGTGGCCCTAACACAAAGTTCTTAACCAACAAGAATATTGTAGAGGGAGAAAAAATCTACAAAAGCTACGCTCATTTCAAAAAAGGTCTTGACTCTAACGACAAAGTGATTGATACTCCTGAGTATTGGGAGGAGTTGAAACACTTTTACATTTATGATCAAGAAAAAAGTAGCAAAGAAAGCGGTTAAGAAAGTGGTGAAGAAGGCGGCTAAAGAAAAGGTCTTTGGCCCTGACATTTATCAAAGAGACAATCATGGGTTGTTAAAGAATGTAGATTACATTTTTAATGAAGATGGCTCTATAAACTGGAGAGCTATGATTAAGCCTGACTTTCTCTACCCTAATAGGGATTGGTTCACCTTGAGAAATAAACCTTTCCCAGACTCTACGGAAGGATTAAAAGATAACCAGTTATTGATTATGCTTGGTGGAATCAAAGAGTTGGCCAAGTTGCGAGGTTTTGAGAGTGTGTCTTTTAAGACGGAGAATATTGCTCATGGTCATGTGAAAGCTACCTGCAGGATAGTATGGATAGGTAATTACGAAAGTGTTGGCGTGAATACTATTTATGAAGACGTAGCTAACGCTACATTAGATAATACAGATTCGTTTGCTTCTAAATTCCTTGAAACTATCGCTTGCAATAGAGCTTTTGTTCGTTGTGTGAGGAACTTCTTGAATGTCCATATCGTTGGGGCTGATGAGATAGATAAATCTAAAGGGGCTGATAATAGTGTCACTGTGGAGTCTGTAGAGGCGGCGGCTACAACTCCTATAGCTCTACTCCAGAAGCATCTTAGAGCAAAGAAGGGCATAGATACATTCGAAGAGTTTTTAAATCTTCTTAGGGATTTCTGGAGAGATCAAGTTATATCTGACGATGACGCAGAATTGGTGAAAACTTGGAAGTGCTGGTCTGATATCCCGGTGAAAGAAGTCAGGAAGTTCGTCGCTATTTTGCATAAATGATCAAGAGGATTATCCATGCTAAAGAATTCTGTAAAGCGGCAGACGATATCTCAGACTGTTTAGATTTAAGTAACCCTGATAACACTTACCATTATCTGTTACCTAATGGCGTAGATTCTCTCAAGCAAGCTTTTGGTCATGACAAGATGTTGGCATTCAATGTTTTTGTTTGGGCTAACCTAAATGATTCAGGCAATTATGATGCTGCTATTCTATTTATTAAAGATAAAGGACCAAGGCATGGTAGGGAGATCTTTTCAGAATATATCTGGCTATCAGATAACCCAAAGGTGGGATACAAATTATTCGCAACAGCGATAAAGTTCGCAAGAGACAACAAATTCGAATATATACAAATGGGATGCTCTGAGAAGTCTCCAAGTAGAGATAAAGTGAAAAAGCTTTATAATAAACTTGGATTCATAAAGGATTCAGAGAGTTATATAGCAAAATTATGAGTGGTAAAAAATCAAAAGAAATTAGAAAACTATTTTTATTAAATGAGCAAGCGATCAGCAAACGAAATTACAGACGATTCAAAAATGAGTATGCAAGACTCCCATCAAACGCAAGGCGTGACTTCATCGAAGCAGCAAGAGAACTCTTCGGACAAGTCTAAGCATATTAAAGTAGGCGCTCACTGGATCAAGAAAGCTAAAGATGGCAGACAATTCATGTCTGGTTATGTCGAAGTTAATGGTGTAAGAGTTAAGATAGTTACATTTAAAAATGATTATCATGAACCCGGAAGACCAGAGTTCTTGAGTTATGCTGTGGAGGGCTAATCCCTTCCTTCTCTAAGCTCTTTATTTTCCTCCCTAAGGAATTTGATTTCTACTTTGAGTTCAGCCACCTGAACTGTTAGTTCTCTAATTTGTTCTCTCATTGCCTTTTTCTCATCAGAGGACTCTATAAGTAAGCCTTCTAACTTACCTACTCTATCAATTAGGTTATCACGCAGGATTGCTTCTGTCTGATAATCTAATTTTTTTATCTGCTCTTCTGACTTCAATCTTTTACCTAAATACCCCCATAAAGCTCCTCCGAATATAGCGGAGGTTAATGAGGATATGACTGTCCAATGATCCATAACGGTAGTTACACTTTTAATTCATTTTTTTAGATAAAAATATAATTATTTTATCGTTTTTTATTTCTAGTGTGTAATTATATGCGATGGGGGAACATCGCAAAGACTTTGCGGAGGCGGAAGCTTTTGCAAAAAAATACTGTAATCCAGATGATAGTCAAATCATCTCCGATTTAGATCGTCATGCAAGAGAAACAGCGTGGGCGCTACTGCAAAGAATCAAGCGCTTAGAAGCTCAATCTTGTAATTGTGAGGAGTGTGGGCAGGATACTGAAGAGGAGTTTGTTGAAGAGGAGGTTATAGAAGAAGAGGAAAGAGCTAAAACAACTGAAGCTAAAGCAGTTAAGGCTGAAACCTCTGAGACTTCCACTATGGACAAGCTCAGTGAGATAGCTGAAAAAAATAAAGATATTTTAGATAAAGCTGCAAAAGGTACGGCGGCTGCAGCCGCCGCTGGAGCAACAACTCAAACAGCAAGTGCCGCTACTGGTTTAAGCGCTTTTGTACAAGAGACGGTTCAAAAAGTAGGAACAATTGGGGTTGCTGGAACTATGTCCATAGGTAGTGGAGCTTACTTCCAAGCCAAAACAACAAAAGAAAAAGGCACTGAAATCGCTGTTGTAGCAGAGCAAGAACATCAAGTATTTTCTAATTTAAACGACTTTACTGAGACAACAATTGGGTTCCAGCCTTTTGGTGGCGTTACCGAGGCGATTGTAGAATATGCCGAAAAAGGTTATGGAGATGTCATTGGTACATCTGAAGAAGGTTACGAAGGGGGAGAAGAAGGAGAAGATGAAGGGTCTGTT
>Ga0181380_1000014_pt1 | contig 64548 bp, 115 predicted proteins | sample 3SPOviralmetaG_FD_130116 | JGI IMG/M metagenome (GOLD analysis project Ga0181380, IMG submission 130116) | Marine viral communities from the oligotrophic San Pedro Time Series (SPOT) site, San Pedro Channel, CA, USA - 3 SPOT_SRF_2009-08-19 | ecosystem: Environmental > Aquatic > Marine > Strait... | reverse complement strand
TTCAGCGATGATTCAGACTATGCTATTATCGGTGCTTGGTACGAAAATTTATCAGGTGCTGCTTACATCTTTACTCGAGCTGGGTCAACTTGGACTCAACAAGCTAAGCTAGTTTCTTCAACTCTAGCAGCTAATGATCAGTTTGGTTGGGCAGTAGATATTAGCAATGATGCCAGCTATGCTCTTGTTGGTGCAAGGTTAGATGACGACAATGGCAGTGCTTCAGGTAGTGCCTTTGTCTTTTTAAGAACTGGTACTAGCTGGGCACAACAAGCTAAACTAACAGCGTCAGATGCGGCAGCAGATGATTATTTTGGATATAATGTCTCAATCTCAGGAGACGGAAACTACGCTCTTGTTGGTGCAATTGGAGAATCAAGTAGCGCGGGTGCAGCCTATGTCTTTTTAAGAACAGGAACCACATGGGCACAGCAAGCTAAGTTAACTGCGTCAGATGCAGCAGCCTCTGATGGCTTTGGATGGGATGTATCAATAAGTGATGATGGAACATATGCTTTGATCGGCGCATACCAAGACGACGATGACGGAAATTCATCAGGTAGTGCATACGTCTTCTTAAGAACTGGTACGTCATGGGCTCAACAAGCTAAAATAACTGCAGACGATGCAGCAGCTTCTGATTACTTTGGTCACGGAGTAGATTTAAATTCTGACGCCACTTATGCTGTTGTCGGTGCTTATGGCGATTCTTTGACTGTTAGTGGGTCTGAATATAGCTTATCAGGTTCTGCCTATATCTTTACTCGTTCAGGAACAACTTGGACACAACAAGCAAAAGTAAGACCAGATGATCTAGCACAATATGATCGATTTGGTATAGATGTCTCAATCAATAATACTGGTTCTCTTATTGTTGTTGGAGCAGAACGAGCAGATAGTGGAGGTTCTAGTGACACAGGAGCTGCTTATGTTTTTGAAAGAGACGGCACATCTTGGACACAAGCAGCTAAATTATTAGCATCTGATGCGCAAGCCTCTGATAAGTTTGGTAAAAGTATAGAAATTAGTGATACTGGTAAGTTTGTTTTTGCCGGTGCCGCTGATGAAGATGGTGGATCAGGTGATCCAGGCGCCTCGACAGGTGCAGGTTACATTTTTGAAGTATAAAAGGATAAAAAATGGCAATAATTAAATGGGCGAGAGCCGCTTCATATAATAAAGCAAATACATATCCAGGCGCTAATGGTGAAATAGTGATTGATATAGAGCAGAACCGTCTATTTTTATATGATGGTTCAAATGCTTATGTCAGTAACACTTTTTTTCAATCTAATGTTTACATTTCTAGCGGAGCTGCCTCATTTGACTGGACTAATACTCCTACTCAAACTAAAATAACTGCATCAGACGGTCAAGCATCTGATAATTTTGGTGCTTCAGTAAGAATAAGTAAAGATGGGAACTATGCTATTGTTGGCGCAGAACAAGAAGACGGTGGATCAGGAGATCCAACATCTGGTGCTGGTGCGGCTTATGTTTATTTAAAATCCAGTGGAAGTTGGTCACAACAAGCTAAATTAACAGCGTCCGATGCAGAAGTTAACGATGCCTTTGGATATGATGTAGCATTAAGCGAAGATGGAACCTATGCTGTTGTTGGCGCACAATATGGAGGTACAGGATCAGGAAACGATAATCATGGAGCTGCTTACATCTTTGTAAGATCAGGCACTTCTTGGTCCCAACAACAAAAATTAACAGCGTCAGATGCTTATGAAGGCGCTCAATTTGGGTATAATGTTGATATAAATGCTGATGGTACTTATGTTGCAATTGGTGCGCCATATGATCAATCAACCAACTTAGGGGCAGTATATGTTTTCACAAGATCAGGCTCTACATGGTCACAACAACAAAAATTAACAGCTTCTAATGCTGGTTCTCAGGACAAACTTGGTTTTGGCACGAGAATTAGTGATGATGGTGATTATATTATCGCTTGCGCACCATATGAAGACACAACTGCGTCAGATGTGGGTATGGCATATATCTTTACCAGATCAGGCTCTACCTGGTCACAACAAGCAAATTTTCAAACTTCAGATGCTCAACTTGAAGATAGACTAGGTTTTGGCGCAGATATGAGCGGTGATGGGAACTATGCTATTGTTGGTACTTCTTGGGAAGATGGTGGTAGTGGAGACCCCATAGATAGAGCTGGAGCAGCCTATATCTATTTAAGATCAGGTACTAGCTGGGCTCAACAAGCTAAGCTAGTAGCATCAGATGCAGGTGCTACAGATTCATTTGGATATGCTTGTGCTATTAGTACTGATGGTAGTTTTGCTATTGTTGGCGCAGCATTTGAAGACGGCGGTGATGGAGATCCAAAAACATTCCATGGTGCAGCTTATCTTTATTCAAGAGATGGAACAACTTGGACACAAGTAAGAAAATTAGATGCAGGCGGATTGCTTGATGATAGAGATTATCTTGGACAAGCTGTAGATATTAGTGGTGATGGTTCAGTTGCCTTTGCTGCAGCACGGGGTGATGACGAAAACGGAAGTGAATCTGGAGCAGCTTATTTCTTTGAAGCAACTTAAAATTAAAAAAGTTATTGACATATTCTAATTATTTTGCTATAATCTTCTGAAGTGAAATTTTCAGCAAAAGAAAGGAATTGAAATGACACAACTAATATCACCCACAAAATTTACTGAAACTGTTGGCCTTTTAAGGTCATTTTTTTTGGAAAAAGGATTCTTAGAAGTCCACACACAAAATAGACTTAGTATACTTGCTGCATGTGAAGATCCGTTTAATGTAGCGACATATAACTATGCAGGCAATGTTTGGCCTCTTCCACAAACTGGTCAAATGTGGCTAGAACATGAATTGCTTTCCCAGCCCTGTTCAAAGGGCTTTTTTTGTGTCTCCACATCATATAGGCAAGAACCTAATGCAATTCCAGGCAGACATGATATCATCTTTCCAATGTTTGAATTTGAAATGCCAGGCAGTGTAGATGATCTAAAAACAATGGAGTATGAACTATGTGAATACTTAGGTTTTGGTAACATTACAGAAAAGACTTATGCTGAATGGCAACAACACTTTGGACTAAGTGCAGATACAGAAATGGAAGCAGAACACGAACTTGCAATGGAAAAAGAGTTTGGTCAAACACTTATTACAAACTTCCCTGAACTAACATCGCCTTTCTGGAACATGGCAAGAAACGATGACGGCAACACAGCCAAGAAGATGGATGTAATCCTAGGCGGTATGGAAACCATTGGATCAGCAGAACGTTCTTGTGATGTTGACATGATGCGCGATACATTCCACAGTATTGTAGACGGGGAGTACGCAGAGTTACTATTCAAACTATTTGGTAAGGAAAGAGTCGAAGCAGAACTAGAAAAGTTTTTAGAGTTTGACTTTTTTCAAAGAGTAGGAGGAGGCATAGGTATTACACGTATGATTCCTGCACTAGAAAAGCAACAGGCTTTAGCCCAGGCAGCATAACTTAATCTGGGGTGGTGAAATTGGTAGACACGCACGATTGTTTCTCGTGTGCTTGAGATAGTGTGGAGGTTCGAGTCCTTCCCCCAGAGCCAAAAATAAAAAAAGAGGGCGTAAGCCCTCTTAAGTTTGTCTCTAAGAGACATAGGATTATCTGCGTTTCTTGTTCAATGCTTCTTCGCGAGCCTTGCGTTTAGCAACGGTTTGCGGAATTGGCCCAGCATTGATCTTTAGAATAAAAGATTTGATTGCCTCAAAATCATGTTGTGGTTCAGTTACAATTTGACCATTTTTTATTTTAAGACCACACGGAATTGTTACACCTTCATACATTATTCATCCTCCTCGTCAAACATTTCAGCAAATTCTGGATATTCTTCAAACATATTATCAAGTTGTTCTGGTGTTATGTAATATTGTAAAGCACAATATAGATTCATAATAGTATCCCAACGTTCTGGAGTGTCCTCGTCATCTAGTAATTGAATCATCCAGTTTGTTAATGAATGAACTACTACAGCGTCTGTTTGTTCGTCATCTAATTCAACCCACATTAGTCTGTTCTCCTTAAATCATAAATTCGTTGTTCTTCAGGGCTTGTAGCAACATGATGCTGCTTATCTGACCAAATAGAGTTATTAACAGTTTCTATAACCCAGATAGTGCCTTGACGCTCAATAATCTCTTTTAAACGTCCAGCGTCTAGTATTTTTGAGGCTTGTTCATCAGTCATTATACAGCTCCAACCGCAGCCGAGCCATACCACAGCTCATAATACATAGAATTGTCAAAGCCCCAACTATCTTCTACTGCACATTCTACAGCTTCAGAAGGAGACATACTGTCTTGCCAGTAATCATACCACAAACAATCAGGAAGATCGTCTGAAGATACTCCAAAAGCACCGATACAAACTACATCTACTTCTTTTTTCCACTCGTCAAAAGTCATCCTATTCTCCTTTTTTCTGATTATGTTTAATTATCACATATAATTAAGTAAAAAGCAAGTTTATTTTGAATTCTTAGATTGAAATTTGTGTTTTATAAGTTCAGCTTCTTTTCTAGAAAAAGCTGTTCTAGCATTTACAATACCGCTAGGGTCGTGTTCTAATATTTGCCACATATCTCTAGGATATGCGGAGTTAAATTCATTTTTGAAAGGATAAATCTCAATGTATGGCGCTACTGGATTCATGATAAATCTCCTCTGCATGTGTCATTACTGAGTTACCATAAGTCCAATGCCCATTATCCATAGTGACAACCCACATACCTTTATAACTCATAGGTATCTCTGATACTGGAAAACCATATTTAGGATCTTGTGGAGTGGTTTGTTCAATCTCGGTGATATGAGCAATTCCATGACGAGTTAAAATACGATCTCCAATAGAGTAATATCCTTGTTTTTTCATACTAGTATCCAGCCTATTTCTCTAAGTATATGAACTACAATAATCCCATATAAAGGAAGACCACTTATAAATACTCCGCTCCAAAAATCTTTTAGTTCCATTTAATTCTCCATCTTTTTAATAGAATATCAAATAAAAAAGAAACTGTCAAGCAACTTCTTTTTCTAAATGGTGCGGATGCTTACAAATTATGATATTAGCATCTGTATATCTTTTGCTTGCTAACTCCATATCTTCAGTGAAAGGGAGTAGCTTATCATTTTCTGAATTAAGAATGATTGTCACACGAGAATATCGCCACATCCAATCACGTAATTGCGAACGTGTCCAGCCGTAGTCTCTCACACCTTTTTTTGGAATGATAATAGGATACTCGTGTTCGCAAGTGAACCATCTTTTGTTTCTATCATCTCGCGCATTGCAAATTTGTCGATGTGTAGGAGGCTTTCCGTTACGCTCTTCTGTTAATTCATCTTTTATATCTTGATACTTAAATAATGCCTCAGACGACCAAGTTTTACACCACTGAATTAAAGATGCAGTATTAGAATGAACTGCTGTAGTTTCACAAGAGATAATATCAGAAGCTCCCCGTAGACAACGATCTAAAACATGATACTGATACTTTGGAAGAAGCGGGGTAAGCATACAAGACCATGCTATATCAATCCATGTATTTGCTTGTAATTTCCAATCATCATTCATATGTTCTCTCCTACTATATTATGTAATTTTTTTATAATTTCAGTTACATTTTCAGGAGTAAGATAAGGTATCACTTCATCCTTAGTATTAGTGTGTATCCCTGGAACATGAATAAAATTATTATCTTTAATAACAGCTACTTCATATAGTGTCTTTTTATTTTCAAGTATAACACTAAGTTTATATTCTCCAAAAGTAGCTATAGCACGTTTAATATTTACTACACCACAAGGATCATCTTCGAATACAAGCTCCTCAAAACTATGTATCATCAATCTCACTCCATGATACTTCATATCCTCCCTTACGTGCTGACCACCAATCTTCTTCAGACTCAGTAGGATCTAATTCACAACAAAAATCAATAAATAATTCTTCTTCTTCTGGGGTGGCAGGGTTGTCTCCTACCCCAGAAGCACCTGTATAATCACAATGATAAGCTAACAATTCTTCAAAACGACTTACTGAGCCAAAAACTTCTATTAGTGTTTCATCATCGACTTCATATTTATAATGAAGATTTACGCTATGATGCTCAATCTTTTCAAATATCATTTAATTATCTCCAGTTTCTTCGATAGTAAGTACAAGAGGGCCGTGTATCCACACCTCATAATCTCCACTATGTTCAAAATCGTGATTTTCTAACCACTCATAAAAGTCATAGCAGTACTCTTTTTCAATCTCATTCTCTAGTTTTTCTTGTAGTTCTTTTGCCTTTTCTTTTTCTTTATGGCTATAAATAGTTGTATCGCAACTAATTCCATCCCAACAATCTTGCAAATCAAAGTCTTCGTAAGCAGTTATCTCAGTCGCCATCTGAAAAGTATCTTCTTTTGAAGCCTCTACTAAACGAGTATATTCTTCTTCGTCAAGAGTAATATAAAAGGTTCCCCAGCGCCAAAGAGTCTCATATTGAGCCCAAATAGTAGTATCAGATAAACGATACCATTCAATCTCTTCTACAGACTTTTTATATTTGGGCTCTACTTTTACTCTCATACACAAGAACCCCCTTCAAGAATAGCGATTTCAGTAGAATCATTATAATCACCATTTGATGAATAAGTACGAACAACTGTTTCTCGTACTAAAGTTCCATTACGGTTTTTATAAGTAGTTAGTTCTCGTCTAAGTATCCCTACACTACCCTGATCAAAAGCGGTTTTAAAAGGTCCGTCGATTTCCATTATGCTGCCTTTCTCATTTCTTCTTTTATAGGTTCTTTCTTCCAAACATTACTTTCACAATCATGCCAAACAGGAAAATCTGAGTTTTCCTTAGTGGTCTCAGGTTTACCAGCTTCTTGTTTACAATGTTTACATTTATACTTAAAAACTAGAGGAACTGTTAATGTGTGCATTTAGTTTTCCTTTTACCAGTGTCTGACTTTTTGATAAGGTGGTTCGATACTTAATCTTTCTAAAACTACAAGACCATTATAAAGATGGATACCTTTAGTGTTTTTAGCAAATTGAGTTAACTGACGATATTCTGCAATATCTCTTCGTTGATCAGGTAACTGGTATTGCTTATCTTGCATTGCGTTATTATGCCAATCATCTAATTCTCTATACAAAGTTTGAACATACTCAAGAAAAGAAGGTTTAGAAGTAACATATTCTTTTCTCAAACCTAAATAAGTATCTTCTACAAAAAGAACTCCGTTATCCGCCATTCTAGGGTATAAAAACTTTACAATAGTTCTTTGTTTATTAGTATAATGAGTATCATCAACCAATACGTCAAAACTGCCCGCAGCAGAAGCTACTTTTCTCAAAAAGCTTTCATCTTCTGCCGAACCCTGCATTGTTTTAATACCAAGTTTTTTAAGTTCAGAAACGTCTTTAGGATTCTCATGAACATGGATGATCTGAAATTCTTCAAGATTCCATTGAGAAACATAATTATGAAATAATATAGAAGAGTCTACACTTTCACTAATATTTACTAGATTGAACTTAGTAACAGAATTTTTTGGTTTTAGTTTTGTTAGATAGTCTTCAAATATTACTAAATGGTGTACCCATTTATCTAATCCTGTATAATTATCATCTAACATTTTGTCGTAGATTTGTGTAATTGTTTTCATTATTCACCTCTTAAAATTGGAATTACAGTGTATTATAACACCAAACACACTGTAAGTCCAGAACTTTATTACTTGCTGTTTTCTTGCTTTTGATTGATATCGTCCCACTCATTTGCAAATTCTTCTGTCCATTTCTCAACGAAATCTTCACGAGACAACTCCTCTGCATCATGCTCACGGGTCATTTCTTCTATCCATTCGTAGTCATTCTCATACATTTCTACTAACCAATCAGGAGCATCTGTATTATTTCTAGTACCTATAGAATAAGAATTTTCACCTTCAGCTGAGGAGAAATACCCAATAAAATCCATTCCAGCTTCAAAATAATTAGCCTCTACATTCCAATCTTGGTCTGTAGCAGCCTCATAAATACCAGTAGGAGGAGACCAAGCACTATCAAACCAAATATGAAAAGAAAGATCTTCACGATCAAAAGTTATTTGATCAGGTTCAGTACCGATTTCCCACTTGGTTCCCCAATTAGAAACACGAAAATCCCACCAACTAGGCATAGTAAACTCACCGTCTTTATGAAGATCAGGGTGAGCAGGGTCAACACTAGTGGTATTATAATCTGGTTCTGGCACAAAGTAATCACAAAAACCTCCTGGCTCTTCAGAGGCTCTATACTCATCAGTATCTTCGTGTTGAGGGTCCCATGCCCAATGACGCTCCATATGAGCAACAAAGTTGTCAAACGCTTGAGTGCTAGGGGCAGTAAATGTGGCTGAATTGTTACACCAGTTTGGCATTAGTATCTCCTTATCATCCTTAATTTCTCAATATAGTAATATACTATCAAAAATTAAAGTAAGATGCAAGACTAAAAGAAAAGTAAATAGGTGTATAACAAGTAACAAAAAGAATGAAGTATCTGATCTACAGTAGTTAAAGTCCAAAATCTACGACTGTTCCACTCAATAGATAAGCGTTTGCCAATCATAGTTTTACAGTAATCAATTAAAAAATGAAGAACGAAATCAAGTACTAAAAAACCAAAAGCTATTCCCATATGTGCTGTAAAAAATAAAACAACTATAAAAGTCAGAAGAGCGTGCTCTCCTGCATGAATATACCCTTTTGGGTTGTATAAATTATCTTTTCCACCTTTAGGTAAGGCAGCTTGTAAATATAAATCTGCAACAGAATGTTTTATAGTAAGAAAAAAGAAAAATAATAATTCCATCATGCTGCTCTCCAAAACTTCCACCAAGATTTTTTGAAAATAGTTTTATGCTGATGAATAAATTCTGGAGTAAAGTTTTTTGTTTTATAGTGCTGTAATGCTGACTTAGCATAGGCTCGCTCAACACCATTATGAGAAGTGTCAGTCATAGCATTAAGTTTAAGTAAATCTCCTTCAGTTAAAGATTTACCATACTCATTTACAAGTTTATGTGCAGCAAGTTCAATATCAATTTGTAATTCGGTGATATCCATATCCATATCATCCCAAAAGTCTTTTCCAATCATTGTATTTCTCCTTTTAAATCGCATCCTGAATCAATTCGTTAATTTTACGTTCAAGATCTTCGTTTTCGTTTTCAATAAATGAAATTTGATCGCGAAGTTCTTCTACACGTTCTTTTCGTTTTTCCATTATATCACGAATCTCAGTAAGTACAACTGATAAACGTTGACTAAGTTCAGTAGCTTCGTCCATTTTATCTCCCTAACCACTCATATTTGCCAGTATCACTAGTCATATTTTCATCCATCCACATAGAAACATCAGGAACACTACTCATATCTACATTACACCAAGGATCTGTAATAACAAGAGCAGCCCCCTCCCTAAACATTACATTACCGTGATGCATATCTAGTTTATTTGCGTCCATTGGGTCATCCCAATTACATTCAATATCTTCCGCATCTTCTTCTGTAAACGCATCTGTTAATCTAATAATGTTATCCAGTACCTCAAGCATTGCAGTAGGGTTTGGAAGTTGCTCAGGATACTTGTTTTTGGCAATTTTTAAGAATTTTTTCTTTCTCAAATCTCCATAGAGATATTCTTTTATCGCATCATAAGAACCATTACGGTGACAATAATTAGGACATGATTCTTCTAAACGTTCCATTACACAAACATAATACTCATTACTATGATCAATGTGAAAAGATTTCACTTTAGGAACACAAGGATTGTCTTGCATTTTAGAGATTATCATATCATAGTAATAGATCCAAGGATCTGCCATATTGGTACCAATTTTGATAACAGTATCGTCTCTTGCGTGTGATTCAAGAGCCGCAGCATAACACCCAGCTCCTATTATAGCATTACCAGCTTTTGCAGTATTTTTAATCAGCCTATAAGCAGTCATTAGTCATCCCTCATTGTTATAAAGTATCATAACAAAGAAATAACTATTATGCAACTATGTTTTTTCTATTTCAAGACCTTTTTGTATAGCTTTACTTATAAAATCACCAGTATATTGATGAAAAGCCTTTACATCTTCTATAGGATTAGTACTATCATTTATTTCTAAATCAAAGTTTAATAGACCACTACCATCCTCTTGGTCTTCTATAATTACCTCACCTACTAATCTCCAAACTACCCCATTAAACCTCTCATCATCTTTAACACATAACCAAGGAAAGTCTGTATTCAATTTCATTTTGTTCTCCTTCCATCAAATACACAAACAAAATAAACTTCTTCATTACCTGCATGTACACGGTGAAACACGCCGTCTTCGATTAATACAGTATCTCCAGCATTTACATTGAAAGTAGTGTCGTCTAAATCCATAGTACCACTACCTTCTATAAATATATAAACTTCTTCTTGTCCTTTATGTTTATGTCCACTAGTGCTTTTACGAGGATTTAATCTTGTACTGCTAAAAACAAGGTTATTCAATAAAGTATTATCTTTAACAATATAGCGTTCATCGTGTTTAACAACTACGCCCTCTATGCTTTCAGTTCTAAATTTCATTTATAATTTCCATCTATGTCGTAATGTTTAGCATTATACATGAAGCACTGTAACGCTGTCAGGATTCCATATTGCTTGCGCAGTTTTTGGAACCAAGCATTATAGTGTTTGATATTCATAACACGTTACCGTAACGTTTTTAGTGTAAAAGTAAAGCTGTTCTAATTTTTCTTTATGGTACTCACATTTTTCTAGGTCTGAGTACACCATCATATCGTAAGAGTAGATACTAGCTCCAACTTGAATAATAATTGCGAATAACAATACATATATCTTTCTTTAATCTAATTAAGTTTCGTTATGCTTTCTCCAAGCATTATGTAGTATATAAAACCAAACTCCGTTTATACAAGGCTCTATAATAGCATCTGCTCCTGCAAGAGCCCAATCTGCTCCTGTAATAATACGATTGCAAGTCATTGCAATCACTATATGTCCTACAGTATACACAACAGCTAGCATTACACTATTACCACCTAGTATCTTTGCTAACAATTTGAATATACCGTATCTAAACTCGCTCATTAGTCATTAATTTTCATACTAGAGAACTCATCTACTAAAGAAGTTACATCTTCAATAGAAGATACACAAATACGAGCATTTTTATAGTCATCGCTTGAATCACGACCACTAACGTCTACCATATAACCATTATCGTAACGATAAATAGTAATACTATCATTTACTTCCTTAAGTTTATCACTGATCTTCATTTTTATCTCCCTTATCTGATTTTTTGTACATAGAAACTACATTACTAGTCTTAGATATAGTCTTGTCTATATCTTTGAATAATTTATCTAATCCTTTTTCTGTAAGAAGATCATCCGGTTCAGGAGTAAAATCTATCTCGATACCTTCTTCAATAGTTATATAATCATCCATATTGATGTAAAACCCAGAAGATCTTAAAAAATTTTCAAAAGCATGTAATACTTCTTCTAAAGAAGAATCTTCTTCTAAATGTATTTTAATATCATAGCATAAATGGTCTCCAGAGGCTTTAAAAGTAAATCCTTTTTTAGACATTTTTATCTCCTATTTATTGTAAATTATTCGTGTTCTCCGCCAGGATCGTTTGGATCAAGCATAACTTTTTTACCATTGATCCACATATGCCCGCGTGTGCGACTTACAGAATGATAACCATCCGAGCGCAAGTTAAAAAGTGATGGATTGTTTTTTGCTACAGCAAACGTTCCTACTGTAATTGCAACGGCTGCCAATACGATAACATGGGCAATGGCAGTAATTCCAAACATCCACATACTACCAAAGTAGCTACTAAATACAATACACCACATCCAAGCTAATACTTGCATAACCATGTGTCTAGTATTCAAATCTGGAATATGCCTCAAAGGATTTTTATTGTGATCCATCACAACGTTCCAACTATTTACTACAAATGTCCTCACTGGATATACTCCTTTTTCAAATGTTACTTTTAGTGGATAGTGAGCATCTGCTATATCTTTAAACTCTATAGCATCATACTGGTCGATAAAATACTTTATCACTATTTGATTTTTAAAATAAGCGGCTACTTTATACATATTTTCTCTCAATAATTGGTATCCCGTAGGGGAATCGAACCCCTGTTGCCGCCGTGAAAGGGCGATGTCCTAACCGCTAGACGAACGGGACTTAGTGATAAGTAGTATCATCATGTACACTTTCATCTTCAAACTCAAAAGGCTCAACTTGCATAGCATTATCTACTAAGTAGTTCATCATTTTTAGATATTCTTCATCATCGTCATGTATTGTTCTAAGTAATCTATGACTTATAGCTAACATAACACTCGAAATCAACTCAGCATCGTGTCTTAATAATAATAAGTGCATTGTATCAAATAACTTATCAAATATTATTCTATGTTCTTTTCTTTTTTTCATAGCCTACTTAATTAAAATTAGTTAGTAACGAAAACCCATACTACATTATGTTCATGCGAAGTTTGAGTAAAATTGCCTGCTTTAGTCCAATCAATCTGTGCAAGACTGTTATCATTAATTCCAAAGTTTGCAATTTCTTGTGTAATTTGTGAACTATGAACAATATTATCTGGTACATCATCTTTATTGAGATAATGAGCTCCTGCTGCTAATGCTGCTATAATTGCTAGTACTTCCATAGCTTATATTCCTTTCAAAAATTTATACATCTGTATATAAAACATAAATGTTTTAGGATAATTATCAGGGTCAGGTAATCTATCACCATAATAATCTATCATATCAATTATTTGAGCATCTGTCAACACGTAATTACCTTTAAGTTGGTACTCGGTGAGGGATTCGAACCCCCGACAAACGCGTTATGAGCACGTGGTTCTAACCGCTGAACTAACCGAGTAGTATAATTGGGGTGATGTACGAGACTTGAACTCATACTACAAGTGCCACAAACTTGCGTGCTAACCCTTGACACTAACATCACCAATGGTACCCCCAGCGAGATTCGAACTCGCACGCCGCATTTGGCCACGGATTTTAAGTCCGTTATGTCTACCATTCCATCACAGGGGCTTTTATTTTGGAGGGTTACAAGAGAGTCGAACTCCTGACCTTCTGATTCGTAATCAGATGCTCTATCCAGCTGAGCTAGTAACCCTTAATTTGGCAGAGGATGTAGGAGTCGAACCCACGCCCGCAGAGTTGGAACCTGCTGTGCTACCGTAACACTTATCCCCTAATTATTAAATCTTTCTGATAGTTCATTTGTGTCTAACATATCTTCTACATCGTCTGTAGACATATATTTCAGAGCCATGATCAACATAACTTCTGCAGAGACTATGCCTTCTTCTACCATCTCTAGAGCTTTGTCTTTAGCATTTAATGTCATTTTAGTGCCTCTTATAACTAATTCTTTAAGTAGGTATGAAGTTCGTGTTGTATCTTATCCCAATGAGCTAAAGACACTCTAGACAAAGTACCAACAGTGCCTCCATATTTTTTTGTGAGTTCAAATATAAATTCGTATCTAGGTATATTGTAATGTTCGATAGCAAATTGCTCTGCTTCAATCACTGCATCTTTTAATTTACCCATCATAAAGCTCCTTCTTTTATCAATCCTTTAATTCTTCTAAATTCTAACAAATCAAAAAGCAAAAAGCAAACTAAAAACCCTGGTACGGACACAGACACTCCCATGAAATAAGGTAAAAAATATACTATAACAAGTAATCTAGTCAAGTATGCGGGGATATATTTTTTAGGCAATACGTGAAGCGGCCACATTAATTTTTACTACTTTTTTTAGTGTATTTAAGGGCTTGATATAGTTCTCCTATATATACAAAAGGAAAAATTACCATAAATATAGGAAAAAGCAGTAAAGGAAAGATTATTTTTTGCATTAAGCTAAAAGATTGCTCAGTAGTTTCTTTACTACCTTTGCTGCCGTTGCCAGATAATTCTCCAGCCGCATTACTCGCTCTCATCCAATAAATACCGCTATTATGGTTTTTTGGTTTTAATCCTGCTTGTCTCATTCAAAAACTCCTTCATCAACTAAGTAATTATCTAAATTATATTGAAGTTTATTATAAACTCTAATCCAATATTTTTCTGCCCAAGAATCAGGAGCACAGTTATCAATCACATTTTGAACGTTTCTAAGTCTATTTATATATAACTGAACTACAAACTCATTTTTCATAATTCTTCCTTTTTCACAAGTTATAACCTATACTATCAAATATTTAAGCTTTTGGCAAGTAAGATATAAAAAAAGAGAGCCCATAAGCTCTCTTTATCTTTAATATGTTAAGACTAAATCATTTGATCTCAATTAGTTTTGGTTTCTTTTCTTCTGGAATAATGCGTTCAAGTTCTACGTAAAGCATACCGTTTGCCATTTCTGCAGAATTTACAACAATATCGTCAGCAAGAGTAAACTTACGACGAAATTTACGCTGAGATATTCCTTTATGTAACCATTCCCATTTATCACTATTAACATTAGCCTCCGCAGGGTTATGTTCAATAGTTAAAACTCCATCAGCAATTTCTAGTTTCAAATCTTCTTTACTAACACCAGCTAGTGCCATTTCAATTTGAAATTTATTACCGTCTTTAATAATATTATAGGGAGGAAATGCTGTAGAGGTGGTTTGGTGCTCCATGTAACGATTCATATCATGGAAGATTCTATCAAAACCAACAGCAAAGGGTGTGAGTTTATTTAAGTCAAGTGTAGTTAAGCGTGTCATCTTACATATCTCCTTATTAAGCAAGAATTTAATGTAAAGTTCCCTCTTAGGCAAACCTTACATTTATAATATATCAAAAAAACAACTAGAGAGCAATTATTATTTCTTTTTAAGTAAGACTGAGGTAGTACTTCTTTTATTATCTATAGTAACTCCTGGAAACTGCATGATACTTTCAAAATGTTTTTCAACTAAAGGAATTAGATAATCGAAATAATGATCACGATTAGTATCATCATAAATTATCATACCCCCTCTTTTAAGTTTTGGTATTGCTAAATCTAAACAACGATTCCTAACTCTACCGTCTATCACTATAATATCGAAATAATTATCTTTAAACTTATCTATAGAGTGTACAAAATCTTTAAAAGATTTACCGCTCGCTGATGAGTGTTTAGCAATATAACCAGGATGCTTAGTTTCGTCTGGTTCTTTTAAAATTAAATTTATATTTATCTTGTCTTGTGCTCTTATTTGTAATTCTTCAAAAAAAGACTTAAAGTACTCTACACTCCATATAGTATTACATCTCTCTGCAAACCAAAAAGTAGAAGCCCCAGAACCCCACTCAAAAATTACATGAGACTTGTTAATATAACTGTCTAAATAAGTAATGCTAGTATCAGTCATAGCAGGAACATTAGTATCTAATAATTTGTAATCAATTCTCTTTTGTATACTAACCATTTTTTATATAATCCCTAAAATCAAATGATTTATCTATTTTATGTTGTCCATAAGCTTTACCTTTAATATTAGACCATACTAAAGAATCTGGAGCTTCATAAAGTTGATCACAATCTTTACAATAATCAATATCATCAAAACGTTTTTCTTTATGTGCTTGCCTTAAACTATTATACTCAGGGGAGTTCCAAATTTCAACAATAGTTTGATCTTCTAAGTGACCTAATACAGCTTTTGAATCTTGTCCTAAAACATAACAACAAGGAACTACTGCTGCATGTTTACCATCTACACCTCCTGCTCTTACATTCAAATAAGGTGCAAAAGGACGACCACAAGATCTTTTTTCTTTTTTGTCTCTTTCATATGGAGTATCATACTGACCGCCCCAATTGTGCATCTGCCAAATTTCAGCGTCAATTCCTAAAGGTTCTATCCAATTTTGACGGTATTCACTAATTTCATGCTCAATTCTATCATTATCTAAGATTAAATGATAAGAAGAAATCGTAGTATAAGAAGCTTTTGCAATTTGCATAAATCTATGAACTTGTCTGTAAACAGTAGAAAAAGCATCTTTACTCATCCAATGAGTATATTGAGTAGGATTATAACCAATTACACTAACTCTAATATTTTTTAGACCAGCCTGAACTAGTTTTTCAGACATAGTTTCATCTAAATTAAACCCATTACTAACAATATTACAGTCTATACCTTTACTAAAAGCATAACTAATATACTCGTCTATATTACGATTTAAAAGAGGCTCTCCGCTTCCTTGAAGGTTTATTTCCTTACACCCTAATTCTACTAATTGAGAAACAATATCGCGATAAGTATCTAAAGGTAATTTTTTAAGAAAGGACTTTTCTCTACCGTCTGTTTGAGGACACATCGGACATGCGTAGTTACATCCACCATTAATTTCTACAGATGCGTGTTTTAAGGTGTTATCCATGAATATTCAATCCTATCTAAAGTTTCTAAGTATGCTTTATCTAGCCAAGGTTTATGTACAGGAGCAGGTTGTGGTATATTTCTTACAGTATGTCTTTTATTGGTTTCATAAAAATCATAGTTTATTAAAAATAGTTTTGACGTAGTGTATTTATGAAACCAATAAGCAGCAATAGTACCTGTTAAAGGTCTAGGTACTTGCATTTTTTCTGTCATAATTTCCCAATCTTCTACAGGCCAAAAGTAGGTATGAGCCCACTCAGTTGGAAAATTACGTCTCATATTTGCACCTTTATTATCCCCATTAGCACGTATAATAAAACGCTCTCCTCCTGATCCCTGCGAATCGTGTTGAAATTTAGGATCTTGTGACTGGTTGTTAAACCAAATATCACAGTCTCCCCAACGACGACTAGAGTTTAATCTAACTAAAACAGGAGCACCTTCAATGACAACTCCGTCTAAAGGAACTCCTGATGATACAATATAAATATCTCTATTATCAATAAAATCAATTATTTCTGAGAGCAATAATCTCTCCATTCATCGGCATAAGGTTGGTTTTCATACCCCTCTAACCAAGGTCCTCCATCAGTAAAATGAACAGCACTTGGTTTAATATCTTTATCGTAGTATCCTAATAAGTAGTTCCACTCTATAGGCAAAGAACCAACTTCTCCGTCATAACACCAAGCAAATTGATGAAGATCGGCAGGGTCATAATTATTAACTAACTCAGGAGTAAGAAGACGACACGCCTCGTGTTCACAATTAAATAACATCAAGGATGACCAGTTCTTCTTTGGATAGAAATGATTTATTTGATTGTCCATTTTAGAAGCAGATTTAGGAGTATAAACATGTTGAACTACTTGAACTGCTTTAGTATCGTCTTTAAGAGCAAATAAGTTAGAAATATCGTCTAACCATAAAAAGTCACAGTCACAATAAACAGCCCAACCTTTGTACCCGCTTAGTGCAGGAACTAAAAAACGAGTAAGAGAGAAAGGAGTAGAAGCTCTATCGTCTTCTTCTCTCCAATAAATTTTTGAGTTTCTTAAATCGTTTTGATCGAGTTTATAGGCTTTAAAAAAACTAGGATGAGCCGTATTTCTAAAAATAGAGTTAACACAGGTTTCATAAGCAACCGATTGTTTAGGGTCATAACCGATGTAAATATTCATTTTATAATACTACTTTTTTTAGGTTTAGACTTTTTTAGACGGGCTTTTAGCTTTCGTAAACCATAATCTTTATACCTAATAATTATCATTAAAGTTGTTCCTTATCAAAATATTTTTGAACATCAAAACTTATTCTATCTCCATAAGCTATTATACAAGCTTCATCACTGTCTAAATGTATTTCTACAATAGTAAAAGTTCCTGTGTCTGTGTTTACAAATACGTATACAGGCCAAAGTTCTTTCTTTTGTTGGGAGGTACGTATTTCACCTATACCACCTAAAATGGCTTTTTCACCCGCTTCATCTAAAAACTTATGAAGAGAGGTGGGATCTCCACATTGTACAGGTTTTTCTCTCCACTGTGTCTCTGCAAAAGCAGAAAAAGAAAAGAGAAAAGTAGTAAAAACTATAATAGTTCTAAGTAAATTTTTCATAATCGTTCGGATCCCAGTGTTTACGATCGTGTACTAGAATTTCAAAGCCTGCCCCAGATAAATGAACTCTATCAACATCGGAATGATTAAAGCCCACCAATTCTCGCATATCCTGAATGATATGATAGTTAACAGGGATTTTATCGACATCCCAATCTCTCCAAGCAACAATACAAGGTACTGTAGAAAGTTTTGATTTAAGCGCAGCTGCAAGTCTCTGTCCTCCGTGTGTACAAACATATTGATCGTTTTTATATATTACACATAGTGGGTATTTTAACCCATCTTTGTTTATGCTATCTATTAATTTATTTAATATAAGCGTCCAACCTTGGTGTCTTTCACGATACCATCTTTCATCTCTAGAAAGTTGGTTGATAATCATATTTTTATCTAATTCAACATATGTTAACACAAATTTTTGTGTTTTATCTGCTGTACCGTTAAATTGAAAAGTCATAGTTCAAAAAATAATATTGGCCGACTTTCTTAAAAGTAGTCTCACCCTTTATTTCAAATTTTGTTTTTATATCTTCTTCTGTTATGAGGGTTGAACATTGTTTTGAGGAAATAACAATAGTTTTACCATAGATACCGTCCCAAGACCACTCTTCAATTCTAAAAGGTATAGAATCTTTTTCTCCGTAAGCTTTTGCTAAAATACGAGTATCAGGCTCTATAGGGACTTCATCAAATATTTTTAGTATATCATTCATTTATTTATTTTCTCTAATATACTTGTAGTTGAAAAGCCTTTAACTGTAGGAACAATATATACACTAGTTAAGTCGTGTCCTACTACTTCGTTAACTTTATAATCGCCACCCTTTACAATTAAGGTTGGCTTTAGTGATTTAATTAAATTGTATGGTGTGTCTTCGCTAAACACAATAACTTCGTCTACCCAAGATAAAATTTCTAATTGTTTTTTACGTATTTCTACAGGATTAATTGGTCTGCTATTGCCCTTCAATCGTTTTACACTATTGTCGTCATTAAGCCCTACAATAAGTTTATCACCTTTTTCTTTAGCCGCCTTTAATAATTCAAAATGTCCTGTGTGCAATATATCAAAACACCCATTAGTAAACACAATAGTATATTCTTTACCCACTTTTTGTATTCTTCTTCCATATTTTCTAGCACAGAATCTATACCACTTGCTATGACTTGCAAGTAATCTTTTTTGTATTTCCATTAAGAAGAGCCTCTTTGTTTGTATCTTAGAAAAACATAAACACCTAATCCAATAATTATGATACCATCTTCGCTAAAAAACATAGAAGCTATAAAAGCTGACATCATTGAAAGTATAAAAGTACCTGCTTCTCTAGTCGCTTCTTTCTCCGGTATCTCTAGCGGGCCGTCTTTCGAAAAGAACTTCCTCCCTATCATCTGTATCAAGTTTGCCAAAATGCTCTACTCCACCACCATAAGCATCAAAATCAAAGTCCAATTGCTGAGATAATTCACTATGATAAACTACAGTAGAACAAGCCATAATTCCAGAAATCCAATTCTCACAAGCATCTCTAATGTAATATTCAGATTTGTCTGAATAATCAATACTTCCGATAAATTTATCATTTTCGTAAAAAGTAACAAAGCTACCTTTTAAATCAGCTATACGATTATTATTTTCATATTTTGACATTTTAGCATCTCCTGTTCCACTCCGTGGAAGACTAGGGGAAATTTCATTTCCCAAAACATTGCCCACAGTGTATTATTATAATAACAAAAAAACCACCTTCATGCAAGCCAAAATTTGGACGCAATGGTGGCGTGACACTAGTTGTGATTTCATCACTGTAGTTGTTAGCTTAGTGAAATATAAATTAAATGAGAAGCAACTGCACACACTTGTAAGTAAAATAAAACATTTTGTTGATGCTGTGTTATCTCATTGCGTTTTCGCCTGCGTTGTGAAACTCCGTTTCTTTTTTTTCTTCCCTAAGAGTAACACAATTCTGACCTTCGGTCAATGATAAAATTCTAAAACTAAGAATTTGCGGATTCTAGAAGGGAATGTAGTGCGACTACGCGATTCGCAGGCGAGATATCATAAATCTGACCTAATGGCTCGTTTAATGATACATGCTTCTTGACGATTCTTTGATGCTTGCAGGGCTTACGATAGGAAGGACAGTTACAGTAACTGCTGATATGATAGACAGCGAGAGGTTTGCTATCCTCTCCCCAAGAAGATACTTCGTACCCAGAATTTGCGCGTCTAACTAAATACATTTATTACTCCGTTAAGGTGAGGAGACGGAATTCTGCCAGGACTCCAGTTTTTCAAGTGATTTTGAGTTGGCGTTGAGATCCGCAGATTGTGCGTCTCCTCAATTTGTTAATTATATATTACCAAAAATTCGAGAGACTAGCAAGTGTAATTTTGCCTAAATTTATATTTTACTAAAAAGCAAAAGGGCGCAACACTAGGTTACGCCCAATTACTTCTAGAAACCTGGTTGCCCAATCTTCTAGAGTTCTCCTTTTGTTGTTCGCTATCTTTCGCCCGAATCTAATTCAGCGGCTTGGCCTCACATGAGGGGTAGCTTACCAAATTTTGAATGTTAAACCAGCACCCGCCCGCCGTTTAACCGTTTACACCAACACAAGTACTAGTGATATACAGGTGGATGAAGTCCGTACATCTCATGTATTGCCCCCCCATGTAAACTAACCTGAATGGGGTGTAGTCGCGAGGCCGAAACCTCCACTACGTCTCCCCCTCGCAGAAGAGCTATGAGAAGAGCGACTTCTCAATCTTTATAACTTATATTAGCATAAAAAGATACACTAAGCAAGTATAAAGTTAACTTATCTACTCCGACCCTTTCGTTTGTTACATAAACTACTCAATCGCAGTTAGCCTACATAGATAAGTAGTGACCACCACCAACCTCGTCAGTCACCTTTGAGGCAGCATACACGCTGTTGTTCCTCCCCGACTTACAGATTGCTTCCTGTAACCAGAACCCCCTGATCATGCTTTACAGCCAACGGCGGGGACTAAGTAAAGTCGAAGTTCGAAAACAAGACAACTTAGTGCGTCAAAGAAGAGTTATCTAGAATAGGCTACTTCTTTGCGGAAGGTTTTTTTAAGTAGGTTATCCTTACCGAAACTACTCAGAAAGAGGAGAGCGATTAAACTAAGGTCCGTCTATGACTGGACTACCTGCTCTTTCTTATATAACTGCCTGGCGGCTCTAATTGCTCTTACCTAAGTAATCAGACCAGGACTTTTCCAGCTGCCAGAAACTTAATTCATGTTCAGCGCTTCGAAGCGAGGTATTAACGCCCCTCTTAGAATTTCAACCCTACCCCTATAGGTAAAATCTATCTTGGCGCCTAGCTTTTTGGTTTTGACGTGAACCCAACCTAGAGGAAACGGTACAAGGAGTATTTATAGACCGCCTCCAAGTCAGGGCGGAGAGAGAAAGGATGAAGGGCGGTTCCGTCCCTTCCGTTGCATCATTAACCGAATTTATCTTGCGCACGTATACCCGAAGGTTGCATATGCTCGGAGGATGATCCCCTTCTCAATCTTTATAACTTATTATAGAATATTTTTAATCATTTAGCAAATATAAAATCACGGGCGAGAGTAGTTTCCGTACTAGCGAAGAGTGTTTTTGAATAGTGCCTAGTGTTATCACACATCATGGGCTTGTCTTGCGTTCCCTACTCGTAGCACTCGCCCCTTGACTTTACAAAAGGTTTTTTTGAAGAAGGTTATCCTTAAAACTTCTATAAACATAATATAATAAATTTTAGCATTAAGCAATAAAAAAGTGGTGGGGAGAATCACGCGTCTCCCCAAGTTTTCAAATTCGAGCGCAAGCGTATACTGGACTAGTCCACCTCTACTCAATGAAAAACTTATACGCGGTGAAAGTGTCGTTTTCACAATACGCTGTGCCTATCGTATGGCACAAGCACGATTGATTTTAGCTTAGAGCTAGGTACTAACAAACCTAACGTCGCGAGCTCAGTGAGTTGCAGCTAGATTTATCGCTCAATCAATAAATATATAATATAAGAAATTTAACGATTAAGCAAACTAAAAATTATTTTAAGTTTAGTATTTGGTTTTATTTTTCATATATAGTTAGTACCTCTTTGACAACAGGATGTCTTTCAATATCTTCATGTTTAAATTCTAAATACTTAATATAGTCTGTAGCACCATGATGAACTAAACAATCCATAAAATGAGCTAATCCGTTTTCTTCATACCCATTATCATGCTGATCTAAATCTCCTGTAAGTATAAATTTAGAGCCTTCTCCTAACCTAGTTAGTAACATTTTTACTTGTTCACGTGTTGCGTTCTGCATTTCGTCTGCAATAACCCAAGAGTGTTTAAAGGTACGCCCTCGCATATAAGCAAGAGGAGCAACTTCTATTTTTTCTTCTTTCATAAAGTATTCAAGTTGTTGAGGAGAAAAATATGTTTTAAGTATATCAGTAATAGGTTTCATCCAAGGATCCATTTTTTCAAGTATATCGCCTGGTAAGTAACCATGTTCTTCATCTACTGATACTGCTGGACGAGTTATTACTATTCTATCAAAATGTCTATCTTGAAACTCTTCTGCACCTTTAGATACTGCAAGTAGTGTTTTTCCTGTACCGCTTGGGCCTGTTGCTATAATTATATGAGTGTGTATATCATTCATTAACCTTAAATAGTAGTTCTGTCTTTCATTTTTTGGCTCAATAGTAACTTTCTTACTTGGTCTAATTGTTGCTAAATTATTATCAACTAACTTAAATTGTGTAGTTTTTCTCGACATAAATTTCTCCTTTGAGTTAAAAAAATAGAGGTCATCGAGACCTCTATCAATTACTAATTTTAGTAATTTCTTGATATTTTTTCTATCTTTTTTTGAGGCTATACTCATTCACCAGCTCTTAAATAGTTTAAAACACTAGTAGCGCTTGAAACTTCAAAAGGTTCTTCTGATGGGTTGTCTTCTTTTCCTTTCTCAATAAAAGTTTTTTCAATATTCATTCCTTTGGTAATAATAGCATATCTCCAAGAACGGTATCCATATCCTTTACTAGACTTATCTACTAACATGCCAATTTGACGAGTAAAATCTGCATTACCATCTGGTAACATTTTAATATTCTTAATGCCTAACTCTTTTGCCCATGCGTTCATTACATGAGAATCATTAACAGATAAACAAAACACATTGTCAATACCGTGTGCTTTAATATCTTCGTATAATAAATCAAATTGTGGTAAATGAGTAGAAGAACAAGTAGGTGTATACGCACCAGGAACTGCAAACAAAATATTCCTACCTATAAAGTAGTTTTCTGTAGCAGCCTCTACCCATTCTCCATTTTCTCTAATTTTGAAGATTGTGTTCGGAAGTTTAGTTATCATTTTCTAATTCCCCCTCCTTTCTTATTATAGTTTCTAATTGTTCAGATATATGATCAATTGTTTCTTTTAATAGTTGTTTTTCTATTTCTAACTTTAATACTCTGTCTTTTATTGTATTAAGCTCTTCTTTCAGCGTACTCATGTTATCCTACTCCTGGCGATCCAAAACCTAATGCTTGAGGACCTGTCGGTGATAATTCAAAAACAGAATCTACTGCATAATACCCAGAAGCAAAAGGAAATCTTTCAATCTTATTAGTCCCGCTTGAATCAGTCATTAAATAAGCTTCATAAGCACCTGATATAGCAGTGCCTTTAGATTGTTGAGTGTGTACATAAGGAGCCTGTGGCGCTTGAGGCCCTCTTAGTTCTCCAAACCATTGATCTCTATTTTCACCGTAACCGACTGTTCTACTATAACTAGCCAAGGGTATAACCGAAAAACCTGTTAAACCAGGAGTACTTGTAACAATATAACCAAGGTTACTCCAAGCGTACATTCTACCGCTTTCTGGAAAAGATCCTAAATCAGTTTTAGTGATAGAGGAAGAACCAGAAGCTCCTGCAAACCTATCAATATCATTATAATTAGTATTTCCGGCATCACTAGGATATTTAGAAGCACCCGCTATTTGATAACCATAATCCATACTAGCGCCTGAAGCTTGTTCCATTCTAGAAGTAGTTAGAGTACTAGATTCAGCAGCATTAGTTTCAGAAGGAAAGACAAACTGTTCCATAGTACTAACTGCTGCTTTTGGACCTGTGATATTACCTGTCCAACCACCTGCTACATAACCTCTATTACTAGTACCTAAAGAAAATCCTCCGTGCATGGCTCTACCAGTAGTTAGTGTGTCTACTGAAGATGCTATTGTAGTACTAGGAAAAGTAAAAGAAGCAATATCCGTAGTCATTCCTTCATTAGTAGGAGAATTATAATGCCCATATCCTCCCGCTGAGTAAGCTTTATTAGTACTATCTGGAGATATTAACACTGCATGGTTAGTAAAAGTATGAGAACTAGTTAGAGTTCCTGGGTCTACAGCGACCCCACTTCCAGAGGTAAGTGGAAAGTAAGTTACCTTTCTTAAAGAAGTGTTTGAAGGCTCATTAATGCCGCCGCCGCCTATAGAGCCTCCATATGCTTTATTTGATCCAGCAGAGTGATTAGGATAATAGTAACCAGGTTCTCCACTATAAGGACCTACAGGTGGGTAATTAATCATTCTATTAAAATAAACATCTCCTGCACTTGGAACAGAGGCAGCATTAGCAGTGTGCTGAGTAGGTGTTGAGGTTGGTACGTATTGTGAATAAGAATAAGCTGGCACAGAAGGAACATTAGTGTTAAATCTAAGGTAAGCAAAACCTGGTTGAGCTTGATCTGCATAAGAACTATTTCCCATTATAGCAGTAGGGGTGTCACTAAATCCCTCATGCCCAGGAAAACTTACAGGCCCTTGTCTGCTACCGCTTGTATAAATTTTACCGTAAGTAGCTGGAAAAACAGGAGCTTTCCAATTTCCTCCCGAACCTTTATTAACGGTTAAAGAGCCTGATCCAGGATATGCCGGACCTGTGATAGGTACATTTCCTGGAAACCCAGATACTGTCATAGTATTAGGAAAAGTAAGAGTATATCCTACACCTCCAGCTCCTTGCATCTGTCCGAAAGTTCCAGGCCATGCCGATATAGGTCTATTATGTTCTAAATTGACACCTGCATATCCAGCACCGTCATTAGTGTGTGTAGGTGTTTTAGCGCTTGTTCCTGCAGGTAAGGATCCTGCATTACCCCCATCTCCGGCTTGTCCTAGTTTAAGTGCTAACATAGACCTGTCTGTAATAGATATAGCATAAGGACTTTCTGTAGGCGCAGGAGAAGCTAACTCTGGCTGAGTATCCCATCCATGACGTCTATAACCTTTTTGTAAAAAAGAAAGTTGCTGTGCAGGACCATCTGTTGCGTTCGTATAAGGAGTAGAGGGTATAAATCCTACGGCATAAGGCATACCTGCATCAGCAGCATCAGCGTTTCCCTCTAGCATACCTCCTCGTTTACCTTGAAGACCTCCACCAGCTACTACGTAGTTAGTACCATTAATATTAACTGTAGTAGTACCTCCACTACCGTCTGTAGGGGCTGATCCTATGCTAACCGAAATTGGAGTAGCAGGTGTAACAGGTATAGAGACAGGATGATAACCATGAGCACCTGCTCCTCCTCCTCCAGCTCCTGCCATGTCTGTTTGATAAGTATAATGAGGCACCCACCACAGCCCTCCATCATAACTAGTAGGAGCTTCAACACCTCCAGGACCATCTCCACCAGTATAAAGATAAGGGCCTGTGCTACCCCCAGCACCGATTGCAGTCCAAATTTGTACTGTAGATACTCCTTCTCCTACTAAATCACCTACTGTAGACCCTAAAGGAGCAGAAGGAGCGTCAAAAGCCATATCAACAACACCTGCTTTTTTATAAGCAGTAGAAGTATTTTCACTAGGAGACCCTGTTCCAGCATCATTAATACCTGTAACTACAAACTCATGAAGAAGTCCTTGGGGTGTTGTAGCATTTGGTATTTGAATAGTAGTAGGAGAAGAGGTAATAGGAGTACCATTATGATCTACATATAAGTAATTATAGGCTCCGCCAGCAGGGGCTGATCTATACCCTATTGCCCAACTATCAGCAGTCTCTCCATTAGTATTCTCAGTCCATGAAATATCAAAGCCAAAAAAAGTATCTTCAGAAGTAGCAGCTGTAATAACAGGAGCAGGGTGAACAGTGGCTTGAATATTATGAAGTTCATCTAAAGAGATAGTAGTTCCTGGAGTGGAAGGTATCGAAGATGTTACAAAAGGATCGCTAGAAGTGCCATACCCATACTTCTCCCCTGGTGCAAGAACATTTCCAACACGATAGTCGTCTAACGATCCAGGGGCTGTTCTAAGGGGAGAGTATAAATCCTTAAGGTTTTGAAGGGAGATTGGTCCTGAAGTTGGAGTTCCCATTATTTTTCCTCAATTTTTGCTTTTAATTCTTTAATAGCTTGAATGAGAAGAGGCACAACTCTACTATAATCAACAGCTAAATAACCATCTTCTCTAGTTTTTACTGCTTCTGGGAGTATTTCTTGAAGACTTTGTGCAATTACGCCCACATCGTGACCCTCTAAATGCTTGTAATTAAGGCCGGCCTCCCTTGCGTTCCAATCAAACTCAACTCCGGTAATAGAATCTACTTTATCTAATGCGGAAACAATTGGGGTTATATTTTTCTTTAAACGAGAATCAGAAGTATTAAATGCTTCGACATCTCCACCTGCGTGAATAGCTCCTTCGACCCCTAAACCACCTGCTGTAATGATAAGAGCACCTGTATCTTTTGAAGTTGATGCGGTAGCATCTGTTACAGAAAGTGAGTCGGACTCGAGAGTAGTAAAGTTACCTGTACCGGGTGTTGTAGCTCCTACATTAGTTCCATCAATAGCGCCTCCATCAATATTTACTGTATTTATAGTAACTGTTGTACCATTAAAGGTAAAGGTAGAGGCGTCTTGCAATTCTCCACTAGCACCAGCATAAATAACTCTACCAGAAGTTAAATCAGCCACATTAGCAGAAGCTACTTTTAGCTGTGTTCCTTGTTTAACATGAACATTACCAGAACCGTTAGGAGATAAAATTATATCACCATTAGTGTCAGTAGAACTTATAGTTCTTCCATTAAGTTGTAACTGATCAACTAAAATATTAGTAGCGACTGAGTTCGTACCAATAGTGACGTCATCTATAGATCCACCATTAATATCAACAGACTGAGCGGTAAGAGTAGTACCATTAAATGTCAAATCTGCATCAGTAACTATTTGACCACTTGTTCCTGTATATAAAACTCGATTTATAGTTTGTCCTGTTACATAAACATTTGGAGATATTAAATCTCTTTGAGGACGAACATCTCTTGCGTATACGTCTTGATAACCAGTAACTGAAAGAGAACCTGCTGTTGTACCGTCATCAGTAGTACTAAAAGCAGACCAACCATCGTTTGCTTCATCCCAAACCCAAGCCATATTGTCCACAGAAGGACGGTACACTAATAGCCCAGCATCATAAGAAGCAGGAGCAGCCTGATTATTAGCAACAACAATTAAAGGATCTTGTACTAAAAGGTTAGTAGCATCAGAAGTAAATGTTGAGCCTTGAACTACGAAATTACCTTCTACAAGCACATCTTGTTCAAAGGTTTTATCAACAGTAAAGTTTTGAGAACCAGAATGAATAGCAGTTACATTATCTTGTACTGTATTAATATTAGAAGTTAAATCAGCATGTAATCCTTGTGACGCTGTGTTAGCTGTTGTAGCAAAATGATGAAGGTTGCCTTGTACTAAATTGACATTACTAGAAATGTCAGCATGAACAGAGCTAAATCTAGTATTAGAGTAAGCACCTAGCGCATGAACGTTTCCTTGAATAATATTAATACGAGAATTAGAATATGATCCTAAAGAATTAACATTCCCTTGAACAGTATCAATATTAGTATTAGCAGCATCTACCCCAAATATTAAAGAATTTATGGTTGTGTTTGTTGTAGAAGCAAAATGATGTAGATTAGTTTGAACTCTTCCTGCTGCAATATCTTGAGTAAGCGTAGCACCAATGATAGTAAGGTTACCATTAATTCTTAAATTACCGTTAATCTGAAACTGAAACCCAGGTTCTAAGCCTCCAGGACCCACAACAGTTTGATCACCAAATTCATCATTAGCTATAAATCTAAACCCATTGTTTTGATCACCGCATATAAACGATTCATTAACAGAGATAATGTTTGCACCGCGTAATGCTCCATGCATATTTATGTTTCTAACTTTTGCATCTCTGCTACCAATATCCATAGAAGAAAATAGTATTGTTCGACCTTCTTCGTCACTAAAAGCATATGCTCCAAGATTACGATCTGGAACAATAGAGGTATTAGCAGTTAGTATACGATTATATTTATAACCATCGCTAAAAAACCCAGCACTGTGAGCATGATCTACTGCAAAGTATCCATTGTAAGTTATAGGAGAAGGAAATTTAACATTACTTTCATAAGCAGTTTTAAAAATAACTCTTGCAGTAGTAACAAAAGCATTACCATTTTCTGTTGTGAATGTTAGTCCTCCTGATTCAATAGAAGCATTGTTTAAGACAGCATTATCTATTACAGGAAATCCATTAATACGAGTACCTTGTGACATATGTAAATTAGAATTTACTACAGAAGGCGTGCCTGGGCTATCATTCAAGGTTAACCCTTGCATGGTTACAGTAGTAATATTAACATTATCTAAGGAAGTTTGTACTGTAGAATCACTAATACCTAAATTATCAATTGCTCCACTTATATTATTGGAGCCAGTACCACCAAGGGAGACTGGGACTATAGTTGCCATTTATACCTCTCAAAAAAAATTCTTGTATGTTGATATGATACAAGAATTAATTTAGTTTGGCAATTGGTATTTTTGTTACTTTAGCTTTTACTACCGATAAAACAAATGGTCTCCAATAATCGTAGTTAATTTTTTTTCGTCTGCCCATTCAGGAGATACATAGTAAGCATGATAATGAATAGACCCTTCTGTAAAGTCGTATCTTTCGGTATCTAAAAATTCTTCTATATGTATCTTTATATCTAGCCAAATTTCTCGATTGTTAATAACGTCTTTTACTCCATCACAATACCAAGAAAACTGACAACGATTTTTCACGGGATAAAAAATACGTTCATCATCTGTTAGTGTTTTGTCCTTGCGTGTTTTCCAGCTTTCCCTTACAGGTCCTTCTAATACTACTTCGCAAATTGTGTTAGGGTATTTTTCGCTTTTTACTCTATTTAATACAACTAAAACTATAGCAATTTGTCCTGCCAAAGATTGAGTATTAGCCTCAAAATAAGCATTAGTTGCTAAACAGTCTAAGTCATTACTTAGTAATTCCATCCCTTTTGCTTCTCCAATCGTAAGTAGGAGAAGAAGCGCGCTCAATATCTTCTTCAATACATTTGTCTCCTTGCTGAACTTCTAGTATAAATAATGGCTCAGTAGTAGAGTAATTACATAATTGATGCCAACTTCCTTGATCAATATCAATTGTTTCATGTTGTTTTACTATTTGACCAGGTACTACTCGTGTATTATACACATACGCAGTTCCTTTAACTACATACCAATGTTCAGACCTATGCTCATGTTTCTGAAAAGATAATTCTTTATCTGGTAAAACATGAAGTTCTTTTACTTTAACAGACCCATAATCTTTTAACACAGTCCATGTTCCCCACTCACGAACACAATGCTCGCCTGCCCAATTAGACAATAAATGAGATGAAGAAGAGGTTTTTTGTCCTCCTACGTTCCATAGTAGCTCGATATCATTAACTAAACAATAATCAACTTCTGGAACATTAGTATTAGACCTATCCCCACCGTTAGCAAAATATAAAAGATTATCCTCTATACCATATATGTCTTTAAACTCTTTTAGCCCACTTAGAGCAGTACCATCACTGTCACTCATCACAATAACTTCACAAACTCCTTTGATAGAGTTCATAATATATTGTCTTTGATCCTCATCCATAAAAGGTTTGCCCTTTTTGTTAGCAAGCCAACTATCAGAATTAAGTAAAATAACTACATTACCTAATTCTGCTGCTTCCTCAATCATCTCTAAATGACCTTTGTGAACAGGGTCAAAACCCCCGCTTACTGCTACATACTTATTTGTCATATTTAATTTCTCACAAATTGGAGCGGCATAGGAGAATCGAACTCCTCTACATAGCTTGGAAGGCTAGTGCATTACCACTATGCTAATGCCGCATTGGTGACTTCGGAAGGATTCGAACCCTCGACCCACAGCTTAGAAGGCTGTTGCTCTATCCAGCTGAGCTACGAAGCCCTAATCTAAATCGATTATCTCCTCGATTTCTTGGAATATTTCTTTAATCTTAACCATTTGATCTGGTAAATGAACTATTTCTGCAGGATCTTCTAATATTTCTTTTATTGCTGATAATTTTTCACAGATCTCATCTGACTGATGTGGCATAATCATTTAGGTGTACCCATAACTATTCTTCGATATAGTTTTCTAAAGTATGAATCATATCTTCATATTTGGAAGCTTGCTCTAGTTCACCCTCAATTGCTTCCATAATATCAGGGTGTTCTCCGATTCCTGCAGGATTAGCTAGATATACTTCTATATTAGCAAGATGTTTATCAAGATGCCCCTCTAAATGTTTTCTAGTAGCTCGTACTAAAGTTTCTCTAAGATTATACATTTTTACTCCTTTGACCAATCATAAAGTTTTTTTGTGACGCTATACGTGTAATCATAAATAGCGATTATGTGTATAAGTATAACAAAAATAAGTAGAATAAGCAAGAACGTTTTCATTATTTTTCCTTCTTTTGATACTAAACCCTACTAGCTGCCACCATATTTGTTAACTCACTAGTGATAGCCATATTTTTATGCTTTTTATACTCTGTTTCCATTAACTCTTGATTTGGTAAAAAGGGGTTAAGAAATACCTGTCTCAGTTCAGAATAAAACATCTTAAACTCTTTTCCATGAGGTTTAAGTCTGCTCATTTTATGAAAATATTTGTGGTTATATTGAGCCGCATGAGCCATCTCATGTGTTATATGATGTAATAGTTTGTGTTCTAGATTGTCTGTAAAAAAACCTCCAATAACTTTATCAGAATCAAAAGACGCATATTCATAAACACGGCGAGGAGCATTATAGTTTTCGTCAGGAACAGCAACACTCATAGCTATAGAAACAATTGGTCCCCCATTACGCCACCCACCTCTTGAACAACGACGACGTTTCGACCAATCAAGTTTTGCTTCTATTAAAGCAAATTTCTTTGCACTAGATATTTTACAGTGAGTATGCAGCCATTTTTCTATATCGTTGATATAATCATCTGCTAATTCGTTCCAATATCTGCGATTCATTTACCTATATCCTTTATGTTGTTCATGGTTACAATAGTATAAGCTCCTTTATTAAACGCAGGAGCAGTAGGAAAAATACGCTTTTCTTCGCCACAATCTAGGCACGTATTGTAACCTAATTGTTTTCTCCTTATAGAGAAGTCGTCTCCGCAGTCTTCACAAATTGCAGTAAAATTTTTCTTGCTAAAATTGTTATTTAGTGTTATCATAGTCATATGAAATTATCCAAACATATACAAAAGTTTTCACAACAGTTATACGAAAAATATAAAAAAGTAAACCCAATAGAAATTATTACTAATTATCATTTTATAAGAGATGGTAAAGTATTTTATATTGAAAATGCTGAAGAAAATATGGTGTTTCCAAACTCTTATAAAAATACTATATCAAAAATAAAAGCAAAGAGCAAGAACACATTTAAAGTAGAAGCCTTTGAAAAGTATGATGAGTTTATATCAGATATATGTAATTACCAAAATAAAAAAGAATATATAGACTGCCATCTATATTGGGGGAAAGTAGGAAAATCTAGTTTTATAAGTCATGTAGATCCTTATGATGTAGTAATTTTATTACTATCGGGAAATAAAAAAATGATATTTCCTGATACTAACGAAGAAATCATACTAAATCCAGGAGAGATTGTGTATATACCAGGTAATAAAGCACATTATGCAGACAATTTAACAGAAAATGTTTCTTTAAGCTTTGGTATCAGAAGATATTATAAAGAAATAGATTTAAAGTTACAAACATTACAGATGGAAAAAGATGAAGAATATAACAGTATATCTGAAAACAACTGAAACTTGTCAATTAAATTGTAAACATTGTTTTACCAATGGTATAAATGGTAAAAAAATATTTTTTAATTCAGAAAAAACTCTTAGTTGGATGAAAAAATTAAGAGAGTTCTATAAAGATAGTCATATTCATTTTGAGTTTCACGGTGGAGAACCTTTTTTAGCTCCTCTATCTGATATGAGGTATATAGTTAGTCAAACAAGAGACTGGGAGAATATTTCTTTTGGTATTACTAGTAATCTTACTTTTAAACTAACTGAAGACAAAATAAATTTTATTATGGAAGATTTAAAAGGTGTCATAGGAACATCTTGGGACATGAGTATTAGATTTTCTAACGAAAAACAAAAAGCATTATGGGAAGAAAATGTACTAAGATTAAAAAATTTGGGAGCTTACATAACACTATTTGTCAGCGTTACAAAACAGCTTTGTAACACTGATACTCAAGAAATTATAGAGTATATAAATACTCTCAATGTTGATATTGTAGATTTTGAAAGATTAACGGGACACGGTAACGCACAACTGCACCCAGAAATATTCCCAACTAATAAAGAACAAAGTAATTGGTTTCTAAAATTATATAAAAACACCAGTAAAAAAAATTGGGAAGATTCTTTTATTAAATCAATGGTTAATACTAGAGTTAATGGTAATCAAACCGCAACTTTTTGCAGAGATTGTGAACAAAAACTATTTACCATTAATGCAGATGGTAGTATTAGTGGTTGTCCTAACTCAGCACCTGAAGAAGTATATGGAACAATAGAAGAAGAAATTTGGGAACTTATAGTTAATCCAAAGCGAATGAAAATAATTGCTTGTGAAGCAGCACGAGATCCTAGATGTTATGAATGTGATGTTTTTGATATTTGCGGAAGTGGTTGTCATCAGCTTGAGTGGGACGAAACACATTGTCCATCGCCAAAAGAGCTATTTAGATTATTAAAAAACACCCCTATAAAGGAGTTAAAACAAGGAGAGTATTATGTCAGCAATTAATACAGGAGATGAGGTAAGTAAAACCGCTGTAGTAAATAGATTTAATGAAGTTATGAGAAGTCAGATTAATCCAATAATTAATGTAGGAACTTCAACATCTTTTAGTAGTGGTAATTATAATAAATTTACTAACGTGCCTAGTGGAGGAGTTCCTTTTTCAGTAATCGGAACCCCTACTGTAGCGCCAGCTGTTACTGGAGGACTAGATACTATTGTAGACGCATCTGATCTTGCGACTTATTTAAGAAATTTAACTCGTGATTATAGTGGAGTTAGAATAACAACATACAGATATAGGTTTAATAGAACAGGATATCCTAGCGGAAACGGGCAAAAAGTTATATCTTATAGAACTACAGATTATGTACATTATGACGGAAATGCTTATAAACAAACAGTTGCAGACAGTAGTGCCACATATAACATTGAAGAAGGTGATTTAATAGATGCATCAGACTTTGAAGGTTATATAGCAGATTTATATAGTCAGTGGAATTCACTAAAAAATAATAGAGTAACGGTATTAGTAGATACCTGTCATGCTAGTTGTCATGGAAATTGTCACGGTTCGAGGGGAAGACGATGAGAATAATTAAAACAAAAGCTCCTATTGATGTGGAGTACTTACAAGAGTATTTTTCTTCAGAAGAAAAAATTATTTTTGATATAATGTATTTCGATAGTGATATAAAAGGAAAAACTTTTATCAATTATGTTGCTAATTTAGATATTAATTTTGAAATAAACTTTTATAAAACTACACAAGAAGAAAGATATGAACTATTAAGTATTTATTTTACGACTAATCTATTAGTAAATTGTAAACAACTTGAACTAGGACTAACTTATATAGTATTAAAATATAATAACTGTAATACTGAAGACTTTTATTCTTTTTCTATTTTAGATGAAGAATGGACAGATAAATTTATTGAAGAACATAGAATACCGTTACTAAATACCACAGATTTTTTAGAATCTCTTCCAATAACGGCTTTATCATATGTAGATGCTTTAAAAGAGTTTGTTAATCAAGAGTTGAAAAACTACGATATCGTAGAAGACCCTGAAATTTTAGGTAAAAATGTAGTAAACCTACTAAATAACCCCTTTACTTTTCAACTATACAAAACTTCTGGTAGTAGAAAAAGATATTTTAAACACTATTCTGAAGAGTATATTTACGATGAATTAAATCTTTATGGGTGGATGGATAAACATAATGTACCTTTATTAGTTTTTGTAACGGGGATAGCTTCTGGTGTTTTGCCTAGTAAATAAAGTTTATTTAGACTATAATTTTTGTTATACAAATGAAACTCCTAAAATATTAGTAGGTTGTAACGACTCAATACCTAATGCTTGGAATATTTTTACAACTGTAGATTCTTTTTTTAATAGTAACACATTAAAAAACATAAAGAAAGAGACAGAAATATTAGTTCTAGCTAACCAAGATGATTATGTAAAAATATTAACCACTTATCTAAAATCTATACTTCCAAATCATACTATAAATTCCCTTTATCATTTTTATAAACTTCTATACCAAAAACATGCATATCTTCATGGTAGATCGTGTTTAGCACACGATGATGCTTCTATAAATTTAAATTCACCATGGGATAGTATTGTTTTTCTATCTTTAGAAGAATTTACTAAGATATACAACGAATGTAGTATACACTATTTAGATGAATCATATAAAAAAGGTGCTTGTATAGAATTACAGTTAGCGAGCTATCTATCTAATACAAAAACTTTATATAAAGATGTTTTATATAAAAAACTATACAAAGTGATAACTGCTACAGCCTTAAATGAAATAACTTATTGGAAAATGAATGTCATGTGTCAATTATTTGAGCTTGGAGACTTAATAGAAGGAGTAGATTACGGATCACATTTATATGAAAATGCAAACTATGAAGATTTAAATATACCTAAAGAGTATAATTGGTTAATGGACTCAAATGTTAAAGCTTATCCAGATTTAGAGTATGTACTTAATAATTATGATTTAAAAACTATATTTAAACTATACAGAAAGTCAGTAATGAAGTACGGTCATAATGGTTTTTATAATAGTGAAAAATTAATGGAACTTTTTATAGAAGATAAAGTAAAATTAAGAGAAATAATAAATATAGATATTAACACCATATATGCAGGAGGTAATATAGGAGAATATCAGTATCAAGATAAAGTTACTCATTACTTACTTCGTTATTTTTACTTACTCTGTAAAGAGAAGAGGTATGATAAACTATATGAGTACTCATTAGAAGAAAAAACCTCAAAATTTAAACCTTTTGTAAACAAAGAAAAAAGAAGTACTAAAAAAGTAAGAGAATGGACATTAAAAGATCATCATAGTTTTAGAGAAGGCTATGTATAATACAATTTTAGATAAAAAAGCGTCTACTCTAGGTGAGGTTATAGTAACACTGTTTGAACACTGTAATCTTGCGTGTAGTTTTTGTTCTCAAAATCATAATTCATTTGAGGGTGTAGAATCTATCCCAGAAAAATACTTTGCGATAAAAAGCGTCTACGAAGACTTACGCTCACAAAATAAAGAACAATTTTCATTTCATTTTATGGGCGGAGAGATTTTGAGTGATCAGATTTCAAATCAAATTTTGAATAAAATTGAAGATTTAATTCTTAGATGTCAGCAATCATTTGAAAACAGTGAATTTCTAATAACCTCCAATATGGTATGGAGTAACAGAGATAGAGTAAAACAAATACTAGATAGATTGAATATCAAACTAGCAGTTAGTTACGACCCTGCAGGCCGCTTTAATACTAAGCAATTTGAACAGTTTATGGGTAATGTTAAATACTTCAAAGAGTATATCACTACGGTAAATATAATATTAACTGCTCCTAACATTTATAAATTCTTATCTGATGAAATAATAGGTTTTGATTATCTGTACGAACATTTTAATGTATACTTTGACTATTATACTCCTGAAAAAAACGCTAGTATAAACTGTCCTACAGACGTAGAACTATTAAACATATTTAAGTATTTGTCTAGTAATTATCCTAAAGTAGCACCAATAAACAAGTATTTATCTGGAGAAACTAAGAAAAATTTAACTTGTCAAAGAACAAAAGTAATAGCTGCTGATGGAGAAATAGGTCACTGTAATTTACTAGTTGGAGGCAACTATAGAGCATTAGCCCATGATAGTAGAGATAAAATGGAAGCTAAATGGATAGAAGGCTTTAATTGCTTAATGTGTGATCATTTTAGTAGGTGTGGATTAGGTTGTTTTCAAGAAAATCATATTTTGCCAGAAAAAAGTACTATGGAACATTGCTGGATTAAAGATTATTGGGAGTGGTTAGATGGAACTCATAATTAAACCGACAGAACGTTGCAATTTTAAATGTACTTTCTGTTCTAGTACAAAAATTGCAGATTCTAAATCTGTCGAACTGGAACACAAAAAAATATTTACTTTTTTAAAAAGGTTTCCACACACTAATACTATTATTGTGAATGGTGGTGATCCCTTAATGATGAAACCTAGTTACTATTGGAAAATAATTAAATATTTAGAAGATAATAATTTGGATACTACAATATCTTTAACAACTAATTTATGGCCTTTTTATACTAAACCATCTAAATGGTTATCTCTTTTTCAACACCCTAGAGTAGGAGTTTGTACTTCTTTTCAATATGGGGGAGGCAGATTAAAAGGAGATTTTACAGAATTTAGTGAAAAAGATTTTTGGAATGTTTCAGATAAAATGTTAGATCTTGTAGGTTACAGACCTGATTTTATTTCCGTAATCACAAAAGAAAATGAAGACAGAGCAATAGATAATGTACTCTTAGCTAAAGAAATGGGAGTAGTGTGTAAACTAAACTATGCTGTCGCAAGCGGCCCAGAAATAAAATTTCTTAATGGAATTAAAATGGGATTAGAAAACTATACTTATCTTTTAGCAGATATATATGAAATCTATCTTAAAATATATAAACAAGGATTAGCAGATTGGGAATATAATACTACTCAATTGTTAAAGAGATTTTCTTCTAATACTACTTGTCCTCAAAATCGAAAGTGTGATGAAAATATTAGAAATTTAAATCCTGGCGGAGACTATTATTCTTGTGGAGCGTTTGGAGATGATAAAGAGTATGAAATAGATTTTAATAAAGAAATGAAACAAGATAAAGTAGAAACTCCTCTACAGAGTTCTATTGAATTATTATCTTTAAAAAAATCTTGTTTCACTTGTCCTATGTTTAAAATCTGTAATGGATGTAGAAAAACTATTAGTGATTTAAAAAGACTAAAATTGACTGAAACACATTGTAGAAAAATGAAATCTCTTGCTCCAGACATTATAGAAATATGTGGATTAAAAGAGAAAGTAACGGAGTATATAAATGAAGAAGCTTAATTATACTAAGCTATGGCCTACAACCATAATGACTGGTTATATAGATAAAGAATTAGCAAAACAACTATTTTTAGATGTAACAACAGAGGGCTATAATAAGGAAGATAAATGCGATGTTTTAAATCTATTTACTTTAGAGTGTGAGTCAATTCAAAAGTTTCGCAAAAATCATTTAGTACCTTATATAAAAGAATATATAAAAGAGATATTAAACATAGAAAATCATTATGATTTAAAAGTATATGCTTGGCCACAGTATTTACAAAAAGGTATGAATGTAGGTATTCATAACCATCCCGGAAATCATATTTCTGGAACTTTATGGTTAAACGACAGTGATGCTCATTTACTAATGATAGATCCCAGAGGCAATGCTAATATGATGGATTTTGGTTATGTAGATTTAGAAAATCTCATCAAAAAAGGAATTGCTCTTGAAAAAGTTAAGTTTAAAGCAACAGGGATGGCATATTATGCTCAAGATTGGTTATACGGTAATAAAGATTTATATGGCGATTATGTAGATTACCATGTCCCTTCTGATAAGAACACTAGTAAAGTAACTTATTCTATTAAACCAGAAATAGGTAAATTTGTAATATTCCCTTCTTATATATGGCATGAAGTAGAACCAAACATAAGTAACATGCCCAGGGTAAGCATTTCTTGGGACGCAAAAATAATACCAAAAACAGGCAATGAAAAAATATACGTGTAAAAAAGCGACTCTAAAAGATTTAAATATATTAATAGCTCTTTCATATAATATGAAAAAAGATGAGATGTATGAAAAAGATGATCTTAAATATCTTATTGATAATGAAATAGTTGAGATATTGTATCTTGATAATCTAGCAATTGGTTACTATACAATCATAAAACATAAAAAAGGTAACTATTTAGAAACAGTGTTAATAGATAAAAAATACCAACATACAGAAGCTATTATAGAATTAGGTAAAATAGCTGTTCACCCCAAAAACGGAAATCCTTTATGGGGATTAAGCAAGTATAAAAGAATTGATATACTATTAGAAAAATTCGGATTTAAACCAAAAGAATATGAAATAATTAAAGGAGTTAAATATAGATGGTGGATAAACCGTTTTCAGTCTCAATAAATCCTAGTTACTTTTGTAATTTTAGATGTGATTTCTGTTATCTAACTCCAGAACAACTTGGAGATCAAAAAAGAATTGATCCTAAAAAACTAGACAAACTACTATCTGAAATACCAAAAATAGATCATGTCGATTTATATGGGGGAGAAATTGGAGCGCTTAAAAAATCATACTATGAAGAAATTAAAACCGTTATACGCAAATACTATAATGATTATATCAATATTAATACTAATTTTTCTATGCTTGACGATAGATTCTTCGAAGATGACATCACTCTTTCCGTCTCATATGATTTTTCAGCAAGAGAAAAGTCAAGTTTAGTGTATAATAATATGTTAATGAGCCCTAAACCTTTATCAGTATTAATATTAGCTTCACAAGAAGTATTAAAAATGAATGTTGATAATATGATTAAACAGTTAAATACGTGTAAATCAATTATATCTGTAGAAATAAAACCGTATAGTATCAATCAAGCTAATAAACAACCTGTAACTCATAAAAATTTTGAAGAATTTATCATAAAGTGGATAGATAGTCCTATACAAAAACGTTTTGAATTTCAAAATTTAAACAGGTTAAAAAGAAGCATTAAAAAAGAGTACAATGCTTATTCAGATGACCATATTTATATTACTCCAAATGGAAAGTATGCTGTTTTAGATTTTGATTCAGAAGATAAAGAGTATTTTTTAGAATTTTCTAATTATTCAAATTTTGAACAGTGGGCATGGACAGAAAAAAGAAACCTTTCAACAGTGTGTCAAAACTGTTCTTGGAAAGGACATTGTTTAACTGAGCACTATAGACATGTTAAAGATTTAAAAGATAGCTGTAATGGTTATATAAATTTATTGAGTAGGTATTGTAATGCGTTTTAGTTTTTCAGACCATATAAATGATTTCGATCAACACATTAATAGAAGTATTATTTCTTATGACAAACTTGTGCCTATGATTATTACTATGTCCAGGTTTTTTATCCAAGATAATACAACAGTATATGATTTAGGGTGTTCAACAGGTAGAACACTTAAAAAATTAAAAGAAGAAAACTGGGCAAAAAATATTACATTTATTGGAATAGACAAAGAAGAAAGGTTTTCCAAGCATTGGAAAGACGCAGATATACAATATTTAATTGAAGACTTAAAAAATTACAAATTTAAAAAAAACAGTTCATTGATGTTATCTATGTTTACTTTACAGTTTTTAACAACATATGAAAGAAAAAATATACTGAAAGAAATATATGAATCTTTAATAACAAACGGGGCGTTAATTTTATGTGAAAAAGTTTATTCTGAAGATCCACTAATACAAGATGTGTTTACTTTTTCTAACTATGATTATAAAACTAAATATTTTTCACACGAAGAGATACTTAATAAAGAAAAAGAACTAAGAGCTGCTATGAATATATTAGGAATAAATAATTTAATAGACGAAATTAAAGATATAGGTTTTAAAAGAGTTGATTGTTTTTGGAAAGCATATAATTTTATAGGATTATTAGTTGTAAAATGATAAAATATAGTAAAATATTAGAAAAAGGATTTGATTTTGGAAGTATAGATTTACTTCCTATAGAAAAGCAATTATTATCTCTTAATCTACATAAAAACAAAGAAGCAAAATTAGGAAAAGAAGTTAGTTACTGTCATTATAATGTATCTTCTAAAATAAGAAATCACTTAGTGTGTGAGTTAAAAAATATAGTAGACCCTTATTTACTATCTATAGTATCTAAGATAAAACAATTTGATGCCTATAAAACTGCCAAAGAAGAATATTTTGAAATGCATACAGATTCTTCTTTTGGAGGTTTAGTCCAAATAATGATATACTATATAGAAGAAGGATTAAAAGGTAGAGAACTATTATATGGCACAGAAAAGAATATAAACGTAATAAAACCTTATACAGGATTAGTAATATTTTGTGATCAACTAAATAAAACTTGGTTACATGGTACTAACCCTCTAAAAACTAACCACTATAATTTATGTATTACAACAATAGTATGAATAAAAAAGAATTTTATAAAAAACTACATTATGAAAAAAAGAACTGGCTTCATGAAAATGGAAGAGTAAACAGTACGACTGAAGGTACTAACTGGGTAGGTGTTTCTATTTCTCCATATATGAAAGATTTTCAATCACAAATTGATCCAGGTATATGGCCTCTAGTAAAAGAACTTATAAATAAACAATACTTGCCTTGTTCTTCGTGTGAAGCACACGATTGGAAAGAAGAAGCTTTTGTAGTAATTTGTTTTGGTTCAGAAGAATCAAGAAACCGTTTTGCGCAACAAATGATAAAAGCTACTATACCTCAATATAGAATATTTTTTCAAGAATCACAAATAAACATAAATGTATATAATCCCTTTACTAAAACAGAAATTATTACAGAGGATCCTACAACTGACGAAAGTCAGAACTGGTTCAAAATAAATGATGAAATATACTGGACTGATGGACATACAAAAATAGACCAGAATGTTTTAGATAGAGAAACAGAAAATTGGAATTATTGTTTCGGTAGAAAATATAAAAAATGGTATTTTTGTAGAATATTGATAGGGGGAGCGATAATACAAGGTTATAATCCTAAAACTTTATTTGTACACTATACAAGACGCTTTTGGATAAAAAGATTAGCAAAATTTGTTAAAGAAAAAATGGAACACGGATATGACTAATAATCTAATAGAAATACAGTGTGATTCTGACAACATAATTGAATACTCTTACAGAGGAAATAGTAATGACTCTAAGGTATTAGAGATGAAAAATAAACTATATGTAGATTTTAAAGAAGTTATTGCAGAAGACTTATCACATTCTTATGACATGATTAGTTATCACAAAGCTAATGGAAATAGTTATAAAGAAGACTCTATTGTAGTAGTTTTTAACGAAAAATGTCCTCAGTATTTAAGAAAAGAATTTAATATAACAGATTTTAATTCACTAGATTGTTATGCGATAAAATATTATTTAAACAGTAAAAAAAGAATATTAAAAACATATGATTTAGATATGTTTTATTATAGCTTGCCTCAGCTCCCCAATAAATCAGCTATAGCTTCGCAACTTGGAGTAGGCAGAACTCATGGATCAGATATAGATTATAGAGATATCTACTTATTCAATTCAGAAGATGATATTGTAAAAAATTTTTGGAAAGAAAAAGTTCCTAACATAAAAGAACCATATGAAAATCCCGCAACAAAATGTTACGGGATTACGTTTAAAGCTGACGATTGCGGTTTAATTAAAGTAAAAAGATACTTATTTCCTTTTCATTTAGAAATGACAGACAGGGCTTGTTTATAAAAATTCAGCTAGAGGAAACACTTCTACAATAACTTTAGAACAAGCATGTGCAATTTCCATATGTTCTTTTTGTGTACCATTTGCACCACGTAAATCAATATAATGAATCCAACTACGAAGCGTACCATTCATATACAAACGTGTCTTAGTAAGACCTTCAGGTAATACAACACGGGCTTGTTCTTTAGCTATACCGTTTTCAATAGCCCACTGATAAGCTTTATTAGCTGCTACGATAACATGATCTTGTTGGATTAACCACTGATTCTTTAAAGTTTCATCATCTGTTTCTATTGAATTTTGTCTGTTTTTACTATCTTGAAGTCTGGCTTCACGTCTTACAAACTGCTCTCCCATTTCTTTAGGCTCTGCATAACGCTGTGAAAATTCTTGAAAAGAAAAAGAGCGGTGACGCACAATTTGATGAGCAATATCACGAGTAGTATTAATTTCTAAACACACATTTACCATTTCAAGGGGCGACCAGTGTTGATTATTAATTAAATATTTAATTAATTTAGAACTAGTCTCACTATTCATTTGATTATTAGGATTACTTACTCTAGCACAATATGCTACTAATTCTTGCATATCTTCGCCCACATATAAGTCTTTTGGAGGTTGACTATAACTAATTAGTCTTACATTCATTACTTATTCTCCTTATCTAATACATCGTGATTATGCAACGCTAATATACCATAATGAATAATTTTTAATAAATCCGCTCTATTTTTACCTGCCTTTTTACCATAACGTTGAGAGTATTTCATAACATTACCTAGAGTAAAGCCTTCTCCCATACCAGAATCAATAATAAATTCTGTAGCTTGAAAATTATTCATCGAATAGTGTTGATTATACGTATTGTCAATATAATCACTAATCTCTTCTAATAAAGCGGGTTCATTATATTTATAATTTATTTTCACGATAATCTCATTTTTAATTGGGCTGGTTTTGGATAACCCCAATAATCATTAGTACGAATACGGATCGTACGTTTATTAGTCTCTTCTTTATTAGGATTATTAACTGTAATCCAAGGATTTAATCCTTTAGACCAGCTTTTTATTAGGTTTTCCATCTTCCATTCCAAAGAACGAGCATTTTTTATAGCTAAAGTTGTTTTTCTAGCTGTTGACTTACGCTCACCTTTTGACACTTGATGCGCTCTTGATTTTTTCTTAGCCATTTGGTTCTCCTTTTAGTTTATAAGAAATTATAACAAATCAAAGACTAAGAAGCAAGATGATTATTACTTTTATTAAATACAGAACGATAAGGAATATTATAAAGCTGTGATCGTTGTTCAAATAAGTTAGAACACATTTCACAATTTAAAATATTTGTAGGGAAGAATGACCCCTTCCCTACAATAGTATTTTGATTGGTGCCGCAATGCGGGCATTTAACTAGAGCTACGTAATACATTTTCTATCTTGCTGTGGTAAAGACTAATATTATGGTCAAAAATACCGTCAAACCATTGCATTTTTTGTAAAGCACGATATCTTCCTCTCCACTGGTCTTTAACTCTTTGCCAGTAAGTTAATTTTCTTATATTTCCATAATAATTTATATAATGTAGATTACCATAATGTTTATATCCTAGCAAGAAAAAAGGTACTTTAGTAACAACATCGTTATTGTTTACAAACCTATGGTGTTCAAATGTTTGTGCTTTACACCAAGACCAACTACCTACACGAGGTGATCCAAACGTATAAACAATACTATGTTTTATTCTAGAACCTGCGAGAGTAGCTAAACCTCCTCCCAAAGAATGTCCACACACATAAATATGTCCTTGTGTTGGAAGTTTTTTTAACCATCCTTCAATGTTTTTCCATACTAGGTCTAAAGCATCTTTAAAACCTGCGTGAACTCTACCTGTTGTTTCAGAACGTCTTTTATATGCTTTTAAATCTGCCTTAATATCCTTAAACTGGGTAGGTTCCGTACCTCTGAAAACAATATATTTATTACCTCTTTGAGTAAAGCAAACAGCTTGGGTTCCTTCTTTGGAAATAAAAACAAAGTTATTGATATCTTCAACAGATCCCAAAAACCTACTTCTAATTTTAGATTCATTTGTATATACTATGTCAGAAAGTTTTGAGCAAAACTCTGCTTGTTCTATAATTTGATTCCTCATATGTCACCTATTTCTTCTTTAGTGCGTCAGCACCAAAAAATGCTGCGACTAATGCAGAAATTGCCACAAAATAAGTAGGTGCAATATCTCCGATAATATTAGCAGCCTTATCATAGCCTAAAAAAGAAGTTCCTAAAATAACAGCTGGGTATAATAACATACCTGCTAAAGCAAACCAAGTCATTTTTCTCATAGCATCTCTTTGAGCATCGGCATCTTCCATTTCTTTTCTTTTAAATTCTAAGTACATTGCGTGTTCTTCGTTACTTACAGTGCCATCACCATTAGAATCTGCAGGGTGAAATCCTGCTTCTTTAATATCTTCTGCCATTTTTTAATCCTTTCTTATATTGAATCTTGATAACTATTTTCTGAGGGTTTGTTATCTAATTTTTGATTCTCTAGTATTCTAATTCTAGTTTCTAACTCATCAATTTTTTTAGTTACATGAGGATACTTTTTTCTCCAAGCATCTTTAGGTTGTTTTAACCAATTCCAACTATAGCGCTCTACTAAATAATCAAGAAATATATCAAGTTTAGCGTAACACCACAAACCAGCTTTTGTATCTTTAAAATAAGCTAAAAAAGCCGCACCTAAAAGAGAGCCTGCTATAGCAGTATAAATCCATAAAGTATCTTCAAACATTTTTGCAATCATTATTTACACCATTCTTCTTTAGTCCCACCGTCATAAGGCCTAGCTAATCCAGCATTAATAATTTCGTCTTTGTATAACTTACCATCAAGATAAACATCGACTAGTACTCGACCACCATATTTATCCCATTTTAAGTTAGCAAATTCAATATCTTTTGCTTCTCTAAATAGTTTATTAGCTAAAGCTCTGGCTTCAAGTGCTAACTTCTTTTCTTCATCACATTTGGCTCTAATTTCTGGAGTATCAATTCCTAAAATTCTGACACTCATTTTTTGAAGCGGTTCTGGAAGTGTAGGGGCAATTACATAACAAGTATCGCCGTCATAACAAAGGTTATTTCTAAATTCTCTCATTTGTAAAAAATCATCTGCAACCGCTTGTGACATTACAAAAAGCGTTGCAAACATAGCTAAACTATATTTCATTTTTAATCCTTTTCAGTTACAGCTTTCTCATAGTATAAGATTATCTGTTTTTGTTGTTCCAAGTATCTTTTGATATCTGATATATTTAGTGCCAGGTTTTCATAATCTTTCATACTGAGAGCCACAAAAGCAAGATCACCGTATGTTTCAGTGAACTCTTTTACGAATTCATCATAATTATCTTTTGTAACTACAAAAACTCTAGTATCACTGAGAGCTAGCGGCTTCGGTGCTGCTACTGTTGGTATCTGAGTTCTCTCCACTTTGGTTACTACTTTGACTTCCGGCTCCGGCTGGAACCGGCTGCAACCAGTTAGGAAGAGGACGCTTAGCATTACCGCCAGTATCGCCCATGAAGTCACGCCACAAATTTGCTGTCGCACCATTCATCTTTCCTTCTAAACTTTTTGAACCTTTAAGAGCTTCTACCACCAGATCTAACTTCGATAGTTTTGCTCTGAGTTCGTCTCCATATTGTTCAGCTTTTTGTAAATCTTGTTGTAAAGATTTATTTAGCTTACCTAATTTAACTATATCGCCTTGTAATGTTTCTACACTGGTTTGCGCAGTATCAACAGCAACTTCTAGTTTTGCATTATTATCTCTTAATGTGGCTATAGTGTTTTGGGTGGTATCGTAATAGTACTTTGCACTATAACCAACACCACCCAGTATCGCTACAATAAAAATTAGCACATATAGTCTAAACATTACTCACTCTTCCAGATAGTCCATGCGCCATAAGCAATCATTCCATAAGCGATAAGAGTTACAGGAGTTATAATCATTGCTATTCCTGTAACAATAAGAACTATTCCGTCCCAAGAAGTTCTTTCTAATAATCTGTTTTTAATCCACTTCATTTTTACCTCCTAAGTATTTAGGTTGTTCTTTCATTTTAAATAATCTTATAAAAAAATTTTCTAACCAGATCATACCAACCTCATACGTTTAACTAAGCGTTCAGCACGATTTGTTACTTGACGATACCATCGCGAGTCAACCATTTCATCTGCTGCTGCGTTCCAATCACGAGCGTCTACACCACGTTTCATTCCCTTAAATTTAGATAAACGAGGGCGACCCATGTTGAACATCATGTTAGCGATTATTCTTTTAGCTTCTTCTGGCAAATCGTCAAAGTCTGGGTATAGTTTGTAGCAGTCAGACACGACTGTTTTGATATCTTCATTGAAGGCTTCAACACATCTATCATTACTGACGGCTGTGCCGACTTCCCATCCATGTTCTGGATCGTCGTCCCTAACCAGATGACCAATGCCAAAAGTAGGAAGGCCGAGATGATCGAGATATATTTCATGTACTTCACCTTCATCTGCTGCAATTTCCTCTCTTAATTTATCAATATTCATTTTTACTCCTTTACTAAAAGTTATTCATATTTGATCTAATAGCGTCTGAAGAAATATTTTCTTCTATATAACAATTATGATGTTGATTTTTAACCCAATTTAATTCTTGTATAAGTCTATTATACCAGTTTTTATCATGATCATCATGTGCTTTATTCATATCATCTTTTAGTTGAGATACTCTAATTTCGATATATTCTTCAACTTTTTTTGGTTGATTTCTACGCATGATTCCTCCTAATCTTCTTGTAATTCGCTTGGATAATTATCTTCAGTAATTGTACGACCACAATGACACACATCACACCCACAATCACACGCATCCCAATTACAGTGGCAATCGTGCTCACATTTTTTACATTTCATTTTTGCTTATACTCCTGCCGTTTATACTTGTTGAGAAGCTGCGTATTGGGTTCCAGTTCCCAAATTTCCTACTGTACTAGCAGGAGAATCTGAGGCAAAGGGGAATTTATCTATTCTATTTGAAGCACCAGGCGTCCAACCGCCAGCTGTATACCCCCCGGTTGTAGAAGAAGTACCTGTTGCTCGAGAACGTCCTTGCGTTAATGCTGCGACATTTGAAACAGCATTAGTATCTGAAGCAAAAGGAAATTTACTAATATAATTATTATATGTACCTGAAGGGGCAGGAGGAGTTAAAAATCCTGAAGCATATCCATTTGTATCAGAATTTTGTCCGGCCGTACCATGTGTTCTTGTTGTGGGAGCACCCATAGTTCCAATATTAGTTGAATCTGTGTCAGAAGAAAAAGGAAACTTATCCATTGCTAAAGTATGAACTGAGTAGCCATCTGTCGCACTTGAAACACCTGCTCTATTAGGATAATAAGGAGAAGATGGTGTTAAATATCCTATGCCTGTAGTAGGAGTATCTGTAGAAAACGGAAATTTATCTATACCGATAGTGGGATGACCCCCAGGCCCAGTTATATAGCCATTGCTAGTAGAAGCATGCCCTGTTCCATAAATTCTAGCTGATGTTAATTCAAACACATCTACAGCGTTTGAGTCTGAAGTAAAAGAAAACTTATCTACCGTATCTAGCGTACCGGGTCCTGGAGAAGTACCTCCTGCTGTATAGCCATGTGTTGCACCAGATGTTCCAATTGATCCATATACAGCAATAGTTCTATTTCCTATATTAGTACTACCTGTATCAGAAGTAAAAGAGTATTTTTGAATGAGTGCTGTAGAGGGGTTATTACCATTAGTGTTATAACCGGCTATCTCTCCTTGAAAGGGCTCAGAAGAGGGAGCGATCGTATACGTACCCGAAACCCATTCAAAAGCAGCATTAGATGCTACATAGGTTAAATTAGCTCCGTACTGAGCTCCTGAAGTATCTAAACTAGCAATATCTAAATTTCTAACTGACATAATATTCTCCTACACCGATGTTGCAGATGTGCTACGAGCAACAGCTATTAAATCCCCGACATCTGTAGAGTTACTATCGGATGAAAAAGGAAATTTATCTATCTTACCATGATAACTAGGGGTTCCTCCATCTGAGGGACCTCCTGAACCACCTGCAGAATACCCATGTGTAGTACTACCAGAATGACCTACATTTGTATAAGCACCATAAGGAACTAGCAAATTACCGGTAAGTGCTCCACCTTCGTCTGAGGCAAAAGGAAATTTTTCTATGGTTTCGTGTGAGTCCCAAGTGCCTGGTACTCTACTCATACCTCCATAACCATAACCGTGTGTATCAGACTGTGTACCACCACCAGTATATCTTCCTGTAGATAAATCTCCTATCCAAGTATAGCTTCCAGAAGTTGCAAAAGTAAACTTTCTAATTGCACCATAGTTTGGGCTAGTAGGGGAAACACCTGGAGATCCTGCAAAACAATACCCATGAGTAGAACTAGAAGAGGTAGCTGCCCACAACTGAAGGTTGGGTTCAGCAGATACCCAGCCTTCGCTAGTAAAAGAGTCAGAAGAGTACGCAAACTTACCACTATTAGTTCCACCCCTACCAAACCAAAAACCATTAGCTGGATCAGAATTAAGACCCCAAGAATATCCATGTAAAGAATTAGTAAACTCGGTAGTTTCAAGGCTGGCAGAACCGCTCGAAGATGAGAACGATTTTTTATAAAACTTCCAATCATAAGCATTAGGATTATAGGTTGGCCCACCGCCGTAATAACCATCTGTTTCAGAAGACATAGTTCCAGTAGCAAAAATAGGGGCAGAAATTTCTCCAATATCTGTAGTTGGTGTATCAGAGGAAAAAGGTAATTTTTCCATGATTAGTCCTTGATTAGGGCTTCCAGATGCTAATTGTCCACCACCATAAGTAGTAGAAGTTTGCCCTTGTAGCACTATAGGAGCGGATGGAGCACCTCCTCCACCGGCAACAGCGACATAATCAGCGGCTGCAAACTCAAAACGAGAATTTGCAGCAATGTAAACTGCTTGCTGACCTGCAGAAACACCTGTAGTATCAAGGTTAGAAAAATCTACTCGTTTAATACCGGCCATTAGTCTCTCCTTTTAATACCTCTTGTATATTTTTGAGATTTTGGTGGTGATTTTTTAGAACCACTAGGACCTGCCCAGTATACTTTATCTGCCCAATAAGCTGCACTCATTTTACCTTTTGCAATGTTTTTTGCATGACGAGCCTTAAAAGACTTGCGAGCTTCTGGAGAATAATTGTGACCCATAGACGAATCACCAAAATGAATTAGTTTAATTTTTTCACCTTCTTTTGCAAGAACCATACCTTTTTTACCATCTCTATCACTACGACGAGGTTTATTAAAACCTTCAAAGGTACGTCCAGAGTATTTTATCTTGCCAGAAGAAGTTCTCTCATATTTTGCCATAATATATCCTTTATTATCCTGTAAATTCTGCGGTTGGTGGTGTAAATGCTGCTGTGTATCTTGCAAGACCATTTGTTATTCTAATATTTTGTAAGTATCCAAGAGCTGCATAAGATGCTACTCCTATTCTAATACCTTGTGAATGATTAAAATCAATTGTTGTAGAATCTGACCATGATGCACTTGAGAATGTTGATGGGTTTGCTCCTGTTGCAACATTATACTGTGTACCATCAACAAAGATTCTATTTACACCGCTTTCTCTTGTCCATGCTATATGCCTAAAATCAGTAGTAAAATCTGATTGAACTAAATTAACACTATATACTGAGCTTGTACCACCACCATTATTAATAACGAATTGCAAATGATAACCATAACCAGAATCTCCAAACCTTATTCTAGCATTTCCAGCAGTTCCACCATCATATAAATTAACGAGAAAGGCATATGCCATAGTAGAAGAAGTTAGCTTACATTCTAGTTCTATAGTAAAATCACCAGGAAGAGTATTAATTGCTGATAGAGTTGTATTAAAAGCTATATAATCCGATCTTCCGGCAGCATACAGCGATGTACCGGTATATGCAACTTCTGAAGTACTGGTGGTAATATTATTATATGCTGTCAACACCGGGTTAGAAATGCTTGCATCATAGAACTTATTCTTATTTGTACAGGTAAGCAGTGTTGTATTAGTTACTTCAGTTAACGGGGCAGTTGGCGGAGTAAATGCGGATGTATAAACTGCTGCACCTTTTACTACTCTTACATCAGCTATAAAGCCTTCAAAAAACCTATCATGTGTTCCATTATTATCTCTAGTACCGATATCTAATGTAGCACTTCCATCAGAATCTATTGTACTTGAATAAGTAGCTGTCTTAAGAAGCGTGCCGTTATGGAATATTCGTAAATTATTACTTCCATCTCTTGAAGCTGCAACATGGTGCCACTGATTTAAACCAAGTGTTGCTGTTGCAACACCAGAACTTGTGTCAGGAGTACCACTTACATATGGAATAAATCTTAATTGGTTTGCGCTGTTTTTATAATCAAACTGCCAATCTAAAGCTACTCCATCACTTTTCATTAAAATGGTATCAAAACCTGTACTTTCGTATGCGGTCATATATACCCAAGCTTCGAGTGTGAACAACCCGCTACCAAAAGTATGGTCAGTGCTATGAGCTACTGATAAATAATCATCAGTACCATCAATAAATACAGAACCACCATGTTCTGCTTTTGTGTAAGGATAGTAGTTATAAGGTCCAACCCTTACAGTACTAACATTAGTAGTAACAGTAGGAGCCCCATAAACACTTGCTTTGTCTGCAATGTAAGGCTCTCCGTTAAAGTACAATAATTTAGTGGTAGCAAGAACAGTTAGAGGCTCTGTAGGAGCAGTAAAATCACTTGTATAAACAGCTTCTTCTGAATATCTAAAATCTCTCAGAAAACCTACAAATTCTCTATTATCAGAGTTATAAGAACTATTACCTCCGCCTATATAACCAGCAACTTGTTTATTAACACTACTACCTGACCACGTAGCTTGATTTTGTTGAGTGCCATTAAGATATGTTGTAAAATTATTTGAACCGCTACCATTTCTTACTATTGCTACGTGGTTCCAAGTATTGATAGCTATAGTACCACAAGATATTTGTACTTCCCACCCACCTGTGTCAGCATCTCCTTGATAGAAAGTGATAAGACCGCTAGTAGATATGTTTAGTATTGTACCCTGTGCAGCAACTGCATTTCTTTGAAGATATATAATTTGCGTTTGGGAAAAATCAATTGAATTTACCCAAAACTCTAAAGTCCAACCAGTATCGGGACCTAGTCTATATTCACTACCAGTTGCTGCAGGTACTGTAATTGAAGCATCTGTAGCGTTAAATTCAACGCTATACCCACCTGAATGATATGGTGAAAATGCAGTTGAAGTTACACCACCATATTCTGTAATAGTATGTGCGCCGGTAGAGGCATCAACTTGATTATCTGTTCCAGCTGGGTCTGCCTGTAATAAAAAATTTGTATATCTACTGTCAGTAACAAAAGAAGAATCTGGAATACTAAAAACAGGGTCGGTAGTAGGAACAAGCTCAATAGCATTATTTGCTGCAACATAAGTAAGCCTATGACCGTCTTTATCAGCCGTTTGTGCTCCTAACATTGTTAATGGTATTTTTGTAATTGTCACACTGCAAAACTTTCACCACAACCACACGATGCTGTAGCGTTAGGATTGACCACTTTTAAGTATGATCCTCCTAATTCCTTTACGTAATCTATTGTACATCCTAAAACAAACATTTCAGCCATATCATCAATAACTAAAACATCGTCTACAAGAATTCCTAAACCTTTTATATCAGAAAAATCCCATTTATACTGAAAGCCACTACAACCACCTCCGGTAACAGATAAAAAAACATAACGCTGCTTATGATAGTCAGCCATCTCTTTCATATATGTTTTTGCACTATCAGTTAAAATAATGCTAGGCGGTGTTATTTTATGCTCTTGTAATTGGTCTAATATGTTACCCATATCTTCCTTTTTCTTGATATTGGTCATATAGTTTTTTTACTAAATTCCACTTATTAGTAGTTAGTTTGCCATACTTCATTTGATCTCTAATTAGACTACGTATTAAACGAGCGTCTGCATCTGTTAAATTTGGACGACTCATAAAATAAGTTTCTAATTTTCTATCTATATAATTTTTACCCTTTTTCCACATATTTGTCAACCTGTTTTATTTTAAAATTACATTATTAGTCAACTCTTTTTATTACTCGAAGACCGTTATAATTTTTTATTTCTTAGTCCAAGTCATTTAAATTACTCCTTCTTTTTTCATTTTATGATATTGTTTAATTCTATTTTGTAAGTCAGAAAAATGATGTACTGCACTAGTTTCAAATATTTGTGGTTCTCCGTTTTCAACAGTAATAACAATAGCTAAATTTCTAATATCAGTTCCATACATTTCGTTGTGCGCAAAAGCATATGCTGTTCCTTGTAAAAAATAATCTTTAATTTGTTTTACATATTTTTTACGGCGAGAAGTTTTAAAATCAATGATAGCAGGTTTGCCTTTCCAAATACCAATCATATCTGAGCGTCCCGCATATTTTAATTTTTTACTCCATAATACAGCTTCTTGTCCCCATATTTCTTCTACACCTGTTGATACCGCTTTAATTAAGTTACGAGTCATCTGTGCGGTAACAAGTTCTTGTTTCGCTATTTCTTCTGTGACATCTTCACCATTAAAATAATTTTCTGCTATTTCGTGAACAAGAGTTCCTCTATCGGTTGCTTCTTTTGATACACGTCTAGCCTCTTCTTCGCCTACCTTATCAATCCATGCCTGTAACCACGCTTTGTCTGCTGTTTTACCTAAAAGAGTAGTAATACTAGCATAATCTCCATCAGGAGTAAAGTAGGTTCTGCCTGTAGTAAGAGTTTCGGTTTTTACAGTTGTTGTATAATCGTATTTATCTAAGTTTTCCATTATTTAAAATCCATGTTTTACTACAGTAATAACAAACTGCAATAGGTTTTTCTTCTGTTATATTAATGGTAAATAAAGGGTGTGATTTATCTGGACAAGATAAAACTATGGGATCATTAACATAAATTATTTCTTTTTTCATAACTATTATTATACTATAATTATGAATTTTTAGCAAGTATTTTATGAAAGAAAGGGCGTCTAACTTAGACGCCCAATAACTAACCGTTTTCTTATCTAGTGTAAAAATACTCTATCGCTGTGTAAATCCGTTTACTTCAGCATTTAAACGCTTTTCAAGTTCTGCTACTGTATAAACTGCTTCACGATACTTTAATGGTTGTCCCATAGGGGTGCCTGGCCATCCACCAGTTTTTGCATCTGTAAAGTTCATTTTAAAGATATTCTTTAATAATTTAGTCATTTTTGTTCTCCATCATTAAGTTTTTTGCTTGTTCGTAATAACCCATCTGTGCAAGCGCACTTGCTGCTCTTGCTTTGCCGATGCTTTCGGTTATGCTCATCATTTTATTTAGTGTGTTTGTTACTGCATCACAGAATGTGCAGTATGTTTGTGTCATTATCGCTTGCATTAGTTTTTTACTCCTGTAATTGGTGCTTTACCTGTTTGTTTCATTTGACTGTACGCATATTGCCAGTCGTTTCCATATTCTGTTTGTGCCCAACGTAATAAATCAGCATCTCCTGATCTATTATTAAATTTTCTTAACAAATTAATAAGATTTTTCATTTTTATCTCCTAAACCAGCACGTAGACGTGCTAATAGGCGCCGTGACAAGTTGTCGCAGAGCCTATATTTAATTTTAAAAATTTGCTTGAGGTTAGCAATACCTCGGGTCTTTCCCCGACGCTACCACTTTTAAGGCATGGGTTATGCCAAGATATAATTAGTCAAATAAATGTACTAATTCTAGAACAGCTTGATTTTTCTCTTCTAGTTCTTCTTTATTTCTTTTATGAATAGCTGAAGCAGCTGCTCTAACTACAGACGGTGCTAAACCATAGTCTGCTTTAAGTTTTTTAACAACTTCATTAACTGTTTCTCTAGCTGCTTCAATCTCATACATCACATCAACAATAGAGTTAATTGCGGTTTTTACTTCATTTTTATCTAGTTGCACTATTGATTCAGACATCTGTTCCCCCTACTATTTTAAAACTTTGTCTTATAAATTCTGGTTTTTTTCTAATAATTTTTTCGTTTTCTAAATCTGACATTATGAGGTCAAACAACTCATCAGTAGATTCTTTTGTTTCAAATAATGTATTATTAGCAGATACTCTTTGTAGTTCCTTAAAAATATCTACGTTCTGAGATAATACTTTTTTTAAAAGAGTATTGGCTACTATTAAATTAGCAGATCCAACAGCTTTTGCATCCCATTCTTTTAATAAATCTTCGTACTCTTTATCATTAGTATCCTCGGTATATTCTGGAAGATCTCTATCATTTACTAATTCCCAAGTATCTGTTTCAAATAATAACCCCTTATCATCATCAAACAAATCAGCAGGATGGTCTAATAAAATAGTAGCTATTTTATCTTTTAAACTTTCATAATTCATTTTTGTATACTGGGTGAAAAATATGTTGTTCTAGCATCATCAAGACGTAGTTTAACTACATCATTGCCATAAATATCTTGTTTTCTTCCATAAATCATTACTCTATTATCCCAACGTGATTCTAACATTTCTTGTGGTTGAGAAGGAAATGCAGTATATTTACCATGATTATTATACAAATCACTATAGTTTCTTATAGTAGAACCCCCAGATTCATAACTACTTTTTAATACCTCTTTAACAGCTGTATATAGTTTATTTAGTTCTTCATCAGAACAAGACTCAATAGTACGTCTTGGGTCAATACCAGCTAGAAATAGTGCTTCACTTTTATATATATTTCCAACACCGGAAATATTTTTTTGATTCATTAAGAATTTTACCATAGAATTTGTATTCCGTCTACGACAAATTTTTAACCAATCCGACCATTGGCATGGATCATTTAGCATATCCGGGCCAATTTCTTTTAATTTTTTCTGTAAAGCAATATCTACATCGTCTCCTGTAAAAAACTTTAATGTTCCAAAATTTCTCATATCAGAATAGAAAAGTTCTGATTTGTCATTAAAAGAAAATTTTACACGCGCATATTTATTAATTTCTGTTTTAAAAGTACCCGACATACCTAAAGTAATAAAAATTACTCCTTTAGGTTCGGTAGTCATATAAATAAATTTACCTTTATTAGAAACACTTAATATTTTTTTAGGAAGAGTTGAAGTAAAATCGAGAAATCCTGCAGGTAAATTTCTTGTATATCTACCAGTAAGAGTATCAATACTTTCTAAAGTTTTATTAACGCTAAAATCATGTAATTGATTAGCTACAATAGTACATTCGGGGCCTTCAGGCATTGTCTAATTTCCTTAAAATCTCATAATAACATTTTGTTAATTCAGCGTTGTCTGTTTTTAACATTTCTACCTCTTGAGTAAGAGATGCTATTTTTGCTCTAAGCTGTGGTATTTCATAATTTAGTAAATCTTCTTGTTTACCTCTAGAGTTTGTTCCAAAAAGAATTCTATCTTTTTCTTCTTTATCCCACGCTTCTCTAAGTTTTCTTTTCATATAGTTATGATAAGATTCTCTTTTTTCGGACATTTTCTACAATCCAATCTCTATAGTTAGTTGAGTTTTCTAAGAACCAAATTTCTTTTACTACTTCTTTTAGTGAAGTCACTGATAGTAATGATACATAAAATAAATGCCAAGGATTATTAAGATTTATTTTATTACTAGTTTTTTCAGTACCATAGTCTGAGTAAAACCTATCATTAAAAGACGGATGGTTATAAAACCAGTTTTTGTCTTTTACTTTAGTACTTAGTATAACTAAGGTTTTATCTAAAGCCTCAAGCTTTTCTTCTTCAGTAGCGTCATAGTTTACAATTTTTTTAATACGTTTTAATGCGAATTCATAAGGATTAATCATAATTAATAATCTCCGTTAATTTCAAAAGCGTAAGAAGCTCGCTCTTCTGAAAAAGCTCCCCAAACTTCTTTTTTATCATAATAAGGTTTTTTTTCAAACTGGTCAAGAAAATAATTAACTTGTTCTACTACCTTGTTATATCTCTCTAATCGAATTTCAGAATTAATTAAACTTCTTGCTTCATCTAACCAAGACATGGCTTCTTTAGGATTCCATTTAGCTAGATAATAAACATTTTCAATTAAAGAATTGAAAGAATAGTAACCTTTAAACATGCTTGTTTTACTTTTAACCATTAATACTACCTTTTTGAATATTTGGAATTTGAACTGTAAATAGATCTTCGTAACAATTAATTATGAATCTAGCATAAGCAATATCTCCTAGATATGATCTAACATTTTCTGCTTCTTCAAATAGTTCATCTGCTTGAACTACCCCTTTATCAGACAAGTCTGTAAAGTATGTTTTTGCTTCTAAGTATTTTGTCATTTTATTTTATAATCCTATTATAAGTAATTTTTAAGCTTTTAGCAAATGCAAAAGCTGTTTTTTATGTTTGATTTAAGAAAAATATTGACAGATAATCAACATTTTTGTATACTAATTAAAATAATGAGTCAAAAATAATACTTAAAAACTCATTAGATATATAATAACAAAAACTTATCATATAGGCAAGAACGAATATGAATTATAAACTAGTTGGATTCTATAAAAATGAACATAATCGTACATACATTAGTGCATTATTTGATTTAATTAAAAAACGTCACCCCTCTATTACACAATCAGAAATATACGACTATCAGTCACAAAAAGCAATAGACTTAAGTATTAAACTTTTTCCTTGCGTACTGGTATTTAAAAATGATACTCTACATAAGAAGTTAGAGTCTAAACTAACATTAAAAGAATCATTACAAAAGTTGGGATTATAATGTACATAAAAGTAAGAAATAATGATGTAAGCAAAGCTTATAAAGCATTAAGTAGAAAACTTAATACTGAAGGTATTTTTAAAAAATTAAAAGAAAAACGATTTCATCAGACTAAAGGTGAAAAAAGAAGATTAAAACACAAAGAAGCTGTAGCAAGAATAAGAAGAATGGAACGTAAAAAAGAAGAAGAAAATTAATAATGACAGATACTCTAAAAAGCAGTATACAAAAAGATTCCGAAGGAGTTTATATACTGGTTGAAACAGAGGATATAAATTTTTCTGAATTTAAGAAAGCTAAAATATTGTATTATATAGTAGAAATACACAGCATGAAATCAAGTGATATAGGAATCATGGCTGACGAAATAGATGGTGTTCAACACCCTATTAAATTTGATTCTTATTCAAAAGCTAAAGTGTCTGCTTCTAAACTACAAGAACAATTAGGAGAAGAATCTCACTGGTTTACTAAGATTATTTCAAAAGAAAAAGATATTGTTTCGTCTGAGGAGCAGTAGAATAAACGGACTGGACGCGGGGGCAGTACCCGCCGCCTCCACCATAAGGACACTAAATGGAAATTATTTGGCATATACTATTAACAGCTTGTATGAATTCTGAGTGTAGAACTCAAGATGTTCAGTGGTTTGATAATAAAAACACGTGTGAAGCAACAAAAAAACTTTACGAAGAGATTCCTCTAGATGGAAATTGGACAAGTGTTAAGTATATTTGTAAACCAAAAGGCTCAGTGTCTTTATGATGGGGGCGAAATAGGATCGACAGACGTAGTAAAAACTAAACCGAGAAACAGGTGCGCAAGCGACCTTAACCGCAAGAAAACAACAATTGCAAATGATAATTTCGCAATCGAGGATTACCGCTTAGCGGCATAATCTCACGGGGCGGCCACTGCCTAGCAACAGAAAGTGGCATTTTTAAAGGAGGTACAAATGGCGCCAAGAAATCATAAGTCCTGGTTAACAAAACCAAAAGTAGAAGCTATTAGTAGTGAAATTTATAATAGTTTTGATATTTACAAACAAGAACAAGAAGATATTTTTTCAAAAGTTTGGGTTCCTGTTTGTCATATGTCAGAGATGCCAAATGAAGGCAACTTCAGAACATCATCTATTGCTGGAGTTTCCATTATTGTTTATAATTTCAATGACGAAGAAGTTAGAGCGTATAGGAACTATGATATTAAACAGGTATCTGGTACTTTTGCTGCTCCTATAGTAACATCAGAACCTAGATTACATTGTGAAGTAAAGCACGGAGGTATGGTGTGGGTAACACTAGATCCTAATCCAACGCAAAGTGTTGAAGAATGGACAGCTGGAGCTTTTGATTGTATTGCAGATGCTATTGATACTGAAGAGATGGAAGTATTTCACTATCATAAAGCAGTTATAGATACAAACTATAAATTATGGCATGATACTAACTCTGAGTTCTATCACGATTTTATGCATTATTTTAATCGAGTGTCAGGATTCAACGATGAATATTTCGCTAGAAAAAATATTCCTTTTGATAATGGTCACGTTAACGTGTCTAGCTTTACTGTTAATTATGAAGAGTATGATGGGTTTGAAGATCGCGGGGAACTATCTTTTCCCAATCTACCGCCCAACCAGTGGTATATGGTAGATCTCTTCCCAGGATATAACTTTAACCTTCGTGGTTCTGCCTATCGTTCAGACTCAGTAACGCCTCTTGGACCTAATAAGGTGCTTATTGAATTTAGAGGATATGGATTAAAGAAAGATACACCAGAAGAAAGACAAACTCGTATCAAACACCACAACTCTATTTGGGGACCCTTCGGTCGCAACCTACATGAAGACCTTATTGGTGTAGCTGGTCAAGGTACTACTATGAGAGAGGGTACCGAATCTAGGAACATTCTACACGGACGTCATGAAAATAGTACAATCCATGACGAAGTTGGTATGCGTCATTACTATGCAGAGTGGAGCAAGTGGATGGGATTAGATGCAGGTAGACCATGTCAATTAGCAGCGTAGCAGCGATTTGTATACTTTCGATTAATACAAGCGAAGTTAAAGCTGTAGTTCATGATACTTATGACTGGGTGTCTAGCTGTCATGTAGCTATAACCGAATACGGCTTTGATAATCCCGATTCTAAATGTTTCTGTGTTAAAATGGATAAAGAAAACGAGTAAATATTAAAACAAAATATAATAATCAAAAGGAGGTAATAGTTACCTCCTTTTTTTTAATTTTTATAGCTTACCCACCAAAGTAGTAACTTGAAAATTTTAAAAATTTGTGTATAATACTATATAAAGAGGTATAAAATGATTAAACAAAAAGACACAAAAGAATATTCCGAAGTTACTTTACCTATAATTTCTCAATTAAATAATTTTTTTTCCGCGTGGGAAAAAGAAACAGAAGAGTTTAACAAAATTTGGGATGATTGGTTTCTAGAACAGTCTATTAAGGCACATGCAGATTATGATGGAGAATGGGCAGGATCTGGTACTTTAGACTATAATGAAGCCAGAATTATATACACTTTACTTAAAAAGCTAAAGCCACAAAGAGTATTAGAAATAGGGGTAGCTCAAGGTGTTAGTGGAAGCTTAATTAGAGAATCTCTTCCTATAGATTCTCACTTTGATGGAATAGATATGAAATTACCCCATAATATATGTGACAAGTATAAAGAATATCTAGAAAGCGATCAGATAAATTTTTATAAAGGGGATGCCATAGAGTTTGTTAAAGAGACTACGGAGAACTATGATTTAATCTTTGTTGATGCAGACCATAGAGAAACTTTTTGTACTGAGATTGCTAAAATAATCAAACAAAAACACCCAAAAGCTACTATAGTATATCATGAATGGTCTTTTTCCGTAAACGCGGAGGAAGAAGAATTAAAATATATTTCTAGACCAGAATGGATAAAACAATTTTGGGAAAGAAAAGCTTTTGAAGATGAATATATAGAAAATAATTATAAACACTTTGGCTTTTATGGAAGCTGTGGACTAGGAGTAGTAATAAATGAAAATTTACTTTCGATGCTGTGAAAAACAAGAAACAGTAAGCGGTGTTAATCGTTGGGAAGAAATTCCTAAATGGAAAACTGTTCGTAAATGTTGGAAATCAATTTATGAAGGTATTGACGAATCTGATGAGGTATTTATTTTACATGATGAAGTAACACAAGAAACATTAGATTTTATTGAAGAACATTCTTACGAAAATACTACTTTTTTAGAAATTCCTAAACACCATATACAAGACAGATTGCATACATTTAAAATGCTAGAATTTTTAAAAACCCAACTAGATACGAGCAATCCTGAAGAAGTTCACTATATTGTAGAAGATGATTATTTACATACCCCAGACGCTATTTCAGCAATGAAACTTATTTTTACAAAGTGGAATAACTTTGTTACTACATATGATTATCCTGATAGATATACTATGGACAAAACTCCATGTTTTTTAATGGTTGATACAGATAGACATTGGAGAACTAACCCTTCAGGTACTTATACTTTTGCGGCCAAAACAAAAACCTGGTTAGAATGTTGGGATATAATTAACAACACTGCTCCTCATAACCCTACAAAAGAAATGTTTCAAACTCATCCGTGTATTTCTCCTGTACCAGGGTGTTCCTCTCATTTAACCCCTCATCATTTAAGTCCTGTAATAGATTGGGACGCTTTATGGAATAATATTAATATCAATGCATCTTAACCAGCAAGATCTTCACAGTAATATAGAGAAAGTTGAACACGTTATTTATGGACCTTGGGTAGGAGAATTAGGCTGGGAGTTATTCGGCTGTCAGGGTTATTTAAGAAAATTAAGAGAAGATTATACACATATAAAATCATTTCACATAATTAGCAGAACGGGAAGAAGTTTTTTATACGAGGATTTCTGCGATTCATATATTGAATACGATTGTCCAGGTCATAACATTACAGGAGCACTTTGTCTAGATTGGAAACCGGATAAACAAATAATTCCTTCTGTAACTAAATCTTTAGGCTTAGATAATTATTTATATATACCTACTCAACACTTCTTAGTTGATTATCATGCTGCAGGACCTGGAAGAGAAGAAAGACTAGAAAAGTTTTTAGGATCTCAAAAGTTTATTAAATATGAAAATAATAATATTGAAGATAAACCTTTTGATATATTAATTCATGCTAGACACAGCTTTCACCACAACACAGGAGAAAAGAATTGGCCTATAGAAAAATGGAATACTGTGTGTAACTATCTAAAGAATAAAGGATACAGTTTAGCTGCTATAGGAAGTAAAGAAGGAGCCCATTTACCAGAAGAGTGTGAAGACCTTAGAAATATTGATTTAGAAAATGTGGTCTCATACTTAAACTATAGCAAAATGTTAGTATCTTGTTGCAGCGGGCCAGCACACCTAGCTTCTTTATGTGGTACACCTTTAGTTGTATTAACTAATAAAGCTAATATTGATAGATATAAAACAGACTGGAATCCTTTTAATACTCCTAGAGAGATTCTCTATGAAGAAGGATATAACCCAAAAACAGAAACAGTATTAAATAGAATAGAAAATCTATTATGAAAAAAGTTTTATATGTTGGGGTTTTTAGCGAACACTCAACAAATGTTTGGCAGGCAGAAGCTCTTGATAAAATATGTGACCTAACTACCTTTGATATGCGAGATATAGGAAATTATACATACACACAAAGAGATAATGCTATTATAAATATCATTAAAAAAGACACTCCTGATTTACTATTAATTAGTAAAGGAAACACAATAAATATAGATGTTATTAAAAAAGCAAAAGAATATTGTAAAGTTGCTTGTTGGTATATGGATCCTTTAGTAAATGCAGATAGTGAATGGATGGAAAAAGTTAAACACAGTGATTATATTTTTTCAGCTTATGAACACTTAGCAAATATATTTAGAGAAACTAATAAAAATAGTTTTTATATTCAAGAAGGTTTTCATAAACCAATTCATAGACTTATGAAGATAGAAAAACAATATGATGTAAGTTTTTTAGGATGGTTAAAAGATCAAAGACAAGGTTATTGGAAAGAATTAAAATTTTCTAATTTTAATGATAAATATAGTTTTGAACACACAAAAATAGTAGCACAGAGTAAAATAAATTTAGGATTTACTACAAATAATGAAGGTACTTCTGATAGGACATATAAAATTTTAGCAGCAGGAGGATTTTTATTAACAGAGCCTTGGAAATATATGGAAAACGATTGGGATGTAGGAAAAGATTTTGTTTGTTTTAGTTCTATTAGTGATTTAAAAGACAAAATAGGTTATTATTTAAAAAATCAAAAAGAAAGACACGAAATAGCAGAACAAGGAAGAAAAAAAGTACAAAGATTTAGTACTGATAATTGGGCAAAAAACATAGTAAAGCCAATAATATGAAGATATTAATTACAGGACATAAAGGTTTTATAGGACAAAACTTATATAAAACTTTAGAAAAAGACCACGATCTTTACACCTATGAATGGTATCCTTATGAGTATCCCGAAGTACATGGATACGACTGGGTTATTCATTTAGGTGCTATTTCTAGTACTACTGAAAAAGATGTAAATAAAGTAATGTTACAAAACTATGAATTTTCTCAGTGGTTATTTGATGAGTGCAATAAAAAGAATGTAAATCTTCAATATTCTTCTAGTGCTAGTGTATACGGTACTAATACTAATTTTAAAGAAGACGCCCCTAAACAACCACAATCTCCATATGCTTGGAGTAAATATTTATTTGATAGGTGGGTTACAAAACAACCAAAAAATATTATTGTTCAAGGTTTTAGATATTTTAATGTATACGGACCTAATGAAGATCATAAAGGAAATCAAGCGAGTCCTTATACAAAATTTATAGAACAAGCTAAAACAGAAAAAAGCGTAACTATATTTAAAAATTCGGATAAATATAAAAGAGATTTTGTATGCGTTGAAGATGTTTGCAAGGTACACAAGCAAATGCTAAAAGTAAAAGAGAATGATATATATAATGTAGGTACAGGAACTACTACTAGTTTTTATGAAGTAGCAAATGCAATTGCTGAAAAGTATAAAGTCAAAATTTACGAAATCGAGATGCCTAATAATTTAAAAGGACAATATCAAGAATTTACTAAAGCAAACTTAGATAAACTTAACAAACACCTAAATATTGAGTGGGTAAATATTCTAGACTATATAAAGAAAGATTATAATGAGTAAAGTTTTATTAATAGGAGATAGTTGTACAGATATTTATCACTATGGCACTATAGATAGAATTAGTCCAGAAGCACCTATACCGGTTTTATTAACAAAAAACTTATTAACATGCCCTGGGATGGCTGCAAATGTAAATAATAACCTTAAAGCTTTTAATATAGACACTGATTTTATTACTAATGAAGAACCTATAACAAAAACCAGATTTTTAGATATTAAAACCGGACAACATTTGTTAAGAGTTGATAAAGAAAAGACCCTAAAAGAAATTAATGAATTACCAAAACTAGATAAATATACTGCAATAGTTATTAGTGATTATAATAAAGGTTTCTTATCTTATAATCATATAGAGCAAATTATTAATACTTCTAAAGTACCGGTATTTATTGATACTAAAAAGCGAGATTTAAAAAGGTTTAAGAACGCAATAGTAAAGATTAATGAACGAGAATTTAAAAATAGAACAAGTGATTGTAATAATATCATTGTTACTTTAGGGTCTAATGGAGTTTTATATAAAGATAATATTATACCAGCGCCTAAAGTAGAAGTATTCGATGTTTGTGGGGCCGGAGACACCTTCTTATCTGCTTTAGTATGTAAATACATAAATTCAAAAGATATGATAGCATCAATAAATTTTGCAAATAAAGCAGCAGCAATTACTGTACAGCACAGCGGTGTTTATAGTTTAACAAAAAAGGATTTAATCAATATATCATGAGTAAAACATTATTTCTATTTTGGCACGGACTTGGAGATAACATTCTAGCAACACCTGCTATTAAAAAATACAAAGAATCTACAGGAAATTATATAGGGTGGATGATGCTTGATCGTTTTAAACCTGCAAAGCTTTTTGATAATAATCCTTATGTAGATCAAATTCATTGGAGTGTAGATGCTTGGCATGTAGCAGGTTTTGATAGAATACAAGAGGGGTCTGTAATAGCAATTAATAATGCTAAAAAAGAAGCTTTAGA
>Ga0181380_1000013_pt1 | contig 64851 bp, 70 predicted proteins | sample 3SPOviralmetaG_FD_130116 | JGI IMG/M metagenome (GOLD analysis project Ga0181380, IMG submission 130116) | Marine viral communities from the oligotrophic San Pedro Time Series (SPOT) site, San Pedro Channel, CA, USA - 3 SPOT_SRF_2009-08-19 | ecosystem: Environmental > Aquatic > Marine > Strait... | reverse complement strand
GCATTTTCTTTAGGAAGATTTGCTTTTAAAAATTCACTAAACTGATTCTTAAACTCTCTGTCTTCACCTGGTTGTAATGTCATATCATCATAATTAGAATCAGCAATCATCTTCTGTTTGATTACTACCTGTTTCTTCTCTTTTTGAATTCGTCTTACAAATGCATAGTATATAATTTGTGTGAAATATGCAAATGGATTATTTGATTTCTCTGGATTGAAATTGTCTAAGTATTGTAAGCAGTTCTCTATACCATCACTAATCATATCGTCTCTAAACGTATAGTTTATAAAGTTAGGTCTGTAAGATAGGTGGTTGGCAATTTTAAGAAAACACTCACCAATGTAATTGGTTACTGGTGGTTTAGGTTGATTGTTTTTAACAGACTCGTTTACTAGTCTTTTGTACTCCGTCATTGCTAACAAAAACTCTTTGTTATTGACGTAATGTTCTGGTTTCTTTTTACTTATCATAATGTCCTCATAATACTATAAAAGTATGTAAAAGTCAAGCCTGATTCAATTTTTAATTGAGCCTTAAATTGGCATTGACATTGTTAAAAATTTATGTATAATAAGCGGTGTAGCGGGTTGCAAGGAAAGGACCTAGTACCTAATGTATAGTCTCTTCACCGTCTCTATCCATAAACTCGTCAAATATTTCATTCAACTCATCATTTTGTTTATTACTCATTTGTTTAGTGTCTTGTAAGCCGCCGGTGTTCGGAGCAAGTGGCGATTTATCATATTCTTTTGAAATATGAGACCAACTCTCTGCCATTGGAACACTAGCATTTGTGATTGTCATTATCTTATCTTTAGGAATGGTAACCACATAATCTTCCGTATAATTAGTCCATCTAATTAAAGCAATATAATCTCTAATACCTGTTGGTGTTACTTGTGGAACATACTTAACCTGCAAAGGCTTGATTAACCTTATTAAAGCGTTAGCCTCTGGTAGTTGTCCCTTACTAGGAATGTGACAAACGATATCGTCACCATTTACTAACTTAACAATTTTAATTTCTGTACTAGCTGTCATTGTTTAGTCCTACGTTGTGTATTTCATAATCAAAATCTTCACTGTTGTATATATTTATCCGTTCTCTAAAATGGGCCAATGTGTAGTTCTCTTTCTCGTTATAGGTCATGTCATCAGCTATGTCATATAATGTCGCATGACTATTGTTATCTTTTAATCTAAGGCCTCTACCAATAGATTGTAAATTTCTAATTCTGGATTTTGATGGACTTGCAAATACAATGTTATGTAAATTTCTGATATTAATACCAGTAGAGAAAGTACCATAACTTGCGATAATAATTGCATTATCAGATTTTTCTGTAATCTGTCTGATATGTTCTCTTTCTTCTGTATCAATTCCACCATGTACATAAAAGACTTTTTTATCTGTTGCCTTTTCTTTTATATCTTCATACAATTGTTTACCATGTTTCTCTACATATTGAAACAAACATAGAGAATTGCCTTGTAAACCTTTACATAAGTTTCTTATATAAACATTTCTTTTCTCGTTGGCAACCAAGAAATCCATTTCTTCCTGATACGTCTTATCTTTCATATAGTGTGAGGTATTTTTATCGTGTTTTAAGACCAAACAGTATATCTTTAGCTCAGATAGTTTTCCTTTCTCCATAAGTTCCGTTGTAGATACTACCTTATTTACACTACCAAACAATCCCTCTAATACAAGTTTATGTGTTTTACTACCATCAAGTGTACCAGTTAGACCTACTCTATATGGACATTTTTTTAGATTACTCATAATTTTAGTTAGTGAGACTGCTTTGAACAAGTGTGCCTCATCACCAACAATCATACCATATTGTTTAAACCAATTTTTAGGTAGATTATAGATAGATTGCCATGTAGAAATAACTACTTGTTTGTTTGTATCTTTCTCATGTCCTTGGTATATTCTATGTACGTTTCTTTCAGGCGACCAACCGTAATCTTTAAAGTCTTTGAACAATTGTTCTACCAATGATGTTGTAGGTACGATAATCAAAATTTTCTTTTTTTCTTCTTTCAATCTAAGTAGATTAAATCTTACCAATAGATATACAATAAGTGATTTACCAGACGCCGTTGGCGACAGTAACAATGTTCTATTCTTACGTGTTGCATAGATAAAGGCTTCTTTTTGATAATCTCTTACCGTAAACGGTATTTTTAATGCCTCAATAAACTGGTCAACCTTCGCTTCGTCAACCTTGGTGTCTTGCATTTTTGAGCCATCAACTACGTGTACCTGATTATCTTCACACCACTTTAAAATATAAGGATATAAACCTGCATATATTTTACCTGTTTGATATGAGAATAATCTAATCTTTCCGTCCCACACTCTACTTCTATATTGTGGCATAAACTTAAAACCAGGAACCTCAAAGGTAAAAAATTCTCCTAAATCTCTACGAATGGCCTCATCAGCCTCTATCGTTAGATGTACGTCATCTTTTCTTTCAATAATAATATATCTTGTTTTGTCCATTATATAATCCAAGTCATTAAAGAATATCTATGTCCTTTGGTTACTTTCTTAACTTCATGTGGGAACATAAAATTAGAAGGAAATACTATACCACTACCTTGTTTTATAGGTGGTACGTATTCGCCATCACACAAACTTATTTCACCACCCTCAAAGTTGTCATTTAAAAACATTAATGCTGTGACATGTGGGTAACCAAACTTTTGTCCATGTGAATGATGTATGTTGTCAATATGATTTTTCATAAAACCACCCTCTGGATAGTGGTTTAATCTGAATTCTGTAAACTGTTCTGGTATAACTTTAGGATACACTTTGATATATTGGTCTACCATTTTTGTAAAACTATACTTTAATATATCGTAATGTTCATCACCTTTTTTTATCCAGTATTCATTCATCAATACTTTTTTAGATGTTTCTGGAGATATTCCGTCTGCTGTACTGAAAGATGATTCGTGCCAATCGGCATTTTGATAATAATAATCTACCACAGCCTGTGCTGTGTGAGACCTAATTGCCGAATCGAAATATAATATATGGTCTTTTACTAGTTGCATTAAATAGCACCAGATGTAAACCTCTTCCACTCTATTGCATTTTTAATTGTGAATGTTCTATTTGAAATTTGTCTAATAGTTCTATCTAAAAAATCTACAGTAGTTGAAAGATAATCTACCTTTTGTTTTGCTTTAACATAGGCTTCGTCTGATTGAATATATTGGTCTACGTCTTGTCTTAACAATTTGTAATTAAATGGTCTTTGTGCATACACAGAGGCGTCAGCCTTACCTGTATAATATTCCCAAAGCACCCTTTTAGTATTCATTAGTTCGCCCTCGGCACGACTTAACATTAACTTAAATTTAGTTAAGTGTTTCATAAACTCGTTATGTAATTGAGGTGTTTTGATACTCTCTAGGTCTAGTTCAGTATCATTGATTTTTAACCGTTTATCGGCTAGTTCTTGTAGTTGTTCTAAATCCATAATATCTCCATAATTTAAGTAGTATTATAACACAAAAAACTTTAAAAGTAAAGTCTCTATGTGACAGTAACACTAGTTTTTGACGCACCAACTGTAGCAAATTCGTATCTTTTGTATTCAAAATCTACTGTTGCTGTCAAGTATTCTACGTCTGTTGCCTGTTGGTTATAATCAAGTCCACTCAATGTTGTAGGGAACACGTCTGAGAACCTTACTTCAACGTTACCATTGTTTTTAGATGTCAATATGTTCAATGTTGCGTCTGAAAATATAGCACCTTGGTCACTTGCACCGTACTTAACTTTGCCTGGATCCGTTCTCTGGTTGGCGCCAGAAGACGTAGGAAAGCGGTCGGCGCCACTTCCTAATATACGTTGATACTCTGAATGGTCTTCGGGAAATGCTAGTCCTGTCAACCAACCATGTATCTCTCTATAGTTCTCTAAATTCTCATCAACCATAAAAGTTACTCTTAATGTTTGGTAGTCTAATTTCTCTCCAGGTTGTGGAATATCAGAAAGTGGTGTCTGTTGAATTCTTGTTGATAACGATATACCAGGCAGATTTGCAGCCGTGCAAAAGTATTCTACCTTTGGTAGTTTTGTTATTTGAAACCTAAACTGTGTTGGACTACTATAGTCTAACTTTGTAGGTTGTCTTGATAATGCTGTTTCCATACTACTATTTATCCATTAGAATATAGCAGTGTGTCCTGGTTTCATAAAAAGAGCGATAAAAACCAAAGCTGCTATCAATAGTGCCGTGAACCAATAACTGTTAGGATCCATGGTAATCTCCTTTGTTTTAGGCTAAAAAAAAGGGCGACATAAAGCCGCCCTCTTTCATTATTTCTGTTAAGAACAGATATTACATTAAGTTTGCGATTTGCACTCTTTGGTAGTATCTGTTTGAGTTAGCAGAACCAGCGTCATTAACCGGAGTAGCTGCACCAGACTGAGCGCCTGTTTCAGCAAATGGGTTCGCAACAAGACCATATCTTGTTTTAAATCCAATTTTCGGTTGGAACGTGTCCTGACCAACTGCTCTAACCATTTGTAGAGGTACATATGGACAATAGAACATACCAGCGTCATAAGGTGAAGTACCTTTGTAACCAACAACATAGTATTGGCTAGCGCTTGAGTTTGCACTGTATGGGTCAATGTATACCTTGAATCTACCGTTAAGAACACCAGCAAAAGTATTACCAGTATCGTCAACGTTTAGGTTATTGTTTAATGCAGGTGTGTAGTCTAAAACACCAGCCATTTGAAGTGCTGAAGCAACATCAGAAGAACAGATAATCATATTACCTTTTCCTCTTCTTGTTCTTTGAGCGATTCTGTTTGCGTCTCTTTCCAATTGGAACATAAGACCTTTGAATCTTTCAACTGACCATCTACCGTTTGAGTCTGTATCTAAATCAAAGATACCAGCAGTAGTTGTGTTTGTAGCTGCACCTTTTTCAGCGTTGATATAGATAGTTCTTACAACTTCTCTGTTAATCTCTGCTAAAATTTCAGCAGATAAGATGTTTGCAAGTTCTGTCTCAGCGTCTAAACCATGGATTGCTTTAAGGTCTTGAGCAAGTTCCATTGTGTACTCGGCTTTAAGAGCTCTTGATTTAGCAGTTACAGTTGACTTCTCAATTGAGAATGCCATTTCAGCAAATGCGTTACCAGAGTCATCACCTAATGCTTCAGCCGCAGCTGTAGTCATAGCAGTACCTTTTGTGTAGGCACCAGCAGATGGTGAGTCGTTTAGTACAGATGGATTTGTTCCGCCTTGTGCTGTTGTAGAATAACCATCTACAGCAGAACCAGCAGCATTTCTACCTGAGAAATCTGTATCAGCTTCGTCAAACATAGCTTCGCCACCAGTTTGTGAAGTGTATCTACTTCTCATTGCAAAAATAAGACCAGTTGGACCAGTCATTGGTTGTACGCCAGCGATATCGTATGCGATAAGGTTAGGCATTGCTCTTCTAACTAATGAAATTAGGATTGGATCCCAATTTGCAACAGATGAACCTGTTGAGTTAGTAGGAGCTGCTTCATTTAAGAAAGCGTTGTCTTCTTTAGAAGCTCTTTCTTGGTTTTCCAAGATAACAGATGTTACGGCACGTCTGTAAGAATCACCGATTTTTGGTAAATCAGGATGCTCTAGGACTGGCTGCCATTTCTTTTCATGTGTTTCGGATAAGTACATGTTTGTTTTCTCCCTATATGTTACTTAATAGATATTTTCATATCTTTTGTTTTGCTTATAGCGGCGGTGTAAGCAGCCATGCTAGAAGATAAGTCATCACTGTTAAGTGTTGACTCTCCAGCCGCCACATCATCTAAATCTTCGCTAACTGTACTTTTTCCAAAGTAAGACTGTTTAACTGTCTCAACTTTTTTCTTAAAGTCTTCGTTAGACGAATACTCAATCTCTTCAACAAGTTTAGTAAACTTCTCTTTTGAAGTATCTGCTAAATCAGCAGACGCTTCAGCTACAATTTCTTTTCTTTGTAGGTCTTTAGCACCTTGATTTAACTCAACGTTCTTAGAAATTTGCTCATCTAGTTTCTTTTGTAAGTCATCTACTTTAGCAGCTTGCGCTTCTAAAACATCATACTTTTCATCAGGAACATCAATGTAGTGGTCTTCAAATAACTTTTTAAGTCCACCAATAAAGTCTTCAGCGATTTCACCCTTGATTCCTCTTTCTAAAGCAATCTCATTTTCTTTCATCCATTGTTCTACAACGTATGATAGGTATGAGTCTACTTTTTCAACCAATTCGTCTTTTGCTGTTGACATTTCTTGTTCAAATTTATTATTATAGTCTGCTTCAATCTCTTCTGCAATCTCTTTAACTTTAGATTTAATTGCTGTTTCAAAAATCGTAGCAGCCTTATCTTTAAACTCTTCTGATAAGTCAGTTTCACCGGCGATTAAAGCGTCAACGTGTTCTTTTACGTCAACATCTTTATCTTCCTTTTTAGACTTGTAAGATTCTTCTTTGTCGTCAGATTTTTTATCATCTTTCTTGTCCAGATATTTCTTTAGTCCTGCTGGCATTTCGCCTTCTGAAATTTCTTTATCTTCTGAGTTTTCTGTTTCTGTTGATTCCATAGCTTTAGATGGATGTTTGTCATCTAACTTCGGCATAGGATCAGGAGCACCCTCAGATTTTTGAGGTGCTTGACCAGAAACTTCCTTTACTTTCTTAGTTGCGTCCGGATTGCTGTCCGTGGGTTTAACCACAGCTGCGCCTAAATCTTCTGCCTCGTTTGACAAGTGATTCGGTTCAGCCGCAACAGCATTCTTTTTCGGAGCGTCAGCCATAGAATTTTCTTCTATTGCTACTGCTTCTAACGCCTCTAAATTTTTTTCTGTATCGGCCATTAAGAAATCTCCTCTTTGTAAAAATAAACGTTTATTTTCTTATTGTTGTTAAGGTTATTTATAAGTTTAGAGTTTTTTAAGAAAGGACTCAAAGACTTTCGCCTTAGCTTCTGCTAATGCAATAGATTTTGCTCTCTGTATTTCACTCTTCCACTCATTAATTTCCCTCTCAACTAACACACCATTATCCCATACCCACTCTCTTTGTTCCATAATGCCTTCTACGAAAGCGTCTGGAGCGCTTGGGTCTGCAACAATGTCGGCAGCTGTAGCTAAGTAGAAATCATTTCCTACATAGTTCACACCACCTTTTTGAACCAAGGATCCCATACCTCTTGATGATACGCCTAATTGAGCGCCTTCATCTATAAGACCTTTTACAATCTTACCGTATGGTGTACCCATGATTTTTGCTTCACCAATAAAATTTTTACCGTCTGGATAGAGTTTCGTAATCATGTGTGATACTCGTTCTAAATTTACAGTTGGTCCGTCAGGATGTCCTAACTCGCCAAAGGCTCTTTTCTTATTGATAAACTCTGAGTTGTACCTTTTTACTTCTTTCTGTAAGATATCATTTTCATATACTCGTCCATTCCTATTTTTGATATCGGATTGTAAAAAGACACCACGAATTTTGTAGTTCTTTTCGCCATTAACCTCTTCGGTAATGTATTCTGCGTTTTGTACTTCTTCTGAAATTAGTTTCATATGTTCTCTCTCTGTACTATTTATACAAAAACTTATCTAAACTCTACAATTATTGTGTAGTTATCGTCTTTTGAGAAGTTTTTAGTAGATAAAAGCACGTCTCCCGTTGGTGTAGTTGCGTTATTTGGTATTCCATTACCGTTTACCCTTAAATCCCAAGAACCTTGCCCACTTAAACTTGTCGCCAAACCATTAGATGTACCTGACCAATATAACTCTACGGCACTCTTTGTGTCTGTAGTGTTTATTGACCAATAAATTCTTGCAATAGTTCTAGCGCCATCTTCTGTCATAAAAGTTAACTCTGAAGCGTCAACCTTTTTAACTAAATTTTCTCCTGTACCATCTGATACGTTAGTCATCTTAACTACGTACTTAACACCAGATGTATCAGCGATTGTTTGTGTTGTTACTATATCAGCCATTTGTAAAACCTGTTTCCTTATGACACTCTAAAGCGACTGAAAATGTATCTACGTTAACATCACTTGTTACGAATACATCATTGTTGCCACCCTCGGTGCTCTTTTTTAAATCTAATTCTTCTGGTTTAAGACCATAATTTCCTACACCAGTAAAACTTATTAGTTCTTCGTCATCAATAAAAATCTTAACTTGACCATTACCAATAACATCATAATATAAATTTGCAACTGAAATAACACTCTCACTTGTTGCATTTAATAATTTAGGTGTATCTACTACTTTTTGAGACACCTCATTTTTAAATCCTTTTACACCAACAATGGTCTTAAAACCATCATCTAACTTTTGTTCAACTTGTACAGTCATTATTGTGCGTCATAGTAAGTCTTTGACAACTCACCTCTTTCAACTGTAGTACCTTTTTTTCTACATCTAAGGTACACTTTAGTAACTGCATTAGTTCCTGGTCTTGTGTGTGTTCTTATACCACCAGATACAGTTGAGTTTGCACCGTCAGCTGAATCAGGATACGTATTAGACGCTGTAGCAGAATTTTCATACTGCCAAACTGCACTTGAACCTGGTACATCTACCCACGCCATCTTTAACTCCCTAGTTGTTCGTCTGTCTCTGCCTCTATGTAATCATAGATAACAGAGGTGTTAATATCATGGAAGTCTGAAACTTTATCAACTGATTCTTCCACGTTCATAACTATATTTTCATTATCTTCTTTATCAAGTATCTTAAAGAAGTCAGTCACCGCCTCTTTATGTAAAGGTGGTAAACTACTGAAAGTCTTACTATCTACTATTTTTTTTTCTTCAAATAGATTAGATATTCGCATCAGCTGGAACCTCGGCCGCTGGTGCTTCTACAGGTGCTTCAACTTCTGTGGCTGGCGCCTCAGGAACCTCTGCTGTCGGGTCTGGATTGTTACCGTCTGGAGTAAATTCAATCTCATTACCTTGTGTGTCATGCACTGCGTCTGTTCTTTCGCCTGGGTCAATCACTGCTGGTTTAGGGTCACTAAACGCCGTTGCTTGGTCTTGTCCAGGTGTAGATGTAAAGATATTCTTCGCTACATCAATTCTTTGTTGGTCTAAAGCAGAGGCAACCTTGTCTCTTAATGCGTCTTTAAAAGCCTCACCAGCTTCTGCATTTGCACCTTTGCCTAGATTATCAATAAATGATTTTACTTTTTCTGTCATTATAGTTCTCCATTATCTGTTGACGGTTCAGCTATGATACCATCATCAACTTCTTGTTTAATTTGTTTATCAATATCTTCAATTTCTCTTTCGTTTTGTTTAAGCACATGCTTACGAACATACTCAATTGAATAATATTTACCAATGTAATCTCTCATTTGGTCAGCCAGTCTCAATCTTTCCATTAACATTTCCGCATTTTTTAATTCTGCAAAATGGCCGTCTTGTAAGAAATCATATTGTAAATGGTCTTTAACAGTAAACCAATCTTCTTCAGCTATTACTGCTTTTAATACTAACTGTGTATGAAGTATATCATTAAACAGTTCAGTAAATTTCTTTCTTAATCTTTGAACAAACTTTGTAAATTTAAGTTCGTCTCTAGTAATTTCAGTAGAACGACCCATGTTAAATCCTTGGTTCGCCTCTAATCTACTAGCAGGAACATTTAAACTTCTATAAAGTTTTGCTCTAAAGTATTCAATGTCTGCAATCTCTCCCAAGTTTTGACCACCAGGTAATGTAGAAATATCTGTACCTCTACCACCCTCTCTACTTGGTAACCAGAAGTCTTCCAACATTGACATGTAATTTCTGTCGTCTCGGATTTCTCCTGTCTGTGCGTCATAGACAAGTTTATTTCTATACTTAGCCATAACATCACGTAAGTATTGCTCTGCCTTTTGTTTAGGTAGATTACCTACATCAATTTTAAATATACGTCTTTCTGGTGCTCTCGCAATTCTGTATATAACAGCTGCGTCTTCAATCATTCTTAACTGATTGACAGGTTTAATTGCCTTATGTAAATAAGACAACACCATGTTTTTATTCTGGTCAACTAAACCAGAAGGACAAAATGCGATTGCGTCAACAGCAATCTTAATACCACCAGATGTAGTATTTGTAATTCCTTTTTCGTTGAAGATAAAATACTCTTGCATTTGGTCTACAACTGATAAACCATATGGAGTAGGTCCGTCAGGTCTTTGTTTCCTGATTTCTCTAATCTTCTTAATTTTTCGTGGGTCTATGTATCTTAACTCTGTGATACCTTTGTGTGTACTTTCTCTATCAATTACTTTATGATAGAATAAACGGCCATCTACGTACCATCTTCTAAAGATATCATGCCCTTTAGTATTGAAGTTCATAAGACGTAAGACTTCTTTAAACTCGTCTTCTATCTTTCTACGAACATCATTACCAAATGGTAAATTCTCTAAATTTAATTTTACGGCGTCCTTTAATTCATTCGCAACGATAGCCTCGTTGATAATGTCTTCTACTGCCATGTCGCACTCTGGATGAAGTGCTATCTCTCTATAACGTCTGATTAAGTCCTGCTCATTTTTAGCAGTACCTTCCATGTCAAGGTACTGGCCAAAATAACCACCGGCAGCGACGGTTGATGTACCGTCATCTGCCTGTGGTGTTGTAAAGCTTTGCTTTGGATCCTGTTTAGGTTTGACCCTTGTTATAGAAAATCCAAATAAATCTGCCATACTATATTCCTTTACTGTTCATTATCTATTTATACTACTTTTTAGGTAGTAGTGTTCGTTTCAAAGTATTGGTATGCCATAGTAACAGCAAATTCTTCAATTGCCGTAGCTTCGTCATAACTCAATTCAATCGGAGCAATGATTGTAGGGAATACACCTCTTAAAGTGTAACTCTTAATCGTTGTACCGTTTCTATCTAACTGGTCAACAAATGCGTCAACTTGATAATCCGCTGGATTAGTTAAGCCTTCGTTATCTGTCATGTTATTGATACCATTTGACCATCTTTCAAAAGCATTTCTGATTTTGAAATTAGTGTCATTTAGTACAGTAATTGACCAATCTTCTATTGTTCTATCACCAGCAATCTTAATACTTCTTCCTCTGAAAGGAACGTTAAAACTAGGTAAGTTCATACCTGGTAATGAAGTTGCTTTACATAAGAATGCTAGGTCTTCTATTTCTCCACCAACTTGTGCGTAACCAGGAAAAGGCATTGTTACCTTAAACTGATTGGCTCTTGCGCCACCGCCTGCAAGTTTAGCTTTGAAGTCATTAATGTTTGCCATTGTTTTATTCTCCTTTTCTAAACTTACCCACCAGCCACTTCGTCAAACGAAACGCCAGTACGTGTTGCTATGAATTGTAAAGTAATGAAGTTAATGCTTCTAGCAGGTTTTATGAAAATCTCCGCTATGAATTCATTTCTATCAACTACTTCACCTGTGTTATTAGTTTCATCACAGACTACTAAAAAGTCTGTAATACCTCGTCTACCTTGTACTTCTCGTAAAAAAGGTTCTACAATGTTTCTAAAGTTCGCTCTAGTAAATTCATCATTGAATTCAAATAGTTGGAATTTAGAAGCAGTAGCAATTGCTTTTTCTAGTACAATAAACAGTCTTCTAACATTGATTCTATCAAATGCTGAAGGAGCAGATAGTCCAGTTTTGTCACCAAAAAGAACAGTACCTTGACCTGGGAAGGTTGCAACAGGATTAACTCTTGCTCTGTACAGTTCGTCTCTTTGTGCTTGTGTTGGATTAAATGCTAACTTAACTGCGCCTCTAACAATACCTCTGTTAAGACCCGCTGGTGAGTACCAAGCGTCTGCGATTAAGTCTGTTCTTGCTGATAGGCCAGCAGTGTCACCATTTAATGGTACATATCTATATACGTCAGCGTATCTGTCGTACATGTATTTGTAACCACTATCAAACATAACATAAGAAGATGAGTTGATACCATTAAAGAATGATACAACGTTACTCTTTTGTGTGTTTGCGTCAGCAACATTAACTACATCACTTCTTTCAGGAGAGCAAAATACTATTGCGTCTTTTCTGTTTTCTGCGATTGTAATTAGGTTACCGATATGTGTAGCGTCACCTGAACCTGCCATGATTAGACCAACATCAACAGTTTCAGCGTCTGCAAATTTTTCGTAAGCAGTTCTTTTCTGTCCTGTTGTTGCAGCTGAGCCGTCTGAACCAGATTGTAATGTAACGTCTGAAACAGATGTTACGTCTGTATATACAGTGTTGGCTGCCGCTTGTCCCCAAGTAGTACCTGAAGCGTTGTGGTCCATCCAGTAGATGTAACTTGATTGATTGTAAATTACATCAGGATAGTAGTTAGTAGAACCTTGAGCTGTTTTAGAGTCTGAAGCTTTTGAAACTGCTCCGTACGTTTCTAAAACAGAACCTTTAACACCACTAATTGAACCAGTTGCGTCAATTACAGCGATATGTAGTTCGTCATTTGTTCCACTTAAACCTGCAACATATGGTGATGTTCCAGGTGCTTTGTCAAATAAATCGTAATGTTGCCATCTTCTTCTTACTTGAGCACCGTTAGTTATTACTTCATGTAATCCTGAAGAGTCAGAAGTTCCAAAGTATTGAGGTTCTTCTTTTCTAACAATGTTTAAGTCATTAGTTGAAACACTAATTACTCTATATTCGTAGTTGTCTCCAAAGTTAACTATGTCGCCGGCTACAATCCCAACTGCTGATGTTACAGTAACAACTGTGTCACCAATTGAAGTGCTTGCGTCATTTACAGTAGTCTTATTTGTTTCTTCATAAGCAGTAGCTGAAGGACATGTAGAAATTTTTATAGAATTTCCCCATGCGCCTGCTGTTCTACTAGCCCAAAGACCTACTGAAGCTGAACCGTCTGCATAATTATTTTGGTAGTCTGTCGTATTCTTAATTACAAATGCTGAACCTGTCTCGGTTGCATTTGAAACAGATGAATTCTGTACACGGACTACTCTCAAAGCGTTAGAATATTGTAAGTAGTTTGAAGCAGTAAACCAATCTTCAAAGTTTGAAGTGTCGGGTTTACCAAACTGACTTACTAATTCTTGCTCACTAGAAACACTTACTACTTCGTCTAAAGGACCTTTGCTAGATTTGATAGCAATTGCGCCTATTGATGTAGAAACAGCTGGAATGATTCTTGTTAAGTCTTTTTCCTGTACGAGAACACCTGGTGATACTTGAAATGCCATTAGGTTATCTCCTTTTAATTAGCTAATTATTAATTTTAAAATATTCAACTCTCGTATTATTCATACGCCCATAGTCAAAATTCAATCCTTACTGATATTTATAAGACCTAGGAACCCTACAATCCTTTGTGTGTGACAACCGGATGCCAGACCGTACCATATTCATCTACTTCACTTTTTTCGTGGTCAGGTATTCCGTCATCAACAAAACCAAAGGGAGCCATGTCCTGTTCTATCAGTGCTTCCTGTTCTTCATATAACATTTGTCTTGCGTTAGTATTCGTTAATTCTTTGAAGAATGGCTGATTTGACAACCAACCGAATATAACACAACACATAAACAAATCGTCATGGCAACCCTCTTCAGCTTGCCAACTGTTACCTCTTCTTACAAAGGTACTCATTTCTTCAATTACATTGAAATCATTAATTATAAGTTTGTCGGATTCAATCAATGTTTTAATGTTAGCACAACCAATTTTCTTAATTTGTTTGGTCATTCGTACACCTAAAGATGTACCTCTACCACTGAACATTGCACCTAATATTTGACCAGCACGACCTCTTTGTGTAGTCATTAACAAACTGTCATATTCTAATTCAAACTGTAATGCTTCTGCAATCTGTTGACCAAGGTCATTGACCTCAACCAAAACTTGTGCGTGATTATATGCGTCACAAACTTTCTTAATAATATGTGGAAACATTAGAGGTTTAATATCATCACTTCTAAATTTAGCGACAATTCTGTAAGGCATTTTTGTTACATCAAAGATAACAAATGCTGAATAATCTTTTCCTACTCCTCTAGCAACGTCAACTGTACAAACATATGTTCTACCTTTGACTGGATTCTCAAATACATCTACATTACCACTTGACGTTAATGGCGTCATATATGTTAGAGTTTTAATTTTAGCAGGACTAATAAGTGTATCTACAGAACCTAAAAACTCACACTCAAACTCTTGTTGAAACTGCTCAGGTGAGGTGTTTCTAATTGTTCTTTCTTTCCATTCTTCGTCACGACCAGGTACTTCTGACCAGTGTACTTCAATAGGAATATAATCGTTTCGTTTATTCTCTGCGTCATTCCATAGTTTATAAAACATATTCATACCCATTGGTGTGGATACGATAATCATTTTAGTTTTTTGTCCAGATGAAATTGTAGGATAAACTGAGCTAAAAAATGCCTCGGCAATATTAGCCGGTACGAAAGCAAACTCGTCAAGGAAGATGATGTTAAATGAACCACCTCGAATCGCACTTGATGATGTTGCAGCTGCCACAATGACTGACTTGTTTTCTAGTTCAATGTTACCTTTGTTCCAATTGATTACACCTTGTTGTAACCATTTTGGTAAATTTTCATAGGCAAGTTGTACTCTTCCAAGTATGTCTCTGGCAGTTGAAGATTTGTTAGCAAGTATAGCAATATTAGAATTAGGATTGAATAACGCATAATGCAATAAGTAAGATACTGTTGTTGTAGATTTACCTGATTGCCTTGGCAACTTACAGATAGTAAATCTGTTATCATGTATTGTCTGTACAATATGTCTTTGAAAGTCATACATTTTAAAAGGCACAAGACCATCATCTAACGATACAATACGGATATAATTTTCCATAAAGTATAGAGGGTCGTTAGCACACTTTTGATATTCTAAAATTTGTTCTTTAGTAAACTCTACTGGTGTGTTAATCTTTTTAAGATTAGGATTTCCTAGATATGCGTCTGTCATTTTTTGTTAAACGTACTTTCCGGTATACTACTTGGTTTTTTCAAAATATACACCTCTTTAAACCATTTATAAAAGTCCTTATCTCCAAACATGTCAATAAGGTCTGCAACACAATATTCATCTTTCCATATTTCATCACCAATTATTCTATAATCAGTAACGTCTACCCTTAACCTGTTGCGTGGTGGAAAGGTAGCACATAACTCTAAATGATTAATTCTATCATGTTCATAACCATCAGCGAACATAATAGTTGTCTTTATCACTTTATAACTATTGCCTCTATATGTGTATAACCTAACTGTATAGCTGCATTTACTCTCTGACTGCCTCTAAAGGTAGCGTATGGATAATGTTTATACGTGACACCATTGACACCACGTTTCTCGCCTGTGCCTTCTTTATATTCCCATACTTCAATCGGATTTTTTAATTCTTCGCCATCTAGTAATTCTTTTAGAGGCGTCATTTGTTTGATGTACTTTATATTGTCTAAAGGTACAACAATCTTTTGGTCACTACTTAGCTTTGCCTTCAATAGTTTCATTTTCTAAACCTTTCTCCATTCTTGACTCTGGTGTTTCTTTTCTATTCAACATCTTTTGTAATTCTGCTGTTGAACCAACAAACAAAGCATTCTGAATTTTAGTGTCGGCATTTTTAGTCTCTGACTTTAAATCTTTTAATTTCTTTTGTAAATCTTGTAACTTATCTACAGTACCAGCAACGTTGGCTATAAGTTGTCCTGCAACCTCATATGCTCGTGGGTGTTGGCCTTCTTTTGCAATCTCTAATATACCTTCAATTGCTTCGTTACCTTTATCAATAAGGTTGTAGTAGTTCTCTCTACTATTCTGATAATCGTTATCTATATCAGTGTCTTTAGGGTCGTTTATTCTAGGTACGGCTGGTGTTTCTTTAACAACCATTTCCATTGCATTTTCAGGTTGGTCTTCTGCAACAGGATCCAAACCTAATATTTCATTAACTGAATTCTCTAATTTTTTGTTCATAATTTTTACTCATCATTTCCACTGCTCGGGTTAAAACTCTTACCATCTGTAAAGTTCAATATTTGTGTTGTAAAACCAAAATCATCATCAGCGTCTGCCGTTGTAGGATTTGGTGTAATTATAATTCTTTCTTCTCTACTTGCGTCTGGTAAATCAGTATGTAAATCATCTTGTACTTTTTTAATAACTTTCTGATTACTCATAGGACCAAATAGATAAGTCTTAGCAGTAAAGTTTAATGTATAGATTACTGCTCTTCTTTGTGTGAACGTACCATTATAACTGTCTTCGTAATTTACAGTATTTAAAATAATAGGTATATCTCTTTTGATATTCATATCAGGAACCATGTTAACTGTTACTGTTAAGTCTGGTTGAAAGTATGGTAATATTTGTTCAATAATCATTAGACCATTTTCAGCAGTTGCTGTAAAAGAATATAGTGTAAAATCTATATTATATGGTACTGGTGTATAGTTAAAGTTTAGAGTCTTACCATCATCCGTCTCTTTAACAATTCTATGTTTTTGTGTTCTAGTTAATTTTCTACTTGCGTCATAAGTCAAACCTGTAATTTCAAAACCCATTCTAGGTAATGTGGTTGCAAATGCTCTGTCATCTAAATTTGATTGTTCGTCAAGTCTAACTAAAAACTTTTCTTTTGGCGCATATGCCAAAGGCACTCTTATTCTTGAGGTTACTGCACCTGTAGATGATTTGTTTTGTATAATAATATTATTAAAAATTTGACCAAACGCAATAGTCAATCTTCTTAACGTCTCGTTATAATAGTGATTACCAAACATTATTCGTCAACCTCCCCAAATGGATTTCTTTCTGTAAAGTCAAGTATGTCGTCTGATAAATTACCTACTGTGTCATAACCTGCTTCAGCATTTAAATCTAAATTACTTGCATATGGCGATTGTGTCTGAACGTTTGAACCAGTTGTATCAGTATAAGTTTCTAACATCATTAATGCTGGTTGACCTGTTGAAAAATTGTGATAAGATTCTAATTGAATTGAACCATCGCCTGTTAATACAGTTTGACCACTTTCTAATTTTTGTTTATGTAACAACATATCAAGACTATGGTCATCTTCATATTGGTCTAATACTTCGTTACCTGTATCAATCTTTTCGTTAGAATATTCCCAACGTGTAACTCTTAATTTGTAAACCGGCAAAGCACCTAATTGAAAGAATGGTTCCTGGTCTTCTACAAATAAAATCTCAAAGAATGATTGCATTAGAGGAACATATAAAATATCTCCCTCGTTTGGTCTGCCTGAAGCAATTAAGTTAGCACTATTGGCTACTTGTGCCTCAAAGGCTCTTTTAGTGACAACCAATGTAGTGTCGTCTCTAATTTCTAAACCGAATTTGTTTATGATTTCTTGCTCGCCTGCAAATCCCTCATTAGTTTCAAAGTACATTTCTGTTAGGTATGAGTCATCAAACCTACTAGAAGTATCTTCTCCTAATACAAGGTCTCTATTAACTAGTGTTCTCGGTAGGTAGTATATGTCTTGTCCAAAGATTTTAATACTTTCAACAATCAGGTCTTCTTGTAATCGCTTCTCTGCTTGATTACCAATCCCTCTACCACCTTGAAAATAGTGATTTACAGTCATGCTTTATTATCCTATAAGCATTGCTGGATTTAGTTCAAATGTGCTTCTAATTTCAGTTTCTAACTTTTCTACGTCTTGTAAAGCTTCTGTATAAATTTGTTGCCCATTCAATGTAACTCCACCAATCATTGCAATGCCATTAAATTTTGCAAGATTAGCACCCCATTGTTTTTTAAACAAAGCAGTAACATATCTCTTTAAGTAAATGTCGTTATACACGTCTGTGTACACGGTCGGATCCATCTTTCTATAACACTCAATTACCAAGTATTCATCTACTTGTAAATCATTCTTCCAGTCCATATCAATGTACAGTCTGTTGTCGTGTTGATTATATCTTAATGGTTTTTCACCAACTAGAATATGGTCCAAGAAGTCTAACTGTCTCATTACCACATCATAGTTAACTACAGAAGTTGAAGAAAAATCATAAAGGTCATTAAGTCTTAATTGATATCTAACATCAAATAAATTTAAAGAACCTTTACTTGAAAAAGGAAAGATATTAACAACTGAAACAACACTATCAGGTACAACGATATATCCTTGTCCTTCTTCCCAAGCAGTAGTAACACCGTTTTTGGTTACCGACTCACTTGAATTTGTTGTTACTCTGTCTTTATCTGCTTGTGTGTATTTGTACTTTAGGTAAGTTCTACGAATTCCATCATAGTGGTACTGTGCGAAATATTGCAATGCTTCATCAATTCTATCTTCTAATTGATTATCGTCTGCGTTTATTTCAATAACAGGCTTACCTAATGCTCTTAAAGCATACTGTTTTAACTGTTCTCTACTTGCTGGTTCTGCCATAAATTAGTCCCTTTTGGTATATTTATAAGAACAGGAATACGTTAAAACAGTATGTGTTCAATTAAAATTTATACTTAATACTTGCTAATACCTGTTGAGTATCAGTGTAATCTGCACCAGTAAACGTTGATACACCACCTTTGTCGTGGAAATATAACCCTACTTCTGTAACTTTATTGTCGTAAACTGCACCAAAATAATTACCTGTATAACCTAGGTCATCATTCTCTGTTCTATGTGCTGTCAAATAAGTATTATCAGTTGTGTTCCACATCATACCATAATCGTATCTGTTTTTACCTGCCTGAGCGCCTGTGTCTTTGTCGTCCCACATTTCAGCACCCCATTGAACAGGAACACCCCAACGTCTTAATGAACCACCAACGGCAAATCCTTCTTGTTTAGTATCTTTAGAATAACCAGCTGCGTCACTCGGTGTTTCAATCACCATGTATGAGGCGTCTGCTAATCCTAAAAGACTAACGGTACCGTTGTAATAATATGTATCTCTATCGTTATCAAAACCAACTACAATACCCCAAGGTTTATCTTTTTGTAGTCTATATGATTCCATTTGAAACTCATCATTCCAAACAAACCCACCGACTGCAAGAACAGTCTTCTCGTTGTGGTCTAGTCTGTTATTTGGTTTTGTAATAATAATAGGAGCACCAATTTTAGAAGTCTTAGCAAATCCTAATCTTTGTGCGTCTGTTTCTCCCGTAAACAATCTAAAGTTATCGTTTCCGAAAAACATTTGTTTTTCAACTAAAGTATTGTTTTTAGTTGTATCTAAAGCATAGTGTGAATCAAACGATACACTTGCTCCAGCTTTGTTAATCAATGGCATGTCTAGGTCTGTACTAGCGCCTACTTGTAACTCTGCTCTACTATCCCAACCTGAGTCGTAAGTCTTATCATCATAAAACCCTTCAATTTCTCCGTTAAAGTATAGTCCGTTTGGTAAACTTAAACTCTGGTTTTCAAGTGCTGTCAGTCTATCATCAACCGACTTTGCTGTGCTGTCTGCAAAGGCAACAGTAGTTACCATCAACAACATGAATGTTGTAAGTGTTTTTAACATATTTTCTCCTATTTGATATGTCTATTTATGTTTTAGGAAACAAGTTGTCCGTGCAAAAGGTCTTTACATCTTCCTCTGGTAATCCTAGTGTTAACATAACCCTCGGTGTATGAGGATTTTGTTGTTGGTGTTCACAATAATAATTTTGTGCCTTGATAATTTCTTCCTCATTGCCTGTATTATTGTATTCTACAATATCATCTAAGTATTCTTTAAGTTGTCTTTCTACAAGTCCACATAGAGTATTGATTTCTTCCTCTGTATTAATATTTCCAGCAGCTATCATGCCTGGTGAAAATATTTTCAGAGCCCAATCTGGCAACTCTCGTTGTTTAATTGGTTTAAACTTCTCATTTATTCTAATAAATTTTTTAGTCATGTCATGGTCTTTAACTAACATAGGCGACCAATCATAAAATGCTCCGGTCACTTTATTCTTACCTGCAATTACGTCCCAACCAAAAATTGGTCCGTCATTGTGTTTGTCTGGAAAAATACATACATGCATCATCCAAAGCCCTTTGGTATTTCTAACGTCAACTATATCAACATGAGCTCTACGTACACTTTCATTATGCCATGTACGATTAACCCAACCTAATTCTTCATTATTAAATCTTTCCATTCCCTCTTCAGCGTATTCTTCGCAATGAAAATTTAATGTCTTAATTATCTTTTCGCTGTTGAGTAATAATCTTTCCCAAATCATGCATTTCTCCAAATAATCTTGTTGCAAAAATAAAACAATTCTGTGTTTCAGTACGTACATCTTCCTCGTACAAACTTAAATAAGAATGTATTACTTCTCTAACAATTGGTTTATAAGTCTTATGTGCTACATCTTTAAACGTGTAAAATCTATTAGGACCAGGTGTCTTTTTTCTAATCATCTGGCCACCAGATAAATCTCCTAAATGTCTTACATATATATGTGAATAGAGTTTGTGAGCGTCTTCTCTCATACCCTCAACATGTCTAATGTAGTCTTTTGTACTTTGTGTAATAATAGGTTGTTCTTTATCATCTTTCCACAATGCTTTAAAATCATACAATAAATGCTCTGTTCTTTCTATACCTGGCGTATGTCTAAACAAAGAATTCTCTTGTGCGTATTTTTCTAATACAGCATAACATTGTGCTTGATTGTAAAGGTAAGTAGCATATACCTTTTCATCTATCTCACCACTCATTAATACTTTTACAAAATCTTTACGTTCAGCAGCCTTATGCCACTCATGTGTTATGTCTTTTATATCCATAATAAAACTCCTGCTGTTGCGATTAATAGTGCTGACCAACCGGTCAAAATCATACCATATGTAGATAGTTTGGTACCAAAATACATCTTACCAATCGCTACGCATTTATGCATAGGTGACATAACATATCCAGCAAAGTCAACTGCAAAGAACCATGGTAAATATTCCATACCATATATTGATGTAAGTAATACTGTAATTGCTCCAAATCTACTTGATGAACCTAAAGCAAAGGCACCAAGAAATGATAGTAAACTGATTGCAATAAAACCAAATGTTGTTGTTATGTCTAAACCTGTAGATTGTAAGAAAGAGTTAATCTCGCCTGTGTGTGTTCTTACAACGTTAGATAGGAAAATAATACCTGCGACCCAAGCCACAATTTTCCAATCAACATAACCTATTAGTTTTTTGAAATCAAATGTCTGTGTAACAATCATGTAATATGCTGTTAATAGACCAAATGCCCATAAGAAGTTTACACCAGCAATAATAGCTGCGACACCTAGTAAATATGGTAAAACGTATCTTGTAATTCTACTTATTTTAATTTTTTGTTTACTATTCTTTAATGCAATGTCTTTATCTTTTACTGCAAAAACAAGATAACTTAAAACATATACAACCGTCATTGCTAACAACGGCCAAATTATTCCTATAAAAGCACCATATGATAAACCAAATGCAGCCATAGGTAAGATAACAGTCTTTTCTAAAGGAGACCAGAAATAATAATGGTGTGTTGACATGAAATCAATAGGTCCAAACTTCTCTCTACTCTTTTTATTTTTAGGTGCCATTGTGTCTAATAGTCCAGCAGATACAGTCACACGACCTTTGATAGGTAATATTCCTGTCAATGCACTGAACATTGCTACAATAGCTCTGTTACTTTTAATACTTCTTTTTAGAAATGTAAATACATCACTAAACAAATTGTTGTCTTTAATCATACCTGCTATCATCATCACAAAGACAATAAGAAACAAATAGACTTGTCCTTTTAAAATTAAATCAATCATATTGATAACTCCGTTAAATCGTTATAATCACCAAACTTACCTTTAATAAAAGTATTAAAAGAAATGGTGTGTCTGTCACTATTGCCTCTATTTGTATCCACATCATGTGTTAATGAAGAAGGAAACAATATCAATCTTCCAGGTTGATTCTTTATACCAACTTTGTTTGCTGTGAATTGGTTGCCTTTTTGTTTATCATAAAATGTGAAGTTGGCAAATGCTCCACTATTATAAAAGAAAGTAGGACACTCAGGTCCATCTACATATAATACTGCTGAAAAAATACTGTTAGGGTGCATATGAGAATGGTGTGATTCGTGAGGTCTACTTTTATTGTACCATGAATTTGTTATATAAAAATCTACATCCTTTTCTTTACCTAATTGTTCAGCAAAGGACTTGACGTTTGCCAAACACCAGTTTTTTAAATCGGATAGTATAGGATTATTAAAAATATTTTTGTCTTTAGTTACAGTATTGCCTCTGTTTGGCATAAATTCTAAACCATTTAGAAAATCTAATTGTTCTTTAGTAAACTCATAACAAGTATCAGATTTGTATATAGGTGTGGCGAATACTGGTTCAATCATTGAAAATACTTCTCATATAATTCTTTCACTTTGTTTCTAACTGGACTAAAAGAAAAACTATTAAAGTATCTTCTTTTTTTCATCCACATAATTTCTTTTTCAGTTGCGTCTCTACATGTCATTTCAAATTTCTCTTCTGATATAGGTAACATGTACATAAGTGGTGTACCTGCTTTAATCAAAGTATCTCCATCTTCCACATTCCAATTCAACTGTATATTTATCTCACTAGATTCTGCTGGGTCTAAAATGCCTGTCGTACTTTCATAATCAAATGAATCAGCATAAGGTATAGGCATACATAAAAACTTAACACCTTTTGGTGCTATCACATGATAAGGTGTATTAATCTTTACAATATTATCAATCGTACCTTTTCTTTTAGGAATAAATTTTGTTATGTTATCAGAATGTGTGTCTATTATATTTTGTTCAGAGTTTTGTAATAAATCTCCATCAGCAACCCTCCACTTAAATCCTTTTTCACCTTTCTTTGTACTAACAACAACATCATACCATGCTGATACTATGTAACCTGTTTTAAACAAACTAAAAATACCTGGACATTGCATAATGTGAGTAGTCTTTTTAGTCTTATCTAAATTCTTTTTATAATCCAGCATTGCCACTGACAACCACTTTGGTGTATAATCACTGGTGTCCTTAACCATGAATAGGTCAGCTACTCCAGGTAATGTAGAAACAAACTCAATTTTTCTCATATGATTGTCCATTAAATGCTATTGTAATTCTTTTGCCATTTCCCTTAAACTGCGATACACTATGTTTTAGATAACTTGGAAATAATATCAATTTGCCGGTCTGCGCCGGCGAAACAAAGATACTTTGTTTGTTAATAAAATCATTACCGTCATCCATAAACATACTATCTATAGGACTTAAAAATTTAGTTTGACCACTATCTAAACTACCACCATCATCTACATAATATATTCCACACCAACTACAATTAGCATGATAGTGTGTTTCGTGGTAACCGTCTTTTTCTGTAATATGATACCATGACTCAGGTATAAAGTAATCAAAGTTTACATCTTTTTTATGTACAGTTTCTATAGTTAGTTTCCAACATTCTAAAATCCACTGTCTTAAATCTTGTATGACCTTATCTTCCTTATGAAGAAAATCAAATTTAGACTCTTTTAAATTATGTTTTAAACTAACTGCAACTCCAGAATCAATGTCTTCTTTTTGTTTATCAGAATATGAAAGTATTGTTTCTTTTAAACCTTCAAATTTTTTATTATAAACACTTATTGGTGTTGCAAAATATCCTGATGTACTCATTGTTGGTTTATAACAAAAACGCCTACTCCATTCCAGTAATCGTCTTTGTCTTCTCCTTTCGTCATAATCTCTTCTTTAAATAATACTTTCATACCGTTATCATTAATGGAACGTTCAGTCATAGCCTTAACATGTGGCCAATTCCAGTCATCCATTATTAATATGAAAGTATCGTCAATAGCGTCTCTATAGTGTCCTAAAAATTGGTAATGTGCCTGTGGTGTATGGTCACAATCATAGAACACTATATTAGCTTTTGTTTTAATATCTCTAGGTTTTACTTTGAATAAATCTTCATCAATTATTTGTACTCTTTTATCTTGTACATGACTACGAATATTCTCTAAAAATATTTGTCTATCCTTACCTCTCTCAACGTCAATTTTTACCTTATCATCTGCTGGTACATTTTGTGTATTTGACCAATTGTCAACAGCACAAGCAATGATATTATTTCTTTCTAATGCACTTGTAAATATAGCGCCTTGAAAAACACCAACTTCTAAGTAACTAGGGTCTGGTGTATTTCTACAAATATTGTTAACTAGGTGTTTAACTTTATCAGAAGTAAGGCCACCTATTGCCTTTGTAGTATCAGTTATCCCACTAAAACCTCTACCACTATTTGTTATAGCTTGTTTTACTACCTTAATGTACTCTGCACTATTATTTTTTTCTACTATTTTATCACATACATTACAGTCCCAACAATTAAACTGGCAATTCTTAATAGTCTCACGCCATACTTTAATTCTTTTTTCAGCAAACTTTTGTTTATTAATAAACTCTTCAAACTCTGGAAATAATATTTCCTTTCCTTCTCTAAATCTATCAATGATATTCATACTCTCAAATAGTCTTTGAGAACTTTCTCTACCATGCATTTTAATTACATCAATGTAAGTAAGTAATCTATCCCACTCTTCTTTCCAAGGTGGAAAATTTGCGATACGCCACTGATATGCTGGGTCTTGTTCTTCCCATTTAGGACATGAGAAGTAACTAATTTTAGTTTTGAAATATGTTGGTTCTAAACCCGTTTTTCTTGTGTTGTTATATAAAAAATGTTCATCTTGTACAGGACAATTGCCCCAACAACCCTCGTTTGCAAGTAAACTAATCTTTACATCTACACCAAGTTTAGTCTTACAGTGTTCTTTAACCTTTGTTAATGATTTTAAAAAGTCTTCATTACGCATTAAGTCTCGGTCTAAATTAATATAATCAAAACCGGCCTCTACTTGTTTAACTATTTCATTAAGTCTTTGTGTATTTCGGAGAATAGTATTCTTTACAAGTACGTCTGGATATGCACGTTGGAACTTACCAGACAGCATCCAAAGGGTGTGTGGTATAGTTACGATACGAATACCCTTGTCATACAGATTCTTAAAATTTTTTATGAATAAGTCTAAATTTGCGTCTGTTGGTGGTACTTCTATATTATTAAATGTGGCAGACAAAGGAATACCTGTCTGCTTAGGAATGATATATGCGTTTTCTGAAATTAAGTTTTGTTCTAACTCTGGAAATACATCACCCATTGCGTCTTGTTCAAAGGGTGCCATCCTTGATGTATAATAAACATCATAGATATATTTTTTATTTCGTTTGAGGAACTCCAGAAAAGTATCAAACTGTTCCGGAGTTAATTTGGGATTTAGTGGTACACTAAACATAATATAAATCTCATCATTTCAAGCCATCAAAGATGGCGATTAATTAAAAACTAATTATTAATGGTGCGTCAGCGAGACCTGGCTCATCTGTTGCTTGTGCTGTAGAAACGGCCGAGATACCTTTTAAATGTCTCCATCTATGTAACTCTGCAATTGTTGTACATGCGTCAACTTCATCCTCTAGGTCTTTTTGTTCACCTAGTAAAGTTGCTACTGAACTGTTGTATGCTGTAACTTTCGCATTAATTTTTGATACTAATGCTGATACTGTTAAACCTCTTGCTGTTGCTAAAGTAGAAAGTGTCGGTGTTGAAACAGTATTATCTGCTGTCCACGCCTCTGCTTCTGCTTGTTGAACAGACCAAGATTGTTTCTCTAATGCACTTGCTTGAGATAATGCCAACCAATGTTGATTGTATCTGTCTCTAATAATTCTTTTGAATAATACCTTATTGAATAAAACTGATTGTGCTGTGTCATCACTATCCAATGTATATGTTGTTTTCGCAGCTTCACCAGAACCTACTATTTGAGGAAATTCATCTGATACTGTAGTACCTGGTTTGATTGAAATTGTTCCATCATATGAGTCTGCAAACAAAACACCTTTAGCAGTTGAATAAGGAATAATTTCTGCATGTATATGGTCCAACTCAACTCTTAAATCTTGCATTTCGTCTGTGATAACACCAACGCCATAACCACAGTAATTGTGATAATCTGTAATCCAGCCTGGTTTTTGTTCTATAGAATTCTTTTTAAATAAAACGTATTGATTTGCCATTTGCTATTCCTATTTTTCTGTTGTCCATTCGCCTGTATTTTGTGACGGCGATTGTTCTTCATTGTTATACTTATTATTTATAAGAGTATTATTGTCAGGTTGGTGGTTTTCTTCTATATTTTTAAGTAGATTAGGGTCTTCAACACCTTGTGAAATACCAATACTCTTCAATGCTTTTTGTCTCTGTTCATTAACATAACCAATACGTAAATCACTTACTGCTTGATTTGTCAATTGATTCATGTTAATATCAAATCTTACTGTATAATCAGTAGCAATCTTTAATATTTCTTTTTGTTGTGGTGGTGGTAACATAGCGATTGCGTCAATGTTTCCTGTACCAATTTTACCATATGCTAACATTTCTGTAGCACATTGTTTCGCCATTCTCAAAGTCCAATACTCTTTTTCTAACTTTTCTTCTAATTCTTTATTACCAAATACATCCATAATAGGTGTACCGTCTTCAAGTTTACCTTCTGGACTTTCATTCAATTCTCGTATTAACTCTAAAGTATCATCTTTTTCTCTGAGAGCTTGTTTCATTCTCTCTCTATACTGTTTACAGTCTTTACGAATATTCAATAAATCTAATTCAATATATTGTGCTTCTAATTCATCTACTTTTGAATCTTTGGCTCTTTTATATTTCTTCTCTTCAATTAGTAATTCAATTTCCTTTTTCTTCAATTCCCATTCACAATGTAAAAACGAATCTTGTTTTGTTCTTAATTCAACTAGGTATTGGTGCATCCTTTTAAATGGCGTAAGCATAGAACCGCCTACAAAATGTTCCATTTTAAATTTAGGATTGTGATGACTTACTTCACCATTGGCATATTCAATAATAGCCGTGTCGTTACTCATGTCAATTCTTTTACTCATAGTATCTCCTTAATATAATGTACTATTATTTATACGTTTTAAATTAACCTCTCCAGGCACAGTGACCTGAACTTTGACCTGCATTAGCAGTAGGACTTAATCCTGAAACAGTAGTACCTGTATCTGTAGCATAGTACAGTTTATGGTTTTCGTTATTCTGAGAACCATCATAGTTACCAATCATATACTGCCAGTCTTGTCCCATTCCGTAATTTTCTTCACCCATGTTTTGCTCAATTTTACCAACTGTACCAATGTTAGTATCGTTTGTTAAATTCCATCTTCTGTAGTTATAACCACCGTTGTAATCTCCTTCGTTACCACAATAACCAATTCTGTTTTTAGAGTTGATACCTTTTTGTTGTCCGTGATTAGACCAATGAGTTGTGGATTGATGTGAAAAAGAATAGTAATTAATTTTACAACCAGAACCATCGTCCCAATGATAACCATTATCTTTATCAGAAAATGCTGAACCAGTTGATGTTAAGTTACCACCAAACTGTGTGAATTTTGTTTCTGTTATAAGATTAAACACCTCAAAGTTAGATGAACCTGAGCCTGTTTGAAATGCTAAGTCTAACTCTTTTTGAGAAGAAGATAAATCTTGTCTTGAATTATACAAATCGTAGTTACTGTTATGTGACTTACCTGTATCAGTGAACATGTGAACTGCTGATGTTCTTGTCGAAGCAGTTGAGTTTGCGTTATCTGTAGGTGTAGACCATAAAAAGAATGTAGTAGCGTTATTTGCTCCGGCAATATAAGAACCTGCATGGTCGGCAATAGTACCTAAGTTTGTAGTTTGGTCTGTACTATGCATACTTCTATGTACTTGTCTCCAAGGAGAACCACTTTTGTAACCACCACCTGTATAAGTTAAGGCAATAATTTGTCTGTATCTCCAGTTAGCAGCTGCTGAAGTCCTGTCTCTAAAACCTTGTGTACCATAACTACCGTATCCACCATTGTAGTATTCACTTGCTTTAGACCAGTTGTAATTTCCATCGTGAAAATAAACCATAGCACTAGCCGCTGATTCTGAATTACCATTTGATTGATTTTTATTACCACCACCGTGACTGTACTGACTGTATGCGTTACTAGGACCTGAGTTTACGTCTCTAACACCTTGTCCTGAACCACCACCAAAAATTTCACTAGTATAATTTACTACGTTAGGATAAGTGTGGTGTGCAATTGTAGAAGTTGTATTAACACCTGAACCAAAAGGAATATAACCATCATTCATAGTCATAGACAATACTTGTCTCATGTCAAATAGTCCAGAGTGAGGCGCATAGCCGTCCGTACCATCCGTTCTATGAACATTTGATAATTTTCTGTGCCACGTGGAATGCATATGAGAACCAAGAATGGAACCATTCATTCTTCGTGACGATTTTCTGCCGTATATTGGTCCTGTAGCCATTAATCTCTCCTCTAAATCTGTTTAACTTATACTACGAAATGATTTCGTAAGAAACAAGCCAATCAAGTCTACTGTTAGTAGCTGCACCACCTCTAATTTGGTCGCCTTCTTCCAGATAGAAACTAGAGTTTTTATCTGTTACGAAAACCACTGTATTAGCGGGACAGTTAACGTTGTAGGCTATAAATCTATCGGTAGAACCATCATAGAATGATACTCTGAATGTTGTGTCTGAACCAGCCTTATTAGTAATTGTTACATTATTAATTTTGTAAGACTTTCCAGAAGACCCAGCATTTGTTACTAGTGAAGTTGTATATGTTGTATTCAATTCACCAGAATCAGTTTTACCATTAATGGTTGCTACGTTTACTATATTTGGAATTGCCATTTGTTATTTTCCTCTGCTTATATTTATTGTTAACCAAAAACGATTGCCATTGCAATCCCTTTACCAGTTGAGAACGAGTTACCATCTACATAAGTCTTAACTGCTTGTTCCGTTGGAACAGCCGTATCAGAATTACCTGATAGTGTACCGTCTGTACTAAATTCGTTAATTGTTGCACCGATTTGAGCACCAATTGAACCAAGTTGTAACTCTGTCAAACCAGAAAGGTCAAATGCGTCTGCGTTTAGTGTAGCAGTACCAGTTGCCTGGTCAATCTTAAACTGCGAACCAACTCTAAAGTTACCTAAGTGGTCAGTAGAAGTGTAGTACACACGACCACCGTTTTGTTCAGTAGTTTCTCTTGATTGGTCATAAGGTTGCGTTGCACCTACACTATTTGGATAGTTGGTGTCTGTAAATGAACCAGTACCAATTGATAGGAAGTCGTGACCTGTTAGACGAATGTTTGAGAATAGTTTTGTTACATCAGCCTCTGTATTATCAGGAACTGGTGATGTTCTTTCAGGAGTAATTGCAACTAAAGCTCTTCTATTAGTTGTGTCTTCTTCTGTCGCAGCCGTAACACGATAATATTGTGAATCACCTGCAAACTGGAAGTTTTGTCCAACTCCCATTGCACCTGCTGTTCCTAGGAAAGAAGATGTACTGTCAACATGGAAAAGATATCCTGTTTGACCTGTAACTACATTTTTAGGAGTAATTACACCACCTGAAGTGTATGCTGTAAATGCTGAACTATCTACGTTAGTTGTAACTGTCGGGTCATCACTTGATGATAAACTAAATGTGTTTGTTGCTGTGTTTTGTACATAGTAAGTATTTGTGTTTACTTCTGTCATACCAACTACGCCACTAATAACAATTTTAGTACCGTTTTGTAATCCGTGATTAGCAGATGTTACTACTGCTGGGTTAGCAGATGTAATACCTGTAATTGTTTTTGTTGCTTCATCAACTAGGTTAGCGTCAAGTTTTGTTGTTACAAAATTATATGAACTTGAACCTGTTACGTTAACTGTTTCATTAGGTAAGAATGTGCCTGATAAGTTTTCAAATTTAAGTTTGAAAGTTGAAGCAACATGTCCTAATAAGGTAGCAGTTGCACCTGAAGTAGCACCTGTTAAACTATCGCCGGCTGCTGGTGTAGCAGAAGCAATATTACCTGATAATTTAACGTATTTAAGTTGATGACCTCTTGCTTGAACTTCACCTGGTGTTTCTGTTGAAGTAACACCGTCTGCAAGAGCACCATATTCTCCGTATGCGTTTGAACAGTTAAGCGCTCTAAGCGTACCACCTGTTGTTGCATGGAAACCTTTATCACAGTAGTAAGTAAATACTGATACTAACTCTGCACGACCACCGTTAGTCGCAAGGACTCCAGTACCGTCTGAGTTAATCTGTGTAAAGTCATTGGCAACCATTGATTTGTTACCACTTGCTTGTGCAAATCCGTCAATCAACATACCAGTTGTACCTGTGTTTACAGAAGTACAGTTGTGAATGTATGGAGAAGCAGTTGTAATTGAACCACTAGGGTCAAGTGAACAAACATTAGCGCCTGTTGTCATTCCTTGGAATGTCATAAATGAAATGTATGTACTGTTGTTAACAAGTAACATTGAACATGCATTGTTATTATGTAAAGTTGCAACTTGGCAAGTTAAGTTAGCACCACCACCGTTACCTAAAACTGTGTCTGCAATTGTAATAACTTCGTTATCTGCATAATTAGCACCACCATAAGTTACTGCTACTGTAATCGCTGATGAACCATCAACAACTACTGTTACTTTTAATCCTGTTCCTGAACCCGCTGAAGTAGTAGCAACATTTGTATATGTTCCTGGTGTTCTACTTGCGTCATTAGCTCCCACTGTATCAATAGTTGCTACAGAAGTTGAACTACCAGCTGCCGGTTCAATTCTAGTACCTCTTAATGAGTCACCGAATAGAGTTGTACCTGATGGAATAATAATTGGGAATACTTCTTCATAAGTACCACCTTGCATACGAATTGTATCACCAAATTGTACTGTTTCAACACTGAATGTTACGTCTGTTGCACCACCGATATTTGCACCGGCGATTGTAGCAGTATTTCCTTCTGACCAACCTGTACCGTTATTAACGATTGTAACTGAAGCTACAGATGAACCGTCTGTTACTACGTCTGCTGTAGCACCTGAAGATGAACCACCTGTAATCGCAACATTTCTGTATGTGTTTGGAGTACCACCGGTACCGCCTGCAACACCTGAAATTTGAGAAATACCATTTGTCTGAGCAACTGAAGCTGCCTTTTTCAAAGTTTTGTAAGGTAGTGATTCTGTTCCTGGATTTGTATCTGAACCTGAAGGAGCAACGTAAATTTCGTTTGAAGCCGTAGGTGTTTGATACTCTAATTGATTTCCGTTAGCACTTACAACAAGTCTGTCACCAGCACGACCAATTCCTAATCTAGTTGCGCCAACGGCGTCCCTAATAATTAAGTCACCTTGTGTGGTTAAAATACCTGCTGGGTCACCTTGTGTAAACAGTTTCCAATAACCACTGTCGCCACCAACTACTGGCGTTTGACCGTTGTTATCAATTACTGCTAAGTATGAACTGTTTAAGTAAATTACTGATTCACCAATTTTATATGATGTGTTTACGTCCCAAACACCTTTTAGTGAAATACCTTCAACTAGTAAATCAAAGTGTGATGTACTTGTTGGTAAATATTGACCTGCTGTTAATCCGTCTGCTTTACATACGTATGTGTTACCACCGTACTTAACAACATCTCCAGTTTTATAGGCAGTTGAGGCAGAATAAACACCTGTAAGTTTGAAACCTGTTGTTAATGCTTCCCACTGAGCGCTAGCGTCTGTAGGAACTACGTTTAAATTTTGTTGTTGAGCAACATAAGTGTAACCACCATAGTTTACAATATCACCTGATTGATATTGAGTAGAAGACGACCATGTGTCCTCAAACTCTAAACCTGGTACATAGATTGAAAATTTAGTTTCATCTAGTGTTGCACCACTTGTGTGTGCTGTTGTACATATCCATAAACTTGCTCCGTATTTTACTACGTCATCTACTTTATAGTATGTTGAATTTGCGTATGTGCCTTTGTAGTCTTGACCAGAGACCATTTTTTCCCACCTAACAGGACTTGCTGTTAAATCGGATTCGAATGTTGCACTTGAAGTATGGTTGAATTTACATACAAATGTATTACCACCGTATTTTACTACGTCATCAACAATATAAGCCGTTGACGTTGCCCAATCACCTTTCCATACGAATTTAAGTCTACCTAATACAAAATCTGCCATTTGTTATCCTTTAATTTTTTTACTCCGTCCAGTTTCTTGTTTGTCCAGCTGAACCACTGTTATATGTATATTCAGCGAAATATCTTGCTACTAGAAAACCATCAGCGTTCATGTAGTATGTTAATTTATTACCATCAAATCTAGCACCATCATATTTTCTACCACCTGGTGTTCTTCTATCATCTAATTCTGTTGAAGAACCTCTGATATATGCATTTGCTGTACCAGCATTTGCGTCATCAATTCCATTATAAGGTACACCGTAATCTGCTAGTGTAACTGATTCACCAGAAGAAAGTAGAACTTTACTGTATGTTAATAAGCCGTCCTTTGCACCCTCTCGGTCAACTCGTAAACCGTGAAAGGCTGCTTGGTCTGAACCAAAAATTGAAGTATCATTTTTCTTTGCAATTAAATAACTCATACTTTTGTTCTTCCCTCTTACGTATTATTTATAATAGTTTATACAGTTACTTCCAAAATACTTGCAAAACACTCAACATCCGGAGTTGAACTGTCAGAGTTTAATTCTGCAACTATTCTTAAAATATCGTTTTGTTCCATGTTAATTGGTTTATCCAACTGTAAAGTGTTCTCTGGTTCAACAATTAGAGACTTTCCTATGTGATGAAATGTACTACCACCGTCTGTGGTCACTTTTACATCAACGTTTGCATAGTTAGTTGGATGTTTATTTGAAATATATACAGCATGAATAACGGCACCACCATTGGTACTTGCCGTATATACATTTGCTGAACTGTTGTCAGTTGTTGCCACTGTCATTCCTGCGTTCTTAAATGATGAAGCCATAGTTTATATTATCCTCCAAAGACGATTGCATAAGCAAGGGCGTCACCCTCACCTACTAATGCGTCTCCTGTTGTACTTCCGTCAGTTGTTAAATTTCCGGTTGTAATTATTGTTCCTGAAACGTTTGGTAAACTGATTACCCTATCAGAAGTTGGCTCAAGAGCCGTTAAATTTGTTTCAAATGCGTTTGCTAAATTACCTTCAAATACTAGGTCTGAACCGTTTAGAATAATATCTTGGTTGGTAATATTTCCGTTTGCTGTTACGTCATTTAGAATAGCAGAACCGGCACCACCCATTTCTTTGACAACGTTGCTTGATGTTTTAGTATAAAACTTACCATCAGCAATGTTCATTGCCAATTCGCCGACTTCTAAATCACTAGTAGCAGGTAAACTTAAACTTGTTTCACTTCTTTTTGGTTTAAGAACTGTTGCCATTGTTAATATGTTCCGCCGTCAACTGTTGAAATTGTAACTACACCAGATGTTACTGTAAAGTTGTCTGAATGAAATGAAGCAACACCTTTATTTGATGTACTTGCTAATTCACCAACGATTTGAATTGTGTTACCACTTGCTACTGTATTAATACCCTCGCCAGCAAGAAATTCTAAAGTACCACCTAATCTTACATTACCTTGTGTAGAACTTTCGTCTGTAAAGTATAATGGGTCAGTTAGTTTAGCACTTGAAATTGAGCCTGCTAACATGGCGTCTGTAATACCTAATGCTTTAACTCTTAATGCGTCTGAGTTAACTTCAATAGATGAGTTATCTGTTTCTACATTAAGTGTATTACCTGTTTTTGATAATGCGTCACCAGCAATAACTTGCCCAGCACCTGAAAACTGTGATACATCTAATGCTGTTGTACCAAATGTAGGAGCACCTGTGTGAGTAAATACATAACCGTTATTACCACCAGCAGTACCTTCTTCAACGAATACGAATGAACCACCTGATAATTCAGCAGGTTGGTCTTCCGGAGTTGCTCTTGTTAAAACCCAATTTGATGAACCATCACCAACTGTAGTTACAACATAGATACCGTTTTGAGCAGCTGTTGTTTGGTCTTTAATTAATATTCTATCTGCAACAACTAAAGTTACACCGTCAAGTGTTAATGCAGCTTGTGAGCCAGAGTTTGTTAATGTTGCGCCGACACCAGCAGTACCATTATCATATGTCGCTGATAAGTTTGCTGTAGAAGCCGCTTTAGCAGATGGTTTAGCGTCAAGGCCTTGAGCAACTTGGTCAACATATGCTTTGTTAGCAAGTGACTGTGATTGAAAACCTGCTCTGTCTTCGTAACCTGATGGTACAATTACTGAACCTGTACCGTGTGGCGATAAATTAATATCTTTGTTACTTGCTGTTGTAGATATAGTTTGACCGTTTGTCGTAATATCATCAACAACTAATGAAGTTATACCTGCAATGTCAGTTGTAGTTGCACCTAATGTTAATGTAGATGAACCAATTGTAGTTGTCGGATTTGCTAAGTTAGCATTTGATATAGCCGCACTACCAGATAAATTTGAATTTGTTAATGCTGTTGCATTGTATGTAATTGTGTTGTCTGTTACAACTGCTTCAAGACCAGCACCACCGGCAAATGTTAAAGTTTCTGCCGTATTGTATGTATCTGTTCCTGTGTCACCTGCTAAATCAATAAACTGGTTTACAGTTGCAAAATCTAAATTACCAGCACCATCTGTTTTTAAGAATTGTCCTGGAGAACCATCGCCGTCTGGTAATACGAATGTTGTAGTAGCCGAAACTGCGTTAGGCGATTTAAGGGCAATAAAGTTTGAACCGTTATTTGTACCCTCGTTAAATTTAATTGTACCACCGACTGTAGCAGAAGTACCAACAATAAATTGGTCAATCGCACTATTTGAATCTACTATTAGAGCAGAGTTAGCCGTTAATGTTCCTTGAACGTGGTCTAATATAGATGTAAAATACTTACCACCGATAATATCAATACTTGTTGCGTCACCATTACCATCAACTGAACCTGTACCTAAAAATATTCTATCACCGTTATTGGCTTGGGTACCTGAACCGTATGTGTAAGCTAATTCACCTTGTTTTAGAGTAGCGGGACTAGTAGTACCCGAACTTCTTTTTATCTGAATTACTGTTGCCATATCTTATTTAAAAACTCCCACAGTTAAATAACAGCGTTCCTGTTGTTGTAACAATTTCTGTTCTTGTTACAAATTTACCATCGCTTGCTCTATATTGTAATAACGCACCATCATTCAATGTACTTGCGTCTACGTCACCCAACGACTTTAATTGTAAGGAACTGTTGGCTGCTGCCTGAGCCGATGGCAAAGTAACTGATACTTTATCTGGACCCGCTGATGTGTTAACGTTAATTTTTGCTGTAATATCAGGCATTATTGCTCCCTCTTTGTACTATTTATAATGAAAAGGAGTTGTATTATACTGAAACTTGTGGTCTAACTGTAATTATGCCTTCAATCACTCTAGTAACGTTTCCGCTACTGGTTTGTGTAATTTCTAAATCGTAAACGTATCTGGTATCATCTAATGCCTCGGTTTGAGTTTTAGATAACTGTAAGGAAACAATACCTGTGGTAGCGTCTGCGGCTACTGTAGTAGTGAAAGATACTCTAGTATTGACACTATTGTATCCTTTTGCTAATTTTGCTTGTGCTGTATAACCACTTAAATCAAAAGGATTACCATTAGCGTCTTTGACTGTTACGTCAGAGGTAAATGTTGCCCCTTGGTCTACCGATAAGTTAGCTATAGCTGCCATATTTCTTTACTCTTCTGTTTTTTCTGCTGATTGAAAACCATCTGATTCGGTCTTCAACAACTCTACGATTTTGTCATTGTAAAATTTTGTCAGTACGTCAGTTTTTTCCATTTCAATAGCAAGTCTCGTTTTACTTGTAACGACTTCTTGTCTTGCTGTGATATAGTTTCTCAATTCACTGCTAAATTTTGTTTCGTCATACTCTTTTCCATCTATTGTAATCATAATATTCTCCTATTATTACTATTTATAATAAAAATACTAGCTTTGTACAACATTCTCAGTAATATTATTATCACTGCAATATGTTTGTCTTCTAGTGTACTCTGCTTGTATCGCTTCGTTTGCTTTATAATCATCAAATGCTTCTTCACTATAGAAGCTCAATACAGTTGTTTTGACCATTTGGTCTTCACTGATACTATCTACAACTGAACCAGACCTACCTGAGTCTGTATATGTCTTTACAGCCGCTAAAAATTCTTCTGACGGCTCATAAAAAGGTGTATCAGTATATGCTCTAGTTTGTGTAAGTGTTCTAGTTACCCACGCCATCTTAATCTCCTTTTACAAATAATTTATTCTCAACAATCTCTTTGATTGATTTTCCAAATAACTCATTTTTACTATATTTATCCATTTCGGGGTCGTAGGTTAACCAAGGTGTTAGACCAATTACCAAGTTAATTCTAGGTTCTTTTGTCTCTACTTTTCGTGTGATAGTTGGTCTATGTTTAATTCTTGTATTCCAGAGATATGCTTTTCCTACTTCTAGTTTGTAAGTGTTATCTTTCCACTGCATAACATATTCATCACTAGTTTGTAAAGGTATATTAACTCTTAATAGCATTTGTGGTGGTTCATCAATATGCCAACCTTTGCGATTTGGTTCTAAACCATAACCAAATACATAACCAACCCTACTACGTGAAACATGAAAGGCAAATCTATCTAATAAAAAACCTAGATGTTTGTCAACCTCTGGTGTTCTCTTTCTAAAACCAAATGTATCATAATATGTATTTTCAAGCTGTTCATGTTCTTGGTCATCTTGTGCAAATGTTTGAGTAGATAATCTTGAGCCAAATACTTGATGGTGTGGATTTTCGTCTTTATGAAATGTAGGGTTATATGTAATACCAAATCCTTTATAGTTTTCGTTTGTACTATCCTTTGTTCGCCAACCAATTAGACCTACTTCTTTCTCAATTGCCTTGACACCTTTTAATATATCTTCTGCTGGTGGTAAACCTAACTCTTCTAATGTAAACTCATGCCAACCAAAGTCTTGGTAATTATCATCACTAGCATTAAAAAACCTATTCGCTTCATTCTTAAACATACGTATATTTATGACGTATAAATAGTAGTACATAATTGAGAAGTGAAATGAACGTAACATATAATAATATTACTATACCATTCTATGACATGGAACAGATGATGAACGCCTCGCCAATATCTAAAAAAGGCCTCGTTCTTAATTCAGAAGGCCTTCCAGAAAACATAATTGTATCACTTTCAGGTGGTGCTGATTCTGCCTCTGCATTATATCTTTCTTGTAAACATTATCCAAATTTACATTACTATCCTTTTACTGCAAGAGATATTGGTAACAATGCTCTTAAAGACGCTATCGCAGCTGATAAGATAGTTAAGTATATTCAAAATAAATTTCCACATGCAAATCTACATGACATTGAAACTTTTGATTTCAATGATAGAGACGAAAAACATTGGCCTGAAGCACAAAGGGCTATTGATGGTGTATCAGATGACCCTAAATTATCAAAAGATAAAGATGAATATAAAAATTTAAGTATTAAGCAAATGACTAAGATAATCTTAATACATGAAATATGTGAACATATGGTTAAGAAGTTTCATAAACCTATGATGTTAGATGGTCTTACTGGTAATCCACCACCAGAGGCACTAGAAACTTTTGGTCATAAAGGAGAAGATAGACGTAATCATTATACAAATAGAGTTAGATTAAAATACAACCGTTACAAACCATTTCTCAATGTAGATAAAAAGTTTGTAGCAGATATTTACAAACAAAATAACATTATGGATTTATTTGAAATAACACGTTCTTGTACAGGTACAGCAAAAGATACAGATAACTACACCAGAGAATGTCATAAATGTTTTTGGTGTTATGAGAGAAAATGGGCATTTGATTTAGTATGGTAAAAGTTAATATAGTATGTACTAGTAAACCTTGTGATGGACTATTGTATTATAGTTATGAACATTGTACTTATTTAAGGTCAATTGGTATTGACGCTCAAGTTGTTTGTGTACCACATCCTAGAGGTATTGTTTCTGAATATAGAAATGCACTGATACGAAAATATGGTCATGCAAATAACGTTATCGTAAATAACTATCTACCTAAAAATGATGAGATAACAATGATTATGGGTAGAAGTATGTTAACTCTACCACATAAAGTTAGAAAAGAATATAAACGTAATCAGTTACTATCGTTACATTTATTATTCTCTAATAAAATTGTTGCCGTATATTCAGAAAATCATCCTGTTGATTATCCTAGAGCAGTAGCATATTGGTCACCTAAAAAGATATGGGATTTATGTGATTATGATGTTTATCCAGAGGGCGAAGGAGAACACTTTAAAAAAGTAATAAACTTCTCTATGTACAAACCATGGAAAGATGAGATACAATATGATTATCTATTCAATGGTGTAAATGAAAAATACTATGCGTCAATTGAAAAGTATATACACCTAGAAAATCCAGACCACATTATGTTCGGCGAAAGAAAAGTTACCGAATTACCTTTTTATGAAGGCCAAGGATTTGAATACAAACCTGTCTCCACAATTAAGAACTTTAAATCACATGCAATCTTAACGTTAAGTGATAAGTTAGTTAGAAATAACAACTATCACAATCCAGATTTAAACAACGTGACAGTACCAGTTAAAAATATACTAGGTTCTTTTGATACGTATGTTTACGTTAAAGAAGGATTTGACCCAGCACCAAGACTAATGATGGAATGCAAATACTTCAAAAAGAAAATGATATTTCTCAGAGACGATAGTATAGTAGATGGTGGTAGTGCTTATCTAAAAAGAGAAAGTTACTGTCTAACATCACCAGAGAATAAAGAGAATAATGACGTATTAGTAAAAGCAATAGAGGAGGCAGCCAGTGAAAACGTTACTAGTTAGTGGATGTTCTTGGACAGACCCTAATTTTGAATCTGTACATCATCCAGAAATGGATACATCATGGAAAAAATGGCCTGAAATACTTGCTGAAAAACTAGAACTTAATTTAGTTAACGTAGCATGGTCTGGCTCAGGTAATCAATACATTTATACTTCATTATTAGATAAGATTGTAGAGTTAGATGTAAATGATATTGCTTTAGTTATTGCTGGTTGGTCAAAAGGTTGTAGAAGTGACTTTGAGCAAGATGGCCGAAGAAAAAATATAATGCATGATAATAGAGGTGATGTTGATTATTTTATTAAAAGAAATTTAAGATATTTTTACAGTTTACAGACTGTGTGTGCATATCATAATTTGCCACTAAAACAGTTTCATATGTTACACCCTTTTAACAATCCAGGTGTAAACAAATTAGATGGTATAAAATCGTCATTGAGTAATCATTACCAAGACAAACTTAATTTTATGGGTTATTCTGGCGAACCACAAATAGGTGGTTGGACTATGAGTGACTTAATACAACAAAGTGATTTTATATCTGAAATAGATAGGCACCCTAACAAAAAAGGGCAAGAAAAAATAGCAGGAATATTACATGAAAATATATAGCGTTGCACTAAATCTACATGACCAAAATACATATGATGGTGTCTTTCATAAACAAATGGAAAGATATACTAGATTTAAACACAACATACCTTATCATGTTGACGCATATGCTCATCATAATGAGGGCGATAAATTAAACGTTGATGATTACAGATTAAACTTTAATTTTGTTGAAGAATATTTTGAGAAATTTCCGAATAAAATTTTGGCGTTTTCCTACACTAATGGTGGTATCAGACACCTTAAAGATTCGTTGTTTAAAGGTATGCTTGTAGCTCATAAAGAGATACTTGACTATGAACCTAAAAAGTTGTTTGACAGATACTATAAAGATGAGATATACTATATTGACCACCACCAATCTCATGCCACTTATGCTTTCATAAACTCTGGTTTTGACAAGTCAGATATACTTGCCATTGACGGAATAGGTGCTAAGTATAGATGTATCTTTGTAGATAAAGATGAGAATATAACAGACTTATCTAAAGAGTTACCACTTGGTTGGATATGGAATCAAATGTCTAAACTAACAGGTTTCGGTCCGTTAGGTGCAAGTAAACTTATGGGCTTAGTTGCATATGGTAAATATAGTGAATATTATTACAATGCATTTGAAATGATAGCAGATGATAAGAGACGTGAGAAGTCAAATCATATGCATAAAGAATTGAATATTGAGAAGTATGGTAAAGAAGACTTGGCGTTTACACTACAGAAATTTACACTTGACAAAATTAAAGAACATGTATATCCACTAAAGACTTGTGAGAACATATGTCTATCTGGTGGTGTTGCATATAATGGTTATATGAATGAAGAGTTTACTAAACAATACCAAAATGTGTACGTTCCTCCTGCGATAGGTGATGAAGGACAGGCGCTGGGTACATATCAACACGCTGACTATACAATTAATGGTAACCGACACAAAACAAATGTATTTGCTGGTAAAGAGTGGCCGTATAAACTATCAGATGAGAATGTTGACCTAACAGATATAGCACAATCTATTGCTGATGGCAAGATTGTTGGTTGGTACAATGGTAAGTCAGAAAGTGGTAATCGTGCCTTAGGTAATAGAAGTATTTTAGCAGACCCACGTAATCCTAATATCAAAGATGTAATCAATCATACAATTAAAAAGAGAGAAGATTTTAGACCATTTGCACCTGCTGTATTAGAAGAACATTATAAAGAATACTTTGACACAAATCAACCTAGTCCATATATGTCTAGGATTTGTAAAGTAAAAACTGATAAGGTTCCTGGTGTTACACACTTGGATAATACTGCAAGAATACAAACAGTCAATAAAAAATTCAATCCTGATTTCTATGACTTAATCAATGAGTTTTATAAAGTGACAGGTATACCAATGTTATTGAACACTAGTTTTAATTGTAGAGAACCTATTGTTGAAACACCACAACAGGCATTTAAAACGTTCAAAAAAACAGACCTAGATATATTAGTAATAAATGGTAAGGTGCTTAGAAAATGATAATGTTTGATGAAAAATATTTCCAAAGAGTATTAAGAGAAATTAAGAATGATGGCCTAAATCAATCAAAAAGGTTATTAGATTCTTTAAGTCCAATACAGTTTGAATCTAAAAGTAAACTATTAGAAATGGTTGATGAATATATTGAAAAGTATTCTACAGTCACAGTTATGGGTTGTTGGTTTATGTCTATAGTTGGTTATGTATTATCTCAAAAGGTTAAGTACGTACAAGGTATTGACTTTGACGATAGAGCTACTAGAATGGGAAGAAGATTGTTTGATGGTATTGACAACGTAGAATTTGTAAACAAAGATGTATTTAAAATGCCTACTGAAAAGATGATACTATCTAATCTTATTATCAATACATCATGTGAACATATGCCACCAATGAAAGAATACCCTTATTGGGATAGAATGAGTAAAGATACTTATTTTGCATTTCAAACTCACACAAACGATAATATAAATGACCACACCAATTGCGTTACATCTTTAACACAATTTAAGGAACAAATACCAGACACATGGGAAATATTAAAACAGGATGTATTAGAAGACAAAGACAGAGGCGGTCACAGATATACTTTAGTAGGAAAGATAAAATGAAACGTGTAATATATAGTTTATATATTGATATACCTACAGACAAGTTAGACCAAGTTGTTGACTCTGAAACAAAGGCACAATTTAAAGAACACTATACACGTCTTATAGAATGTAAGAAAAAGTATGCCAAGGATATTGGTGTAGAATTTATCTTATTTGAGTATGATGAAAAGTATAAACAGTTTGCAAAGACAATGCCACCAGAAATTACAGATTATAATATTGTAAATTTCTATAAGTTACATTTATTATATGAACTTAATAAAGAATATGATGAGATATTATATTTAGATTTTGATGTTGTACCTATGAAATCAATTAGTTTCTTTAATATATTTGATTTAAAAAAAGGTATTGCAATCAAACATAATAATGACCTAGTTAAAAAAATTGACCAAATAACAGATACATCACAATCAATTAGAAGTCCTACATCAAAGTATTACAATGCTCAGGCCATGTTGATTGAAAAAGGATTTAGTCCAGAGAATGATGTAATCAATACAGGCATTATTGGTATTAATACAGAATGGTTAATTAGACTTAGATACTTTTATGGTTTTAAGAAAGACCTAGAACTAATGACAGAAGTTAAAAATGATAGTGATATATTTCCAGAGAGAATTAGAAACTTCTTTGGTTATGATAATGAAACATTGTTTGCTGTTAAATTGAAACAACATAAAATACCAATACAATTTTTACCTGAAGATTGGCATTATCATTTTGATAAACAAGGTTTTATACCAGATAATATACATTTAGTACATACAATTAATAAAGATTTTGATACAGTCTGGAGAAAATATGCTTAAGATTTGTTGTGTTTATTTTGGTGACCGATATTCTCCTGACTATGTGACAAAACTATACAATAGTATCAAAAGAAACTCAACTGTTGATTTTGAGTTTGTTGTTATATCTGATACTCAATACGGCAGTAGATTGATAGATACAAGGTCCAGTCAACATCATATAACACAGTTTGGAGATATTGCAACAGTATTACCTTATAATCATTTAGCAGATATTAAAAAACATTGGCATAAACTAAAATTCTTTGCACCTAACTTTGCCAATCAAAAACCTGGTGATGATATTATTGTTATGGATATTGACCAAATTATTACAGGTAATATAGATGAACTATTGAATTGGCCTGTAAAAGAAAAAGAATTATTAACATACGGTGTGTGGTGGGAAAACAAACTAGGTATTAATGGTGGGTTTTATAAGTTTAAATCAGGCAGTTTAAAGTTTGTGTGGGACGATTTTATCAAAAATCCTGAATTCTGGCAAATGAATTTTTATAATAAAGGTGATGTTCATGTACCACTATATGGAGAACAAAACTATGTCAAATGGAAAATACAAGAACATAATGCTACATTAACTAAACTTCCACCTGAATGGTTGGGAACATGGACAGATAGTTACAAAAAGAACTTACAATTGAATCAAATATATATGGAAAGATTTGATACAGATTATATGATAATGGATGATGTACACGAAAATATTAAAGTCGTACACTTTGCTGGTGTAGGTAAAACTATAACAGGTAACGACAAGTTTATTAAGGATAATTGGAAATGATACCACATGCTCAAAGAGGTGTTAACGTTGACCTATCTGCTAGGTGTACACTACAATGTCCTATGTGTAGTAGAACTAAAATACTAAAAAAAGGACTTAAAGTGCCTGGTGAAGATGTAACATTTGAACAGTTTAAAAAGATTGCTGATTACTTTGGTTATATTAATTTCTGTGGTCAAGTTTCTGACCCGTCAATGAACCATGACTTTATTAAAATGTTAAGGTATCTGGAAGAAAAAGGTCACAAGGTATCTATACATGTAGCTGCCTCTCATAGATTAGAGAAATGGTGGAACGAAGCCTTTGACGCAAACACAAAAGCAAGGTGGGTTTTTGGGATAGATGGTTTACCAAAAGACAGCCACAAGTATCGTAAAAACCAGGATGGCGAGAAATTATTTCGTATGATGTTACTTGCAAAAAGTAAAGGTCTTAATTGTGTATGGCAATATATTGTATTTAATTATAATGAGAATGATATAGAAGAGGCAAAATCAATCGCTAGAAAACATGACATTAAATTTGATTTATTAGTTACTTCTAGGTTTACAGATGATGACCCTCTACTACCAACAAACAAAAAGTTTGTGATGAGCAGACCTAGTATAAGGACACATAATGACTAAAAAATTCAGACCAAAATGTGTACAGTTTGATAGACAAATGGCCTTTACATCAACCGGTTTTGTTGTACCTTGTTGTTGGATTGATAGTCCTGGTGGAAGAAAAGACGCAACGTTAAAACAATTCTATCAAAAAGATATGCATATTGACAACTTTGATTCAATAGATGATATAATAGATAGTCCTCTTTACAAAGATTGGTTTGATATGTTAGTAAATAAACCTGAACTAGCACCAAACTATTGTAAACATTTTTGTTCTACAACATCTTTAGATAAACACCCCACTAAAACTAGTCTATCAACCGAACAAGTGGACTTTGATAGAGTTATTGTTGCTAAATGGGGAGAAAAATATAATAGTTGGCATGTAAATAATCTTAAATTCATGCTTGACAATTATTCAGGTATAAAGTATAATAACTTTGTTGTATTTGAAAAAGATACCTTTGGTAATATGTACAACAAATTAGAAATCTTTAATGACTATAAAGATGGTACAAATCTATACCTAGATTTAGATATGGTAATTTATGATAAGTTGCCTAATTTAGTTAGAAAAGATTTTACTTTAATGTATGACTGGTGGCGAGAAGAACACCATACACCTCTAAACTCTTCTATGGTTTCTTGGACTGGCGATATATCTCATATCTATAAAAAGTTTGTAGATAACAAAGAGTATTATCTAAAGAAATATCCTACAAGTATTGATGAGTTTTATTATCACGAAATAGAATATAAGACTTTTGATAAAGTTTGTTATTCAATCAAAGAACATGAGTATGACAAAGAACCTATGAAAGGTTTTGGTCTATGTACATTTGGTCAAATGCAACACTTATTAGAAGATGGTTGGTCTGGTTGGTGGTCTAAGTATCTAAACAGTTAATGGCGGCTTGAATTGCCTCAATCTTTGTTTTAGATTTTCTAATTGCTGTCTTTTGTTCCATATTATCGGAATCTCTAACATCATCAATTTCAAATAAGGCAAGTTTCAATGCAAACAAATGGTCTGCATTTCCTTTATCTTCAAATATAGATTTAACTAGATATGGATAAAACTTTGTATCAATTTTGTTTTGGTCAAAGATAAGTCCTTCTTTCTTTGCAATATCAACAATCTGTGCTTCAAATTCAGCACGGTCATTTTTTATTTTTTGATAAGTAATCTCATGTAGTTTATCAAGGTCAATATACTCTATTAAGTTTTTATAGTCTTCATTATCCTCATTGAAAGGAATAATCATTGCATTTACTTCCTTTTTATTAGGTGTAGAAGTTAAAACTTCAATGTTCTTTCTCTCATTGTCAATAAAGTATGCTGTAATAAGATTTGTTGATAATAATTCTTTAGTTAACATTTCTATGTTCCTCTATATAATCATATATGTTTGTTTTTGCTTCCCAACCATAAGATTGTAATACGTCTGTATTGGCAAGATTATCTTCACGTTCATGTTCGTCACCTATAACTGGTGTATATTCTATTTGAAATCTACTAACAATTTCAGAAAGTAAATTAGTTTGTCCTGTACCTACATCAATAACACCTCTTAAATCGGTGTCCATAACTGTAGTAATAGCGTCTAATACATCTTCAACATGAATAAAATCTCTACTGTGATTTGTATTAAGATATTCTATATTGTTATTTAATATTTTAGGTATTAACATAGTTTCTGGCGCACCTCTACCATAAACTGTAGTAAATCTTAAACCTAAACTATCATAAGGTTCTGCTATTTGTTCTAATGAAAATTTACTCATTGCATATGGATTTCTCCATGGTTCTGCAGCTGTACTAGAACTAGCGTAAATGATTTTTGTATCTTTAAAGTTTTCAAACAATCTTTGACTAACAATACAGTTTTGTTTCCAGTATTCAGTAGGATTATCTAAACTTTTTCTAACACCAGATAAACCTGCTAAATGTATTACTAAATCTACATGATAGTTTAATGGACAATCCATTAAATCATTACCAGATTTAACATCTATTCCTGTTATGTTGTGATTGAGTTTTTTTAAATGTGAATGTAGGTGTGTACCTATGAAGCCATCACTGCCTGTTAATAATATATTCATAATTTTCCATAATGTTTAACTTACTACTAATCGTAAGTAATAAGTATTTATAGTCGTAGGAGTACCGTTCGGAAACTCCTGTGCTCTGTAGTCATTTGTATTCACGTATCTTGTTTGATAGTTACCAGAACCATTTAGTCTAGTATCTGCCATACCTGTTCCTTTTGTATAGTTAGTTGTATTTGTACCTAAACTATATGTGATTTTTTTACCAACAATACTAGTTACACTAATATTCATTAATTGTTTTGCCATTTCACCAAAAGTAGCAGTTGTAAATTCTTGTATATGTCCTGCACTTGTAATAAACATAGGTGGTGTATATGTTGGACTTGCCATTATATTTCTATGTAAATAATAATTTTGTATTGTACTAGGTTGGTCTAAAGCTTCAGGTATAGAACCTGATGAATAAGCACCAAGATTTGCTCTCGTATCTACAAAACAAGGTGTAGCAGAAACAACTTCTTGTTCAGAGTTTGCGGCTGTTGAAGAAGATGATATAAAATAAGTACCTGCTTGAGTAACAGAATTTGTTGAAGAAGCTATTTCTGAAATAACTGGATTGACAAAAGTATCTCTCATGTCATCAACTGTCATTGCTTTAATGTCACCACCATCTTGATAAACAGGATATAAAATACCTGTATCTGTATCTAATGTTTCTGTACTAGGAATTATTTGTTGAAGATGATTATAGTTTACTGTAACAACAGAAGGCTCTGCCGTTGTTCCTTCACTTGGTGTTGAACTTACGTTTGTTGAATATGAACCTGCTTGAAGTCTTGTATCTGAAATGGTACCTATAGTACCACTATTAGCATTTACAGCTAATTGAATAATACTTCTAGTATTTGTTCCACCTACTTGAAATTGATATCTGAAAACATTTTTTATCTGGTCAACCATAACAGTTGACATTTCCTGCAAGTCGCCGGAATTATTGTAAAGTGGTGTTCTTACTGCCATTATCTATCTCTTTATTCATTAACTACCAGCGCCGTACAGTGTTTTAACTGCAACGCCAGCAGAGTTATATATTACTAATGTTTGTACGGATTTTAATTCAGAAGAACCGATAGCGTCATTAGCCATCATTGATTCTGTCACTGCGTCTGTAGAACCTGTTGTAATAACTGTACCTGATTCATCAGGAATTGTAATTGTTCTATCTGCTGACGGGTCTGTAACTGTAATTGTTGTTTCATTATCGTCAGGTGTAGAACCTTCAAAAATCATATTTGTTTGCAAGATTGGTGTAGCTGTAATTGCTAAGAAACCACTTGCTTGTGTAGAACGTAATCTAGGAAAACCAGAAACTTCATCTATTTGTAATAGACCTGTTGATGTTTCTAATGATGTTGCTCTTAACGTGTCATTAACTACAACTCTAGTTGAGTCTGTAGAACGAATTTCGTTACCTGAAATCTGTACTGTACCAAAAGTTGATGTTCCACCAGTAGCAGTAAAACCAGAACCTGTAATTGTACCTGTTGTTTCTAAATTGTCGTCTGCAAACTGAATAGTACCGGTACTGTCTGTAATATCATTATTTGAAATTGTTATTGTACCAACACCTATAGAGTTAGTAACTGTTAAGTCGTTTGCAATAGTAACATCATTTGGTAAACCAAGTGTTAATGTATCTGTAGCACTTACAACTGCGTCAACTTCATTAGCAGAACCTAATACTCGTAATACGTTACCACCACCAATAATCTGTCTGCTTGAACTAGAGTCTTCTATTGTCCAACCAGCAGTTGATGTTGCAATAGAAATCGTTTCGTTCATGGCGTCAATTAGATTAGTCGCACTAATAGCCGCAGATAAATTTGCTTTATCTCCGAAATCGTTAGCCGCCAAATCGTTAAATGTGGTTCTAAACGTTTCTAAAGTATCTGTTTGATTTATAACCTTAACTGCCATTATTCGCCTTTATTTCCTATTGCCTTGTTTAAAAGATTTTTTATTTCAAATAATTCTTTCTTTAAAGTATTTATCTCTTTTACTGCATGTCTAATTTCATCACCAGTTGATTTTCTATTCTTACGTCTTTCCATATACTCTTGGAATGATACTGTATTAGTGTTAATGATAGCTTTATTATATGTATCTCTAACTAGTGTAGTATGACCTTCAACTTTTTTAAAAAGAACATCACTCATTATACTGCCAATGCTATGCCTCTCATGTCTCTAATCTTAGGTACATAAGCAGAGTTTGTACTCTTCATAACAATCTTAATTTGGAAAGTTGTAAACTCACTTAAATTTTCAGCACTATATTTGTACTCTTTATAACTTTCGTCACTTTCAGAAGGAGTGATTAAAATATCTTCTTCGCCATTTACATTAAATGGTGTCCAACTTAATTCATTAATATCTCTTGATTCTTCAGCAGACGAATTTCTATAGAACAATTGTACACTTGCAACACTTCTAACATTTTGAGTTAATCTAACTTCTAATGCTGTTGAAGGATTTTCTAATACAATCGGTCTAGTTAAGTAAACAGCCGCACTTGATGTACCAGACGAAGCTGTGTCATCAACAAAGTTTGGTGTATTGCCTGTTGTTGGACTATTAATTCTATTTTGTACTGTAATTGCACTACATCTTTGTAAATCAATAACTGGAGATAATTTTTCACTAGTTGTTGATAATACTGCATTTACAAATAATGACTTACTACCTGCCATTTCATTTGTTTCATTGGCAGTAGAAGCGACCAGTTGTGGTGCTGTAAAGTAAATATTATCATTCGCTGATACTGAAACTGAATTATTTGCAGCCGTTAAACTAAACTCTGTTTCACTACCATGAACTGAAGCACCTGTAGTTGGCCTCATGTTATAAGTTAATCCTGTTCCTGGAACAGTCATAGTTTGAATATTTAAATTCAAAGTATCATACAATCTATTTTGAGTTGCTGTGACATCTGCACCACCAACATCACCTGTTGCTGTTGCTGTACCAGTTGTTGTAATCTCGTAACTATCTAAAGTAATATTTGAAATTGAGTTGTATGTTCCGTTAATATCACTGTGAGCAATACCATTGTATGTACCTGTTGGCACACCAGCGATAGTCACATTGTTATTTGAACCATGCATACCGTGATTAGGATGTGAAACTCTAATTACACCTGAACTATTTGTTGTTCTTAATGCATTATTTTTTAACGTTCTAGCCGGTAGTGTATCGTTTACAACCGTTAGTGTTCCGTTTGTACCAGTTGTAAACGAACACCTTTTTAGTTTGAATTTCATATCTTCATTTTGTTCAGCAGTCCATGTTGAACCGTTTTGTGATTTGAATAATACACCGGCATAAGGTTGTGCCGAGATTGTTCTATCTGAACCTAATTGTGTTTCACCAATTCTTGATACGAAAGCATTGTACTCGTTTGTATTTGCTAATACTACGAATGAATATTCTACATTTTCTTGTATGTAAATCGGACTAGGGAAGTTAAACGTTGTAGCAACTGAACTATCAGCACTTGTGTTTACTGCACTAGGATTTAATGTTACTTCACCAAATGGTAAAATAGTAGTTGACGGATAACCATTCTTAACTTCTCTAATTTGAACAGTAACAGGAATGTTAGCGTCTTTAGATTGGAAATATAAATCTATTGAAGATAAGAAAACACCACCTGGGTCATCAATTAAGAATGTTTGTGCCAAAGGATCCCACCAACCAACTTGTACGTTTGTTTCTCTTGTTGATGTTCTTGTAATCTGTCTATTTTCTGTAACACTTTCTCTAACAACTCTAGGCTCTCTTGTTGATACAATACTCTCTTGTACTGTTTCTAATGTACCTCTTGCTGTATAGTCTGCTTCACCAGCAGTAGCAATGTCCGAGTTTCTATCGTTAGTAGATGAACTTGTTAATCTGAATACTCTTGTACCTGTTCGCCATCTTGGATTTGCGTCAACAGTTGGGTCAGGTATAGTAAATGTTCCGTTGATTGCACCATTAGCGTCTGCAACAATATTACCACCTAATGTTCCACCCTCTGGTGTAACGTATGTTGATACATCAATATTATCAAAGTATGGATATAATCTTGTATTAGGTTTAAATCTTGTACCGTTGAATGTGATTGTTCTACTTCTTACAAATGGAACAAATGCAACGTTGATAATTTTATCACCTAATGATTCTCTAACAACTTGTGGAACAATTGTACTTCTAACACCTGTTCTAGTTTGATTAACTTGTTGTGTAGTTGTAATTTGTTGTCTTTGTAATACTCTTCGGCCTCTACCAAAAATGTTTGGTACACCAAATGCATGTTCTCTTACTCTACCACCAATATTAGTAGTTTGTTCAGTAGGTCTTCCAGTCCACATATCTTGCCACTCGTTCCAAACTGTACCAACTTCAATTGATTGAAGATTTGGATTTCCTAAGTTTGCAACCATAGTGTCAAAGGCACCTTGTTCATTTATAACTAATTCTGGTGCTCTTTCTGTTTCTTTCCATTCGTCTCCTGGAGGAGATAATTCTATTGAACCAACCCATGTAAATACGTTGAATGGGTTTACGTTAATAAATTTACTAGCGTAAGGTTGGTCAACTAATGTTGATTCTGTGTATGGTAATGTAATACAGTCACCAGTTTTTTGGTAACCTGCAGCTGTTCTATCTGCACTTGTAATAACTGTGCCATCTTCGTCTGATTCAATTAGTTGTACTGAATCTTCCTTAAACGTAGGTCTTACTTCACCTACTGCCATGTCCATAGAACATTTGTAATCTAAATTACTTACGTCACCAATACCATGACCAGTAAAGTTATCTACGATAAATCCATTTTTAAATCTATCAAAACCATCTGCGTCTTGTATTTGTAATTGTTGTGTCTGTGTTTCTAATAAAGAAAGTTGTGTGTAGTATTCAACTGTCTCAATACGTTTTTCTAATCTACCAATATCTCTCATAGTATAACGTTTGTTATCTACTGTTTTAATATCAATATCGTCTGTAGTTAGTGTATAAGCAGGAATGTACAATGTATATAAATGCATTGCACCATCTAATTGTTTAGGCGATTGAGGTATTTCAGAAGAAGCACCCTCAATTACTTTAAATGAACCCTCTTTATCTAAAAAGATTTTATCAATTCTTGGTAAGTAGTATTCAAAATCTGTAGTAACATTACCACCAAATTTAATTACATCTACTGTAGAAGCACCAGCGCCATCAAAACTTCTGTCTTGACCACCTGAACTAATTGTACTTGCGTCATCAACTCTTGGTCTAAAGTCTAAACAATCTCTTAATTCAAAACTGTCACCAGAAGTATCAGAAAGATAAGTTGGAATGTCTTCGTAATCTACAACACCTGAATAAGAGTCTACATCAAAGTAATCTCCTGAACCGTGTGAAAAGAAATCAAAGGTAACAAGTAATCTACCTGTTGGTGCTAATTCACCAGTTTTTAATTTAATTCTACCAATGTCATAGTAGTTATCTCTTTGACCTGTATCTAAAATAAATCTGTCTGTAATATCAGTATCGCCTGATATTGCATTTGTACTAAAGTCAGCGGCCATCTTAACACTCTTTAAAGCATAAACATCAGCTTTTGCTAACCCAATTGTACCGGATTGAATTATTGACTGTGAAGTTATTTGTACAGTTGAATTACTATTAAGTGTTTTTGTTTTACTATCTGCAACACTTCTAGTTACAGTAGCAAGAATTTTAATCTTAGCATTTGCATAAGCAGTACCAAAGTCTAACGTTAAAGTTTTACCTGTAGGAGAACCTGCAAGTGTGAATATGGGATTACTGTTTGCATTGTTACCTGTCAAACTCATTACATCACCAGTTGCACCAGATGAAGCAGAAGCAATATCCATAATAGATACTGAATAATCTCCCTCAGCTAATGAACCAAAGACCTCGTTAGTACCAGCAGTGATTGTTGCCGAACCACTTGATAGTGTAACTGCAAAGTGTCTTCTAACTGTAAAGTTTGTATCGGTTAAAGATGAATTAGCCGCCGTCTTTAGTGTTTTGATTGTTGCGTGTGGTAATGGGAAGATAGAAACGTTTTTATTACTATCTTGTAATTTACCTCTATTTCTAGTCGCAATAGTTTTTGTTGATACGTCTGAACCACCAAGAACTGTTGTAAATTCTAAAGTAGTATCGCTTGAAATGGATTCTATAATTCTTGTTACTGAAGCACCAGCGTCTGTAGTAAATGTAATTTCATCACCTACTTTTAATTCAGTATTAAATCTTGTACCGAAACCTGTAACTGCTGTGCCACCAGAGGCAACTGAAATAGAACCTGAAATCTGTAAACTTTCTCCGTACGTTGCACTACGAGAAACGTCTGAGGTATATGTTGGTGTTCCTGCCATACCAAGGTGTTTAACATTTGCAAAATCAAAAGTTGTTGCACCTTTTTGACCTAATCTGTCATTTTGAATTACGGCAGTATTACCTGAAGTCCCGCCTGTGATTGTTTCTCCGGCCACGAATGTGCCTTGTACATTTGAAACGATTGCTAAACCATGTTCTACAGTACCACCAGAAGTGTATGCTGTTACGTTTTGAGCAGTTGTTCCGTCTGCACCATATAATTCAAATGTGTTTGTGCCAGGATTTCTAACAGTAAATACTTGTGCTGAAGAGTCTTGTGAAACTGAATCAAGACCAAAACCTGTTACACCTGAAATAGTAACTTGTTGTCCTTCTTTAAATTTGTGTGCTGTTGCCGTTACAACACCTGGATTTGCAACTGTAATACCTGAAATTGATTTACTTTCTTCGTTTGAAATACTTTCATATGTCGCACTTGCACCACTTGTACCACCTGTTACTACTTCGCCATCTGTAAATGCTGTACCAGTTTGTAAGTTTAGGTGTGTAAACATGTTAATATCAAACATGTAGTGTCTGTAGATTGCACTAGTTAAAGAGGCACTTGAAAAAGTAAATGCACTAGGTGTACCTGTTACATATTCAAACCCTTTAGACTTTGCACGACCAATTGTATTTAAACTAGATAAACTACCATTGTTTTCTGTTCCTCTAGCTGCTGATAGAGTATTGTACAGATTAATCTTTTTAAATGCTTCTACGTCACCAGTTACGAAACCAATATCTGGTGTTCCAAAAACGTTAGTGACATTAACAAAGTTACCTACATCAAATTTTGTAATAAAGTTATTTTGTGTTTCAAAACTTCTCGCTTTGTTTACTTCAACAAAAGTAGTACCAATTGTTTCAATTTCATAACCTTTAACATATGCTTTACCAGGTCCTAAACCAACTGCAAGTTTAGATTCTAAACCACTGTTTGCACTTGTATAGATACCTCTATTATTACCTGTTTGTAAATGTTCTCTAATATCAATATCAAAATCTCTAACAGAATAGTCACCTGATTCATCAAATGTTCTTCTTGCTAAAGTATCTTCTAATACTGCATACTCTGTTGTTCTAACTTGGTTTTGAATAATACCTTTTTGCAATCTTAATAATTCAACAAAGTTTGCGTCTGCTGAAGAACCAACTGTAAGTTTAGATAAAGTTAAATCAATTTTAAATCTGTGAGCACCTGGAGCATTTACGTTAGATGAACCAGCTGCGTTATCGTTTAGTGTACCGTCATCATTTTGAGTAACAAAAGATTCTGAAATTGTTAAACCAACTCTGTATGATGGTGTGTTTGTGTATTTGTCTAATAGAATTGTTTGCTCTGCAACATTGACATGAAAACCATTAATGTAGTAAGTACCAGCTGCAACAAAAGCGGCCGAACCAGTTGCTGTCGTATTAACTATTGCTGTTAAAGAAGTTACAACACCGTCAATAGTTGCTGAACCTGTAATAGTTTCTCCGTCTGTAAATGCTTGTGCTGTATTAGTTGTACCAGAGTTTGTGTATTTTACGAATAGTGTATCAGGATCCGTACCGTCTGTAATAGATGTATTACCGACTTTAGCAGTTACACCAGAAGTACCACCTGTAAGAACTATATCTTTAAAATTTGATAAAGTTGATGTGCCTGTGTAAGAAGTTAGTTTGACTGCATAGTAATTTAAGTCGTACCCAATTTCTCCAGGTATAACCATTGCACCTTTTTTGAAAAGGTGGTCAGATACTTTCTCTACTTGGTTTTGTAGAATTGTTTGTGATTGTGTTAACTCTCTAGCCTGTACTGCGAAAGCGGGTCTAAAAAGAACTCTATGGAACTTTTTTGATTCTGCGTAATCGTCAAAGTATGGTGAGAGGTTAAAATCAGTTGGACTCGGCATTTATTAAGTATCCTCTGGTTAAAATTCTATAATCAATTTAATGTTCTCAGTTTGGTCAGCTGCTCTCGTTATTGGTGCTCTGTTTTCTATGTACAGAATGTCGCCACTGTCAGCGTCTATTTCTGCACTTGCATATCCGGAAGTAAACGTAACATTATTTACCGTACCACTTTCAGAGGTATTAGGTGTTGCTGTAGCACTAGATGTTTGTCCAGTAATTACGTTTGCACCACTAAATGCTGTTTGATTTCCGTCAGTATCAATTCCTTCGTCATTATATCTAGTTTGTACATAGTACAAAATTCTGTTTGTTGCGTCCCAAGCTACGACTTTACCAACTGCGCCTGTAGAAGCTTGGTTAATTTCTTCGTCAACTGTAAATGTTCCTGGTGTTGGAGATGAGGCAATTGCAATTGATTTAGTACCTCTTAAAGTATTTGCTGTTGCAGCCGAACCACCTGATTTTGGGTCTTTTACTAACATAACTCTTCTAAAGTCATTTGATGTAGTAAAGTCACCAGAGTTTGTAATTTCTCCACCCTCTAAAGATGTGTTTAACATTACAAAGAAAGCACCTAATTCTGTAACTGCATTAAAACCGTGACCACCTTTTGGTTCAATAATACAATCTAATTCTGCACCAACCAAGTTTGTTGAACCTGCTGATACTACTTGTGCATTACTAACTGTAGCAAAAGTGTAACCTGAACCTACATTTGTAACTGTTACTTCCGTAATAGCACCAGATGTAACTGTAACAGAAACAACACCACCTGTACCATCGCCTCTCATAGGAATGTTAGTGAATGTTCCGTCTGTACCACCAGAACCTGGTGTTTTAATTTTTACAATATTAATTGCACCATCAACAGCCGCTGATGATACTGTACTATTTGTAGAAACTGCCATAAAGTCTGTTGACAAGAAATTTGCTTGTTGAGCAGCTGATAAAGTGTACATATATTTCCACTTATAATCGTCAGCAGTTGTAATAATTGTTGTAGAATCTCCTGTTGGTTCTACTGTAGAAGCTGTGTTGTTAGCATTATCTAAACATTTGTAAACGTTTCTAGCACTTGTTAATACATAGTAACTTGCGTCTGATAATGTCGTTGCTCCTGAATTTGCTGTAAGGTTTGTAGTTGTACCTGTAGAGTATTCGTTGTAATCGTGTCTATAGATATCGTATGTTGTACCTGTAGTCCAGTTTCTTCTTGGTGCTACAAAAGCAACATCTGTTGAAGTAATCTTCTTAGCTGCCAACATATCATCAAATGGAACAGTTTGTGAATTGTTATTATCACCTGGTGTTACTGGTGCTGTGTCAGTACCTAAATTTTGTGTTCTACTATCACCTCTTGTCGCAATACCGAAAGGTTGAGGTTTACCGATAGCAAGATAATACGTGTTTCCAGCAGCCTCTGAAAAAGACTCTGAAAATTGTTCACTATTGTGAATTCTAAATTTGTTAGTTATAATTGCTGGCATACTATTTCTTTTAATCCTTTACTATATTTATACAAGTTTTCATAATGGTTTTAATATCGTTTACGCTCCTGGGTCAGTTATATTGTTTCCATCAATATCAGCCCACTCTAATACCATTCTATAATGTCTATTATCAGTGTCTATAGGCACAGACATTTTAGTACCATCTGTTAAAACTAACTCAACAGTGTATTTTGTATTAGTACCATCATTTTCTCTGTATCTGTAAGTTGCTGTGTTAATATCTATTTCCATATTATCTCCTATAATTCTGCGTCAAAGTCTATATAACCTGTTCCGTCATTCAACAGTAATATTCTTCCGTTTAGTCCAGCTGCATGTGATGTAGGTGTAGTAAAATCTATTCTACACATATTAGGACCCATATCACCTAGTGAAGGACCAGCGCTAGTGTTCTCGTAACCTGCACCATATGGAACATTACTAGAAAAAGTACCATTTGAGGATATGGTTGCATTACCTCTCAACATTTGTGGAAAATGCATGAACATTATTGAATTGGTACCATTTGTAGATGTCATACCAAAATTCATATAATTTTGTGACGGACCACCTTGTACTTTAAAATAATATCTCAAACATCTATTTAATTCTACATCTTCTGGTAAGTGTTCAAAGCTTGTAGTTGAACTACCAACCTCTAATTGAACTCCTGTTAAGTACCATTCGTTAGAATCACTATCTAATAAGTTTACTGAATTTGATGTACCCATTTTATCACTACCTGCAACCCATGTATTATTAGTTGCTTGATAGTTTGAACCTACTGCATGACTAAACATAATTCTAAATCCGGCATTAGCATTCTTTTTAATTGCACCAGCACTAGCAGTAATTAATGCTGTACCACCTGCTGTTGGCGACAATGAAATAGTTTTCTTTTCCCATGTATTAGAAGCACTGATTGTGTATTCAATAGGTGTTTCGTATCTAGTACCATCACCTGCTTCTTTTACAAAACGTACACAATATATTCCTGTTTTATTTGATTTTACCCAAAAAGATAACATCATGTTTTCTGCGTCAGACGTTCCATAATTAGCCGTTACCATATTTTGGCCTTCAATGAACTGTGTAAGACCACAGTATTGAGCAGCTCCTATACTAGCGTCTGCTGTAGTTACATCAATTTTTAATGCTGAAGAAAAATTTGTACCGGCAGGAACATCACCGCTTTGTGAAACTGTAACTGCACCGTCTGTAGATTCGTCCATAGTCCATCTATCTAACGTGTAACCATTAGAAGTGTAAGGACCACCTCGTCTATCAAAAATCATTTTACCATTGATGATAAAGTTTCTAAAATTTACACCAGGATTAGGATTTTCTCCTAAATTATTTGCAATTGTTCTAGTTAAAATTCCCATGTTTTTATCCTAAGTACCTTACTACTACCTCAGCTGAACTAGCCGGAGCAGTTATGAATGTTAATGTGGTTCCTGAAATTGTATAGTCGTCTGTAGGAACTAAACAGATACCATTTACGAATACTAAAACATCATCTACTGTTCTACCAGCTTCAATTGTTAAAGTTGTATCAGAGCCATCACCTGTCATAGATGTTTTTAAATGTCTTTTTCTACCAACCATTTGTATAGCGTGACCCATATAAGGATGATTTATACATTGATAGTATAGAACTGGTGCTGTGTTTTCATCAACTTCAATCTGTGTATATGCACCTGCACTACCAGCACTGCCGTTATATGTTACACCATATTCATATAAAGTTGTTTTAGCTGCGTCTAAATAAAATTTAATTTGATGACTGTTATTAGTACCAGCAGATTGGTCAAATTTGTAAACACCTGGAGCGAATTGTAATAAAGGCGACTCTTGGTTGCCGTCAATTATGTATGCACTAGCTGAACCTACAGAGTGATAATAATGTTCAGAAGTTTTAGAAGTAACTGTAACTGTTAAAGTTTTTGTTACAGTGTTTTTAGGAGACATCATAGAAATGTAACCTACGTCTTGAATATCTGATTGACCAAAATCAATATCATCACCGTTTGCTAAACCACCTGCTTCTGCAGCTGACTCAAATCTTGTGTTTGTCGCATTCCATTTTAATACATGACCATCAGCAATACCGGAAATATCTACGTTTGAAATATCTTGAATTGTATTGTTTTCTGAAAATAAAGAAATCCAAGCACCTGATTCTGCAAAGAAAGCCTGAGCAGTGTCGGACTTGGTTGCAAACATACCTTGATATGTTGTTGGATTTGGTAAAGCAGCCGTATTTGCAAAGTTGGCTTTGAATTTTGAACCAGCACCTGTTATATCTAAAGCAGCTGTTCCGGTTAAACTAGTATTAATAACTGGTGATGTTAATGTTTTATTTGTAAGTGTATCTGTAGTATCTCTACCTACAACTGTCTCATCTGAAATTGCTGTATTTAATTCTGCTATTGTACCTGATAAGGTGTTGTCCGTTAAATCAATAGTTTTATTTGTTAGTGTTTCAGAACCAGAAGTTGTTGAGAAACTACCATCGGATACTGCTGTGTTAAACTCATTCGCCGTACCTGTTATGGTGTTATTAGCAAAATTAATTGTTTTGTTAGTTAGTGTGTTTGTACTAGCCGCTGAAACTTCAGCAGCCATTGAAACTTTATTGTCGGTAACTGTTGTTGTAATACCTGTACCACCTTCAAAAGTTAAAGTTTGACCTAAACTTAATGCGTCAATGGTAGAAGCGTCATCTTTAATAGATATTGTAGGAAAAGTATTAGTAGCCGCTGTCAAATCTTTGTTTGATAACGCCTGTGTAGCAGTTGTAGTAGCAAAAGTACCGGATGTGAAATTTGTACCATCACCTAAGGCAGTGTACAATTCGTTCATCAAATTGTTGACTTTTGTTGCGCCTTCTCTTAAATTATCACCTGTTCCGTCATTTGCAACTGAACCGATACCTATTAATTGTTTAGCCATTTATTTTCCTCTTTGTACTATTTATAACAGTTTTAAACAGTTGTGTCATCAAATGTTCTGGTAGTTTTATCAAATTTAGTAACTGTGTTATCAAATGAGTCTCCACTGAATGCCGTTACAGACGGAAACGCAAAATTCATCTTAACTTGCTTACCTTGTTCATCACTAGTCATAAGCATAACTGCGTCTAAACCGTCTAAAGTTGTTTTTGTACCAAATACCTTTAATTCACTTAATGTTTTGAACGTGTTACCAGCGCCTTGAACACCAGCACCGAAAATTCTATTTGCATATGTATTGATTGAACCATATCTAGGACCAGCATATGCCCAACCTTGTGATACTTGAACACCGTTAATATTCTCTCTTTTACTTGACCTAATTGTTAAATGTACACCTTGTCTGTGTAAAGTTACGTCTCTAGTATTTGCTGAAAATCTTTCAGTAGAATTATCATTATCAATAGAACCAGCTATATAAGCATTGTTTCTCAATGAAGTACCGTCATCTACTGTTCCTAATCTTCTACCGAATATAGTAGAGAATAGAATGTTTGCAATACTAAAGAATGGGTCATCAACTGCACCAGAAACAGCACCTGTAATTGGTGTTGAAATCTGAGCATTAAGTCTAGTTGATAATTGTACTTCTCCTGTAAAGTAAAAACCAGAAGTGTGCATTGTCTTTTTAAAACTATCTCGCCATTCATTAATAGAACGACCAACTTTTAGAACGTAAGAAAAGTCTTGATAATATAAACTATCTTGTACTTTTACAGTAGTTTCTGAAATTTCTCCGTCTTCATTTAGAAAACGACCATCTGTGTCAGCAACAGATACAACATCAATTGTTGCACTTGAAGTATCAATCTTTTTAACAGTTAATTGTCCACCAGACGGTGCTGTTAATGTTTCGTTAGTTTGAAATGTTCCTGTAACATCTTGTAATCTAATTAGACCTCTATCGTTATCATATTCTGCAAGTTTACCAGAAGCACCACTTGTGCCACCTGTTATAGTTTCATTTGCTAAGAAAGAACCTGAAATATTTACGCCAACGATATTATTATAAAACGTTAGTGTTGGTGGAGAAGGAGCAAGTTGATAATCTAAACCTAATTCTACAGTTTTAATTTTAACAATTCTACCAATATTAGAACCATATAATTTTACAGAACCATTTAAACCAGTTGAACCATTAACAACAGCTGTTGGTAATTTTAAATAACCATTTCCTGGATTTGTAATATAACATTTACGAATTTGTCCAATATCTGTTCCAGTTTCTTGCATAACAGAATTACCAGCATACGTGTCGCCTCTAGTTGTTTCATCTTCATAAACTAAAGTTTCGCCGTCTTCTGCAATAACATCACCATTAACATTACTAACAAAACCAGACGCACCAAGACCTGATGTACCTGTGTCATCAAAAGTTATACTATCGCCAACCCGATAATCTCTTCCTGGATTGTCAATGATAACTTCTTCAATTTTACCTGGACCAATTTCTTCAACTTGGAAAAGTCCACCTGAACCACCACCAATAACTGAAATAGAATCTGAGGTATCATTTAGTGAACCATCATTTGTAATATTTTTATTACCTGGAATACCTGTAACAGTTGCCTTAATAAAATAGTCATCTGTGTCTGAAGCAGTACCTTGTATCTCTTCACCAATTAGAAAAGTACCAACAATACTATCTGCGTTAATTGTAAATTCTGTAACTGTATTTTGACCAATCTGAAAGATAGCAAGGTTTTCAATTGTTGCAACTGCACCTGAAGTAAAACCTGTAATCTGTCTACCAATTAAATCATTACCTTTACCTACTGTAACTTTACATCTTAATACTTTTTTAGAATCCCATTGGCCATCTGATACTCTTAAAATATTCTCTCTAGGATAAATTGTTTCTGAATTTGAATTAAATAATAGTCTAAAAAATGTTTCGTGACCTTTTGTTGTACCTTTAGCACGGTACATTGACCTAATATTCTTAATAACATTTCTTTTATTAACACCAACATCCAGATTTTCTGGTAATGTTGTAAGAAACTCGTCTCTAAATGAATTTAAGTAATTTGTAATTGCACCATCGGGGTCTCTAAACTTTAACAAGTCCATAATGTTATTAACAGGACTTGGTCTGTTTGTATTTACAATTGCATATGCATTTGATGTTTGACCAACAACTACCTCATCTTTAACAAAGTTATTTTGTGATGTTATGAATAGTCTGTTATTATTTAAGTCTTCTGCAAATACACTTGCTGTTGCATTTGAAGTTTGGCCTTTGATGACCTCTCCTCTAGTAAATTTACCGTAAGGTGTATCTTCTAAAAGAATTTTATCATCTGTATCTAATAGTGTTCTAGTAGAACCTATGCCAGAAGAGTTAAGAACAATGTTATTGATTTGACCTGTCTCTGTTTCAATTAAGAGACCGTCAGTTGCTTGAATACTTGTTACACCTAATTCAGAAGATTCTAAAAGTTGATAATATACCTTTAGAAAGTCTGCGAACTTTGGGTGGTCAGCAACAACGAATTCAGGTAACTGTGAATTAATGATTGTTGAAATTTTATCATTAAATTTTGCCATTTAACATTTCTTCTCTTTAGTAATTACTTGTTGTTGTATAACCAACACCTGCTTCAGCAGAACCACCAACAAATGTGTCAGGTTCAGCAGAAACATTTAATACGTTAGTATCAATCTCAATAATCTGGTCTCTAACAGGAACAATGTCTCTTGAATCAGGTGTTACAGTTAATTCAATTACCGTAGAAGCTGCACCTCTAATATTTGATATAGAAGAAATATTTAAAGAGTTTAGTGTGATTTGACCTGTAGCATAATTAATTGTACCTTGTGCTGATGAAGCATATGTCTTAATACCTGAAACCAAGAAATAACGTCTCACGTTACCATTGCCGTCATCATCTAAAAATTGTTCATTGTCATTTCCGTCAATTTTAAAACCTGTTGACGATAAGATACCACCAGAAGCCATATTATGACCTGCATGAGGATTATATAATGCATTTCTGAAATATATGTCATATTTCGTAGATGAATTTATAGTTGGTGTTAATGTCTTTCTTATTTTAACATTTGTAGAGTTTGATAAAATTGAATCGTCTGTATTATCAATTAATTTTGATAATTTAGAAAATCTAAACACACCATCAAATTTTTGTAACTCATCTGTGTTATATTTTTGAATAGTCGTAATAATATCTGATTTTAACGTATCTTTAGTTTTAGCAGTATTTTTTGAATCAAATTTAGCAACTGTAGTTACTAGAACAGAAGTAGTTTCTGGATCCACAATTTCTGGTCTAACTGAAGCAACATTATAAGGTTTTAACAAACTAACAATATCTAATTTAGTTTGATTAGTCAAAGTTGAACCTGAAGCTGCTTTAATAGCAATTTTAACAATACCATATTGTGGTGTTTCATCATCTTCACCACCCCAAGCACTTACTGATAATGCATTAGGATAAATTGACTTAACAATCGTTTCATAGTCTGTTGTTGTTACGGCTCTGTCTTGAGCTGCATAATGCAAAGGCGCATTAAACTTAATTGAATCTTTTGTCTCTGCCTCAGAACCACCTTGTGAAACCGAGTTAGTAAAAATTGTAACATCTGTAAAACCACCAATGTCACCTTGTAGTGAGAAAGCAGAAGCACCATTTGAAGCAGTTTTGTTAGTTACGATATATTGCATGATTACAACATTACCATCTTGTAATTTTTTACCTGTAACACCGTCACCAAAATAAATTTCATATCTTCCTGCGTCACCCTCTTGTATAAAGTAAACGTTAGAAGTATTTGATACAGAATTGTAACCACCTGCTAAAGAGAATGTTGTAAGTGTTGTATCTGTGCTTGAATTTTGTACAGATACCTTTAAAGTTGACGTATCTGCATTAGGACTTGGAACAATAAATTTTTGGTCAACGTCTGTACTATCAACTGTATATTTAAAAGTAACAAGTGAGCCTTCATAAACAGTTACATCTGAAAACTTGTAAACACCATCAACAGGTGTAATTGTAATATCTTCGTTAGTTATATATTGATAAGTTTCTCCAGAAAGAGAAGTAGTAAACACCGAACCTTTGCCCATAGTTATACTTGAGCCTGTAGCGTTATTAATTGTAATATCAATGTTTGATTTAGGTGCTCTTGGCGAACTAGGAGTATAACCTAACATTTTTGCTAAAGAAACAATATTCTTTCTAATATCAGCTCTGTCTAAGTACAACTCATTAGTTGACATGTTAGCAATGTATGAAAGATAGTGTGTGTTGTAAGATAATACATCTAATAAGATAGAAAGGCCTGAACCTTCAAAATCGTAATCTTGGAATTCTGTTTGACTTTGTAAAAAAGTTTTTAGATTGATTTTAATTTGGTCAAAATCTAAATCTGATATTTTAAGTTTATGTTGTGCCATTTATTATCTCAACCTTTGTAAAAATGTTGATACTTGTTGTGGACCTGGAATACCAGTCACATAAAAATAAATATCAACAACTAATCTGTTATTATCGGGGTCATCATCTAAATGAACTGAATTTAAAGTTACTCTTGGTTCAAAGTTTGTTATGACCTCTGCAATTTTTCTTTTTATGAATACACCAGTAATAGGTGTAAAATTCTCAAATAATAATTCTCTAACGCCACAACCCATTTCAGGATGAAAAGGTCTCTCATAAAAATTAGTCTGTATTAAATTCTTTACAGACCTTTTGATAGCAACAATGTCTGTTACCGTCATTACATCATTTGTAACTGTATTACGACCAAAGTCTAAATCAATATCCTTAAATGGTCTACTGTTTCTGTTACTTGTGCTAGTGGTGCTTGAATCATATTGTGCCATACGGATATTTATAAGGTTTTACGAAGCAGTTTCTAACTAACCACAGAAAACATTTGAAGAACCTTGAATCATGTTACCGGCGTCTGCACTATCGGTATCTCTAGCCATCGCCAAACCATGAACAAAAACTGTCGTTGAACCTGCATTAACATTAGCAACGTGGTCTGGACATGGTGGCACTGGTGGATTAGGATGTGGTACTGTAGGGTCTGTTACTCTTGCAATTAATTTACTATTAGCAAAACAATCAACTTGACCTGGTGTATCAAGTGTTGTTGTACTTGTACAAGCGTGGCCTGTTGTTAAAGTATCACCTTTTCGGCTAACTGCAAGTGCTGGCATTTATTATCTTCCTAATTTGTCTTTTCTACCCCATGGCAATTGTATTGTCTCGGATAGTTGTTTTCCTTTTTTACTGATATATTCAACACCAATAAACGTGTTTTTCTTAAAATCGTCTTGTACAGATTTTACGGCTTTTGTTAAACTCATCTTTTCTACTTCTTTTTCGTCACCTTGTTCGTTCCAAAAAAAGAATTTTCTCATTTTAGGCATATATTCACTTTCTGTTAATGATACTATTTATATTAGAAATTACAACTCATTTTTCCTGCTCTCAATTCAGTTTCCGACAAATTTTCTCTATTTTCTAGCGCTGATTCGCCGATTCGCTCTAAATCCGGCGAAAATTCGCAATTTTTGACTTTTCCAGAGCAGCCGGAAAGAAAAAAAATTAAAATAATTGATAAAACGTTGATTTTATTGAGCATTTTTTTTGAAAAAAGCGCCTTTTTCGCTTGCTTTCTCTATTTATCTAGTGTATAGTGTATCCATAATGATTGAGAAAGGAAACACTATGTTTAAAACACTAATCAAATACACTGAAAACGACAAAATCAAGACTTTTGACGTTGAGAATGAAGTTAACACTACTGAAAAAGCGAGTGTTGATACTACTATTAAGAATTATCTTAATAATAACTTAACAATTGCGAATCTTGTAGCAATAGAAACTTATGAGGTTGCCTAATGAGTACATTTTTTGCTTTTACATCTATAATGTCTGCAATTCTAGCAGTTGGTTCAATTGAGGATTGTAG
>Ga0181380_1000012_pt1 | contig 75518 bp, 126 predicted proteins | sample 3SPOviralmetaG_FD_130116 | JGI IMG/M metagenome (GOLD analysis project Ga0181380, IMG submission 130116) | Marine viral communities from the oligotrophic San Pedro Time Series (SPOT) site, San Pedro Channel, CA, USA - 3 SPOT_SRF_2009-08-19 | ecosystem: Environmental > Aquatic > Marine > Strait... | reverse complement strand
GCGAACACCTTGAAGTTCGTACCGTCCTGTTCAATGACAGACAGTTCCGTACCAGTGAAATACTCCACGGCGGCTCTGAATGGATTCAAGTCTCTAATAGGAATAGTACCAGAGATAGGCAACTTCCAATCAGGCATACCATCAGTCAATACGTTGAAGTAATGCGTAAGACACTCCTTCTCTACTGTGAACCTCACCGCATCAGGCAGTCTCGCATACTCTGGTGTCTGCATGAACTTCCACTTGGTAATCGCATTACCTACAGCGAAATCCTTATTGATGTCTGCAATCTCCTGTGCAGTAAACTCTTTTGTACTCATAACAACTCCTCTATAAACCAGCACACTTGGCCAGCATCATTAACATCACAAAGGTAAACAGTCCGAACAACAGTATACCTCTCATTAGGCAGCAACCCTTAGTAACCTCTGCACATCTGCATCCTTGAAGTCACCATTCGTACCCCAATTACGGAACGCACTACACTCAGTACCATCCTTGGCGCACATATCAAACATAGGACAAGTATCACAAGGACACTCTCTCTTGTTCTCAGGGCCACTGTGAAACTCAGTGGTGTTGTACTCATGGTCATTCTCTGGGTCTTTAATACCTCTACCCATGTAAGCTTCAGCGTCAGTCCATATCATTCTATCCATATTCATACCTCTCATTAGTTATTAGATTTAGTCTTTATTCTCACTCTACATACAGATAATACCAGAATGTCAAGGAGTTGTCAAGGGCTTTCGCCAAAAAAAATCAAAGAAAAAGCCCTTATAAATCAAGGGCTTCTGGGGTGCGACAGTCTGTCCATAGGTTGTTCTGGTAACATTTCGTGGGATTTCGTGTGATATTTGGCAGGTGATTCGGCCCGATTCGCCGATAGGCCGCAGGATTTAAAGACAAGACAGCTATATTCTTTTTAACCTTTTTTTAATTTATGGGGAATCATGGGATATCATGGGTTTCTCTGGGATTACTTTCCGCAATACCATCTTTCATCCCATCTAGGGTCATTAAGTGTCCATTCTTCTTGTATCTCTCTAACAGTTCTATAGACCTTTTCTCTACTCTCTTCGCTTGTCTTACTATCTTGTCCATCTGTACTGTCAGTGGAAACGTGACTATATTCATCTGGTACTGTTCCCCATCCTACTGTTCTATCCCATTGTCTTTGTGTATACTTACTCTGTTTTGTCATCTATATACAACCTCTTTGGACATTGATATACTGGATGTGTATATACGGTTTCTTTCTCGTTCTTTTGACACTTATATACACACATTCTATCTCTTTCCCCTGTATCAGCGATGACTATGTTCTGTGATACCAATAGACATATTAACATCTTATTCATATGTACTCCAATAGTCGTATACCGATATATGTGGTTAGACCTGTTACCAGTGCGATACCAAGTGTTCCTTCTCCCATGATAAACCCTATAAGGAATGCAAGGGTTAATGCGATGATGAATGCGTATAAGTCGTATCTGTCCATGTCTATCCTCTTGGAAATGTGTACAGAGGTTTTATCCCCTGTACACTTATTTATTTTACTGGTTCATATAGTCATCCCATGAGATGAGTTCACCGTTTTCGTATGCATCCTTTTGTACGTCATTCTGTACTTGTGGAACGATACCGACAATCTCATACCCTTGTTCTGGGATGTCAATCTTGATGCCTGGCACTGTGTTCATGACCATGTGAAATGCATCTGAATAGAGTTTGTTTGTGTTCTTTCTGAATAGACGAAATACTTCCTTACATCTCTCTACTGTTGTCTCATGTGCATATAGAATGACTTGGACTTTCTCGCCTTTTCTACCCTTTGGTACTATATGGTCTGCAAAGAACCTTTGTGGGGCCTTGCCTCCAGCGTTGATAGTATGAATACCAGAATACTCCGTGTTTGCGTTGACCCAATCTTGCCAACCAGAACCTTCCTTGTTACGCACTACCTCATCCGCATTGTTTACTCTGTCGAGTACCTTCAATACAATCTTGGTGTATGTGCCTCCACCTTCGTGAAAGAGTTCTGATACGTTATATCGTGTATGCAAAGCCGTCTCAATCGAATCTTGGTTCGGTAATACATACCCATCTGCGATATCCTCAACCAACGCAACAACACAGTCATCCATCGTCATTCTCTTAGAGTAACTGTGATTGTTTAACTTGACCGCAGATGCACGTTTCAGTTCTGGTGCAATCTTAGCGACCACAACAGGCATCCACTTCTCACCCAATCTACGCATCTCACCTTCTCTGGTTCGACCATCGTTGAGTTCACCATCATCTACGTCTTCTACTGGAAGGTCAGCGGTGATATCCCAACCGTTTCTCTTGAGGTCAAACCCAAGTGTATCATATGCATTCGGTGTACCTAATGCACGAACCCCAAGGTTATCGTCTGTCGGATGTTCTGGAATTTCACGCCATTTGATACCAACGTAATCTACTCCATCTGGAAGTTTGCGTTGAATCTCTGACTGTGGGTTTTGTTGTTGAATTGTAACTAGGTCAATGTCACGACCTAGAATCGTCTTAATGTTTGACATCATATTTCTCCTTTTCGTTGTTAAACATTTGGGTAATCAATTCGTCTTTCGACAGTCTGATTACATTATTATATAGTAGTCTATCTATGATACCCTAATACATAATTCTCTGCGGCGGAATCAGCGTATGTCTCATTATGAAATACTACCTCATCACCATGTTCTGTTTTCATGACAACTGTTTCTATTAGTTTATCTGCCTGCCAGAAATCTACTTCCCAATGGCCATGTTCGTTCTTGAAAATACAGGCGGTTCTATCTGCGTATTCGTCTACACCCATGTGTTTACTATAAAACGTCCTATTGTCTTTTACCATAATTCTAATACCCTTCCGTTTCCTACAATGATGAACAGACACGTTATAATGTGTAGTGCAACCCATGCCGTTCTAATAAGTAACATACCTATGTCATATGGTTGAGTCTTTTCGTCACTATAACTACCTAGTGCGTATTGCCATATCTTAAATATGTAATTCATGTACTCCAATATTCCTCTGCGAATTGTTGTTCAAGTTTGAATATCTCGTCCTTGAGTTTTAGTTTCTGAACCTTCATCTCTTTAGTTGGATGTTTGTCCTTATTCAGTTCATGGTGTAACTCTTTTAAATGGTTTATATACTCTCTAATATTCGTTCTCATTCGTAAAACTCCATCTTTGTACCGTTGTCAGCGGTTCTGGTTACCTTGGTCAATACACCCTGTTCTTTGGTTTCCTTGACCTTCTTTTCCCATGCAGTTTCCTGTTTTCTTCTCTGTCGTGAACGTCTTGCACTGTTGCGTTGTTTACGTCTTCTATTCTCTTGCACAAGTGACTGATTGGCCGCAACCAACAAAAGAACTGCAAGTGGGTCAAAGACAAATACTATGATGAGGATGACTCCTCTGACTGCATCTTCAAGTACTCCTGTCGTGCTCTCTCCGTAGATAAGTTCTGCGATATACTTGATTGGGCCGACTTCTGCTTCAATTGCAATTCTGTCTGCGTTGAGTTCTGACATCTCCTTCGTGAGGCTCGTGATAACATCTGTTGATTCATTAATCGTTGCGTTGAGTTCATTTCGTTCTGCCTCTTGGTCTTTACGAGCGGTTAATCCCTTAGTGACTGCACCTAGTTCTACATACTTCTCTAATGCACCGTCTAACTGTGCAAGAGTGTTCTCTGCACGTTCTATACTACCACGCTCTCGTTGTATCTGTGATTCGATTAGTTCTATTTGAAGTGTGTTGTCTGAATTGACTGTGGTTTGTTCGATATGTGCCTTTGATAGAAAACCAAAGATACCCATTGAGGTGATAAACATCAATACAACTACTGCACTGATGAGATAGGTTTTAAGTAGTACTGGTGTTCTCTTCCAGTGGTGATATACCCATGCGGCAGACACCAACTTACCTGTTTCAAGAACAACTCCCATTACTGCAATAGGTATCATGGCCGAACTGAAAATTGCAATCAGTCCGATGATACTATAATAGGCGGCGACTGCCGATATCGCAAGAGCCGTCAGTAATGTCAGTACTGCAAGAATCATATTACCAATCTGGGCCGTTTAGTGGTGTTGAATGTTGACCGTCTTGATAGTCACCATCACCATAGAAGTGTCTGGTCACTGTGTGTTTGGTCAACACACCGTTTTCATCCTTGATATATCGAATATGCTCTTCGTAGACGATTTTACCGTCTGGTTGAGACATGAATGTGTCTGGTTCATATGTCATTTTTGAAACCTCAATGTATATGATTTACCCTCATGTGTGAAGGTTACTGTAGAGTGAGAATAGATTGTTCTCTTCTCCTCTGTATATCTAGTCTCCGTCTGACAGATAGTTTTAGTACCACCAGATGCATTACTATTGTTGTGTCCTAACATACCCCCAATGATTGCACCAATAGCGCCACCATTTTCTACGTCACCGACATTGTTACCAATAACACCACCAAGGATTGCACCCTTCAGTGTATCGCCTGTCTTGTCTCCACTAACTCGTTTGTCATAACAGACCTCGACATAGTGTGGTGTTTTATGAAAGACTGTCTTGAAATGGTCTTTCGTTGTTTCTGCATTTGCATTTGTTGCCATCACCAATCCAAATAGGATGGCGATACCAAATATTAGATATTTCATTTTTTACTCCTTATATTATACGCCCAATGCGTGTGCGATTGAACGTGAATCTTGTGGTAATGATTTACCCTCACGCAACCACGATTCAATTTGTTCAAAATAGAATGCGGCGTCTTCATGACCCTCACTCTCAAGTACTTCCTTTGCATACTTAAAGAAGTTCACCTGTTGCATCCCACCACCATCACGCAGTGTTGCAGATTTCCATTTTCCGGCTCGTTGATTACTCATATATTTCACCTTCCTCTGTTATTTTGGTTAGTTTGTTTTTCTTGATTTCATACTTCCTGTCCTGTGGAATCTGTCGTGTCTCTAAGACTTCGTACATATATTCCTTGAACAGTGTAGCCCCTTTGAACCCCTTCTCTGGTGGATACAGATTATCTTCATTCTTCATGAAGAAGAGACACATCTTTGCAACGTCCTCAAACTTGACTGCAACACCATTGAATAACATGATGTGGTCTTTGGGTGATTTCCTACCCTTTACAAACTGAAACCTTTCCATCAATTCAATTTCTCCTTGGGTATCTGAGTGTATAACGCACTCAATACACCTTGCCAGTAATTTACTGCCCATGATGTACAACCCCAATCTTGCATCTTCTCTAGGTGTCTTTCTACCTTAGATATACGCAAACATAATAAATCATAATTGGTCATTCTACAACCTGTACAACCTTACCAGTTCCAAACAACTGATACTTACCATTCGTTTCAATAGTAATCTTCACAATCGTTTCCAAATCGACAACCATTTCCTTGGCGGCCGCAACCGCTTCTTCTAGTGTGTCGTAATCCATCACATAACCAAACCTTTCTCACTCATTTTACTTCTTATAATACCATCATTCACTGTCATTGTCAAGTAGTTTTGTAACTTGTTTTTGAAACAAATCACGAATTGTACCCCTGTTTCTTTCATAAGGTGACACATCCAAACTGCACACTTCTTCGTACATCTGTTGAGTGAATACCTTTCGTGCAAGAGGGCGGCCATCATAAGACCGTTCTTCTACAAACTTGTAGATTGTCCAATCCCACTTGAGATTGTCATCATACTCATGTTCTTGAAGTCCAAGTTCATATCCCTTGTAACAATCCTCTGGTGTCCAATCACGCCACTTTGCAAACAACATTACTACGGGCCTCCAATTGCAATCATCTTCTTCATGATTCCTGTGACTGCATCTTCTGTCAACCAACCTTTTACGGTGTCACCATCTTCAGTGATGCCAGGCATCTCTAACATTTCATGACCCTTGAACACTGCAATCTCATACAGACCACCATTACCACCATAAGAACTAGAGTGTTGTACAACCGACAGTTCGTATTCACCATACGTTACACTGGCGGCGATACCATCCATGAACTTATGAAATTTTAAATCACTAAAGTTTTCCATTACGCTGCCTCCTGTATCCACCGTTGTAGTGTGGGAACATCAATCCCTAGCGACTTCGCAAGATTTGTCTCTTCCTCAATCGCTTCCTTTTTCATTTGTTCTTCCCACTTGCGTTCACGTTCCATTGACGCACAGGCATCGTCAAAGATTTCCTCAACCTCTGCATCTGTCATAGATGCAAAATCAAAAGAACGAGCATACGATTTACTGTATGCGTCTGCAACAGCGTAGTATGCATCCTCTTCAAGATTGATGCGGTTGAACTCCTTTAGTGTACCAGAAGGTACACGCTCTGACCAATACTTGGTATCAGAGGGTTCAACATACATACCCATCCAACAGTTGGGTTGTTTAGAAAACTCAATCGCCTCTGCACGTTGAGTATTGATAACGTCCACAAGTTCTTTTTCCATCACATATTCCATCGAATCACTCCTCTATTATCTATACATAGTATACCTGTTATCACAACAAAAGTCAAGAACTTTCTACGGCTTTTATCAACTTTTGTTTGAGGTCTACAAGACTATCCTCATTGGCCTGATATCTGATTCCAATACCACCCTTCGCAATCCATCGTCCTACGTTGTCTGGTTTGTCATCAATCAAGACATTTGGTTTTCCATCAATCTTGTCCATTGCATATCTTTCTTTCTGACCAGTAAAGATAAGGTTCTCTATCTTCGGCAAGATGAAGTGTCTGGTTAACCAAACTCTCTTCCAATATGCAGAGTTGTCTCTATCACCTCTCAGTGGTGAGGAACAGATACCCCAATCGTCATCACCAACAAGAGTCTGTACAAAGTTGACTAACTCCATTGTTGATGAATAGGTATCAAGTGTATTGAAGAAGTCAGTACCTTGTAGTTCCTGTATCGACTTCTCTTTATTCTGGATTTGTTTCCAGTGGTCTTTTCCAAAGTGATTTGCAAACCCTGTAAAGAAGTCTGCAAGTACACCATCCATATCCAAGTATATTTTCATCATATATTTCCTTCTCGTATTTTCTCCATACGCATCACACTCTCAATCCACTTTTCTGGTGTCATAATGTGTTGCGATACGGTAACTTTCAGTTTGGCCTTCTTAAACTGACCTTTTAACATTTTTGCAAACTCAGTTCCTAAGAACCGTGAAGACAGTTTGATTACATCCCTACGGAATCCAATGTCATGATGCATATTCCCACACAAGTGTGCGAACTCATGAATGATTGTGTAAGGACAGTTGTTCTCTTGAAGACGCATTGTACCATACCAAGTCGCCTGTCCAGCGGTGCGTCCACGAAAGTGTGCAAGTTCAAGTTGTGGGTCTAATCGACCATAACGTGACGCATCCTCTTTCTTGCACAATGCCTGATAGGTTTTAGACTTTGCAATCTTCTTGAAATATCGTTCTGACTGTTTCCAGTTCAATCGTTTGAATTTTACGTCATTGGGATATTTGTTTCGATACTCTGCAATGGCAGCGAATTCTGCATTGTAGGTCTTTTGACGACCGGCATCTTTGAAGTTGGCCTTACCTGTTTTAATTACCTTGTTTTTCTTTGACCAGTAATTAGCGTACTTGTTTGCATAATCATGAGACATGATTTTTGCAGCCGCTTGGTAGGCATCTGTTGAACTGTTGTACATAATATAGAACCTCTTCTCTCAGTTTCTATAGTTATGCTATCATGTTATGAGAACAATGTCAAGAGGTTTATAAAGAAAAAAACCCTTGTAAATCAAGGGTTTCTAAATTAATTTCTGTTTTTCTTTGCGAGTTCCTTCGCAATCCACGCTTTTGCGATGCGATTCGTGACCTTTTTGCGAATCAGTAACATACATCTTTTCCAGACCTTTTCAAATACGTCTTCACCAGCCATGTTATTATCGACAATGATGAAGTTCTTACCACCGAATAATCTCTGGAATTTACCAATGTTGTTTTGCACCGCATTCCACATTGTAGTAACTTCCTTCTCTGGAAGTGTACGTTTGCGTTTTGCATTCTGTTCCTGTGCAGTATCAAGTGATGTATTGACAAATATCATGTAACATTCGTAACCAAGAGCTCTCAGGCCTTGTACCTGTTTTGCAATCTTGTCGTAGTCTTTACCTGTACCGTCAATGATGAGTCCTAAACGTCCTTCAAGGAAGTTACCTTGCATACGTTTGGTAACACCTTTCGCTCGTCCACGAATCTCTTGTCCTTGGTCTGAATAAATGTCTTCTGGTGTGGTATCTAGTCCAGCGTCATTCAACATCTTTTCATAGATGTCATCGCTGTTGACCATCTTCATACCCATCCCACCAGTGGTTCGTCTTGCAACATAAGACTTACCACTGCCAGGCCCACCTGCCATGAATATGGCTTTAAATATATTGGGGTCGTAAACTCCCTCTTGTAAGTCTTGAAATGTTTTCATGGTCTACTTTCTCTAACAACTCTTTAATGTATTTATGTTCCTCTGGGTTCATAGGTTCTAACTCCCTTGATTGTCTCTGCAAATTGGTGAACTTTTTTAGTTTCTGTTTTTGTTTCGCTTTCATGTGAATTCCTTCTCTATGTGATTTAACTATCATGACAAAGATTTCTTGAGTTGTTATGACTTGCCTCCTATGTGGTTACTGTTTGGGCCGACCCATTGTTAGAGTACTGGGCGCCACTTGATGGTAATTGTTCGATTAGACTATCCTTGGTTGCCTCCATATAGATTGTATGTCTGGGGTCACCAGTGAGGTTGAATTGATGTCTAAGTGCAGTGAGAACGTATCTTCCAGAGTGTTGCATATCATACTTACCAGTTGACGTTGCAGATGTCTGTCCAACTTTGAGTTGGATGATGTCACCAGCCTGTATGTAAGTTTGGCCTGGCGCTTGGACTTGTACTTTGACACCCTTTTCAAACTGTTGCACTCTAGATTTACCTCGTTGTAGTGTATTCTCTAAGTTGTCACTTTGGTATGGATAGTCTTGTGTCTCATAAAAATGTTTTCCACTACTTGTTGTCGAAACAAATAGTTTAGTGTCCGAATGGTCACTCAGGCGTTTACCTGTAGAACTGTCGATTGAGTCTGAAACAATTGGTGAACCATTAGTTTCTGTGTGGATATCATTTGCAAAACTGTCCAAATAATTGTAATCATAATCTTTGACTGATTTGTTGTACAAATCATGCACTCTTAACTTTGATGAGTAAAGACCTTCACTCATATTATATATAGTATCTCTTGTCGGTTGAATCGAGAAACTATTCATCGTATGTAGATTTTTTTCTGCACTAATCACACCTTTTTCATCTAACGTATTCGGTATGTTCTCTTCAAACTCCCATTTGGTTTCTTGACTTGCAAGACCGTCTAATGTTCTGAAGTGAAACCCCTTACAGGTTTCATAGAACAACCACGCTGGTGATTGATTGTACTGTTTTGAATTTGATATCTTCTTGAGATGATTGATGGCCATAAATGGTTTGATGTTTGGAAATAGAACCATTGTATTGTTTGCAGTTTCCTCAAGGAATAATCTTCTAGTGGAGTCCAGATAGTTCTTATCTCTTACAATCTTCTCTACAATCTCAGACGGTTGACCTCTGTATGATTGTGAAACTCTTGATGTTTGATTGCGAATGGCCTCTTGTGTTGTGAAGTTTAGTGAATACAACAATGCATTCTCACCCTCACCTGTCACAAGGTTTACACGATACAGTATCAACGGTGTGTCTGTATAGTCGATTACTGAATCTTCATTTGGATTCGCTTGTGGTGTGTGGATTTTTAGTAACAGACGTTCTTCACCAACAATTGGGCCGTTTGCAACCATGTTGTTGGTATCTTTCAGAACAATATCTCCACTGACTGCGGTTGAGAAAATGTCTTCGTATATGTTGATGGATTGAATCAACTGTCTGATATCATATGTTGTACCAGATGCAGTTAATAACTCTGCACGTTGAACCAGAAATTCGCCCGCAAATTGCAAGTCACCTCTAGCCATGTTTAATCACCTTCTTTAAGTTTTGTCTCAAATTCGTCTACAAAGTCTTCAATATATTGCGGTTGTATCAATCTGATTTGTCGTTTCACATCTTGGATTCTTGTCTCGTATGTGTAGTTAGAAATCGGTGTCGCAGATGGATAGTCTGTAGTATTCATTCCTACATCAATCACCTCAGTTGTGTCACCAGATGTTTGTTCGATTTCGTAATGATGGATTGCGTCTGGGTTCGTGTACTTCTCTTTCATATACTGTTCAAATGTCTGTGATGACATGGGCCAATCGTGATAGTAATCTACAATGTTGTTTGCAACTAGAATAGTCCAGTGTAACTCTGCATCACCATAATACTTGTATGCAATAATTTCTGGTGCCTCTCCATCCTGTACATCATAGTAATCATACTCCATGACGGCGTTCCTTGCAGATGAACTAATCTTCACTCTGCGAAAGATGTCTTTCATCAGTGTATACTTGTTATTACCTTTTGCATCGTAAACAATCTCTGGGAACATAGAAAAATATGACATTTAGAAACCCTCTGCAATTTTTTCTCTGGTGATAACTTCCAGTTCTTTGAATGACAACTCAATAGAAGTTTCAACAGGGGGAGCACCATCACCATGTACACCACCACTTGTTGGTCTGAAGAACTGTGTACGTTCTCCACCATATGTGACGTTACATGATTCAAGAACACAAGTTGAAATCCTGTTCAAGAATTTGTTTCTCTTGCCAGGGTTATAATAATACTCAATATCAAATGTTGCTGGTACGATGAATGTTCTGGATTGAGTGGCCGCACTGTCAAATGATGGTGCCATGTAGAACCTAAACATATTGACAATCTTATCGACTGCAATCGCCTCTGCCTCTGACTTGGGCATCATCTTGAAACTGAAACTGAATGACCTTCTATCAACACCCTCAAATACCATCTCCATACGGTTGTTTGTAACCTTACCTCTCGCAATGTCAATCGCCGCCTTGGCGCCTGGCGCTGCAATGTCAAGTGCCTTCTTACCTGCCTCGGCCAAATTCTCTTTCATTGTTGGTGATGCGTTTGCAAAAACAGATTCCATTGTACCAAAGAAACCTGTACCATCTTGGTATCCTTTATACGCTGCAAGTGCAGTCGCAACTGCGGCGCCAATTTCTACTTCACCATACTTTGAGTTCTGTGATGCACTAACCGTTGCGGGCATATACATACAAATTGAACTTTGCAATCTTTTGGTAGGCGCACGTTTGATTGATGCAGTTGATGTACCACCACTTAACTGTTCACCACTTGGTGCAAATGTTGGACTTTTACCTTGGAAGTTCACCTGTGCATTTTGTTGTTCGTTGATGTAAAACTGCACATAGTGGCCTTGGTCATTTGACCCTAAGTCTTCTGGGTAGATGACGGTTTCACCTTTGAAGGGATTGTTTGCAAGGGTGTTGTACACATTCGTTTGAAATGTACCACCAATGTTATTGGGAATACCTCTTCCCAAAGGACTGACTAAACCGCCCAGTGCATTGTTAATTCTGTTCGTTGCCCTGTTAATTGCAACATTTTTGATTTCGTTTAAGAATCCACGCATCGTTATAAATATCCTTGTATATTATTTATTTAGGTGTAACATCATGGCATACCGTGGAAGATATAGTCCATCCAACCCCAAAAAGTATAAAGGCGACCCATCTAATATTATTTATCGTAGTTTGTGGGAGCGAAAGTTCATGGTTTATTGTGACATGAATGACAGAATTATAGAATGGGGTTCTGAAGAGTTTTTCATTCCATATCGTTCACCCATTGATGGTAAGATACACCGTTACTTTCCAGACTTCTATGTAAAGGTCAAAACCAAAGAAAACAAAGTCAAGAAGTGGGTAGTAGAAGTCAAACCGAAAGTGCAAACAAAACCCCCTAAAACACCAAAACGCAAAACCAAGAAATACATCAATGAGGTGCGTACATATGCAATCAATGAGGCCAAGTGGATGAATGCGACAGAGTGGTGTAAGGACAGGAATATGGAGTTTATCATCCTCACAGAAGTTGAATTGATGATATAAATAGAAGTATGGCAGAAGAAAGTTACTTTGACAGGATATCGAAACAGATAAAGACGGGCAACGAACCGTTTAAATGGTATCGAAATCGTATTAAGGAATTGGGTACACCTAGTGTGCCTGAACTGTTGCGTAGTGGTGATTTAAATAGAACGCCTGCGTTTGGTTCATTGAATATGTTTGTGTATTCTCCTAAGTTGAGAAATAAACTACCATACTATGACACGTTCCCATTGGTACTACCATTGAAAAGATATAGTAATGGTTTCCTTGGTCTTAACTTTCACTATCTACCATATGCATTAAGAGCGAGATTACTTGATGCGGCTGGTGGTGATAATCTAAGTATCAGTGCGATTGAAAATAACCGATTGACTCGTCCATGTCTGAAAAGATATTTGTATGGGTTTACAAAGTCGGCCTTTCGCAAGATACCAGATGATGACAACCTTACTGCAATTATGTTACCAGTACAACGGTTTAAGAAAGCGTCTGCGACTGAAGTATGGTCAGATTCTAGGAAGATGATTTAATGGCAAAATTCAATTTTGGTAATGTCCTTGGTGGTGCAGTGTTTGGTGGGTTGAATGCAATCCTTTCACACAATGCATCCAGAGATGGATATTCAAAGGCAAATCGTTATGAGGTGGTGATTGGTTTACCGTCTGGTAGTAACAATCCAGAGGCAGGTGATTCTGCACAATCTGGTAACTTGTTATCACAACTACATGGTGAAACTGCAAGACGTATTTCGTTTCGTTGTGACAGTATTTCCATGCCAGGCAGAAACCTTCGTACTCAAATGAATGGTAACATTTATGGCCCACCACATGAGATGGTACAGGGTCAAACATTTGCAGAGGTTGCCGCAACATTCTACATGGGGTCTGACATGGCCGAAAGATATTTCTTTGAGGAATGGCAGAAGGTCACATACAATCCAGACACATATAACATCAACTATTATAAAGAGTATGTTGGTGCAGTTGAGATTTATGCACTCAACGAAAAAGATGAGAGAACAATGGGTGTCCGTCTTGAAGAGGCGTTCCCCAAAACTATTGATGCAATACCATTTGGTCATGCATCAAGTAACACGATAAATAAGTGTAGTGTTTCGTTTGCGTATCGTTATTGGAGAAATATTGCAACCGAACCACAAAAGGCAAATCTTGAGTCTACACTTCAAGATATATTGAAAGACGCTGTTATCAAACAAGTACAAACTCAGATACCAGCTGTTTTGAGGCGATTATTTTAATTATTAATATAGGAGAATATTATGGCGTTGCCTAAGTTAAATACCCCTACGCATGAGATGGTACAACCGTCAACAGGGGAAACAATTAAGTTCCGACCCTTTTTGGTAAAGGAACAAAAGGTCTTGATGATGGCGCAAGAGACAGGTGAAGGTACAGAGATGGCCGATGCCATGTGCGAACTCATCAAGTCATGTACCTTTGGTGCAATTGCAAATCCAGAACAATTACCGTCATTCGATGTTGAGTATATGTTTCTCAAAATTCGTTCCAAGTCAGTTGGTGACGAAATCGAATTACAACTAACTTGTGAAGACGATAATAAGACAATTGTTCCATACACTCTAAATCTTAATGATGTTGAAATTCAACATACTGAAGGTCATTCCAACACAATCATGATTACCGACACAGTTGGTATGACAATGAAGTATCCATCACTGAAAGACTTGAAAAAGTATACTAGTGGTGAGATGGGTGCAGTAGAGTTGACGTTTGGTGTGATTGGTGAATGTCTTGTAAACATTTTTGATGAGAATGAGGTTTATGAGGAACTACCTAAAAATGAATTAGATGAGTTTATCGAATCTATGAATACTGACCAGTTCGCAGATGTACAAGCGTTCTTTGATGGTATCCCTAGATTGAGACATGATATTGTAATCAAGAACCCAAACACTGATGTTGAGAATAAAATCAGACTTGAAGGATTGCAAAGTTTTTTAGGGTAGGCCTTTCTCATGATAGTCTTAAAGCGTACTATAAGACTAATTTTATCATGATGCAAAACTATCATTACAATCTAACAGAATTAGATGATATGATACCGTGGGAAAGGGAAATATATGTCTCAATGTTGAAGGCACATATTGAAGAAGAAAATGAACGCATTAAAAGACAGAACGCACAGTATAAATAATACAAAGGGAGAGAGTAATGTCTGAAGAGAAGAAAACCGTTACCGCAGACCCAGCGGTTATAGACAAGGTTGACAGTAATGGTGATGGACACATTTCACAAGAAGAAATGGAGATGAATTTGGAATTCAAAAGAAAAGAACTTGAAGACGCAGATGCCCGTAGAGATGCAATGCGTAAGATGACTTGGTTTGCATTGTTGGGTATGTTACTCTATCCGGCAGGTATTTTTATTACATCAATTTTAGGACAAGAGAAGGCCGCAACAATTATTGGTGATATTGCACCGACATACTTTGTTGCCATCTCTGCATTAGTCGCCGCATACTTTGGTGCAAATGCATATACAGATAAAAAGAAGTAAGTAAATGGCAGATGACGCACGACAGGCCCAAGCGTTTGCAGAGGCATCCAGACAACTAACTAGGGTTACAGAAGAACTCAGAGATTTTAATCAATCGGCAGGTAAAGAGATTGCATTGACAGTCGCTGGCGATTTGAAAAAGGTCACTGATTCATTCACACAACCGTTTCTAAATCTGCCTGGCGTACAAACACTTGGTGCAGTTGGTAAGACACTGTTCAACAAAGGGTTTGCAATGTTGAAGGACAAGAGAGAACAAGCACTCTTGCGTCAACGTCTTGGTCTTACAAGAGAACAGTTTGGTCATCTTAAAAAACAACAGGCAGTATTTCAGGCACAAGAAAAAGAGGCGTCAGAGTTAAAGTCTGCAACAGAAAATTTACTTGGATTTGATGTAGACCAATTTAACATCGCCGCTGGTATGTTCACCAATGACAAGGGTGGGTTCTTGATGGGTGTCGATAAGTTGATTGGTATGAATCAAGAACAACTTGACGCAGACGATAAGGCTCGTGCAAATGAGATGAAGGGTGCGGCCAAAAGAGTTGAAAAAGATAATGAGAAGATGCGTCAAGAACAAGAGACACAATCTATCTTCCACAGTATTGCAAGAGGTATCGACAATCTTGCAGAAGGTGTCGCAAACATCAAAGCAGAAGATGTCGGTATGGGTCTACTCGCACCGATTGGTTTGATAGGTGCAGTCATTACATCATTTGTTGGTGCGTTTGTAACAGAAATCAAAAGACAATTCAACGGTATCAAGGCGATAATTCTAACATTTGACAAACTTTTTGACCCTATCAAGGCCATCATAAGAAATACTGCAAATACATTCGCAGGGCCCGACACTCTAATTGGTAGATTCTTTACATTCATTGGTGACAAATTCAAGGCAATCAAAAGTTTCTTCACTACAGGTCTAACAAATCTCCAAGGAAACAAGTTTATTACTACTGCATCAACCATGTTGGATGATTTTATCAAGGGTGTGAAAAGTTTATTTCAACCAGTATCAAGAGTGTTTGGTGCAATTGGAAATTCAGTAACCAGTGTTTCTGCAATGGCGGGCAAGGGTGGTGTCATTGGTAAAATACTTGGTTTTGCAAAAGGATTTGGTACAGTGTTGGGTAAATTATTCCTACCAGTAACAATCGTTATGTCTGCATTTGATTTGATAACAGGTTTCATTGACGGTTGGAAAGAATCAGATGGTGACAGTATAGTATCTAAATTTATTGATGGTGTTGGTGGTGGTCTATCTAAACTGATAGGTAACTTGGTTGGTATGCCTCTTGACTTACTTAAAGATGGTGTCTCATGGATTATGGGTAAACTTGGGTTTGACGGTGCGGTTGAATTCCTTGACTCTTTTAGTTTCAAAGACCTATTGATGGATATTGTATCTGCACCGTTCAACCTTGTATCAAAGGCAGTTGATTATATTGTAGGTCTGTTTACTGGTGAAAATGATTTGATTGCAGACTTGATGTCTGGTATGAAAAATATTGGTGAGGCCGCAAAAGACTTATTGAAAGGTATTCTTCGTGGTATCTTACCTAATCCTGCTGGAGAAGAAGGTGGTAGTAGAATTGCAAACTGGATTAGGGGTGCAGTTTCATCCGTTATTCCAGATGGTGTTTACGAATTCGCTGGTCTTGACCCAAACACAGGTGCAAGGATTCTTCCAGAACCAGATGATACTCAATCTGCATTATTGAAGTCGGCAGGTCTTACTCAAGAGTTTGCAGAGGCGAGAGCGTCTGGTGATGCAGATAGAATGGAAGAGTTAATTAATGCGTCTGAAGAAATGAGGGGTCAACAGGGCGGTGTCGTTGTAAACAACTATAACAACACTGATAATAGTAATAACAGTAGTAGTTCAAGTGTGACTACTCAACCTCTTAAAGATACAGCAGCACCGGCAGGAACAGTACCAGTACTTTAGTGGTCATACACGTTAGGCCCGTCTTGAACTTTGACAGGTTTACAATATGCAGTGACTCTATCCTTGGGGTCTATGTATGAACTATATGAGTAATTACCATATTGTTTAGGAATACGTTTTGCATAATACAAACACACATCAATACTTCTGAATACCATTGCATTCGGTTGTATCTGTCGAAACTCACCTGTTCCTAAAACAACTACTAACATGAATGCGTGTATCATTGTATCGACTGTTTCTGTTTGAATTCTAAGTCTGCAAGACGTAATTTAATCTCACGAACTTTTCTCTCTGAATCAAACTCTGGAATATATGGTTCTCTGTATAACTGGTCATCCATCCATATAATATAACCTAGACACCCAAGAAGTGAAACGAGACAGGCCACAATAAAAAACAACATCATTACAACATTCCTTTTACATCCATGATGAAATAGATACCCCAAACAATTAAGGCAGATGTTATCGCAACAAGTATAAATGCGAGTGTGTACTCTACAAACTTACGTTGTCTTTCCTTTTGGTCATAAATCATCTTCTGACGTTTCTTGCGTATATCCGCCTCTGTTTTCAAGAGCTCCTGCCATGCAGTTGGCCCTCTAGTATAGGTAATGATTTGACGTAACTGTTCACGCATATCATCGGCCTTTTTCTTGGCCATGAATATTTGCATGGCCTCTTCTTCAACAGAACCGGCCGCAAACAGTTTTTTAAACAGGGGTGGTTTCTTATTATACTCTTCGGCCTTCTTGATATCTGATACTGCACCCATCCAGCGACCTAAATCGCCTGCCATGGATTCAATATCTCTACCGACCTCAAAACCTTTTTTGATGGCGCCAAAGGCGCTCGATGCCGCTGACACAGCGGCGACTACCTCAATCATCTCTCTCTCCTACTGATGACTTCAATAGTATTTAGTAAAAAAGAGAGACAGGGTTGCCCCTGCCTCTCCGTCTTGGTCTACTATGCGTTGTCTTTTTGTGGTGTTACGACACTAAGGACTTTCTACACAGGGTTTGACAACTTACCCATTCGCAAGTTTCTGAAAGTATGACATGGTGTCATCTTCGTCAGTTGCATCTACACTAGGAATAGATGGTGCTGGTTCACTCTTCATTTGAGGTGTTTCAACAACATCTTCATCCATCATTGCAGCCGCACTTGCAGTTACCGTACCAGAGAGAACATCATCAAGTCTCTTCTTCAGTTCGTCATAAGACTTGAAGTTGGTAGGTGCAAGAAACTCTTGCAATGAATACTGGGTCTTCCAGATGTTGTTGAGAGCATCATCATCATCTTTCAGTGCAGATACAGTCTCAAAAGAGGATGCATCATAGTTCCAGTAACCATCAACTTTACGAATCTTCAGTTTGAAGTTCGCACCTTCCCAAAAGTCAAAAGGATTGATAGGTGTCTCATCTTCAAATTCTGGTTGCATTGCCGCCATCATCTTATCAAAGATTTTCTTACCGTATCTGAAAAGGAATACCTTTCCTTCATTCTCTGGGTGTTTGGAGTCAGACACAACGTAAATGTTTGAGTAGTACTCAAGTTTACGTTTCTGTTTCCTCGCAATCTCCTTATCAGACTCAAGACCAGAATTCCATAGTGAGGAATTGTATTCTGACACAGGGTCTTTTTGGTTCATGGTGGTCAAAGAATTCTCAATGTACCACTTACCTGTTGGGCCTTGGAAAGCGTGTTTCCAGACTTTCACCCAAGGTAGTTCTTCACCTTCTGGTGCAGGCAAGAAACGAATAACTGCATAACCGTTACCAGACTTATCCAGTTCTGGTTTCCACAGTCTTTCGTCTACATAAGACTTCTTTTCTTGAGGGGCACTCTCTGCCTGAACTTGAGAGAGTAGTTTGTCGAGCGTGTTCGCTCGTCTAAGTGTATCTAACGACATATTTTTTCTCCGTATGTTATCGTATGTTTAAGTATTTCACAGTCTTTCATCATATATTTTATTTATAATACTACATCATCCACCCAAAGTCAAGGAGTCTTTCAACTTCTTCTTGGGTAATATACTGTAGATTTTCACAATCACGCCAGGCCTCAACAAAACAACAGGTGTCATCTGTTCCTAGAACATCTTTATTCACCTTGTAAAAGTTGACATCTGGGTAGTTGTCAAAATTAGTTTTATGACCGACAATCCAACTGTCGGGCTTCACATAATTTGAAGTTTCTGGTAGATATCCAGTTGTTCCACCATATACATTGTTTAACTTCAAATCTTTTGAATATAGGTCATGACCTATAATGAACACATTCTTTGCACCCATCTCACAGGCGATTTGAATAGACAGAACACCACAACTCTGCATCCTGTCATTCACAATCGTTTTTGCAAGGTCACCTTCTTTAACACCAGTGATAAAGGTCTTGACTTGTTTGCGTTCCCATTCTAGTTTCTTGATGTCAATGTCTGGGTTCTCTTCCACAATCTTTTTAAAGTGTGCATCCACATCGGCCGTATTAGAACCGTGTATTACAAACCCAACGTCATCATGTCCTATACAAATATCAGCGTCTTGATAGTCTTCCTTCATCTCATTGAGAAAGAACATAGGTAATACATTCCAATCACGAATATGAGTGTGGTTGTCTTGACAGTAACCACTCCTGTAAATCTCATGAGTGATTTCATTATCCACTGTTACCAGATGGTCAACCTTCATATCACGATATATTGCATTGCACCCAAACGTGGTGCCTCTACCTTCGATAACCTTCATGTCAAAATCTAGTCTTGACTTTCCGTTACCAAAACAAAATGCGTTCTCTGTTGTCATCCTATTCTGAATCAATACTTCTGAGTTCAGGCCAGGATGCTGGGAATAAATTGTGTCCATATTCATCAATCTTGTTTGCGATAATCTGTGTCTCATATTGAGTGTCCTTTGCACAACGTAAATTACAAATTCTTGCAAAGGCCATCAGTGTACCAGACCAGTACCATTCTGTGTAAAGGTTTTGTGGGAGAACTATTCTCGCCATCTCTGGTGCGATATTGGCGTTCAACAGATTCTTGTATGTCTGTGTCACGAACTGAATTGCACCATCAATATTATACTCGACAGTCTCTTCACTACTACCTTGTTTCTTATCTTCTGTTCGCAGTCTCCACTCTTTCGGTGTATAGAATTCTGGTTCATCATCAACATATCGTCTTGATATTTCATTCCATACCAAACCTACTTGGTGTTTGACTAACTGTCTTGCAACAAAGATTGGAGCCTTGATATGGAACTGCATAGATGCGTGTCCAAATGGACTCCAATGGTCTTCTCTTGCAAGAAACTTAATCAGTTTGAGGTCACCGTGTTCAAACTGTGTCTTTTTTTTACCAAAGGATACTCTTGCTGCATTTACTACAGAAAGGTCATCACCCATATGGTCAACCAACTCTACGTTCAAGTGAATTCTCCCCTTCCATTTTTGCTTCTGCATAAGTTTTTCTTGTATAAAACGCAACTGTATTTTTACCATCAAATACTTGACAGTGAAAGACAGGTGGTTTCGCCTTTACATAATCGGCAGGCCTGTCATCCTTGGCTGGGATGACATAACCGCCTTGGAATACCTTGTAAGACCTAGTGTCGTGCATAACGACTCCTTGGTCTACGAGGTGGATTTGAAGCCATAAACTTGACTCGCTCAGTGAGAGTTTTATCTCTCTGTTGGAGTTCGGCCAAGTCATACTCCAAAGTGTGAATTCGTGCATTGGCCTCTTCTAGTTTTGCACGATAGAAATCCCTTTCTTTCTCTACAGGGTCACCGTCAAAGTGAAGGGTTACGTCAGTCATCAAAATGCTCCTTTATTAACTGCATTGTTACTACTCTATACTCATTTACATCATTTGTCAAGAGGTTACTATAATTTTTTATCAGTTTTTTTCTGTCGGGCCATACTATCGTTTCATTAATCTCCTTATCAAAACGGTTGCAGAAACCAAGAAGTGATTCCAGTATTGCGACTGTCTCAATCGAAACCTTCTTGGACATGAATTGTTTTAATAACAAGGGGTGTTGTCCACCACCTTGAAATATTTCATCGAATGATTCAACTTTGTGAAATAATTCAACCATCTCTGATTTGTAATTATATTTAAGGGATTGATTTCTTTTCTTCCAGTTCAAATAATTCTCATCGTTAAAGTTTCCAACCCAGCCTTTGGGATTGACTATGAAGTTGGATATGAAGAAGTCTTTGGTATCTTCTTTATACTTTCTTGCGACCTTACCAAAGAAAGGCCTATCATTACGTTTTAAGAACGAGTCAACGCTCACATTCGCCTTACCATTATATTTTGCATAGTCATAGTTACTGGTAAAGTGAAGTTTCAACGCATGATATATTCTATATGCGTCATAGGCTTCCATTATACGGGCAACTGTGCAACTTTTGGTAGGTAATTTAAATCCCTTGCATTACACTCAATCTTTTCCTTCAGTGATTTTGTAATAAGGGGTTTGATGGTATCTGGTTCGATGTTGTTTTTCTCACAGTAATCTAGTACTGCTTCCATATGAGAACAACCACACTCTTGAACAACTTGTTCCACTGCAAGTGAGAACTTTTTTGGTGTCATCAATTTTTCCATATTATATTCCTTTAAGACGATAGAGGGAGTCACCCTCTATCTAATTTTATACAGCAGAGCAGTCATATATACCGACTGTTGCAAGGTGGTGACTAACCCACCCTTCTCCTTTCGTGTTGACACAGAGGTCTATAGTACCACAGTGCTTGCCTAGGATGCGGTGTCTCTGTGTTGTGGAGTTAACCGTGACCCCACACGGACGTATTAAGGCGTCACCCTATCCATGTAATCTTTTGTGCAAGTGCAACTGCTACCACATATGCACCATAACCAAACAGACTCCATAGGGTTGCAAAGAGAACCATTTCAATACTGTCAGTCTCGTGCCACCATTGTTTGAACTTATTCATGTTCACCACCTTTATCTTGTGGGTCTAGTTTAATTTTCTTACCGTCAATCCAGATATCTCTTGCACGACTTGGTGTCGATGTAGGAAAGTGCATAAAGAATGTAGGACGTAATCTTGCAGTCTCAAAGGTTGCAACTGTAATTACAATGGCCGCAAGTATCAAGGCATGGGCAATCATACTTACACCCATAACCCAAAAACTACCAATCCACATTGAAAATACAATACACCACATCCATGCAAGTACCTGTAGTACCATATGTCTAGTATTAGTATCTGGGATATGTCTTAGTGGGTTCTTGTCGGCATTCATTACACTGTGCCAACTGTCATGAATAAATTCTCTCATATCAATTACCTTTTCCATCGTCAGTTTCATTGGATAGTGTGCATCCACATTATCCTTAAAATCAATAGCGTCATACAGGTCAACAAAGTATTTTACTACCTTGCGTTCTTTAAACTGTCCTGTCACCTTATACATACTATCTCCAAAATTAAGTGGTGGTGTTTCTGTTTCCAAGTACACCACCGAAACTCAGTACGATTAGGCTGCGAGAGCGTAATCTACATATGCATTGTTATCGTTTGCATTTACGAGTTTTGACCTATTACGCAGTCATCCGACAATTCTACTCGCCTCTATCTACGTCAGTCGAACCTAGTTCGCCCCCATCATAACTACTCTCATGCAGTGATTCACTATCTCATCTAAGAGTAGTTATGGTGGAGGCGATGGGTACTGCCCCCATGTCCTGTCCGTCCTTTGATTTGTATCATCAAACTGTATTATATTTATACCAAAGACTGATTCAATTGTCAAGGGATTTTACAGCATCGTTAAGATTAACGAACTCTCTGTTTTTGATATGCTCCTCAGCAATCTCTTGTTTTGATTGACCATGATATGCAACCGCATGATGATTGTCGATTAGAAGTTGATTAATATTGTGAGTGTCCTCGTACCAAATCTGTCCAAGGATACGACCATACTTACCTTTACCATCCTTAAATGTTCTAAGAACAAGATGACCAGCGTTTGTCCATTTCTCTAGGAACGCCTTTGCGGCCAATCCATATTTCTTTTCTTCTAAGTCTCTGGTTCTAGATTCTGGTGTGTCGATACCATACATACGAATCCGTTGTTTGCGTAACCACACTCCAAAGCCCAAGTCAATGTCAACATCAATTGTGTCACCATCAACTACTTTCACCAATTTACATTTGTATTGATACATTATGTTCCTCTACTTCCTACTGGTTTACAGATATATTCGACTGTATCCCAACTACCATCAACAGGTATTTCTGTATATTCTACTAACATGGTTTCACAATTTGCACGACTTTCAAACCACTGTACATCCTGTTCCAAACAAGTACTACCAGAACACACTGTTAGTAATATGTGCCAGATAATATTCATAGGTCAATCCCCTTTTCTTTGAGGGGGATGTTACCAAGGTTGATTGCACCTTGACCAAATCCAAGAATGCAAGCCTGTCTACCGTCATCAACAAATTCAATCAATGACCATGTAATAGGATTCGCCTCATGGTTAATTGCAATAACAAATTTTGATTTGTTAAAAGCACCATTCGGAAATCCAGTGATACCTTCCATCCACACAGTAGGGTTCTCACCATGTCTCTTCATTAGGTCAACCACTGCATCAGCGCTTGAACACTGGGCAGGTTTCTGTGCCCAGTAAAATAAGTTTTTGTCTTCTAATTCCTGTTGTAAATCACTTTCTTGTGCGATTGCACTCCCACTAAACAGGAGCGCCGATAACATCAGGGCCTTCATCCAGTTTTTCATTTTCTTTTTCCCATGCTTGGGTGAAATCGTCAACCGCATCTACTAACATCCCTAGATAATCTTTTTTATCTTTGATGAACTCTTGAACAACTCCATCCTCTGTTACCACCAGAATTACAATCTGATTAATTGCATGACCAGTGCGTTCTTCAAACATCTGTGCATATGCAGATGCCTGAATATAGTAATTCTCGTTCCAATCATCATTACGTTCTGAACGAGATGTCTTAAAATCAATGATAGATAATTCACCATTGTATTCTGCAATACAGTCTACACGACCAGCAACCATATACCTGTCAGAATATAAACCACATTCTTGTGAATAGATGTTATCTACTTTTTCTTTGATAACTTTTTCTAGTTGACCAAATAGTGCGGCGGCCAGAAATGGTTCACGATTTACTTCTTTGTTATTTAAGAAGTCCTCGCACATATGGTGTACTTTTGTACCCCTTGCGGCGGCGGTTCGTGCGATATAATTTGCAACATCATCACCAACTTTCTTACGCCATGCGTGAAGACCCTCTGCCTTGCGGTTACTCAATACAGTGGTGATAGATGGATACATCTTACCATCTGGTGTCAAATAAAACCTTTTACGGTTTACTGTTTTAGTCTCTAGTTCTGTAATCTCTACAGGTTTGTGTGTAAACATAATATATCCTCAAGTTAATTTACATAATCATATCATAACAGAATGGGTTTGTCAAGAAGGAAGGTATACCCCTGCCATCTTAAATGCCTCTGTTTCTGTTTCTTTATTTCTTCGTGACCATCCATTACCAAACGTATCGAATGTACTCAGACTTTCGTAAAACTCCTGTCTGATTTCTGTGTAGTTGGCAATCGTACCTTCAACACTGTGTTCTTCGATATATTCGTCAAGACAACGCAAAGTGTTCGGGCCGATGCCACCATCTGCAACTGTTCCAATCATGGACTGAAGTTTTTTCGCCGCTCTACCTGTACCAGAATTAACGGCCCAGTCGAAAACGCAAAGGTCAAGCCCCTCTGGAAGTTGGTCTGCCTTTACTCTATCCCAATAGTTCTTTTTGTAGATAGGTGCAACGTCATCAAATTCTAAATCTCTCATGTCCTTCTGTTGAAGGTCATTTTCCATACACCACTTTTCGTAGACTCTTTTGGTTACACCCATGTTGGTTTCGCCGCCAGGGTCTTTAGGATGATTCACATATCCGCCTTCGTGGTGGAGTATGAGTTTCAAACATTCATCAAAGTTACTCATTTACCTTGTCCTCTATATTTTTTAAACGACCTACGTTTGTTCTTGTTCATCGTAGACGTAATTGGTTTCTTGCCCATTGAAGTTCCCTTTTGGGTTGGTTCATGGACTGCACTACTAAACATCTTTGCCACTAAATTTCAACTCCTTGTTTGATTTTATTAATGAGGTAACTGCGAACTAATCCAGAACGCACGATGTCACCGATTGTAAATTCAACCGTGGAGAATTCTTCCATCGCTTCGATGATGCCCATAAATGCACCCAACCCTTCTTTCTCACCATTCTTCTGCAAGTCAGTCTGGAAGTAATCACCAGAGAAGATGATTTTACTGTCCTGTCCTACACGAGTCATGATAGTATCCAATTCATGGAAGTTTAGATTCTGACATTCATCAACTATGATGATTGCATTATCTAACGTGATACCTCTTAGGAAAGAAGTGGTGAGGAACATAACACTGCCCTGCACTTTCAGTCTGTCATATAACATACTGAACGCACTATCGGATGCCTGTTCAAACATAAACTGTACCATGTTCTGGTACGGTACTTGGAACAGTGCAGTCTTATCTTCTTCATCGCCTGGCAGGAATCCAATTTCTCTAGTTGGAACTGCACTCCTTACAAGATATACACATTCGTATGGGGTTGATGGGTTAAGAACCTGTTCTAGTGCAAGGTAAAGTGATACAAATGTTTTACCTGTACCGGCCGCACCATGTAAGAATAAATTCTGTCCTTTTGCGTATTCTTCAAATACAAGTTTTTGATTGTCGGTAATCGGTTTTACCTTTACCAGACTATCACCTGTCACATCTTTTTTCTTCGCCATATTTTTACTCACTATAATTAAAGGTGGAGCGATAGGTTTACTATCGCCCCTGTACATTGGTGGATTGACTACACAGTTTACAGTCTCTTTGCGAGGGTACTGTAGTTTTCTCACCAGTACAGTTTTATTTATATCACTTTGTGTTTCTTTAAAACTTGTCTAGTCTTAATTTCCTTTGTTGTCTTTTTACCGTATCTGTCTGCAAGTTCAGATGATGGATGGGCCTCTGCAATCCGTGATAGATTCTCTTTCCATCCAGCGTCATTTTTAATTCTGTCACCTGTACCGCCAGCAATACCAAACATTGATGGTGTCTGTGTGATGTGTGGGTTCTCTTTCAGAAAGTCTTCCCTACCAGAAATGGTAAAGAATTCTTCCCACTCTTCACCTGTCTCGTTGTTCTTGAAGTTGTAATAGGGCATCTGTTAGTTCTTTCACTTTCATTTGTAATGCATGAACTTGTGCTTGCATATCTGCAATCTCTCGTTTATACATATTTTCTGTTGTCATAACAACAGGTTCTTCTTTTCTTTCCTGTCTCATTTTCCATAACATCCAATCATAATAGCGTTCTGGTTCTGGGTCATGCTGCTGTTTGTTCATACCAATACGGAGCTCCTCTTTTTGTCCATTTCGCCAAATGTTGTTTATACTTTATATAGTAGTCATGATATGCACGAATTGAACTGTCTGGGTTCTTAACATCATCAAACATCGCCTGATACGGTTCACAGAAACCAACCTCGTACATATTGGTTGGTGGTCTTTCCAAGGCCTCATGTAGTTTACGATAACTCTCATGGGGTTTGTCATGATTGTAACGATACATGAACTCATTGTTTAGTTCAGTCCACATCTCATACAACCACTTGTAATTTGAAACTGACTTACGAACCCAAATACCACTGGGGTGTTTGATGTGTGACGCTTTGTACAGAACGTGTTCAAGGTCACTGTTCAGTTTCCATCGTGCAATCTTGCGACCATTCGCAGTCTTGCCATAATATTGTTCACCGTCAAGATAACGGTGTGCAGTAGACATCAACTGAGCGTACTCAATAATCATCTTACTGCAATGACTGTCATTGTGCATCTGGGCACAAATCTTTGGGTCATGATTCAAGTAAAAAATGTTCATTCTGTTTCTTCCATCTCCCAACGATAAAAGATATGGTCTTCAATCTCTATCGTCTTTGTCTTTGTCTTCGCCCATGCTGGTTCAACGTAATCTGCATGGTAGTGGGTTGCACCTTCTGTAATATCTGCAATCTTATAGCTACCATCTACAACACCAATTGTCAAGGTAAAAATCTGTTCAAAAGTTTCCATGTCATGAACACGGTCTGACTTACCATCACAATACCAACTGAACTGACAACGATTCCTTACAGGAATCATAACTGTGTTGTCTTTCCAACTTGGACGATGTGGGCCTTGGTAAACCACTTGACAAATAGTATTTGGATAACGACTATCATTAACACGATTTACTGTAACAGATATAACCGCCATCTGACCAGCGAGTGGTTGATTACGAGCCTCAAAGTAAACATTCTGTGCAAGACAGAACGCCTCGTCTGTGATAAATTGTTGTTTTGTCGGCACCGTATCTGCATTTGCAGTTGGTGTCAATGACAACATTGAACTTAGAATTAATTCTTTAAGCATGAAACGCCTCCATATATTCATCATTGTTTGTTTCAAAAACAACAAAGGGGAAATACTTGTCCATTGTCTTGACCAGATTCATATAGTCACCAGATTGCATTTCCTTGGTGATTGCGTCTTCATCCATGTCGAGTTGTCGAGCAAGACTTCGTGCAGTACCCAAGAGTACAAATGCATTTCCATCTGGGCCGTCAAGATTAATCGTCAACGGCGCAGAAGTGTTTTTGAATTTCATCATACTGGTTCTCCATCAAGTGTTGTAAATCCCATAGGTGCGACCACATACTTTTCAGTACCGACCAGAACTTGGTCACCAACTGAAGTAGACCGCAATCCCATACCACTAGAGATATCACCAACAACGGTTACTGCATCGTTACCATCCTCTGGCATCTTCAGTGACCAACTGTCCATGATGTTCTGTGTCCACCGATATGCGTACTCAAGAGTCTCAATCAATGTTGGAAACTCTGGTACATCTACGAAAGCGACTGTGGATGGTGTGTCCTCAAACGCCGTGTGAATAACTGCTACCTGTGTCATTATATAATCTCCTCTTTCCATACTAGGTTTGCAAATTTGTCTTGTAGACGATACGCTTCCTTCTCCCAAGGTAAGTCGTAATACTTTGTGTTTGGGTTGACCTTACGACCTCTCCAAACGGCCTGGCCATTCTCGACCAAATCATCGTTCATTTCATTTCGGACATACTGTTTGACATGAATCATCTCATGACAAATTGTGGTCACCAACTCTTTGATACCAATGGTCTTGTCAACTTCGATGATGAACTCACGATTGGTATCTTCCATCTGACAGTAACCGATTGCGTCATCATTCATCTTGTTTAACTGAACTGTAATATCCAGTGTACGATGTCGTGGTAACAACTGACCAATCATGAAATTCACTACCTTCTCGGCAATGTCTCTCTGGACTTTGTTCCCACCCTCTACAACAACGTAATTCATATTTACTCTCTTTCTCATCATTACAAGTATATGCTACTATGTTTTGATAACAATGTCAAGGGAAAAAACGAACTAAATAATCCTTGAAAATCAAGGGTTTAGAAAAGAAAAAGGGGGGAAAGTTCGTTTCCCCCCAAGACTTTAGCAAATCACGCCGAATCACTGGAACACTGAAAGTGAGAGAGAGAGGAGTCGTGTTCCGTTTCATAACAACCTCATTACCAAGTCTTTAATCATAGTACCTCATCAGTACCAAAATGTCAAGAAGTTTTACTTATTTGGGTCAACAAATTCGTCATTCCACCCAAACGCTTCTTTGACAACAACCGCCGAAAGTCCTTTATAGACTTGATGTAATTTTTTATCCTTTGCGGCCACTACCACCTCTGCCTCGCCTTGAGACAGACCTTCCAACATCTGAACGAACATCTGTTCCTTCTTCCATTGCGGTGTTTGGTTGTCACCACCTTTGATGAACCTGTATAACTTCTTTGACTCTTGGAAGAGTAAAGTGTGTTCAGTTCCATCTGGGGCTTCGTTTCTGTTGAAAGGAACTTCGCCAGGTGGTAAAATCCATTCGATTTTAGGGTCAAATGAACCCTTAATAATCATTCGCAATGCATCACTATTATTCTCTCTAAGAATTTCAATCTTCTTCTCTTTAGTCTTTGCATTATGAACTTTCTTCAGCACCTCATGTAGTAAAGGTGTATATGTATTCACTGCCATTTTAAAAGTCTCCAATATTTTCCATATGGTTTTTTAGTCGATGTTTAATGAAGTAGTTTAATAGACCACTTCTATCATTTACCGAACTATTTAGATAGGTATCCACACAGGCCTTGTTAATCTCATCTGGTGCATACTCTAAGTCTATCAGTTTTCTGTTGCGTTGATAATTTCGCAACATCTCTTCGTTACAAAAATCCTCTGGGACAAGGTCAACCCATGTCGCCAGTTTCTTCTTTGAGATAGGACGTTGACGTAATTCATCTACAAAACAATTATCTGGTGATAAGAAGTTTGGTACTCCATCACTACGGTCACCCTTTAGGATGTGTTCTTTGATGTATACGTCTGGGTCAATACCGTTCACGAACTTTTTCAGTGTCGGACTGTATTGTGTAACGAAACTGTGTTTCTGCAATTGAATGAAATCTTTGTCACCAGATACAATCAATACCTTCTCATAGTGTGAAGGTGTTTCTGCAACGTAGGATACAACAGATGCGATAATGTCATCGGCCTCTGCGTTCTCTACTTCTAAAACCTTGTAGGGCAGATTCTCTTCTAATTCTTTTTTGATTAGATGCAAGGTATCAAATATCGAACCCCAATCTAACTTGGATGCCTTACGGTCTTTACGTCTACCGTGTTTGTAATTTGGAAAGTATTCTCTTCTCCAATTACTTTTGTTATCATAACATAGTACCAGTTCTCCGAACTCTTCATTGAATCTACTACGATAACCCCTTAATGAATTGAGAACCATATGTCGAACCATGTCTGGGTCAACTTCAGTGTTGCGGCCAATCTGAATCATCAGATTAGAAAGCGTCACTTGGTTCATATCAACTAAAATCATATTATCACCTTATGCCTTGTCTGGGTCATCATCCTCAGTGAAGTCTTCTGACAATTCTCTTATCAATTCCATGTCCATATGGACATCGTGCTTCTTTTCCTTCTCATCATAACTCACATTTGAAATCAATTCAATCAAGTTTTGAAAAGGATGAGTAAACCCTCTATCTCTGTATATGGTCGCTTTGATAGCCTCAGACAAAAATGCAATATCCTGTATAAACTTACTTTCGGAAATCTCTACGTCATTCTCATCCATATTATGTATCATTGAAACCATAATTCCATCCGTTAACTCGTCTGCGAACTGTAACTCTTTATTGAGTTTCATCGCATCAAAGTTTGTCACTTTTGGTGCAATACCCACATACTTCTTTGGGAACTGCACAATGTTACTAGTCTGTCCATCATCCGTCATCATCCACCTTCCGACCAGCAGGCACAACAGTCACCCACTTAACTCGCTTCTCTTGGTATTCACCATAGAAGTCATCACACCAATCACCATTTCGTAAGTACGTTTCACAGTGTCGAATATACGCCTTACATGATGCTTCGTTTGCAATCGCACCCTTTACCTTTTGACGTACCGCCGCCCGATATGAAGAAAGCTGTTCCTTCTGGGTTTTGATATACTTTGTAACATTCACTCTTGAGAATGGATGTTCATCTGGTAACGTCAAAACAGATGGGTGTATATTAGAATACTTAGGTGGGTTCTCACGCAACCTTTTTTCCCTTGCAAGACGCAACCGTTCTGCGGCAGCCTCTCTCTGTTCTGGTGTCATTTTACGTCTTGGCATTTTAGTAACCTCTCTCATCCTTCAGTTTTGCCTGATTACGCAACCAACGTCTTCGGCCTGCGGCCTTTTGTTTGCGTTTCTTTTCACCCCTACTCATAAAAGATTCACGGGCTCTTAGTTCTTGAAAGAACCCTTCCTTCATAAGTTTCTTCTTTAGTACACGAATGGCACCATTAACATCTGGTTTACCATCTCTACCCTTTCTGACCCTTACTTCCATTTATCCCTCTGTGGTTATTGTTTCCACAATCTTGTCAAGTTTCTCTGCATCACTATTTTTCTTCTCAGTCACCTGTGCATCAAGTTCCTTGAAAGCGTTCAGTGCAGAAATCTTAGACAACAATTGTTTCTCTCGTTTTAGTCTATTCATAAGAATCTTGGTTGCCTCTGCACTGGAATATTCCAACAGAACGTAAACACGATACTGTGTACCGTTTACTACAACATCAGATTCCTTGACCCTGTAACCAGCAACATCAACATCTGCAATCAGATTTTTAGTCACTGTCTCAATCTCATTCAAGACTGAGGCATTCGCATCAGTACCAATCTTCGATACAAACGACTTTGTTTGAGAACGCAACTCACCATTGATACGGTCAGCAAGTGTTCTCTTTGCAAGTAGAATTGCAATATCATTAGACAACTGTAGGTCTGGTGATACTGCCGTACCAACTGCAAAAATCGCCTCTTCATCTTCTGGAATTTTCGTATACCATTCAGGCATCGCCTTCACCTGTTGATTTGCAAGTTTGGCCTTGTACTCATAAACTTCCTTATCAACACCAGAGTGTGGTGGTGGTGAGTCCATCACTGCGACATTCTTTGTACTAGAACACGCCGCAAGTAAAGATGCAACCGCACCAATCATAATCACATTTTTCATCATTTCATCCCTTCTAGAGTTTCGATTACTTCGTCACGAGCACCACTGTCGATAAACCAATCAGTGGTGGTTGTTATAATATCTGGGTAATAGGTGACAAGAATAATACCCACAACAATACCGAATATGAATTTAAACATTACATACCCCCCAATAATAACGACAGTACACTACTAAAAGTAATCTTACCACTGTCGTAGTTTCCATAATAGTAAGTTGGGTCTGGACTGTAAGATGGTTTGATAGGTTTGAACTTATCAGCCAGTGTTACAGGACGAACCTCTACAACCTCACTACTAACAATAACTTCCTCTTCTGGTGCCTCTACAACATCTTTCTTGATGCATGAAAGGTCAGTATTGGAAGACAACTTAACAGGTGATACTTCTCGTATTACCTGTTCTTTCGCTTTCTTCTCTGCGAACTCACACGCCTGATTTTCTGTCATATCAGGCCCAAATACATAACTACCTTGTGCTGGGTATGTCTTATCCTCAATGGTTACCCACATTGTGATAACGCATTTTCTGGTGTCCTCGACATAAGGAAACACCTCTTTCTTGAATTCTTTTGTGTTCTGAATTGTATATATGTATGAAGAGTTTACTAGATGTTCATAATCACATGGGGTTTGATTCTCGTATGCAGGCGCCCAAGTCGGACAACCGCTCAATCCAAGTATCAATGTCATTCCAATGTATTTGTTCATAATCTCCAACATAATAAAATGAGAGTCGGAAACTTGCATCCCCACACCATAATATTTGGAACTTTCAAAGTGGGCCAACCAACCTTAATTCCGACTCTCAAACTCATATTATAACATTATCCACCATTTGTCAAGTCTTTTATGGGAATTAATTCTGTCTCCCCATCTTTACCTTTTTTAGTTCTGATGAACCCATCTTTCTCCAAACGTGTAAGCATGGAGTCAATAATTACTTCAATCCTTTCCCTACGACCAAGGTTCTGACCAAAGTAAAATGCGAACATCGTACAACACATAGTAATGGTTACTGCCGTTGTAATTGTTACCATAACATCTTATCCTTTAGATTTATTTATGTGATTCTCAAAGATTTCATGCAGAGCCTCCATTGACTCATAATCTTTACCACCAACGTGCCACTCGTATTCCTCAGTAGGAATGTAACCAGTTTTCCAATTGTAGACGGTGAACCCCTTGTAATAGTAATCATCTGGGTCATCATCTCCATCGACAACCTTGGCCTCGATAGTCCACTCTGCATTGACCTTTTCATATGGGTCTGCATCTGTGTATGTTGGTTTACCAAAAATCTCTACCAACTTGTCATAAGTGGTAGTAACACAACTGATATAATGATAACCATTGGTATTCAATGCATCATCATTTTCAAACTCTAAAACTTTTAAACTCATAATATTTCCTCACTTTCTATACATATGCTATCATGTTATCAGAACAATGTCAAGTAGTTTTTAGACCGTTTCTATCATGCAACCAAAAGTATTTTTTACTACAAAGGTAGTATCTGTACCCTCGGCCATTTCATTCAGAACCATCTTTTCTTCCTCTGCATTACCCAAACATTGGTGCAAAGAAACAATTTCTGGTTGATTGTCTGATTCACATTTCAGAATTGCCCAACCTTCGATTGGATGTCCTACATTGTTAAACATTTCTACTCCTATGAGATATTCCACTTCACTTCAAGTTTACCCCTTTTCAGGCAATCTGCAAGATACTCCATGTATCCAATGGCCATTCTCTTCTCATCAGAAGCACCTTCTGTAAGATTGATGACAGCATCTTCAAGATTCTGAATCATTGACTTTTCGGCTTCACCAAAGTTCATAACAAACTGACCTTCTGCGTTCTCGACAAACATCTTTTTGTCCTTCCAATCATCGTAAAAGTGACCCATAATTAAACCCTCATCTCAACAGCTTCATTCCAAAGGTCTTTCGCACCGTTATAGTGGTCAAACCCATACTCATCAGCAAAGTCCATGCTGCTTGTGAACATCACTTCACCGTAAATCTTGTGGGTGTCAAGGATATATGCAAGCATCTTGGCGGTCTTTGCAAACCCAACATTGTTACCAACACCTTTGTAAACTTTAATACCACCGTTGTCGGCACCGATAAAAATTGTTTCTTGATTTGTCATTTGAAGTCCTTTCTCTCAATTACATATACACTATACGATGTTTTGAGAACAAAGTCAAGGCCTTTTTTAAAATAAAAAAAAGCCCTTGTAAATCAAGGGCTTTCGTGAGAGATTTTTTAGAGTTTTTAGTTTAGATTAGTGTAAAATGCCGAATCGTGCCGAATCACCCTACCTTACCTAAGAACCTTGCGATATGATGTACCCAAGGTAGTAACATGATAGACATGAATAGATTTGCACCAGAATGTGCAAGTGCAACCCTCAAGGTATCACCCTTAGGCATTCCATCTGAAACCAGAAGTCCTGCCAACCAGATTGTACCTGTCGTTCCTATGTTTGCACCAAGAACTGCCCCTATTGCGGCAGGAAGTGGTAACGCACCAGAAGCAACTAATGCAATGATTGCCGTTGTTGAGAGTGATGATGATTGCCAGAGCAATGTCATAACAATACCACCAAAGAACATATAAATTGGATTACCTAAGAAGAATGCAAGGTGTTCCATATTACCCATAGATTTCATACCACCAGAAAACATTTTCAAACCGATATAAAATACTACAAGGCCTACAAGTGCTGTGATAATCGGATTACCTAATTCCATTTTCTTAACCTTTCTCCAAAGTTTATCGGACATTGGACACTCCATAAATTAAAGGGGAACTTAATTGTTCCCCTTATTATCTTTATATAGTATTTTTTACAGTTCGTCAAGAAGTTTTTTAAGTTTCTTTTTTGACTTACCCATCGCCTTTGCATTTGCAATAGCATCTTTATTTGACGTATCACCATCCACAACAATCAATCCAATCATACCCATTCCTTTGTGTGGTGTACACCAGTAATAATAAATGCCAGGCACAGTAAATTCGATAGATACTTCTTTACTGTTCTTTGACTTCTTTGGAATCTCAAATCCCTCTGGAGCCGCAACGATTTCTACGTTGTGTCCTTTGGATGTTGGAAACCATACAACCACATCACCAGAATCAACGTGTACTAATTCTTGAGAGTAAACCATCTTTCGGCCTGCTCCGTCTTTATTCAACATTTCGATTTCAATAGTTTTTGCGTATGCAAGATTCGCCATAAAGACAAACGCAAATACTGTTCCTATAAATGCAAGTGGTTTCATTTTAAATTATCCTTTTCTGTCATGAGGGCCTTCGCCTCTTCGTAATATCCTTGAGATGCAAGTTGCGAAGCCGCTCTTGCATATCCAACTCTGGTAAAAAATACATTCCATTTTTTCCCAGCAATTTTAAAGAAGTGTGCAATCTTTTCACAGATTTCACAAGTCTCTTCGTAAGTGTGTCTTAATACTAATCCAATACTCATCGTTTAATTCTCCCTTTAGATGTCAAGTAGTTGTTATAGAAGTCTATGCAGGCTTCATTTGATAGATGTCTAGTTTCACTATTCCATTCAGTGCGAACATAATTAACAATTCCCCTATCGTCTTGTCTCTGTTGAAACAAATTAGTCAATATTTTTAACATATTATTACTCCACGCATAAAAAAAGGGTGCAATGCACCCCTGTATTATTTTTTTGTAATTTTTCGCAAACTAAGATAGTCCGCTTCTTCTTCGGTGTAAGGCCACATTCGGCAAGTCCTTTTAGGTTAAGTTGTAATGGTTTATTACGCAATTATTTATAACAGTAACACTGCCATAACTGTTGCGGCTACGGAAAATCTGTAGTGCTATTTTTGCATAGGTCTGATTATTTTTTTGCAGTATATTCTGGGGAAGTGAATTGGGGTTTCTCACGCATCTCAATTTGTTGTCGAAACTTTTCTCTAACGTCTGGATGATTGTCTGAGAATCGTAATAACATAGTGATTGCAACATAATGGTCACCCATAAATTGCAAGCGACCACTTTTGTAAAGTTTTGCTTTACGGCCGTTCATGTCTAGAATAAAATGTCTATGTTGGTATATCACCTTTATGCAGTCCTACAAAATATTCAGCATCAACTACCACAAGTGGTTTATGGTTGTTACGTTTAATAACCACCACTGGTTCATAGTCTTTGCAATTTTCGACTGCCTGAGAATATGATTCCCACACGTTTACTTTTTCTTGGTTTTTACACTCAACAGAATAAGGGAACTTTTCTCTCGCAGCCCTTGCCATAATCAAGTCTTCACCGCCTGCACCCATTGACCTTGATTCAACATCTTCTGGATGCACTTCAAGTTTTTCTATAAGTTGGTCACGAACCCACTGTTGTAATCTTCGGCCTTTAGCTTTCGCACTTTGAGTTTTCAATATTCTTCTTCTTCATCGTATAAGTCATCTTCATTATCTTCTGGGATTTCTGCACCACAGAAAACACAGTACTGTACTTGATAATGTCTACTTGACATTGTATGTCGCACTGTGAATTCTGCGTCACATTCCTCACAGGAGATAATCTTTCTACTCATATTTATGCAGCGTCCTCATACGCATCATCCCAAGTGCCAGTCAAACCAGCAACCTCATATTCGGTCACTCTATTCTCAAAGAAGTTAGTATGGTCTGCACCGTTAAGTACCCATTCCAACCACGGTAGAGGATTCTCTTTCACCTTGAAATTCGGTTTCAATCCCAACTGAAGCAATCTTCTGTCGGTGATATATCTTATATAGGTCTTCACATCAGAGGCCTCAAGACCTTCTGGAGCGCCCATCTTATAGGTCAACTGAACGAACTTGTCTTCCAATTTCACTGACTGTCTTGCCATCTCATAGATTTCAGACTTGAATTCATCGTCCACAACCTTTGGATATTCTGTACAGAATTGTCTGAACAGTTTTGCGATACCCTCAACGTGAATTGATTCATCTCTGATTGACCATTCAACAACCTTACCCATACCTTTCATCTTACCGAAACGCTGGAAGTTCAACAACATCACGAATGATGCAAACAGAGCGATACCCTCGTTCATTACTGACTTGGCCATTGCAAGTGCAAGACCTCTGTGTGTCGATGTGTTTGAATCCATCATGAAGTCAATCTTGTCTGCCATTTCTGAATACTCAAGAAACGCATGATATTCTTCTGGTGGAAGACCAAGTGTCTCGTTCAACAATGCATATGCACGTTGATGGATTGCTTCCCTGTTCGCAAATGAACCCAACATATTTCTGACTTCATTGTTCTTGAATTTTGGAATCAACTGGTCATAATAGTTTTGTCCAACTGCAACATCGGCCTGTGTGAATAGTCTTAGAATGTTGGTGATGTAATCTTTTTCTGCAACACTAACCTTACCAGACTTCCAATCAGATACATCTTCTGACAAATCAAGTTCGTCTTCAATCCAGTGTACCTTCTCATGTCTTGTTGTGATTTCAACTGCCCAAGGATAGTAGAATGGTTTGTAAGTTTCACTAAACTTCAACAGACTTCCACCACCTCTTTTCTTAAAGAGAGTTTCAGCATATTTCATCAAGTCATCGTATCCACCGATACGGTCACCATCCACAAAGATTTGTGGTACTGAATTTACTCTGCGAACATCGTTTGGTTTCCCAACGATTTCACTGATACCGTTGATTGACTGATAGAACGCAAGACGTTCTTCCTCATTGTCCATGACTTCTGCATGGTATTCAAATCCATTTTCGTCTAACCATTTCTTGGCCATTTCGCAAAAAGGACAGTCTGTTTTAGTTACTACTTTTATTTCCATTTTTTACTTCTCCATGTAACAGTTGTGATTAGGTTTTTCACGCATTTGTAAAACCCAATCTAATTCTTGGATGCACCTGTTGTACCACTTTTTATCGTGTTCATCATGTGCCTTCTCCATATCTTCTTTTAGTTGTTCCATTCGTACTAGAATGTAACGCTTTTGTTTTCCAGTAAGGTCGGCATTAACCTGTACTGGTGTAGTCAGTGGTATTCCGAAAGATGTCTCTTGCATGAATTGTCTCCTACACTGCAAAACTCTCACCGCATCCACATGATGCAGTGGCATTAGGGTTAGATACTTTTAAGTAAGACCCACCCAATTCTGTAACATAATCTACTGTGCAACCCATTACAAACATCTCTGCAACAGGGTCAATAACTAAGTTCTCAACAGTGGCTGGTTCATCTGTGGTATTCCAAACATATTGGAATCCAGAACAACCACCACCCTTGACTGACAAGTAGACATTTGGTTTACCGACTTGTCTTAGATATTCTTTTGCACTATCAGTTAACTGAACTAGCCCTGACACGCTACACACTCATCTTGCGATTGTGCAGTGATGTCGCATACGGCCTGTGATTCATAATCTTTCAATGCGTTTCTTTCGACCTTTTCAGATACGTTCTCTGCACGTTGACCTGTCTCAGTTCTCAAATAATAAAGACCTTTACAACCTTCTTTCCATGCATTGTAGTGTACCTTGTGTAGATACTTTTTCTCTGCACCGGCAGGAAAGAATAGATTCAATGACTGACCTTGACACAAGAATCTTTGTCTGTCACCACCTTGTTTTACCAGTACATTCTGGTCAAGTTCGATTGCGGTCTTGAAAACTTCTTTCACATCGTCTTTCAAGAATTTAAGGTGTTGTACAGAACCACCCTTGGTAATAATGTCTTGCCATACTTTGTCGGTATTCTTCTCAACCTTCTCAAGTTCTTCTGCAAGATACTTATTTTTTACAAGGTGCGAACCTGCTCTGGTTCTGTGTGTATACGCATTTGCCTTCAATGGTTCAATTGATGGTGAAGTACCACAGATGATAGAACTGTTTGCATTCGGGGCGATTGCAAGTAGATGTGCATTACGTCTACCAGTGCCTTCCATGTCTGGTGCCTCTCCTCTAGATGAACCAAGGGATAAACTTTCTTCGATTGCTTCTTTTTGAATGTATTGGAATATAACTGCGTTCCATACATCTGCTTGACTACCATCAAAAGGAATTCTCTTTCTGTGTAGGAAAGAATGCCAACCCATTGCACCTAGTCCAAGTGACCTTTCTTGTTGTGCAGAATATCTTGCACGACTGATTTCGTCTGGTGCGTTGTCAATAAAGAATTGTAACACGTTGTCCAAGAATCGAACAAGGTCACGAATCATTGTTGTCTTTTTCCAATCTTCAAACAACTCAACATTGACTGAAGAAAGACAACATACAGCAGTCCTATCATCTGAAGTTGGAAGATGAATTTCGTTACATAAGTTTGAACCATGAATCTTTAATCCTTTGTCCTTTTGAGTTTGAGGTAACGCACGATTAGCAGTGTCAATGAAATTCAAATATGGTTCACCTGTACGATATCTTACTTCTAGAATTTGTTCCCATAACTTTCTTGCCTTCATGGAATCACGAACTGACCCATCATTGGGGTCAAGTAAATCCCACATCTCATCTCGTTCAATTGCTCTCATGAACGAATCAGTAATGTTAATTGCATGGTGCAAGTTAAGGTTCTTACGATTAACATCACCTGTAGGAACTCTCATATTCAAGAATTCAATGATGTCTGGATGTGTAACATCCATGTACGCAGCATAAGAACCTTTCCTTGTCTTACCCTGTCTGTATGCTGTCATATCTGCATCAACTGTGTGCAGAAATGGCATTGGGCCTGGGGCTTTGTCGGATACTGCTCGTACATCAGACCAGTGACCACCGACACCACCACCCTTCACAGAAAGCCATCTCAGTTCCGCCGTATGGTCAATAAGACCTTCTAACGAGTCTGGAACATAAGTTAGAAAACAAGAGATAGGTAACGCCTTTACCTTTTGGCCAGGCAAAGGTGCATTTGATAATACAGGTGATGCAAACATGAACCACCCCTTTGAAACGTAATCGTAAATTCTTTGTGCAAGTTCCATATCCCCATATGAATATGCAACTGAGGCTCTTGCAAACGCTTGTTGTGGACTATACTCACCATCAATACAATAGTAATCTTTTAATAACTTTGATGCTTGTTCTGATAAGGTATCGTCACGTTTAAAATCTATGTTGATACCCAAATACTGCGAGTTTCTCACCATCGGAAACTCCACAACCTCTGCTGTTTGCATTCTAATTCTCCTATATTTTTTTCCATTTTTGAAATTCGACTTTGGCGGTTAAACCTTGGTAGGTGCTAGTATGTATAAGTTCTTTGATTTCAAGAGCGTCCATTCCAGATAGTATCATATCGTTAATATCCTTTTGTCGCACATAATCAGGCCACACTACTACTCTATAACCTTCATCAATCGCCTTTCCTAGTTGTTTAATGATTTCCCTGTTCCTTGGTTCGTTGTCTGGAACAAGAACTGCTTTGTCTTTATATTGAGGTACACGCAAATCACTCTGAGCCACCGCAATACAGTTTGATATAAAAAGACTATCAATAGGGCCTTCCACGACAAAAATATCCCTAGAAGTATCAACCCTGTCAAGACCATATATCTTTGGTACACTCTCATCAAGAATGATGGTAATGTACTTTGGTTTTTCTTTTCCAAACGCTCTCCCTTGATATGCAAATATGTCACCATTGGAATCACGAAACGGAATCACCATCCTTGGGTGGTCACCATCCAAGGTTGGAAACTTATTTGGAACTAATTGATTAGTCCAAGAATAAAACTGATTGACCAGATAGATATCGTTGTCATTGGGAATTTTTCGGTCTTCGATGAACCGATAGGCAGGATGTTCTTTTCCAATTTCCCTAAAAGATTTGACATTATTGAAGATACCCTTCTTGGTAAAGACAGGTTTCGGTATATCGAATTTTGGATTCTCGACATGGCCACCCCTTCCTGTTGCAGTGGTGCCCTCTCTGTACCGTTCTAATATATAGTCATCATGTATCTTTGAGTCGATGTGTTTTATCACATTTGATAAATTTGTTCCCATACTACAGTTGTGACATTTGTAGAATAGGTCATTCTTTTTGCGAAAGACGAACCCCCTCGCTTTCGACTGACTTTTCTTGGAATCGCCACAGAACGGACACCTAAAGTTCCAGAGATAATCACTCTTCTTCTTGAACCTTTGGAGTCTGTGCGATATTAGATTAAGATATTTGAGGTCTATGTACATACTCATAAAAGTGAGTATATACATTTACATGGGGAATGTCAAGACCTTTTGAAGAATAAACCCTATAACGATTGACCCACCAATGATGAGCCATCTCCACTTTTCCAGAACACCCACCCTCTGCGACAATTCTTCACGCATCTTACGAAAGTGTTCCTCTTCAATCTTACTATGAGCGTTCATCTGTTCAACCAGACGGCGTTCCATATCACCCATAGCCTTGTTAGTTTCCTTTGCGTTGGACGTAATGCGAGAATGCAACTCCATGATATTTTCTGTAAGTTTTTTCTCTTGTTCGTCCAATGCTTCTTCCTGTCTAATTAACTTCTCTTCATGCACCGCCATGATAGTATGCAATGACGTAGAAACATCTGCAATCTTTTCAATAGCAGTATCAAGACGAACATGAATCTGTTTCATGTCATCTACTTCTCTTTTCAAGAGCGCAATTTCTGTTTCTACGGACATCTCATATCTCCCATGAAGATATTTATGGGAACTAGTTTTTACGATTCGCCAGTGGGTTGTCTAGGGCCTTAGTCAACTTACTATTCATTTCGTCTTCAAGTTGTTGCAGTTCTCTTTTGACATAACCTTCCATACCATCAATCTTATCATTGAAACGGTTGTTCGCATCAAGAATTAATTCTCTGGTTTCTTTCTTAGTTCTGTCCATTAATGAAGTTGCTTCGTCTTCAACCACATCAATGTCATTCTCAACCTTGTCAAGAATACGTTCCATACGAACCAAATCCTCTCTCAAGTCATGTTTGGTTTCTCTCATAACATCAACAGAAGTTGCAACACCCTCATCAAGTGCAATCATTTCTTCTCTTAACACTGCAAGTTTTTTATCAAATTCAGATAAGTCTGGTGCGACATAACTCTGTATTTGTTCCTTCATGTCCATGTAGTCTTTGTAAAATTCAAAGCCTGCCCACAGACCACCACCTAACATGGATACCAGTGGGATAATCATAAACAATTTACTTCCTGTAAGTTTCACTCCGTCATATTCTACTTCAGCCATTTTTCTCTCCTAGTTTAAGTTTGGATATTGTAAGTTTTCCATCGTGTCGAAATTGGGGTCATTCAAAAACCATCTTGCAAACGCATGGTCTACAGTTGGTTTGTCTGGATAGAAATCATTATCCTTGTTCTTCTTTTCTGCATAGTCAAATCCAGGCACATACGAAATCAGTGCAAGGAGTTGACGTTGTACTAACATTTGGTTTTCCAAATTCGTTTCTTGTTCAATCTTCTTTGTCAACTCAATCGCCTTCTGGGCCAACAACATTCTTATCTTGTCGTTCTTAGTTGACTTCTTCTCTACTACTTTCTTCTTTCCAATCTTTTGTTCTGATGATTTATCTACAACAGTCTTTTTAGTTGGGTCTTGAAAGTCTTCATCTTCAGATGTATTTTCTTTTAACTCTGCAAGTTCTTTCTCAATATCGTCCTCTTGGTTTGTGTTACCATCACCAGAGCTTGCTTCATTCTCTACTTCTGCAAGTTCTTTCTCAATGTCATCATCCATTGCAGTATTACCAGTTTGACCTTCTAGTTCTTCAATTTCTTTTTCGATGTCATCTTCCATTGCAAGTTGGTCACCTCTGATATTATCTTCGACTTCTTGAAAACCTTCACCGTCATCAATCTCTTCAACCACAACTGTCTGTACATCTGGTAACGTCAATACATTTGGTAAACCTTCAATTTCAGTTGTTGTAGTAACATCTATTTCATTGTTTATAATTGTAGGGTCATCTGTCCTACCATTGTCAACAATCTTTGTAAGTTCTATTGCGGTTTGATAGTCTGGACATTGTACGTCATATAATGAATCTAATTCACATTGTTGTTCTAGATATGCTTGTTGGTATCCAGTACACTCCACCGAATATAGTGGGTCATAGTCACATTGTTTTGCAAGGTTTGCTGACGCATAGCCGGGGCATGATGGGTCATAGAGGGGGTCTAGCGAACATTGTTGATTGAAGTATGCAGTCTTATACCCTGTACACCCACTATCATATAGTGGGTCAAGTTGACATTGTTGATTGTAATATGCGGTCTTGTATCCTGTACATCCACTATCATATAGTGGATTGAGTTGACATTGTTGATTGTAATATGCGTTTGCATAGCCAGGACAGGCAGGGTCATACAAAGGATTTGCAGAACACTGTTGTGTCAAGTATGCAGCCGCATAGCCTGAACAAGATGGGTCAAATAATGGATTGGAAGTGCATTGTTGTTGAAACAACGCATTTGCATAGCCAGGACAGGAGGCATCAGATAGCGCTCCATTGAGTGTACAGGTATCTGGCATAAGAACTACACTACCAGTAAAGTTCTTCACCTTTGGGCCGTGCATACCTTGCCAATAACCATTGTCTTTGCCTCGGATAGTTACTTCAATTTGGTCAATAGTTACGCCTGGCACTAATGCTAATGGAGCAAAACTTAATACTTCCTCAACCGTATATCCATTTGATTTTGTTTGACTGTAATCCCACTCTTCAGAATAAATGTTAGTACCAGAAGCAAATGCATCGACAGTGATTACTAAATCATCTAAACAATCACCGTTTACTTTTGTTGCTGTACAAGCACCATTTATTGTATTCGTGGTTTCATTTTTCCATTCCCATTCTGTTATGTAACCAGCAATATCAAACCCAGCACCAACTAACGCTTGATTGATAGCCAGATTGGTTATCCATGTATCGTCAGTATACGAGAAGTGCATAATGTAATCAGTAGACAAAACTGCACCAGTTCTTCTGTCCGTCATCTGATACATCTGATTATGAGAACTTCCAGTGTTATGACTACCTGTGCCAAAATCACCTTGGTCTATAATTTGTTGAACAGTATTATCGTTGGGGTCTAGACAGGTGCCATTGCCTGCTAATGGATTAGTAGTACCGTCTGTTGAACAAGTTACTTGTGCGTTAGAGTAAGAGGAGAAGCAAAGCAAGACTACCAACAGTAGCGCCGATAGTAGCGTTTCTTTTTTGAACATCTGATTTTTTCTCTATTCTTTCGACAGGTGGAATTCTGTCTGGATTACTTTTCCACTCATCGGTTGCCTGCTCACCGATTTTACCCAAGAACGGGCAGGGTGTGCCTGCCATTTCCATTGCGTCATAAACTCTACGGTCTTGACATAGGACTGATACTGCGGCCACTTTCATGCCCATATCATAGAGTGTCTTTGAAATCTTTAGACGTTCACAATTTTCATCCCTTACCATTTCACCTGTAGAGACACCAAGAATTTGTGTTTGGACTGCACCAGAAACCCCTGTAGTACAAAGGTCTGAAGATGAAGAACCAATACTTGGCGAAATCGCAGATGGTGGTGGGGATATAACAATTGTCTTGCCTGATGTAGTAACATCAGATTTACTATTAGTAGTTGTTTCCACACTTGTGGTTTGTGCATATGAATTCGTTGCGAAAAACAACACACCAAATAAAATAAAAATGTATCTAGTCATATATCTCTCTCGTTGTCGATTTGCGACACTACTATTTATGCAGTGTCAATCTTTTGACAAACAAATTAATTTGACTGTGCTATTTGTCAACAAACCATTTCTCTAATTCTTGGATTCTACTCTCAAGGTCATCCATTTTCTTTGAGACATTTGGATACTTCTTTCTCCATTTGTCTTCAGACTTTAATATCTCTAGTCCATAACGCTTTGCAGCCCAGTTGTACAAACCGTCTATCTTTTTATAAAACCATCTACCCATTGCAGTTTTTTCAAACCACGCCGAGGAGGCCGACCCAAGGATAGACCCTGCTATTGCACTAATTGCCCAGAACCACATTTTTCATCTTCTTTGCATATGCAACAATGTCATGGTCACGAACACCATCAAATGGTTGTTTGTTTTTCCATGCGGCCTTACGACCTCTCCATTGGTCTTTAAATCTTTGCCACCATGTCATTCTACGAACATTACCATAGTGGTTAATATAACATTCAACGCCGTGATGTCTGTAACCCATCAACCAGAATGGCACTTTACAAACAATGTCATTATTATTAACGACACGATAGTGTGAAATGTTTAGGTTTCTCACCCATCTTTTATCACCAACTCTAGGTGAACCAAATGTATATAGACAACTGATATTGAAATCTCTGTTCAACCTAGACGCACAGATAGTTGCCATGGCGGCACCAAGTGAATGTCCTGTAATAAAAATCTCATGTCCAGATAAGTCTGCAAGTGTGAATGATAAATCATCCCATATCTTGTTTATCTCATTCTTAAACCCAGCATGAACATCTCCACGAGTCCTACTCTTTGACTGTAGTGCGTTCAAGTCTGCTTTAATATCAGAAAACTCTTTAGGTTCAGTACCCCTAAAAATTATGATTGCGTATTTTTTATTCCATATCACATAACATTGAGCACCATCGTTATCAATAAAACGATAGTTACCATACCCATACTTCTTGAAAGTCTTTTCTGCCTGTTTGGGTGTTTTATATGCGGCGCCAGATAGTGTCGCCATCAAATATGGTTTACTTGGAAATGTCTCCGTCATCTTCTTCCTTTTGTTGCGGTTTGACCGCTTCCTCGTAGTAGAGGATAATTTGTTTTTGTTGTTCAATATACCTTCTCAGTTCTGCAAAATTCTTAGACAGATTTTCATAATCTTTTATAGAAATTGCAATGTATGAATCTGCACCATTCTTGGCCTCAAATTCTTTTTTAAATTCTTCAAAGTTCTCAGTTGGTGATACAACGTAAATACGAATATCATTCATCTGTACCTGTTTAGGATGAGGAACAGTTGGTATCTGTCTCTCAATTAACTTTGTTATAGTAACAACTTCTTTTTCTGGTTTATAGAAACTAGAACAACCACTAATCAGTAGTGTTGTCGCCAGTAACAGACTCAAGGTCACCCCATAGTTTATCTGTCGCATTCTGCATCCTCTTCTCAATCAACCCAGGCTTCTTATTTGCGAGATGGGTTAAATTATGTTTATTTAGAGTATTTCGGAGTTCATCTCCGTAGGCCTCCGCCTTTCGCAAGTCAGTATTAAGTTGGTCAGTGAGTGCGTTTAATCTTTTCGCATCTTCACCCAACTGTTTAATTGTTGCTTGGTTTTCTTCGTTTGCAACCTCTAACTTTGCGTTGTTCTCACGCAACTGTGCAATGGTTGCCTGTGTTGTGTCGTAATAATACTTGGCGGCGTAAGCTGCACCGCCAAGTAATGCGACTATGAATATGATTGCATATAGTCTAATCATTTTGTTTGTAACATTGGATTTTTAGTTCCAAATTTCCTCTCATATGATGGGTCAGTTGCATATGTATCTGACCATCTATTTTCAGTAAATGTTGCAAAGTAAATTAAATCTGCAATATCCCAATGGTTCTCTTCAATCCATTGTTCGTGTTTTGCAATGATTTCTTTTAAGTCTTCAATATCACGTTGAATATTGATTTCGTTTGCAACTGCTGATTTTGCTGTCAGTTCATTCACTTCACCTTTTAATGTTTCGATTGTTTGTGCCTGTTGTGCAGTCCACCAAACAAAAGCAGATACTTGCAATACAATTGCAATAACCACGCCAATACCAAACTTCATATTCATTTTATATTCTCCTACTCAGATTTCCAAATTGTCCACACACCCCATGCGATTGCAATACCAGCAGCAATCTTTGCGAGTGGAGCCATAAAAAGAATCATAAGTCCTAGTCCAATGCATACCGCACCATCCCAAGATGTTCTTTCACCTACTCTGTTTTTAATCCAATTAATCATGTTAGTCTCCTATATTGCTCAAAGGCAAGTTTTGTATTACGAGTTTTAAAGTCCTTCTTACGCATAATTGTTTTCGCAACAAGTTCTAACTCACCACCCTTGAGATTTAATGCGAACGGCATATTCACATCTGTTCGCATATCGTTTAACACCGCTTCGGCATCAGGCCCAAGTTGTGCTATTTTTTTACCGTACTTCTTGAAAGATTGTTTGAATAATCTAGTAAGTTCGGCAGTAGTAATTTGTTTTCTATTTCTTTCGTCATTCACCCTGTCGAGGAAATGTTTGGTGAATTCGACATCAATACCAACGGCACCAAACAATCTGTCTGCGTACTTCTCTAGTTGGTCTAAATCGGATTTAGTGATTTCCTTCTGAGCCTGAAGGTCAACGATTGGATTCATAGTGCCAAGACCAGCCGTTACTGCATTCGCATTTAGGTCTGCAATTGGTTTCTGAAAATTGTATGCAACTTCTCTAAACGAGCGCATGACATTACTTCATAACTACAGATACCAGTTTCATCAATTGTGATTTACCACCTTTGTTAATGATATCCATCATTTTCTTTTTGGTGTCTGGTTTAACTTGGTCAAGAGCCTGCGTCAATGCAGATGCAGTGAAAAGGTCAATACGCATTGTACCATCCTTCATCTTGATTTTGTTGTTCTGTTTTCTTTTGACGATGTTCTGTAAGATTGCAACATTATCCTCTGCAAGAAGATACTCAACTCCAAAGTTCTCAGTATTCTCTTTTACTGTCTTTGCAATTTTAGATTCTCTCTTTGCACGAAGCGTTTCCATTCGTTTTAAGAACGACCTTGCTTCTTTAGTACGACCATCGTACATATTTTTCTTTTTCTTTTTGACTACAACCGTTGAGGCATCATCACCAGCACCAGCGACTGCACCAGTGTTCATGGCCGGGGCATCTTCTGTCTTAATGCCCAATGTCTCATCATTGTAGAAATTTTTCATGATGTCTTGAAATTTTAAACTCATAGTTCTAAATCCTCGATTCCTACTTCTTTGATATCCTCTGCACTGACAAAGATTTTACTCTGTGTTGGCATATGAATTACAGGGAATACATCTACTCCTAAGATAGTATCAGTTGGTGCGATTGCTTCAAATGCTTGTACCTCATCACCTTCTAATGCGTCTGGCGTATTTGCATCTTCCTCATCAAATGCAATATCCTGTGTTAATTTATATATACCTTTTGGTAACTTACCATCCTCTAGTGTTACCTCTTCTACAATAGTATCGTCAAGTTCATATCCATTTTCTTTTAGATACTTGAGGAATTCTTTTTCAAACATCTGGGGGTCATCAACTTCTTCTTTGAAAGTATCTTTCAATAAAAACAATGCAGATGCATATGTACCAACCTTAGTACGCAGGCCGGGCACCTTTGCAAACAACTTTTTAATGTTGAAAACTAATTTGTGTAGAACAGTGTATGAATTCTTCTCATCAATTGTTCTTAGTATTGTGGGTTTGTTCGTACCTGGCTCCAGAATACGATTACCTTTTTCATCAATAACACCAAGTTTATACGCCTCCGTCTTTTCAAACGGAGTCACAAGTAACTTAATAAACCTATACGTTACAAATAAATCTATCGCTCTACCCATTATAGTTTCCTTAAAACGCCTGACACATATAAATCTTCGTGTACATCTAAAAGTTCTTGTTCTGGGAGTATACCCAAAAAACTCATGAAAGACTTTAACTGTGACCAGTACTTCGGTTCAATCTTGAATAACAAGAGTGTCGATGTAGCATCTGGCCCGAACACATTATTTAACACAATTATGTGATTAAGTAATAACCGTTCTTTTAATACTCCGTGGTCTGTATATTTTTTGAGTAATCTCTTTATATACTTGAACCTCTTCATATCATCATGAAATTCTTTCTCGCCTTCGCACTGTGGATTGTCGTAATGTTTCAGTGCAAACAACATCACATTCTCATTGGTTATTTTCTCAAACATATTACATAATCTTTGCTAAAATTCTATGCGTTCCCCCACCTGTTCTTTCGTACACAAAATTCAATGACCTTCCACTCTCTTGTTGGTCATCAAACTCATCAATTGGTGTCTCTGCACTTTTACCAAATGCACCACCATACTGAATAAGAGGAACAGAAATCTCTCCACTCCCTTCAGTAAACTGAACGTCACCAAAATGAATGCCCACTCTCATGAGTTTTTGTCTCATCTCTGCGACTGCTTTTTCTGGATTGAGATATTCTCTATCTGCAATCGCACCAACAAATGCATTCAATCTTTCGACTACTGCATCGCTGGACAAGTCACCCAACATCATGTCACCATCAACAGGGTTATCACCGTCTGCTGGATGGGGGGCTTCTTTCATATACTGTTTAAAGGTTTTCATTCTTTTTCCCCTGTTACTTCTTCGTCAAATCCATCATCTTCGTTTGGATTAACTTCAAGAATCTCTTGAAGAGTCTCTTGTTTCTTTTTAGTTTTTGCTGGTTTTGCAACAGGTTCAACTCTTTTTTCTTGGTTAACCATAGGTACGCCACCGGCTCCATATCTTACTGCTTCCATAATTTACTCCTTAGTTAATTACACCAGCACCATTACTTGCAATTGCATACCACTTACTGTTAGTAAATAACAGAGTTGCAGATTCACCAATTGCATTTAATCGCACTTGATTAGTACCAGTTCCAGTACTACCCCAATTTGTTACTGTCAAGTTATATGTGGAACTTGTTGATGGTGCTGTAGTCATGACAATAATCTTGACTTGACCATTTGTACCGTCACCTAAAGTTCCAGTTGCAGTTGTACTTGAAGAAACTCCACTCAAGTCTACGAGTGAAATTGAAGTGGTTGTATTTGGCGCTGTACTGCCTGTAATAGACTGTGCAGTACCATCCAACGCAATGTAGGTTGGAATGTTATTGAACAGATTCGCAACACTAATCTTTTTGTTAACTGGCGTACCAGATGGGTCATCAATTACATGAAGTAAATCCTCAGATGCAATTCCATTACCTAAATCTGATAACGCTGTAATTTTCTTATCGGCCATTTATTTTCTCCTATAAACCATCAACTCATCACCGCTGCGGCGACATCGTTTGAACCCTTTTTCTTCTTGGGTTCAGATGGAATGCTACTGGTAACATCTTTGTCGTTACCACCATTAAGTTGTTGTAGGAACAAGTCACACTGTTGAATTGCACCACTGACAGCATAAATCTGTGCAGTGATATTCTGTTTGTCCTGTTCCAGTTTGTTGAGTGCAGACTTGTGTTGAGCAAGTTCTGCATCCAACGTCTGTTTTCTAATATTAATTTCAGTTTCAGTCAATGCTGACATATTATATCTCCATGATTTAAAATTATATAATTACTTATGCAAGTACTGTATGCGTTACGGCAGTCAGACCAGAAAGTACTAATGAAGCAGCTTGGTTAGTACCGCCCCGTACTGTATCTGAAATTGTACCACCAGCAAGTGCAATGTTAGAACCACCAAGTGTCAATACGTCATCTGCAGCGATTGTCTGTGACGCAAGAGTGAATCTAAGTCTGTTTGCAGTAGAACCTGTTCCAGTGTAGACCAATGTGTATGGGCCTCTGCCTGAACCTGTTCCTTCGTTACCGTTAGCAACTGCAACTGTTGGGTTGCCTGCAACTGTTACTTGTTCGTCATAAGTGATTTCTACAGTAATAGTTTGTGCAGATGAACCAGCAGTCAAGTCGGTTGTAGCAGTTGAACCAATAACAAATCTCATGTCAGTGATTGTAGGTGCCCTCAGACCAGTAGTGTCAGTTGCACCAGCAAGACCACCAATTGCAACCAGAACTTCTGGTGTTGCACTAGCGTTGTCGTTACCAGAGGCAGCAGTTCCCGCCTGTACTACCCAACCAGATTGATTGGCGAATACATTACCTTTGGTATAATTTGAGTTTTCGTCCTCAGGCAAGTACTTTGGTTTGTTATCTGCACTTGCATGAGCTTTTCCCCATAAAGCCATTTGTTTTCTCCTATTGAGTTATTTACTCTTCTATTTATGTTATTTGAAACCTAATCTCTTCAGTTCTGCAAGTGTTTCAGAAGGTGACGTATGATGTACCCCAATTCCACCCTTTGCTTCCCATTCGTGAATATTTTTAATATAATCATCAATTAGTAAGTTCGCCTTACCATTAATCATAGCATACTTTTGTTTGTCTGCCCTCATAACCAAATGAATACGAGATTTCTTTGAAAGTTTCGCATTCTTTTTTAACCATGCAAGTTTACCCTTACGACTGTTTGGGTCATTATTAGAATATGCAGACAGAATATGTGCGTCATATTTGTTTATGAACGACCACATTCTTTGGGCACCCATCATCCATTCAAGATTGGCCCAAAAGTCTTTGGTGGAAGAAATCTTAATCCATTTCTCCCTTTTATCTGCTTTTGGAAATGGTACTCCTAAAACTTTCTCAGCACCTTTGAGGAAATCACAGAGAACCATATCCATGTCGCAATAGATGGTTGGAAGTTCTTCGTTTTCTTCCGCCACCAAATTATATACTTCATCAAACCGTTTCACTAGACTTTGTTCTTCTCATTCTTTACTTTAGGCATTTTGACAGAAGTTTCTACTGGTGTCATTTCTTTACCAGAGTCAGTCTTCTCTTTTGTCTTCTTCGCTTTACCATCATCATCCATGCCATCACCATCTTTGTCTTGTTCCATGTCTTGTGATTCATTCTTCTTTGCTTCATCAACCCACATTTGCATGATTGTCTCTGCAACATTTCTGATTACAGATTCACCCTTCATGGCCTTTGAAACTGCCTTACGTCTTTTATGTAAAAACTTGTCTGAAGAATCTACATCACCATCGTTGTCAATGTCCTTGTCCTTACGGTCTTTGAACTTCTTCTTAACAGCGTCTGGTTGAACTGCATCAAGACCGTCACCGTCATCAGACTTGTCGTTCTTGTTGGTTTCTCCTACAGGTTCAAAGTCATTTACCAATCTAGGTTGACCTTTGGCTGGGCCTCTGTCAGTGATAGTAATCTTTCCTTTTGCACCTTTTTTTCTAAAGATTTTTTCTGCTTCTTTTTCATCCTTTGCGTGGACATTACCTTGCAGTTTGTTTGAAGAAACTCTGAATACTCTCATCTGTTCATCAAGAGAAAATCCTTCTTCGTGGTAACCTTTACCTTCGCAATGGTCACATCCTTTACCTTCACACTTAGGACATTCTACTTTTTCTACTTCAAATTCTTTACCGGCAAAATTGAATTTCTTTTCACCATTTTTCTTTGCTTGTGAGGCAACGAAAGAAAACTGTCCTTGGTCTTCGTTCTTTGGTTTCTCACCCTTTTCCTTTTTGGAAATGGCGATTGCAGCCTGTTGAGCAGCGGATACGGCTTCTTCTAGACTGCCAGGTTTTGTATCAAAATATTTTGACATCATTTGACTCCTTTAGTTATAGCAGCAGTATACGCTGACATTTTATTTTCTTTGATATCATCAATAGATGCACCCATATCACCAATGGCAAATGTTACCTTACCATCTCTTTTGTATAGGAACTTCTTGACAGCATTCTCGTTACCCTTAGTTACAAGAGTAATCTTTTCAACTCTTCCTTTGTTTACTGTGTTCTTTGCTTTCACAACATAATCAACAAAGTCTTTACCTTTACTGATTGTAGAACTAGTTTTGAGTTTTACAGTATCACCTTTTTTGAGTTTGTCGAATATTTTATTCAACTTAGGGTCATCCATTTTCATCTCGTCAATTTCAACTTCATTATTCATCATCATATCTAGAACTGCATCAACAAGTTTAGTTGCTTCTTTCTTTGAAACCTTTAAACCCTTCATCACAAATTCGATACCCTGTTCTCTATTTTTAGATGGGCCCATGAGGTCTTGTGCCTTCATTAGACGGTCTTTCATCTTACCTTCATCAAGTTCAGTTTCTTCTTTCAAGGGATAACCAATATCTTGTTTCTTCTTCACCTTAACAATCTTCAAAGTCTTCTTGTCTTTGATTTTCATAGGTGGTAATTGTGCAGTTGTGATAATCTCTTTTGCACCCTTCTCAGAAGATGCAGTACCGACAACCTTGTTACCATCAGCAGTATCAACAACTACGAATGGTTCTTTCATTTCATCAAGTTCGACTTCCTCTACTTGTGTGTCAAGGTAATCTGCCATTCCGTCCAGTTTATCAACTGCGATTGCAACCTTGTTTGTCCACCATGTAGGAAGTGAATCTTCGTCACTCAATTTACCAAGTTCTGTTTCCATCTTCTGCAATGCAGACATGGCTACCTTTACTTGGTTTTTTGCAGACGCAACATCAGTATGACCACTCTCTTGGACATCCTCATTCTGTCTTTTCAAAACGGCAGCAACCTGTTTGTGTTTTGATAATCCTTTTTTGATTTTCTCAATGGCGTTTACTGCACCAGTATAATTACCCTGTTTGTAACGTGGGTCAGATGCAACACCAATTGCCATTTTAATTTCTTTTTTTGAGAACCCCTCTGATATCTCGGCAAGGGCTTCACTCATGCTTTTTCCATATCTCATTTTGTTTTCCTTTAGTTATCGACTTTTGCACCAGCACGCCATTGGAAACAACTCCAATATCTTGCTTTCGTTTTCGGGCCTGGGTCATCGCAGTTGTGTCTCGCACGAAATGACTTTCTTCTTTTTGGGTCATCACGATTGATGGCCATATTTGGGTCACCAAAACGAACCACTACGACCTTTCCTTTTTCATTCTTCACATAAACCTTAAACTTCTTGTTAGGATTTTCACTTGTGCGAATTGGGTCATTCAGTTTTACTTTTTTACCTTGATACTCTGCTTGTTCTACAATGTGGTCAAAATGGTCTGCACAATCATCACAACATGGTTCAACCTTTTCTAACATTGCATGATAAGTCTTTGTCAATTTAGACAACCACTCATCACCGTATCTTACTACATATTTATCTCTTACAGATTCGTCAAGAAACCATTCGTCAATTGATTCTTTAGTTACAGACTGGCCAGGCGTTACCTTACGAGTATGGTCTGCATAATCTTTACCAATCTCGTATGTTTCACCCCTAACCTTTGCAGCGAGGTCTGCGTCTGCTTTACCCCAAGTACCTTTACTCTTTGTAGTAAATGAGTTCACTCTTGCAAGTGCCCATTGTTGTGGAGTGGCGCCTGGTCTATGTCCAGTCTTGTATGCGGCCATACCTCTATCGTATACTTTCTTCAAAATACCATAAGGCATACCAGACTTCTCTGCTTTCTTTACAAGTGCAGCAATCTTTTCATCTAAGATTTCTTCATCAATCTCATCCTGTGCTTTCAGTGTTGCTGGAATAGTACCTTTTTTAACAAGTGAGTTTATATAACTCATAAGTTGTCTTACGTCAACACCTTGTCTTTCAGCATTACTTCTTCTGATTACTTCACCAGCATGAAAACTGTTTCCGTGTCTTTTCTTGGTGTCTGCTGCAACTGCGTCTGCATATGCTTTCACAAGACTATCCATCTTTTTCGGATGTGTCATATTGTAAATCTTATCACGAACAATCTTACCTATCGACATTTCATGCATCTCTTCAGCGTGCTGTTTTGCCATCTTAGTCAGAGTTGCATAGTAGATGGATTCACCTTCTTCTTTACCATACCTGTCAATAAAGTCTTTCTTAGAAATGTCTTTTTCGTAATCTTTGAGTTTGTCTTTCTCACCATCAGTGAGTTTTCTTTCATTCATATTCGCACGTTCTTGCCAATCGTATGATTTCTCGTCAGTTTTGATTGGGCCACCTTTTGCCCAAGTGTGACATGACCTTGCAGAATGACACTTGAAATGGTGCATCCAACAATAACCCAAACGACCATCATCATCAGATGTTTCGCCTGGCATACATTCATCCATGCGTGGTGAAATATCAAATGCAACACAGTTTCCACAGAGTGACTTCTTTGCGGCCTCCTCAGTTGTCTTCCAGTACTTTGCGATATCTTTCCAGTAATCGCCTGGCTCATCAACATTCAGTGGGCCATAGTTAAAGTTCTTGATTGTTGCATCTCTGTTCTTTGTATTAATCTTGAGGTCTTGAGTTGCAGGCGGACATTTCATCTCTGCCTCAATAATTACTTCTTCTTTTGGTACACAGTTCGGCACCATCTTACCATTCTTCTTTTTCATACCAACTTGTTTGTGAGTATCCCAACATGGGTTTTCAGTCTCACCATACATCTGTTTGAACTTCTTGGTATGTTTCGATGGTTTGGTATCTGCATCTGCATCGCCTGGGGCGGGCCCAGACTTACCTTTTGCAAAGTGTCTTGCTCTTGCCTTCTTAGTTGATACTGACATCTCATCACCATCGGCATCCTTCGCATAATACTTTGCTGGTTGTGTTCCTTCTTTGTCTTTGATATCTTTATCCTGTTTGACTTCTTTAACTAATAGTTTGCCAGGCACAGAGAAATCGTCATTACCACCAAAGTTGACTTTAAAATCACCATCTTTGTAGTCTTTTACAATAGTTCCAACGGTACGTTCATAATGACGTTGCCCACTTGACATAGAACCCTTTTTTGCCTTTACCTTGTCACCAACTTTAAACTTTTCAGAAATCTCTTCAAGGTTGTGTAACCACACTTTTCTCAAATCCTCAAACACAACATAGTTTGTACCCTTGCGAATAATTGTACCTTCGTCACCATCAGTTGTTTTCACAACATCACCGACATTCCAAATCTCTCCACGAATGTAGAGGTCACGATTCAGTTCTTCCATCGTAAGATTAAACTCTTCTTTAAGGTTCATGAACTTACGAACATCAGCAAAAAGTTTTTCACCATCTGTAAATCCTTTTGGAAGACCAGATTCAAAACCATATTCTGTTACTTTACCTCTTGCATCAACAACATTTTTATACTGATTTTTAACAGCAGCAGCTCGCATCTTTGATGCAGACATTCCCTCTACACCGTCTGCGTCTGGGTCACGTTCTCCAGCAGATACTACCTTAATATCATCGAATCCGTAGAAACCGTGTCTACCTTCTTCACCATTATATTTGTTAAGTAGGTTGTCAAATTCGTCCACTCTGTCAGAACCAACAACCATTACAATCGCCTTGTGACCTTTGTTATGAAGTTCAACTGCGATATCGAATACGTTTCTTGCACGACTTACTTTGATGTTCTTCTTATACTTTGAGAACATCTTCTTCATGTATGCAACCTTCTTATTATGTGGAAGGGGGTCTTTCTTTGGGTTCTGTGAATGTGATGGATACACATACATAGGAGCGCCAGGGTTCTTACCCTGCTCTCTTGCCAGTGCATCTATAAGTTTTTCGTGACCAGTTGTTGGTGGATTAAATCTACCAAATGTAAATACTGCGGTGTCACCTCTTGCTTCTTTAAAAGTTTTCATTCTAATCTCCCACAGCATCTTGGCCTGCCATTGCGGCCTTGTTCTGTTTAACTCTCTCGCCTTCACCAGCCTTCAGTTTCCTAAGAATCTTCTGTGAAATCTTATCAATCACTTTACGTTTCTTGGCCACAATCTTCTGGTCAATTTGAATTCGTTTTTGCATAGGGAGTTCTTTGTAGTTTACATCTGGGCCTAAACTACGTTTGATTACCATCTGTTTTGCTTGACGTTTTGCAATCGCCTGTAACGCTTCTGGGTCACGGCGTCTTACTCTTGCTCTCTTCTTCTTCATCTTCACAGAAGATTTCCTTGCAAGAATTTTCATACGTCTACTCATCTTTCTGCGATTCTGCATAATTTGAGCAGGCGTTGCTTTCTCTTCGATTTCGTCTTCAAATAATTCTTTAAAAGTTATCATTTATCCCATGCCTTTATTGCAGTAAAGTTATTGAAACTAAATTCCATTCTATCGACTAACTTCACAGCGTCACCAGATACCCTATCAATTGCAACATAGCCCTCTGGGTTAGTCACTTTAAATCCATTACTAGTCTTGATAAAGGTATCAGTTAAACCCTTTACACTATTTAGTTTTTTCACAATCCCCATCTTGGCATTTACTAGATGTGATTGGAACGCAATAACCGCCTCTAAATTTGTTAAATCTTTCTTAAATTCTCTTGCGTATTCTTTACCTTTTGTTCTCAGAACATCTTTACTCTTTTCGGTTTTTACTTTGTCAACCTCTTTTGCAAAGTGATTTTCCACCCAAGTGATATATCCGGCTGCGTGTTGTTTTGGATTCTTGATTGCTTCACCCTTACGAACCTTTGAGTTGTTGTATGTCTTGAGTGATGCACCAACAAGTTTACCTGTCAGCGAGTTTTGCAATCTAAGGAACTTAGATAATTTTGCAGAGTTAATTTGGTGGAAGGACTTACCAGCGTTTGATAAGTGACCAGTTACAGTTGCGTTTTCAGCAGATGTAAATGTTGCAGTACCAGATGCATCCTTATATGTTGCATCATCCATCCATACAGATGAAGTCTTTGTTAGTTTACTAATGTTTGCACCGAATGATGCCTTCATATCTTGCAGTGCAGAACCAGTATATGTTGTATGCCATACGACACCAATCTTTGCACTGTTAATTACTTTACCAAGGTCACTATCTGTCGGAACAGCATATACAATAGTATTAGGCTGAAAAGTATAATACTTTGTGCCGTCAATGGTTGTCTTTTCAACATCGTCTGTAAACATGAGGTCACCTTGCAGTACCCCTGTAATACCCAACTTAGAAAATTCTTTGAGTGCAATCTTAAATTTAGAATTAAGATTTCCAGATAAATCAGCATCAATCTCTTCCTCTGTCTTATAGAGTTTCGGTTCTACGTTGAATACCGATTTCTTTGCAACGAAAAACTTATTATCCTCTGGGTCAATACCAGCGAATATCGCAGGCGCACCATCCCACTTCACAGTCATGTTAACTGAACTACGACTTGCACCAGAAAACATATCTCTCAGTGAACGCATGAAGTTGATTGCGGCCCTACCGCCGGGCACACCAAAGTTTAAGATTTCATCTTCAATGTGTTCTAAGTGCAGATTCTTTCCTGCTTTGTTTTCCATTAGCGACTGCATTAGAATCTCACTTTTGGATTACCATTGGATACATCAAGTTTAACACCCAAGATTTCTTGTACTTTGTCGATACCAGAAACAAGTAATGCCTTTACCTTATTCCAAATATAAGATAACATTTTCTTGAGAATATTTTTTAAGAATTGAACACCAGATTTTACACCAGATACAACCTTGTCAAATAAACCTTCATATAATACTTCCTCTTGATATGCATGGTCAAATGCTTCTTTAAAAATACCTTTTGTCGCTGTCCAAGCACTTCCACCTGTACCAGATGTTTTAAACGAAATATTAAATGAGGTTTGTGATGCAACATAATCAACATACTTATCGTTAATTGCCACATAATCCGATTTACCGTTTTCATCAAACTTTAAAATGTGAGTTGCTTTTGGTAATGGGTCTTTAAACTTTTGATTGCCAGTCATTGCCTCACGGACGACCTCTTTATTAATCTCTGGTGTATTAAGAAGGTCTTTTAGTGCTTCAGTCATTGCAGTCTGTTTCTGCAATCTTTCTTTTACCCAATTAGTCAAATCATCGTCAACACCGTCTTTGATAGCAGCCTTGAAATCATTAATCTGTCCACCAGCAGGCAACTTGAATGATGTGAATTCTTTTTCGATATCATCTGTCAATGAATTCCAAGACTCATTGAGTGCTTTACTTTTCACGCTGTCAGATAGATTGTCATATGCGGCGGCCAATGTTGCAAGTGTTTCTGCCTTACCACCAGACATAAGTTGAGAACCACCATATTTTTTTAGACTAATATGTTGTTTATTAATATACATATCAGTTTTAGGTGTTTTTGTAGAACCACCGGCAGGTTTACCTGTGGTTTGAATGAAGTAAGAATCCCATTTAGGATTAAGTGGTGCGTTACCAGAACCAAAGTGTTTCATAGTTCCACTTGGTCTACCAAATGCATTTTTTACAATCTTGTCACCAACTTCCATCCAATCATCATAAAGTGGTTTCCAATTGGTTTCTGCTGATTTGATTGCCGCTTTCTTGTCTTGACGCAAGGATTTCATATTGTAGGCTGCACAGATGATATTCTCAAACTCTGCACCCCTTGGTTTTTTACCCTTTGCCTCTACAAGTTCAATATGTTCCTTGAGAGTTAACATTTCAATCACTCCATATAAATTACATACTTATTTATATAACAAGTGATTTAGATTGTCAACCCTTAACAGTCAAAAAAGCAGGCATAGGGTGTTCACCAAACGGTTTATTCTTGTTTAAGTGGTAACAAACTCTAGATGCATCTTCTTCAAACTGAAAATCTTGCACAACTCTTCGTGATGGAAGTTCGATGACTTCCCATAGTTTTGTCTCAAGGTTTACGTCAGTGAAGTACTTTATTTGTTCCTTCTTCCTATACCTTGAGGTCAGAGAATTTTTCATATCCTTTGCTCTTTCCAGCAAACGGTGTGTTATCGAATACATTTTCATCTTGTCCACTATCAACTAAATCTCCCTGTGCTTCTTGTTCACAATCATACAGACGCATCTTTGCTCTGTCTATTCCCAATACAAATCTCTTATTCATAGTAGGGTCATTGTATCGGTTCTTCAATTGTTTGACCACAATCTGATTGAGGTCTTCTAGTTCCTCTGTCGAGATTAGTGCAAACATTAGGTCGGCCGTTGCAGGCAAACCAAAACTTTCTGAAGTGTCTTCTAGTCCAATGTCTGTGGAAGTGAACCCTGTTCGTGTTGTCTGGGTTGCAGACATGATGGGTACATTCGTTTCCACTGCAAGTCCTCTTAGTTCTTCTGCAATCGACTTGATATAGAAGTAAGAGCCTACATTTGCATTTCCTTTGAATCGTGAAGATGCACATATATTTAGATAATCAATAAAAATAATGTCTGGTCTGAAACTACGTTTTAGTGCGAGTTCCTTGATAAGACTTCTGAAATGTCCAACGTGTGCTGACGCAGTTGGGTATTCCTTAATAATCAACTTTCCGTTTGTCTTTTTTTGTATCTTGGATAACTGTGTTTCAAACATCTTCTTTGGAAGAGAATGCAAGTCATCCATTGTAACATTCATTAGATTCGCATCAATACGTTCTGCAATACGTTCTTCTGCCATCTCCATTGTGATGTACAGAACATTCTTACCTTGCATAAGTGTTGATGACGCAACATGACACATGAACAACGACTTACCAACACCAGTTCCGGCCAGTGCGATATTCAATGTCTTTTGTGGTAATCCACCTTTAGTAATCTTGTTGAAATAATCTAGGTCAAACGCAATCTTCTCTTCTTTCTTGTGATAGAAGTCAAATCGTTCTGAACCATCTTCAACGTAGTCGTGACCAATATTAGTATCAAATGATACTGCAAGTGCCTCAGATAGAATGGATGGGATTGCTTCTGGTGTTCTCTCCTTATCCTTTCCATCAATAATTCCTATTCCTTCAACAACCGCATTGTAGATTGCTTTGTCTTTGCAAAACTTTTCTGTGGTATCAAGTAACCATTGCGTGTCAACATCTGTCTTTTCAAGCGAAGCAATGATACCCACGATTTTCTTATACTCATCATCATTGACATCCTTTCGATTGTCGAGTTCGATAGTGAGAGCTTCCTGTGTCGGAATTGCATTGTACTTTTCAGTGAACTTCGTAATCTCTTCAAAGATTACACGTTCATTCTTATCTGCATAATATTCTGGTTTGATAAATGGGATTACTTTCCTTGCGTAATCCTCATCCCAAATCAGATTAGTTAGTGTGGTTCTCTCTATCGTCTGCATCGACATATTGTAAACTACCCTCGTTTAATTGTTCCATAATAATATGCTGAAGAATGTCTCCAGCAAGTTCAAAAAAATCATCACCAAAAAAGTCTTTTGGTAAGTCATTAGAATCTAACATATCCCATTCAAAATGTAAAGTAGCTTTGTCAGTTTTTTTATCCTCTGAAACATCTACTTTACCATAGCGATATACAACACCTTGGTACTTTCCTGCCTTCTCAGTCAGTCCAATACCTGTCCATTTCTGGTCTTTGTTTTCTACATATTTGAAGTAATCGCCCATGTCCTTCATTAGATAATAACCTTACCTTGTGCTGGAACGGCAAGGCCTGTTACTGCCTCCGTGTATGCAGCACTAAATTCTGGATTAGTTTCTGTTAGAATAACAACTCCACCAGCATAAAACATTCCCTGTTTTGGATTTTCTGTACCTGTCATACAGATACCCCTTGCGAAACCTACTTTGCCGTCTGGGGTATTTACCAACATTCTTGGATTCTCAAGTGTAATGTTTCCATTATTCTCATGCATAAATTTGCCAATGTACTCACCAGCAAGTGTTACTAGTGATACTACTTTACCGTTTACCATAATTTCTCCTTAAACATAATGAAGGTAACTTCCAATTATATATTTGGATTTGTCACCTGTTACTTTTCGGCCTGCGTGAAGATGTGTCCACATTGGTGGGAACATCAACATTCTACCTGCCTTCGGTGTTACAGAAATATCCCTCTGGGGGAAATCTGTTTCACCACCTTCTGGTTCATTGAGGTATAGAAAAAATACCAAGAACCGTCTTGCAGATGCATAGTTTCCTACATCTACATGGTCATGAAATTCATCAACACCATTTGGTTCGTATCGTTTCATGCGATACATTTCATAAGCATATTGTTCTGGGAACATCTTGTTAGTTACATCACAATCTTCCATGTATCTGTCGATACAACTATTGAAGGCGTACTGCAAGTTATCTTGATATGGTTTCCAGTTCTTATACTGTTGCAATGTAATTTGAGTAAAAGAACGATGACCCTTTAGTGTTTGTTTATCAAACTGGTCTTCGTTCTTTTCAAACTCCTCAATCATGTGGTCACACATGAGTTGTGGAATCACATCATCATAGACACGAATGTAGTTTTCATTCAGATTCTTGAACTGCATCTTCAACTTCCACCTCTTGATGATTACCATACTTGAATTCTTTCTGTGCAAATTCGTCAAGTTGACGCATTACATCTTCAGTATAGAATTTTTCTGGGTCATTATTGATTGTCTTACCGAATGTCTTTGTGCCATCTGGTAGTTCAATACGAGTGGAAACTGATTTAAAGATACCTGCCTTGAGAGCAAGTTCAAGTAGACCATAGTACCTATCCAATCCACGTTCATACATCAGACGTACATCAACCATCTTGTTTTCGATAGTCAAACGTGACTTCTGATTTTTACAGTGAATGATATTACCAACAACTTCAGTACCGTCTTTCTCTTTCTTCTTTGAAAGATACACGATTGAAGATGCGGCATACTTCAGACCAGAACCACCACCCATTTCTTTTGTTGGGAACATAGAACCTACAACGTCATATGTATGGTTGGTAACAATCATTGGTACTTTTGCCTTACCAAGTTTCAAGGTCAATACTCTAAATGCGGCCTTGAGAACTTGGGCCCGTGTCATATCTCTGGTTTCCTTACCTTCGGCAGTATCATCAACCTCTTTTGTAGTTGACAACATACCAAGTGAATCAAGACATAACATAATTGGTTGTCTGTTTGCTTCATCTTGTCTTAGGTAATCATCCAGTACACGAATTGCCTGTGTTCTAAACTCTTGTACAGTTGTTACTGGTAGAATGACCATACGTTCTGGGTCAATACCCCTATCAACAACCATTTGTTTAGTGATTGCACTTTCTGATTCAAAGTACAAAACACCAGCGTTTGGATTTGCATCCAAGAACGACTTCACCATTCCCATCACGAAAAATGTTTTACCTGTTGCACTTTCACCAGCAACAGCAGTAATCTTGTTCGCAGGCAATCCACCATAGATTGACCCACTCAGTAACGCATTAAAGATATATGAACCAGTGTCAATAAAGTTATCAACGTCACCAGCCTCTACACCCTCAGATACGAGTGCGGCGTATTCGTTGCCCGCCGTCTTAGCAATGTTTTTCAAAAATTCCATAGTTATATATCACCATCCTTTCGATTTTCAGAGAGATACGCATCAAAACCGCCTGGGTATCTTGCCTCCAACTTTTCGATATTTGTTTCAATCACATCATCTATAGTAATATCTAGTGCGATACAAGCCTGGGCTATGTACCACATGATATCTCCTAATTCTCGTTTTGCATGGTATTGTGCATCTTCATCAAAGGGTTTACCTTGGAAGAAACACTTCTTCACAATCTCTGCGAACTCACCACCTTCGGCCGTAATACCGATTGCGGCAGTCAGAATCCTTTCTGGTTGAACACCATGTTCTTCAACAATCTCACAAGACTCAGTGAAGTACTCAGCATCTTTTGATGCTTGACTAGTCACCTCATCCACGAATTCTGCATACTTATTAAAATCAACAGTCATAATTTACCTCACTTTACTGCAATTGCACCCACGAACATATGGTTACGCCAAAACGGTTGAACGTCCTTGAACCCAGCATTATATATCATGTCTGTAAGTTCGTTCCATGTATTTGGTTTCATCATATGTCTAAGAGTTCGTTCTTTGTTCATAATATCTTCAGTGTCAAATGACTTTCTTTTATAGTCATAATAATTGAATGTCAACATATCTTGAAAAGTTGCATTCTCACAGATTGTTTTCTCAGAGAAGATAAACGCACCACCACAGTTCAAACCGTGATAGATATTTTTAATAACTTGTTTCCTATCTCTCTTGGGCATAAACTGTAAAGTAAAGATAGAAGTAACAAGAGATGCATTATGAATTTCTGTATCTCTAATATCTTCATGTTCAAAGTACACCCAAGCGTTTGGGTCAAACTTATAAATTACATCTTCACGTTTTACAAGGTCATCTTGAAACCCATCTGCAATCTCAATACCGTACCAACTTGCATCAGTACAATGGTCATAGTTGGCCTCGATTAGTCTTTGTGTCATCTTACCTGTAGAACAACCAAGGTCATACACGTTTGTATCGTTCTCTACAAAGTAACGAGATAGACTAACAATGTCCTCTAGTAAATGTCCATAACCACGAATAGAGTTTTCGATATGTTCATCAAAACCCTCTTCACGATGTGCGAATGTAAAGTCAGCCATTGTTGTATACTCCTATCACCTTTTCATAAACAGATGATGCAATCGCCTTTAACATCAAAGGTGGCACCATCCTACCAATTCTTTCTGCACGTTGATTCCACTTACCAGTAAGAACAAAGTCATCTGGAAGGGATTGAATTCTCATCAGTTCACCAATAGTTAGTTTTCTAGGTTCAGACCAGTGGAATGAACCAGCATTAGTAATACCAGAACCCATTGCAGTAATTGTGGGGGCTGGTTGTTCTAATGAAACTCTCTTCAAATTGAAGTGACTGTTTCGTTCATTGAAGTCATCACCATTCAAAACTCTCTCTGGGAAAGTTGGCATCTTTGCACCAGTGTCCTGCCAGTACTTTGTACCCAAGAATCTTTCAGTCAACATATCAACTTCTTCTTTGTCATACTCTAGACCATTGAGTGCATCCTTCAAAGGAACAACATAGTCAAAGTTCTCTGGGAACACACTACCAATGTTCATGAATGTCAAACCAACTTTAGTAGTTACATCATTACGAACACCGATAAAGAACACTCTAGTTCTTGTCTGGGATACACCAAAGTAACGACTATCTAAAACCTTTGCACAAACATCATAACCAATCTGGTCAAATGTGTTCTGAATCTTGTTGAAGTATTGTTTTGCCTCACCAATAGTCAGGCCTGCAACATTCTCTGCAATAATTACTTTTGGTCTAATCTCATCTGCAACTCGTAGAAACTCAAAGAACAAGTCTTCAATGTTCTCGACCATCTTACCATCAGAATACTTTTTAGTTTGACCCCAACCATCAGAGTGTTTACCACCAGTAGTATGACACATTTTACCAGCAACTGAAAATGCAGAACAAGGTGGTGAACCATCAAGAATATCAAGTTCTCCAACCTCAAGTCCAGCAACATCTAAAAAGTCTTTACCAGACAACTGTTTGATGTCGCCTGGCAAGATTGGTGTATCTGGGTAGTTTTCTCTATAAGTGTTCTGGGCCTCTTCTACAAATTCATTCATGCAAAGAATCTTACCGCCTGCAAGACGATATCCTGTAGAAGAACCACCCCCACCAGCAAAGGTAGAGATGACTTTAAATTTGTTTTGTGCAGATGCATCACGCACATCTTGTATTGTGTATGGTTTATAACTCATGCAAAGAAATCCTCCAAAGTTGTCTGCGTACCGTAGGAACGGTCAATGTTCCATCCGATATTGTCAGTGATGAAAGATAGTGGTTCAACAAATGCTTTTTCATATTGTGTATCATAGTCGATATACTTGTGAATGTCAAGTTCTTTTGGAACTTTTGTCATGAAAGATATGACATTCGCACCCAATGGGTTGGGTTGTCGCAGTTGAATGAACTTAATCTTGTCACCCTCTTGAATATATGGATATTTAGCATTCAAGTTTTTCTCACTTATCATATGATTGTAAATAAGTGAACCCTTGATATGCATGGGTGTTCCTTTGCGATAGATGGATGCACTGTCACGAAACTTCTTTAGTCCATTGACAGAACGAGGATATGCAATCTCCTCAACAGGTAAGTTGATAAACTCCTTACGAAAGTCTTGGATGAAAGTGTTGAGTTCTTTCTCATCACCAGACATGATAATCTTCAGTGCCTCTTTAATCTTTGCACGACATGGTGCAGGCGTTGAAGACTTGACAGCCTCGATACCCATAATCTTTAGTTGAGGTTCTTTGAAACGTACACCTTCAACATCCCATGCGTTGAGAATGTACCTTTTCTTTGCAGTCCAGATTCCTTTGTCTGCAACCACCTCACGTTTCATCTGCATCTTCTGGTCATACGCCTGAACATAATCTGCAAGTTCTTTGTAAGACTTGTCAATAAATGGTTCAATCTTTTCTTTCGCAATCGTATCAAGGAAGTCGATGGGATTGTTTGGTTTAACTGCATCAATGATAGCGTCAAATGTAACATAGATAGAATCTGTGTCAGATGCAATAACAAAGTCTTTACCTTCTGTATTGAGTATCTTGTTTAGATACTGATTAATCTTTTTCTCAATCCAACGAATGGACAACTGACCGGCCTTGGTGATACCTTCTGCAATCGCAAGGTCATAGTAACGAAAGTATTGATTACCAATTGCACCATAGGCAGAGTTCAGTGAAATCTTTCGAGCCATCTGGATGTTGTTGTAACGACTGATATACTTTTGATACTTGGGGTCTTTGGTATCTTCAAAGTCCTGTTTGGCCCGCAACATCTTTTTCTTGAAGATGGTACGGTCATCGTAAATCTCTTGCATCATCTCTGGAAGGAAACCCTTCTTGTCCTTACGATACAACGCACCGTTAGGTGTAATAGTGCATTGGTCTGGAATATCAATTGGTGTTTCTTTCAACATCGTGTCAACGTCCAGTTTCATGTAATCGCCAGTGACCAGTGTTTCTGGTGACATATTGTACTGCATGATAAGATGTGGATACAGTGAGTTCAAGTCAAATGACATAACCCACTTGTGTTGACCAACCTGTGGTTCTTTGACGTATGCACCTTCATACTTGTCAGACTTTGATGAATGCGACTTTTGAGGAATAACAATCTTTTTCTTCTTGAGATAATTGTGAATCAGAACATCCCAATACTTCACCTGTCCGAATACATCTTCATAGTTGACCTTCGCCTCGTAGGCCATGGTGAACAACAACTCCAACAGTTTCATCCTGTCTTCCAGACGGTCAACAAGTTCAACGTCAACGATGTTGTAGTCAATGAATGACTGATAGTCTTTGGTGTACCAATCTTTGAAAGTGTCGTATGGGTTTTCGTTCTTCTTCTCACCCAACTCCACAAAAGCGATATGGTCAAGTCGATATGATTCTTGTCGAGTGTATGTGAACTTCTGATACAGTTGTAGATAGTCAAGGTTTGCAACACCTTGAATGTCATAGACCTGTTGTGGTCTACCGTGACTATACACAGAACGTGATGACACGTTGCCCCAAGGGGAAAACTCTTTCGCTCGGTCTTCACCAAGAACCTTGGTCACACGATTGACTAGGAAAGGAATATCAAAGAACTCCGTGTTCCAACCAGTGATTGCATCTGGATAGTGTTTGACCCAAAAGTTCATAAACGATGCAAGTAGTTCGTTCTCATTGGAACAGTTGATGTAAGTAATATCTTCTCTGTCGTTTTGATAGTCACCAATACCCCACACCACAATCTTCTTGGTGGTTTGGTTCTTGATGGTGATAGACAACATTTCTTCTTCGGCCTTCTCTGGGTCTGGAAAACCGTTCTCGCATTGTGTCTCAATATCAATTGTACACACAAGAATCTTGTCACTATCCCATTCCACACGGTCTGGATATGTGTCTGACAAATAAGTGTATGCAAACCTGTCTAGTCCATAGACCAGATGAGGTTGGTTCTGATATTGTTGTATGAATTCTTTTGCACCCTTGATAGTGTCATGTTTGTATGGCATGACATTCTTACCATCAAGAGTCTTCCATCCAGTTTCTTTCTGGACAGGAACGTACAAAGTTGGTGAGTACTTAACCTTGTGATTAAGTCGCTCACCATTCTTGTATTCTCTTACGAGGATTTGATTACCCCATTGGGTAACATTGGTATAAAAACGCATAATATAGTTATATCACCTTAGTTTGTGATTGTCAAGAGAAAAGATTCTTTTGTTCTTCGCTGAAGTACTTGTTAATCATTTCTAGTCTGTCATCGGCAGCCGCAAGTTTATTCAACTCTTCAATAACTGCTTCTGTAACATCTGAATGCTCGCCGATACCAGCGGGCATAGTTTGGTATACTTTAATGTTTGCGATGTGTACCGCCACTTCTCCTTCGGCCTGCTTTCTTGCAGCCTCCATAATATAATCGCCTGGTTTCATAATTATTCACCTTCTTTCTTTTTTCCAATATTATATTTTGTCTCAAGTTTCCATTCACCCTTTTCCTTGAAACTAATTACTTTAATTTGAGACAAGGGTGCTGCCTCAATCTTAGTTGTTCCCACAACATCTACTAATCCCCAATCTGCTAATAGATTAGCGATAGTATTCCTTCTTGCAATATCGTTCTCAGACAGGTTGGTATCTTTACCGTCTAATGCAAACAATTCTTTAAAATGTACGATGTAATATTTACCTTGCTTGTGTAAAATATGGCAAGATTGGAAGAGTGTTTTATCTTTGCGAGAAGCAACTCCAATACGAGATAAGGTTTCTCTAACCTTCAGAAAATCGTCTGGTTCATTCAGACGAACTTCCAACATCTCCTCTGGACTCCACGATGTTTCATTCATTTTCTTCCACCTTTATTCAATTTACTTTTTATCATGGCGATTTGTTCATCATCTAAAACATCTAGAGCGGCCTTGGCCTTCTCGTTACTGTATCCGAAATATTCTTTTACATACTCTAAGTTCTTAGACTTCTTCGCCTTCATCCAAGGAGCATATCTATTCATACTCCTCAAACTATTTAGTAAAAAGTCATTTTGAAGTTTGTTGTCTAGGTGGTGTAAACGATTCATCTCATTTACGATTAGACACTCTTGCATACCTGTAGGGGCAAGACACTTGTTGATAATAAAGGCAGGATACTTCTTTTCCCACATTTCATCCTCACCGTCCATGAGGTTTTGTTTAGTCTTGTTTATCGCCTTTAAGTATTCTTTCAGTTCATAACTCATCTGAACTGCACCGATGTCATCATCTCAGTGAGACAAGCCAAGAGATTAATTTCTTGGTCAGCGACAAAGGCAGACTTATAAGAATAATCCCCAAGTATGAGAACACAGTGAGGAACAGCGCCATCTGGTACATTACCAGATAAACTATCATAAATCCTACGATAAACCCTATGAGGGTCATTGTCCAGATTATGAACAACCCACTCTCTACAACCCTTGAAGTCTTTATCCTTAATAAATGACACGAGCTCTTTGATAGAAGCGTCTGATAGATTGACGAGGATTCCAGCATCAATAGAACCTGTCGCAGAGTATCGTTGTAGTTCGTTGAGACATCTTCTCCAATCTGGAAAAAACTTGTTGATAAGGTCTGCCACAACTTTTTCATTTGAGTTAACATTCTCAGTCTCCAAAATGTGTTGTACACGTTTCATAAAACCCATTGCAAGTTTTGGTTTCTCTTCGTTTGGAATACGAAACTCTATCGTAGAACAACGACTATGCAAAGGTTCAATGATACGATTTCTGAAATTACAAGTCAGAATGAAACCACAGTTTCTACTAAACTCCTCAATAAACCCACGCAACGCTGGTTGTGTGGATTGTGGGTTTAGATAATCTGCCTCATCCAGAATAACGTACTTGCGTTTACCATCCATAGAGACAGTACTCGCAAAGTTTTTAATTTTAGTTCGTAGTGTGTCGATACCAGATTCTTCAGAACCGTTTATCATCATGTAGGTACAACCAATCTGTTCCAGCATTGCTTTTGCAATTGTAGTCTTACCAACACCGGCCGTACCAGTGAGTAGTAGATTTGGAATCTCTTCGTTGTCTACGAACTGTTGAAAAGTCTGCTTTAGTTCACTTGGAAGTATGCAGTCCTCAATTGTTTGAGGACGGTACTTCTCTACCCATAATATATCATTCATTTTAAGCAGTCTCTAGTGCAATGTAGTATTCGACATCCTTACTGACGTTCTTGAAACGTGAGATACCTTTTTCAGATACCTGTACGTCATAATCACCAGACAAGAGTTTTAGATTCTCTACCTTGAAGTAGAACTTCTTACCTTTCGCTGGACTTTCTGCACCAACCTCAACACTGAAATTGTTTGAGGTATCATTCTTACGGTCACTCACACGCAAGTCCATGATACTGTCAGTACCAATGTCAAGAACCATATCTGGCGCTCCAAGAACAGCGGCGGCCTTCAATACTTGATTGAAAGTATCTTTAGTCAGAGTAAACTCTGCATCTACAGACGGCATACTGATTTCTGTCTTTGGTGTAGTAACCACAGATGGGTCAGAATAGAAGTAGGTCAAGTCTTGACTACCTTGTGCAATACGCACACTCTGTTCACCAAATGTAAGTTCTGGGTCATTGAATAGTGACAGTGCAGACAAGAACTCATTCAAGTCATAGATTGCAAAGTCAGTATCAAATGTATCAGGCACAGTTGCGGTGGATACAATGTTCTTCATTTGAGACATTGTTGCAATCTTGTTGCCTGGGCTCACAAGAAGGTTGGCGTTGATGGTTGAATAGTTCTTCAACACTTCCCTTGTATCATTACTAAGTTTCATAATATTATTTCTCCAATTTACTTTTAATTGCTTCAACTCTTGATTTCATCCAACTGATTGCAGTGTGGATGTGACCTGTATCCTCTGGTTGCAGTTGTGTTTCTGCATAAGCGATTTCTTCCATGAGAATAATCAAGCGGTCAGTTTCGCTTACAAGACCCTTCGACATTCATTAGTTTCCTTCTCTACTGTCGTGATTGTGTAATGCCATTATACCATAATGAATTACTTTTAGCAAGTCATTTCTGTTCTTGCCATCTTTCTTTCCGTATCTTTGAGAATACTTCAAAATATTCCCAATACAGAAACCTTCACCATGTCCACTGTCCATGATAAATTCTGTCGCTTGGAATTTGTTGTGTGAATAATGTGCATTGTAAGTACCGTCAATGTACTCTTGCAGTTCATTCAGAATCTTGTCTTCTGAATATTTGTAGTCAATATTTTTCACCTGTTACATCCTATAAGTTTGATGGGGGGAAGAACCCCCCATCGAGTCTGACATTTAGTATGCGTACTTTGTACCAAGTACAGACGCAATACCAGCCGCAATGATTTCCTTTGAAGGAGTTCCCATTCTATACGCAACGCCCTTTGCAGTGTCGTTAGTATAGATACAGTGACCCTCTGATTTCAAAGTGTCAATCATTTTAGTTGGTGAAGTAAGGTCAAATCTTTTTCTCAAGACTTTCCACGTTACATTTTCACCTTTTGACAAAAGGTTGAATACCTTCTGCTTTTTGCTTAGTTTTCTTCTGCTCATAATTACTCCCATAATTTATTAGTTGAGTATTCACATCATATCAAAGAAAACCCCATTTGTCAAGGGATTTATTTGACGGCAATCAACTGAGGTTTTTTCTCCTCTGGTACGATTCTTTCTAGTTCGATAGTCAACATACCATTGTCGAGTTTTGCACCCCCTACAACAATATCATCGGCCAGAGTGAACTTTCTAGTGAAGTTTCTCTGTGAGATACCTTTATAAAGAGTTTCCTTTTCCTCTTTCTCTTTTACTGATTTTACAGTGAGAAGACCCTCTGCGAATTCAATTTCGATATCCTTCTTACCGAATCCAGCGAGTGCCATTTCAATTGTGTAATTGTACTCATCTGTCTTTTCAATATTGTAAGGTGGATACCCTGTTGATTCTGCCTGATGAGTTACATAATCGAACAGTCTGTCGAATGTTCTATCGAAGCCCACGGCATAGGGTGTCATGTGATTTACGTCAAATGCCTGAAGGGCATTTCTGAATGTGCTTAAGTTAGTCATAATTTATCTCCTTTGTTTAAGCAAGATTAATAATTGCAGACCGATAATTCGCATCTGCATCCATATTTATATGGGGATTAATTCCGAAAAATCAACCCCCACACAAATTCTTTTTAGGCGGCTTCGGCGTATTCCAAAGCCTTGTCAAGTGCGTTCAACTTGACCTTACGGTTACGTCCGTACCAAGATGAAACCAAACGTCCATCATTTGAACGACCTTGCAAGTGGTCTGTCATGTTAGTGACAGAGTTGAAGGCAGTCCACCAAGTACCTTGGGCAAAGTTAGCGCCAGGTTGGACATCAAGGTTTTCGTAGGCGAGTTTCGCATTACGAGTTGTAAATGGAAGTTCACCATCTACTTTCTCTTTGGCAGGAGCGCCGAATACTTCATTGAAGTACTGGATGACATTATCACCAGTTGCCTTCTTTGAACCAAGGAACGCAGCCATTGATTTGTACTCTTGCATTTTCTCATTTGCAATATTCATGTGTGCCTTCACCTCAGCAGGGTCAAAGGCCTTACGGTGATTTACCGTTACCATCTTATCTGCATTCTGTGAAAGAGAAAGTGTAAGAGTGTTGTTGCAAACCACACGAATTGGTGTCATACGAATGTTAATCGCCTTACCAAACTGGTGTGGGTTTGAGAACAAGAAGTAGTTCTCTGTAACGTCACCGTTAAACAATTCAAATGATTCTTTACACTTTGCAAGTGCCCAAACCATTTGTCCATCTTTCAGTGAACCAGCAGTGTGCATTTCCATGTCACCTGCCATCACATACTCATGGAAGAATTCAAATGCCTCTGAGTTCTGTACAGGATTCCAACCTGTACCAACAACATCAAGAATAGAGTTGTCAGAGGTTCTTACAAGTGCTTCCTTGTTTGGAACTTTAACACCGTTTGGTGTCATCAGTGGTTGTTTCTCCACTTCCCAATCAAGTCCAGCGACTTTTTGGAATTGGTCTGGTGTGAGGTCTGCCTCAACCTTTGTACCAAGTCCATGCCATGGAAGGTCACCAACGTATGCCATTTGTGCCTGTCCGTTTACAATTTCAAGTTCGTGTGCCATGATATAATCTCCTTTGTTTTCTCACTTTACTATTACATAATACACGTTTTAATAACAAATGTCAAGATGTTTTTATAACTTTTTTAAGGTGCGACATTCTGCCTACCCCAGAATTCGATTGGTTTGACTTGTGGGGTATTTTCAAACAAATACCAACAACAATTGTCTTTACCAACACTAGAACTCCCTTCAATCCACTTGACTCTACCTATACTAACAACTTTTTTCAGTTTTGTCAAGTAGGGAATTGACTGTTTTGTATGCATCCAATCCGAATCAAACAATAACCAAGTGGGGGCCATTGCAGAAAACCTCTCTATCATGGGGTGTAATATCTTACGATTCCAAGGTGGATTCGTTATTATATATGGTGTTTCTACTTGTTGTAATAACAAAGCATCATACTGAATAACTCTACTGTCCTGTGGTTCGATATCATATGCGTGTGTGCATTTACCACCATTACTCTCAAGATGGTCAATCAATCTACCGTCACCAGCACAAGGCTCCATGAATGTGTACCATTCTGGTAGATGTGCAATAAGAGGTTCTACGGCCGAATATGGTGTAGGATAAAAGTCTCTGGGTATTCTTTCAAATTCACTGCGTTTTCCCATTATGCAACCTTACTAAAGTTTTTCACCTTCTCAAACTTAATCACACTTCTAAACTTGTCAATCAACATATCCTGTTTGTGTGAAATAATAAACACGTTCTCTTTGTCAAAGGTATTCAGAATCTTCAAGAAGTCATCCGTACCTGTTGCATCCAACGAACTATCAAATATCTCATCAAGTATGAGTAGATTCGTATTCGTAGAATTTTTCATCTTTGCAATGGCCCTCCATGTAAAGAGTAGTGCAAGGTCAATACGCATCTTCTCACCTTCAGAAAAGTTTGCATACGAAAATACATCACGAAAACGTGACTTGATTGTTTCGTTGAAGTTCTCATCAATATTGAAGTTGACAAAGAAATCCATAGAAGACAAATATGTGTTAATCAACTTATTCATGACAGGTAGATACTGTTTAATAATCTTGGTCTTGATACCAGTGTCCTGTAACAAATTCTTGGCCACATCATAATAGACCATATCTTCTCTCAACTTTGATTTAGTTGAATCTAAAGTATCGCACATTTTCTTGAGATTGTCAAGTTTTTCGTAATCTGTTTTCGTAACATCTCCACTTTCGATTTGACGAATCTCTTCAGTCAGTGTTGCATTAAACTTCTCTAGTTCAATGATACCACTGTTGAGTTTTGCAAGTGTAAGAGTATTATCATTAATTACCTTTGCAATATCTTTATACTCTTTGAGTTTATTGTTTGCCTTGTCCATCTCCGACTTCATCTGTACAAGACCATCAGTCAACTCCTTGACCTGTTCACTTCTTTGTGAAATAGTCTTGGCCTTGAACTCCTCACTAATAGACTGTTCACAAGTCGGACACACCTCTGTAGTTTCCATAAAAGAAATCATCTGTTCATGTCGATTGTGTTTGTCTTTTAGTGTAAATTGAATGTCTTTTAGTTTATCACGTTTTTCAATTGCACCCTCTTCACCAGACATTGCATTTAGAAGGGTCTGGTTCTCTTCCGTGATTCGGTTCGCCTCTGCTTTACGAGTGAACACTTCCTCTTCATTACCATCTCTAAGAGTTGTCTTTTGAGATAGAAGAGTGTCCTTATTCCGTTCAACATCCTCAATGTACTTCTCCTGTAACTCTACCTTTTCTTTGTGTAGGTCTGTTTGGTATTGGTTCTCACTGATATCTGTGTTAAGAGATTTCACCTTACCTTTCAATATTAAATTCATCAGCGAGAATATCTTAATGTCAAGAATGTCCTCTACAACTTCCCTTCTTGCTTGTGACTTCAACTGCATAAAAGGAATGAATGTCGATGACCCTAGAATCACGACCTGTGTAAATGAGCGATAGTTCAACTTCAAGATTTGTTGTTCTAGATGTTTCTGATAATCCTTTGCATTTGCACTTTGGTTTATCATATTACCATCTACCCAAATCTCAAACGTGTTTGGTTTGATGCCACGAACTACCTTGACATTTTTATTCTGAGTTTCAAATTCAATTTCAACAACCGTACCTTGGCCGTTGACAGTATTGATAAGTTGGTTCTTACTAATTTGTCTGAATGGTTTACCAAACAATCCAAAACATAATGCATCAAGAATGGTAGACTTACCAGCACCATTCTCTCCAATAATCAAAGTTGATGGGTTTCTATCCAACTGAATTTCAGTGAACGTATTCCCTGTGGATAGAAAGTTTTTCCACCTCGCATACTTAAATGTAATCAATTATATCTCCAAATCACTTGCCTCTAGGTACAGAGTACGCATCGTGCTTTTCAATCTACCCTTATCTATATCAACATCCAGTTCGTCAATATATCTATCTAAAAGTGTCGTGGTGTCCTGTGCGTTCTCAATAATCTCATCAGATACATTCTCTGCATCTAACTCTGAGAAGTCCTCTACAATCTTAACCTCATGCGTTTTGACTGCAAGGAGTCTATCTAGAAACTTATCAAACCCATACAAGTCTTTCTTGTTGACTACAACCAACTTTACAAACTTGTCTTCATACTGTTCCACATCATGTGTAGTGTAATCAGTTTGACTATCATCATAATAAATCTTTGCAAAGATTTTAAATGGATTCTGAATATACTCAAGTTCTCTGGTTGCCGTATCAAAGATATGGAAACCCTTTGTTTCGTTATGGTCACTCCATGTCATCTGGTATGTGTTACCAAGATAATAGATGTGTCCATCGTCTGACTTCTTATGAAAGTGACCAGAGAAAACAGTATCAAACTTTCTAAACATCTCTCTAGGATAACCACCCTCACAAAAATGTCCAGCGTGCATTTCAAATCCATTTACTTCTAGGTGACCCATACAGATGTCTGCGTAGGTCATTTGAATACCCCTCATGACAGATTCATAGTTACCCTCGTTAATCCAAGGTAACAAATGAATACCAACACCATCAAACTCTTCAGTACATGGGTGGTCATAACATTTAATATTGGGGTATTTCTCATCTCCAGGCCCACCAAGTAATTCAAACAGTGTATTAATCTCGTTTGTGTTCCTGTAGTAAGTATCGTGGTTTCCCACAATCATATGCATATTGATATTTCTATCAACGATTGGTTTTATAAACTGCTCACGAAAGTCTTTTGCAATCTTATATGAAATAAACTTACGTCTATCCATAACATCGCCCAAGTGAATAACCGTATCAATACCAT